>ERZ890953.434-NODE-434-length-24364-cov-7.507137_pt1 | contig 24364 bp, 27 predicted proteins | sample MGYA00521264_ERZ890953 | MGnify/ENA primary metagenome ERZ890953 (study PRJEB32303, sample SAMEA104408629) | aquatic metagenome | biome: Brackish water; feature: Chemocline; material: water | place: Baltic Sea | collected 2014-10-26T21:54:00 | depth 200 m ...
CCATCCACGGATTTTATGGTCAGCTCGTGGCTTGCTTTCGTCATCACCCGGCGCACAAGCAGATCATCATCGCTTGGATGGTCTGGATCTCCAAGCCGCCCCTCCAAGACGGTCTGATCCGTCCCTCGCTTACATGGTCCATCTTTGGTTTGGTTGTAGCCCCGTGCGCCGGAGATCAAAAACCACATCGCGTTGCCGAGGCTCGTCTTGCCTTGCTTGTTCTTTCCGCAGATTTGGACCAAGTTGCGGTCCAGCCGGAGATCGACTGTGTCGATTTTCATGAAGTTGGAAACGTGGAGCTCTGTAACCCTGAGTCCTCCGTCTCCTGTTTCCGGTACGTCGCCCTGTGCTTTCTTCGCGGCCTGCGCCGCTGCCTGATCTAAAATTTCTTTCGTAGTTGCCATGTGCTTGTCCTTTGTTCGTTCGTTCAGTCACCCAAAACAGATCCGTCAACGACATTGCGCCGACGGCAAATAATGAACCAGCCCTTGAGCCGTGGTTCGTCTCTCATAATCAATCTGGCGTACAGCGGACAGAAAGTGTTCGGCATGTGGCACTGTGCGCCGCGCAAAACCCGCACAAGCTCGTACGGAAGGCGCACGCCGCACTCTGTTACGCCACGGTGCTTGAGCGTGAGCGCTTCCGACACGATGCCGCGGTATATCTCAGGATGTTCCGCGTGGAACTCGAAGAATTTACGTTCGAGTGGATCTGTGGAATCGTTGTCCATTCCGGGGAGGTGTGCTTGTACCATGTGCTTGTCCTTTCATTTTCGATACTAAACCATCTGACTTGAGTTGTCAAGTATTACTTTACACGTTCCGCCGCCACCCTGAGATCCTTGGGCGATCCACCAGGAAGGCCGGCGAGCAGGTCGCAGAATGCCTCTTCGCTGCTCATGCGCGCCGGAACGTGACCGTGCTTGTCCATGCCGCGAGCGTGGGCTCGCTTCCTGCCGACGGCCTGGTCCGTAATGGCATCCAGCCTGCCCCGAAACCAAGCCAGCGCAAGCGTTGACTCTGGCAGATACGACCTCGGCAACCTTGCCCCGTTCTTGAGAGAACGGTATCCAAGCCAGTATTCTGTACGGCGTAATCCTTCGCCCGTGATGTACTTCTGCACCAGCCACATGTTCGCGGTGAATAGAAGACACATTCCAACCCCAAGCGCGAAGCCAGCGCCAATCTGGTGTGCTGCGATAACCTCTTTCATATAATCCATTTCACTATCCTTTCCGTTGTCTCTTGACGCGTGCCACTTGGCATGTTATGATCTCGGCACTACCTCAGTTCGTGCTTGTCCTGAGGTGCTTGTTGAGCCGCCGCCATCGGCCTCCCCGGCCATGGTGGCGGTTCCATTTTGTCCTCTTAGTTCCGGATTCTCTACTATAGATCTAAATAGACATATCGTAGTAGAGAGAGGTAAAAACGGTGGATAACTAGGCCAAAGCATTGTGTACCAAATGTTTAGCCCTGTGGATAACTTGTTGATAAAATGTGAGCAAGTCAACACTGACCGTTTTCCTCGAAAGTTATCCACAAGTTTTCCACAGCTTATCAACACCCTGATTCTGTTCCGTTTTGAACTCAAAAGGGATGCGGCTTATAGGTGCTATTCGCAAGCAGCCACTCCTCACCAGCCTCTTCGCCCAAAGGGTAAATCTTCAAGAGGCTGGCACGCTCCAGTTCCTGACACGCCGCACGGGTTGCAGCAGGGCCGTCAAAAGACGCGGCCACGATTCCCTTGACGCTTGTAGGGCCTTGCCGTGAAAGCGCAAGCAGCGTCATATACAGGCCCTTTGCTTTCATGGTCAATGCCGGGTCTGTCATCGCCTCCAGGCGTGCGCTAAAGCGCTGCTGCGTCGTCTTTATTCGTATCTTCATGCTTTCTTTCTCCGTTTGACTCTGCGCTCAATCGCCAAGGCCATCCGCTTGATGCGGATCGCAACATGATCTCTGTCCTGTGTGCTCCACCGGCGGCGGAAGATCTGGTCTACCGCCCGCCGGTCGTTTTTCCAAATGATATGCTCCAGTGCATCGATTACGCCCTTGCCGAGATTGTCCGAGTCCGCATTCATCGGGTAGGGGTGCGGAGACTTGCCGCGTACGTAGTAGCACACAACCTCCACCTCCCAGTAATCGAGCCACGGCCCTGCCTCACAACACAACTCACAAAGACGCAGCATTGCCTCCTGTGCCACAAACGCCTTGAACTCCTTACACTCCTTTGGGTCGCGAACGATGATGTGCTCTGATTGCGCGCTGGCGCGGCCTCTGCCTTGTGGGACTCCGGGCGTTCGCACATCGATCTCGAACTCCGAAGGCGTCATCGTATCGAGCCGAGCCGCAGGCTTCAGTCTCTTTGCTAGTGAGGTGCGAAGCGCAGCCCGCGGTGCTTGGCCTTTCGGGTAGCTCATGATGCTGTGAGCCTTTCCGCCACGTCGCCCATGAACTCAAGAAACCCTTCCTCGAACTCGGCGCCGCTACACTTCCAGAGCCGCTGGGATGTGCCACGCTGGAATGCGCCCATGATGTCTGCCTCTTCCAATCCGACAGCAACAGCGACCCGCTGCAAAACCTGGAAGCATTTGGCCCGATACTCTTCCGTGCCGGCCATTCGCGCAAGCTGCGAGTTTGGGCATGTCGAGCCGTCCGGGGCATCTTCCGGTTTCCCGCCCATAATTTCGCGGAACTCCGTTAGCATTTCCAAGATGTCGTTTTTGGTCTTGGCCCGCCATCTGGTCTCCGTAAACTCCGGCATCCTGGAGCCTGCGGCGCCATGTGTGGCCCGTTCGACAATTGCGATCAGGTCTTTGTCCATCTCACCAAACTCCATCCGCACAGGCCGCGCCTCCGACTCCATACGGGCGCGTCCGTTCGCCGGCACGTCTTGTCCCGACTTGGGGCAAGGCGTAGCGCCTGCGGCCTCCTGTGCTGGGATGTCTTCGACCGCGTAACGCTCCGGGTCTTCGCCTGTTGCCAAACACATCACGCCGTGGCGCAGCAACTCCTTGAACGCGTACGTCTGTGCGATCCCGATAGACTTGTCTCCTCGATCTATTCCATGACCGACCGCCTGGCACTCGATGTAGTCTTCTGGGTCGTCAATGCTTATGAAGCGCCCTTGAGTTTTGACTATCGTAAAAATGAGCGCCGACTCCGGCTTCTTTGGGTTTTGGATGTGTTCCGACTCGGCGCTTGTAACGCTCGCAACAAAGACGACTCCTTCATTCAGCAGGGCCGGACGAACAGCCAGGATGATGTCTTCCTCGGACGCGTACTTGTAATTGATATTACGGCCGGCACATTTTTGTTGCTTGAGCACATGAGACACAGCGCTCATGGCGGCTGCCACGCGCTGGTATACGTTGCGGGTGTCCTCCGGCGCGGTGCGCGGCTTCGCCTTAGACGCTTGCTCTGCCGGTGCGCCCTTTGTTGCTTTCGTGCGCCTTGCTGTCGGGTTGGTTGGATCGTTATTTGGCATCGTGCTTGTCTCCTTCTCGGGGGCCGAAGCCCCCGGTTGTGGTTAGGCTGCTGCTGGCACTTGAATGACAACGCGCCGCCAGCTTTTCTGGCGTACTACAGCGCCGCGTCGGCTCGGCTGTTTGGGTTGGACTAATTGTGATCCACCTTGCTGAGATGACCTCCATCTGACCGCTTCAGTCATCGTCCGAAGCCTTGATTGCTCGGAGCATTCCGCCTAACACTGTCTCGATTGCCTCCGGCGTAATGGGTTCAGTCGGCCAATGTGCCGCGTGCTCTTGGACTGCCCTGGAGGCCCATTCGCTCAGGTCCACAGCACCCGCTTCGTCTGCGTGCATCAGCGCGGCCTGATGGATACCTCGGAGCCAATCTTCCCGATCTACTCCGTCTGCCTTTGCTTGCTCGGCTCTAGTCTTTACGTCGGCTGCGTTGTACAGCGTCATGTTTCTTGCCTCCGCCTTTGCCGCGTCAAATCCACGCCCTGCTGGTGTGGTCATGTCTCTCTCCTGGGCCGTGGCCCGGTTGGGGTTCGTTTCTACGAGCGACCATCTGCGACCGCCACGGCGCACAATGTCTCCTTCCATTGTGCCCAAAAGTCTAGTGCTTCCTTGTCCATTTTAGAAATCTCTTCATCGCTAAACGCTATCCATTCGGAGATTGTGTGCAGTTCGCAGCCTATTTTTATATGACTGTCGAAAATCATGACAGGCCAGCGAAGCCCGTTTACTAATATGGGAGGTCTCTCCATAGAGGCTACGCCATACGCAGCGCCCGTGAGGACAGCGCCCCTGAGGACAGCGCCCCTGAGGTCAGCGTGCGTGAGGTCAGCGTCCCTGAGGACAGCGCCCCTGAGGTCAGCGCCCGTGAGGTCAGCGTCCGTGAGGACAGCGCCCGTGAGGACAGCGCCCCTGAGGACAGCGTCCGTGAGGTCAGCGCCCCCGAGGTCAGCGCCCCCGAGGTCAGCGTGCGTGAGGACAGCGCCCCTGAGGACAGCGCCCCTGAGGTCAGCGTCCGTGAGGTCAGCGCCCGTGAGGTCAGCGCCCGTGAGGTCAGCGCCCGTGAGGACAGCGTGCGTGAGGACAGCGTGCGTGAGGTCAGCGCCCCTGAGGTCAGCGTGCGTGAGGTCAGCGCCCGTGAGGACAGCGCCCCTGAGGACAGCGCCCCTGAGGTCAGCGTGCGTGAGGTCAGCGTCCCTGAGGACAGCGCCCCTGAGGTCAGCGCCCGTGAGGTCAGCGTCCGTGAGGACAGCGCCCGTGAGGACAGCGCCCCTGAGGACAGCGTCCGTGAGGTCAGCGCCCCCGAGGTCAGCGCCCCCGAGGTCAGCGTGCGTGAGGTCAGCGCCCCCGAGGACAGCGCCCCTGAGGACAGCGCCCGTGAGGACAGCGCCCGTGAGGACAGCGCCCCTGAGGTAAGCGCCCGCGAGGTAAGCGCCCGTGAGGTCAGCGCCCGCCTTTACTGCCTCTTCTACAATCTGTCGGACGGTCTTTGCTGTCTCCGATGAGTATAAAACGCTTCCAGTTCGGCTCTTGATTTCCATCGTGCTTGTCTCCCTCTTGGGGGCCGTGGGGTGTTTCCGCTTTAGGTGTGCGCCTTCGCAATCTCGTTATCCCGTGTTCAACTGTAACTTGATTATACTCGATAATCGAACGAAAGTCAAGCGATTTTCAAACATAATTTGCGCCCGTCATGAGGGCCAGAACCTCAATTCTTCGCCCGTCTGGATACGTGTAGATTGCCACAGGCATTCCGTTCGCGCAATAGCCCCACGTCTCGACGCCGCTCCGTTCTTCGGTCTGGACCTTACGCCATTCGTCGTACTTCGCCGCCTCACCCGGAACGGATGCGACCCGGAACACACACTCACATGATATGATATCCGGTTCCTGGAGGTCGTAGTAGGACAGGGCCAGGAACTCACAGAGCGCTTGCTCGCTCATATCACTACCCCGTCTTTCCACTTCCAAAGCCGCGTGATGGCAGGCATATTCAAGTCTTCCTTTGGCCCGTAGAAGTACGCGCAGCCTTCCCGGTTGTTTCCGCTCCGCTTGATGTTGTTCGCGTTCCAATACTCCACGAGTTCCACAGGAGGGACGTACTCTGGCCGCGGGCTCATCTTCCGATGTTCCGTGCTGTGTAGGTGTGCGAACTCGTACCACGCTTGCGAAGCCCCCACCAGGCCCACCACCACAACAGTAGTGCCGAACTCCCGAGCTGTCCGCGCTGCGCGTATGTGCCACGGCAGCGGGTCACCGAAGCCCGGATTGCAGAAGCAATTCACAGGAGAGACCGCTACACCGCCTATCATGCCGTTCACTGGGATGTTATTCCCCCACACGTCAAGGGCCAGCGCGTTTGTTGACAGCCGGGATCCCGGCCCGTAGAAGTAGGGTCGTTTCTTGTTGCTGGCGTTTGCTGCAACGTCCACCCCAAAGCGAATCTCATCGTCGAGCTGTCGGAATATTTCGGGCGGCGTCTCCCACTCTTGGCGCAGCGCCTTGAGCGAATACACAATGCCGTCGAGAATGAATTCGTCCGGGTTCTGTTTGTCGATCTGTTTATTCATCTTCTGCGTCCTTCTGGATCGATACGATGACAGAGCTACCGGGCTCGACTGGGGCTTCAAATTTGTAGTCAACAAGAACACACCTGTGTCTCTGGTCTTCGTCTGTCGAATGCTTGATAGCGCACCGCTTCCCTCTCACTCCTAGGTGCAGAGGCTTATCTCCAACGTTCTCGATGTGGACTTCCTTAATAGAGCTGAAGCTATCGCCAATTGCCACTGATAAAGTGTCGCCAAGTGCCACTGATAAAGTGCCGCTCAGCGCAAGTCCACCTAGCTCTTCGTCCTTTAGCACCTCTTCCGTTGTTAGTAGCAGTTCATCATGCCGTTGCTGGCACATTCCCCGAGAGTCCTCGCAAGGGGAGGCCAACTCAGCACTAGGGCTGGAACCCAATACGGCATACAGAAGCCCACCCAAAATCAACCCAGTCGCAAAACACACTATATTGAGCACGTATCCCCACCCATCCGAAAACATGAATTCATTCATCTTGCAATTCCTTCTTCAGTTTTGGTTTCTGACACTACCTCATGCGATCATCACGCGTCATCCTCCTCTAGTCCTCCTGGAAGAAGAACTCTGACAAGGAAGGCATTAAACATTTCACCTTCCCTTCCGTCTCTCCAGGAAAGCGGGATGCGCAGATTTTTTGCCTGGCGAATGGAGCGCACCAGCATGACCGCCTCTTCAAATAGGGTTTCTGCGTGCGTGCCCGGTATCAGGTGAAGCGTCTTCCTACATCCTGGCTTGTTTGTCGGCGGCGCTGTCTTTGCTGCGACTTCGTACGTGAAAAGAAGTGATGTCTGTATTCGGCCTTGCGTTGTCGTTTCAACCTCAACAACGATGCGGGTCTCGTTCTTTTCATCGCCCACTATAGGGAGGCACAACTCTCTTCGATACAACGATCTTGCCATTTGCCTGTCTCCTTGTTGCTTGCCTTGGTTCTCGACTAAAACATGCCCCAAAGTAACAGTATGCCGAAGCCCATCACACAGAGTAGGATCGCGATCTTGCCGAGCGCTATCATCGTTTCCGCAATGGCGTTGATTACCTCTAGCGCTCCCGGGCTGCTTTGGTTTCTGTTTGGTTGGCTCATGGTGTCAATCTCCCTTTGTTGGTGGGCGCCCAATGCACCCACGGGAAGCCCCAGGAAAGCCCGGGGCTAACCGTGGAGGTACTAGGCGGCTGCGCGGACCATCTCCTGTAAGAAGTGCTCGTATGAATTGCGGTCCTGCATGTTGTCGAACTCCATCGCGTACAGCTCGAAGTAGGCGGAATCATCGCTGCCCTTGATTGGGGCGGCTGGCCGTCCGTACTTGGCCTCGAAAGCAGCCGCTACAGCCTCAAGGTGCGCTCGGCTGGTGTTCCGACTCACAGAGATGTACTTGCAAGAGAACTGCACGTACTGAGCCTCCGGGGATGGCCTGTCCGTGTCAAACGCTGGCACACTTCCCATGCTGCCCTCAGTCCCGCCACTGTGCGCTGGGATGGCTGTCCCGTCCGGCATAAGCCAAGACTTCGTGCTGTAGTCCAAATCAATCATCCCATCGAAGCCGCCACCCTTGTATTGGTAGGCCACTGCCTCTACATCCTTGACTGAAGGCCCGTCGGTGTAGCGGATGTTGATTGAATTATAGTCACTTGTGACGCTGAACTTCACGCCGGGAAAATGCGCCTTGAGTTGCTTGCGGATCAGCTTTGCCGCTTCTTTGCTTTCTACATACGTCCAATCGGTCCGCTTGAGTTCTGTTAGCATTGTGCTTGCCCTTTCGGTTGCTTGCCTTGTTTCAAATCTAAATAGATTATATACGATAATCGAACGAAAGTCAAGCGATTTTCAAACTTTATTTTCGCCCCATTTCGACACAAAGAAGACCGGGCGTCTTGTGTCGCCGCCCGGCCTAGTCTTACAGGCCCGCTGTTGACCGGGCGTGCTTCGGGGAAAAGGGGTGCCGCGCCTGGGTAAGGCTCCAGACGCGGCGGGTGGCTGAGGAAACCACCGTTGCCGCTGGGGGACGGCAAAAACTAAGGCACGGGCGCCATGGTGGCCGTGGAGGCCTTCATTGCGGTGTTTTGGTGGTGTTTGAAAAGCCCTGGGCGAAGCCGCGCATCGCCTCTGTCTTGAGTACGGTCCGGCTTTTCATATAGCCGAGACGCACCATAACATTCTGGACGGCTCCTACAACCACCAAAAAGACGCCAAGCCCTACGGCCGCGGGGGATCCTTCCGGGACAGCGCCGATGGCCGCCGGCAGAATGGCCGCGAGCGTGCCAAGAACGGTACACACAGCTGCAATGATGTCGGCGCGTGCCAGTTGCTTATATTCCGAGGTCTCAATACCTGGACTCACCCCGCCCACCGATTCTGAATTCGTTTTCACATTATTAAGAGCCGCCATCTTGCCTCCTTTGTTCCACGTGGAACATTGCTTACCTGCCTCCAAAATACCCAGCCGCTATGACAGCGGCCATGGCAGAAAAGAACGCCACAGCGCCGCTAGAAGCGACTCGCACAACCACTCCAGAGATCGCGCTGCGCTTCTCTTCAATTTCTTCAATTTCGCGCTCGTAGTCAAACGCCTTAGATCGGAGCACCATGCCAGTACCAGCCGAGTTTGCAAAACTGGCCTTTACCAAGCACGAATGCGCCCCACAGTCTGGGTGTCCTGGCGCGTCGCCTAACTCTTGCGTTGTCGAATCAATTCTGTCTGCGAAAGTATTACAGGCATCCCGCATCTGTCTGAGCGTTGATTTGCTGTTTGGCATAATGCTCCTATCTCTATATTCTACCTAGTTGTCTTGATGACCAGTTCGAAGCCAGACCGTGCCAGCCCACATGAGATCGAGCACGTCAAACTCGCCCAGCACGATGTCAGCGCCGCCTAGGTCCGTGCCAGCCGCATCCTTCACCGTTATCGTATACGTATCGATATTGAGCAGCCGGAGTTCCTGCCCCAATGCCGAGCCTGCGGCAATCGCCGTGGCCGCGCTGGTGCTTACATTTGTTGCTGCGTCTATCACAAGCAGCCCGCTGCCTCCGTGCACAATAGTGGCACCTGCGGCGACTGTGTCCGCCCCCCCATCGAGGACAACAGCGCCCGTGACCGTCAGCGTCGTCGTGACAGCAAGGGAATTCACGGTGTAGTCATCGGACGCGAGCAGAGTATCATCGTCTACGGTGGAGTCCTGGATCTTGGTTCCATCTATCAAGCCCGCCGCGTTGGTCAATGTGTGCGTCCCGCTTCCCGCGATGAGCACGCCGCCCGCAGTAACGTCGGTTCCTGCTGTGACCGTGGTAGCCGCAGACACAGCGCCGAGAGTCGCGACCACATCCCCGAGAGTCGCGACCACATCCCCCGCGGATGCTGTGACGTTGCCCGTGGTTGCCGTGACGCCGGTCCCGCCCGTGACGGTTTCCACTGCCGACACAAGCCCGCTTGCTACCACGTCATCACCGGCAAGCACGTCATCGAAGGCAGATACATCGCCAGCCGAGGCCGTGACATTGCCGGTGGCGGCTATGACGCCCGTCCCGCCCGTAACCGTCTCGACTGCCGAGACAAGCCCTCCGGCCACGACGTCATCACCCGCAATCACATCATCGGCGGCTGTGAGATCTTCCTGCGCATATACGGTGCCTTCGACGGATACAATGGTGTCTGCGTATGTGCTCGAATTGGTGATAGTTACCGTTGTGTCTATGTCAATATCCCACTCTTGGATGCGGTTATTGTCGGTTTCCTCGGAAATCCAAACAGCATTTCCGAAAAAAGCAAAGCCATCGGGGTCGACCAGATATCCATCACCAGCGCCGGGAGCCGTGTTGTGCGTATCAACTGCGTTTCCGGTGGTGAGATCGTAGACGGCCAGATAGCCCGCCGACATGAGGCCGTATACATAGCCATCAAAAACTTCTACATCTTCGTAGGGAGCGGCGTCGGTTCCTATGCGGCTTACAAAGGCAAGCGTCGATGCGTCGTATACCCAAATGCTATGCAGCCCTGCTCCGTCCGTCTCGCCAGTAATGTACGCGCTGCCGTCGTAGATTTCGATCCCTGTCGGCTGAGGAGTTTCGAGGACTCCGAGTGCGATCTCTGTGACGTAGACACCTGCGGTGGTCAGTTTTTGGATCCTGTTGTTTTCAAAGTCGCACACCCACAGATAGCCGCCCGATTCGACAAGCCGCGCAACGCCGTCGAATTCCCCGTTTCCCGTTCCGTTTGTTCCGAAAGATCGGATCGCCGTGCCCGATGTGTCGGTGACGTAGACGATGTCGTTATCGAAGTCGGAAACGTAAACCTCGGGCGTCGCTGAAACGTGGATATAGTACCGGGTGCCCGCGCCCGTGATAGTCCACTCACGGTCCTGTACTCCGTCAAGGTCTGTGACTTGCACTTTGTGTGATGCGTTGACCGTCTGATAGAGCTCGCTCCCGTAGTAATCAATGTCGTAAGAATCGTCTGCCCATTTTGAACTGTACGCGAAGTCCGGCTCGCTTGTGGCATCGATGGCGAAACTGCCCTCAACTACAATATTCCCACCCACCAGAAAGCTGTCCATGCCGAGCGTGCCCGACACTTCCGCCGTCCCAAGGTCTACCGCGTTCGATGTGCTGCCAGTGCCGACGAAAATAGAGGCCGTCAACGTATTCGACACCTGCGCGTCCGTCAAGCCAGTTCCAACCATGACGGCGGGGAGGGTTCCTGTCGTCATGGACGTGAGGTTGATGGCATTTTCGACAGCTACGGAACCGAGACCAAGCGACGTGCGCCCGGTTGCGGCGACTAGTCCAGTGGCGCCGCCGTCCCATTTTAGCCTGTCGGAGTACGCGGTGTCCCAGTTCGTAGAGTCCTCGACCGCGCTCTTCGAGAGCGTGCCGTCCGCCAAGTCCGTGAGGTTCGCGTTGATCTGTTGTACGTCTAGCGCCGTTCTGGCTGCCGCCGCGGTAGCCGCACCGGTCCCGCCCTCGTTGATTGCCCACGGGTTCGCCGTGTTCACCCAGTCGGCTGCGATGGTTTCGCCCTCATTCAAGAATGCAACGTTCGCGCCGTTCTCAAGGGCCGCCGCCGCCGTGTTGTCCACAGGCTCCATCTTCGACGTGCCTGAGTTGTATTGGACGAAGTCGTTTGCCGCCACGCCCGTCAAGTCGATCACCCCGGTACCACCAACCCCGAGGGCAGACTGAAGTGCTACAAGGCTGGCCGTGCTCACGACATCTCCGTTCGCGCACGTCACGCTTGAATTGAGGACAGCGGTGTTTGCTTCCATCACGTTCGTGGTCTCGAAGTAGCCGTATTTGTCGATGTATCCGCCGCCGTCGCTGTCTGCGATACCGCCGCCAAAGTTCGCTTCCTCGATCCATTCCGGGGTCGTTGGCGCAGCATACGCAATGCGCTGCTCCGCCACGAAGCCCGCGCCTACGACAAGCGCCACAACTATCAGCATCCCTATCAATACCTCTGCGAATACGTTTCTCGGCGGTGTCTTAAACATGTCTACGCCCTTTCGGCTTGTGTGTGCACCAGTTCCCTGATTGCTTCCATGTATCGCTCATAAGTCCCAGCGCCTTTGGCGGTATTGTAGAATTGTTTCCAATAAAATGCACGCTCTTTATCGGTGGCAGGCACCGGCTCAGGTCTGCGCATGTAATGCAGTCTCGCAAACAGACAAGCCAGCCGGTCGCTTGTGGCTACGGCCTGCAAGTGATAGAGCAGGCTTGAGCGCGCAAGCATCGAGTCCAGCACCCACGGTATTTGACCTTCTCCACCCGGCCCAAGCAACCACGCCTCACAGCGCCTATGCAGAGCCTCACGGTCCCCCAAGTACCGGAGTGAATCTTGTATGCTTCCTGCTTCGAGCTGCCACAAAGACCACCCGCCCCGGGTACTCGCCCAACTAAAACCAATTTGCCGGCGATGGGCGAAGGCGGACTCTACCGCCGCCGTCCCCACTAAGAGCGCGGCCACGCGCCGTGCGTATTCATCTGATGGCGGGATCTTGCCATAGATGTTCGCAGCACAGTCCAGTGCGATTCCCTGAATCCTGGCGCATTGCTCTTTCATGGCTGGGCTCCTATTGATCCGAAAACGTTGCAGCCATGTCAATGACCGCGTGCAAAACAGAAGGCGCCCTCATTCTCCACCTGCCAAAACCACCTAGATAGTAGTAATGAAACCAATGGGGCACTATTAGATCTGGGTAAGGGTACGGCTGCGGTATCACGACTGGAGTAAATGGCCCAGTGTATTTGAATGGGTATCTTTCTAGAAACGTTCCTGCCGCCGACAACCAAGAAGTCAGCTGTAATGAAATCGTAATCGTGCCAATTTCTCCGGGGTGACTAAAGTCGATGAGCTCTATGGTCTGCGGCGTATCATCTCCGGCGGGCAACACGACCTGCTCTTTTGTTTCGTGCCCCTCATAGCCTTCAGGCAACAAGCCAAGATCATCTCTTGTTGGGCCATGTGTCATTGATAGTTGCACGGGTAAACGTAGGTTCTGCGTTTGCTTTTCAGTGCTGCCAAGCAAGCTGATTACTTCCCCACCGGAAGCGTACGCAGCCACATCAAACAGCACGGAACTGCTTTCAATCTTCTGGACATCCCATTCGTAAACGATAGGCCATGAAGTGCGCTCTGTCTCTTGTCTCGTAAAGGTGGGCGATGTCCCCCCAGCCGGGTTCGCGCCGGTGTAGCTGATCCCTACGTACGAATCCACCTCGCAGCGCCCTGGTGTCTCTTCGAGCGTCATGCTGCTGCGATCAAAAGCCTCCCAAGCCTTCATGTCAAAGGATCCGTCCGTGTCTCCAGTAAGCTCGTCTCCTTGCGGCGGATCGTTCAGCACGATCCATTCTGGGAATGGGGTTGGAAAAGGAAAGTGTACCGGGAATGGGCCTTCATAAGAAGTATTGAAACTATCAAGCGCCGGGTACGTTATATACTCCCTGTCTCGCGGCTGAACTTGTCCTGGGACGTCAAAGTATACGTATCGCAGCAAGTTCAGAATGTCGCGAGCTATCACCCAAGGTCTATAGTCTTGCCATGACCGCGTGTTGTAGAACGATTCCAGCTGGACATCTTCGCCCCATCGCGCCCAAACAGGCGACACGTCTACTGGAATGCGTTCCGTTGTGGCAGATGGATCGGAAAAATATGGTATTAGTCGGCCCACTGCAACCCCCAGTCTGTCGAGGTTCCTTTTGAGGGCATACGAGATAGGATCGTAGTACGTGAAAGGATCGACGAGTGGGAAGCTGCCCATGTCTCCCTCACTTGGATAGCACTTTTCATCCGTCTCGTCTGCGTTTATAAGCCACAGCGTCTGAGGGCTGCCATAGATAAGCTCTTCACGTTCGTTCACAGCTCTTGCCAAAGCCACAAAAATTGAACGCAAATCAATGTCTTGTGGGTGAATGCGATTCATTCGCGCTTCACTCCAATGCCCGTCAAGCGGCCACGTCATCTCTACGGCTCCTCTGGCGGAACGTAATCATCGAAGGGAGGCCAGTGCGTCATGCAGACAACATCTCCATCGGTTGTAACAAAGTATGCCCTGTCGTCAAGAGTTGTACAAAATTGGCCGGGCTCAATTGGCCCATCAACGCCGATCTCTAGGGCTGATTTGTTCGGAGCCCTTCGTCTGGGCATACCAACTGGCGAAGAATCGCCGCGCGCATATTTGTTGAATGTTTCCGTGCCTGCCGACCCGCTCATGGATACGCGTTGCACAGCAACTGACGGGCTCGGAATTTCATCTAGATCTACGATTGCTTGCTGAAGCGCGGCGACTGCTGCTTCGAGCGCCAGTATGTCGGCGGCGATCCCATCAAGCACGGCCTGGAGTCCAGCCAGGTCTCCGTATTCTATTGCTGCCTCGATAGCGTCCACGAGCGCAGCATAGAGCGGATCCGCTATGTTGTTAAGCGTATCAATAACGTCTTGTGCGCCGCCGGACTCGCCTACAAATGCATGCCCATGATCCCAGCGGGCCGCAAAGTTAGTGTCTGCATCGTCGGCCCCGACGCTTGCAGCGACGGTTGGATCTACCGGCGTAGGAAGAAACGCATCGTCTACCGGGGCGACTACAGCCCCGTCCGCCACGGGCTGTGCCTGTGTGCTTACCTTGTCAGCCATCCACTCGACCAGGCTCTTCTCTAATTCGCCAAACTCGACTTCGACGATATCCGGCTCCAGGAGATGGCGCGTAACCCGCACAATGTCAAAGCTCGCAGACCCGCCAGACACTTCGCCGTGTACGATGCGGGCCGAAGCTCCAACGACGATAGCGTAGGCGCTCGAATACTCATACTGAGCAAGCTGGCTTCGGTCTTGCACTACGCCCGCGAAGCCCTGTATCCCGTTCTGGCGTTTTGCAATTGTTTGGATGCTTACTCCCAAGACGGCCTCTGCGCTTCGGAGGCTGTCTATGGTCTCAGACCAGTGGCAGGTGCCGTGCTTCGTAATGCTGGCCGCGCTTCCCTCAACCCAGTCATTGTAGCCGAGCACGTCGCCAGTCGAGTAGCGCGTAGTTTCTTGCTCCTTCAGACTACCCCGAGTCGCAACGCGGTTGCGCACGTCGGAATAGTCATCCATAAAATGCAGCTCTAGGAGGTTTGCGTCCTTCGTATATTCGATGCTTTGAGGCGTCCAGAATGAGGCGTCTTCCCAGTAAAACTGGCCTCTCGCGTTGACCCTGAAGGCGCCACCCACCATGCCGAATAGCCGCATCAAGACGCTGAGACCGTTGTCTTCTGTCGTGACGGATATTGGCCGCTCAAGCAAGCGGATGGTGTTTGAGATCCAGCCGACCGTTAGAGTCGGAGCATTGACGTTCGCCCACCCGAGGATCGTGTCAATATATGTCCGGATTGTTGTTGTACCCGGGTATTCTACGTCTGCCTCGGGGTGCGTCTTGCTAAGCGCACTCAGCAACGACAGGCACCCCAGCGTCACGAATTCGCCGCCGTCTGTATCCGAGTCATAGCCGCGCTGCCAAATCAGAAAGCTCTGATAGAGCGAGCCGTCCCGTGCGAATATTTGGATCGTGTAGGGCCTATCCAGATAGGCCCGGTACGTGTCGTTGTACGCTACCTTGAGCTGTAGTTCCCATGCGCTGTTCTGCGTCTCCGTCAGTGTGGCTTCGACTACTTCGGTGAGTTGACCGATGATTTGCAGGTCGCCTGTGCAAACATAGATGCTCCAAGCGTCGCGGTTTCCGAGCTGCTCGGGCGTAAGGAACTCGCCGCCTCCCGGCATTTGCCCGAGGGTCAGTGTTCCAAGCGTTCCGCCGATGGCCATTATCTGCGCACCCTCAAGTCAGTGATATCCGCGTCCGTGATGACCGTTGTGGCTGCCACAGTCAAGACGCTCGCAAGCGCAATGCCCCCAGAACTCACAGCTGGGGTTGCCGGGGATCCAGACTCTACGCCTGTCACAACGTTTACGCGGTCCAAAAGCCCGCCAGCACCCCTCAGCAGCTCGATTACGTCTATTCTGGATGTAGAGACGGGCGCTACGATGACGGCGCTTGTCGTGGCTTCCAGGAGCCCGACAACATACCCGTCAACCCATGCGTGGCCAGGCTGAACCAATACCGTCATGGCCTGTGGTGCGGATTCGCTCACGAGCAACTCGTTCGGCGCGCCGTCCGTATCATATCGAGGGATGTGGTCTATGGAGCCGTCGGTCATCTTGCGTAGCATCGCCTCGACATTCAGGGCGTGTTGCTTGAGTGCGTTAGCCTCAAAGGCGCTGTATGCGAACACCAGTAGCTCCCCAGCGGAGATGGCGCGGGCGGTCGCTGTCCGTGCGAATGTCAGCGTGTCCGCCGTCACGTCTGTGATAAGCAGCTCGTCGGAGCCCTGCCACGTCTCGAAGGTTATTCTGTCGGCAGAGGCCGCATTGACTGCGCGGGCGCTCAGCCAGCGGCCCGATGGGATTGTCGGGATCTCCAGACCCTCGGCAGCTTCGACTGTGCCCGTCGTGGCCACAGCCGTAATCGGGGCTGCGATGTTTAGAATCAGATAGTCAATTGCGTCCGCTGCGAGTTCCATAATTATCTATCCTTTGTATCGCTCGCGGAATGTGATGTCGAGCGTGCCGGTTTCCAGGTTGCTAAGCTGTAGGCTATTGGTGACTAATGGTAGGAGGTATGGGAACGTCTCGGCAGTGTAGCCCACCCACGGCGTGTAGGTTATCCCGTCGGAACTACGCGACACCGTACGCAACCCCACGTCAATCTTTAGGTAGTCGCCGTTCGTGATCGTGTTCGTAAGGGTGATGCTGGTTCCTGCGGTGAAGTTTTCCAGCTTAAGCAGGCCCACAATGCTGGTTGCGTGTATGATGTAGATGGGCTCTGCCCGCCAGTTGCCCGCGGCGAGATAGGTTGGGTAAGTGAGGTTGAGAATGTGGGGGGAAGCTGTAATCGTGGATGTCGGGACCGTGGTGAGCGTATTGCGCAGAGCGAATGGGCTAGGTGCCAACCAACCCATAGCTATCGTCTCTCCGGTGTCCCCCATGCCGATTAGCTCCGAATTCAACGCATCGACCGGGACAGCATTCCAAAACCTGTCGGGCCATGGTTCGAGTTTCAGCGCCTTTGCTGTGTTGTAGTCGAAAAGATATTTGATGGCGTCGAGCGCCGCCAATACATCGGCCCTGGCGCTGCGCTGTATCGCAAATTCTATCTGGATATTCGCCTCCCCCGCTGTGCCAGCCCCTATCGCGACGCCTGGCGTTACACCCTTTGGCTGGACCGATCTACGTAGAGAGCCCACCAGAGATGCACTCATTAGGCTGCAATAGTAAGGCGCCGCCGTGAGGTCTGTGCCTGCATATTCAAACGCCATCTAGCTACCCACCCTTGCTGCTTCAAGTCGCGCCACCCGACCGAACTCGCGGCCCAACTTTTTGATATCCGCCTCTTCTCTGACCGTCATCGGTCCATGGAAATGGAACTCCTGAGCCGCGCCTAAGCTGGGAGACGGTGATTGATTCGAGCCTTGTGTCAAGGAACTTGGGGGCGAAGAGAAGCCCCCACCTGCGCTACCAAGCATGGGCGCAGCCGCCGCAACAACCGCACGGCGCCCCGCGGCCATCGCCTCTTGTGGTCTTTGCATCAAAGAGCTTGGCCCGGCCATTCCGTAGTTTATGTTTTCCGCAATGCGGCCACGCGCCTCGATTGCCACGCGCCCAATGGCCTCCCAATTATTGCGCCAACCAGGCATCCACTTTGCAAAGCCATGCTCCACTTGCTGAATGAGTGAAGGGCTACCCGTCTGGGATGGGTCGGTTGCGTAGCGCATGGCTTGACGGAATGCTTCAGCCTCTCTTTTCAGGTCTGCGAAGAATCTATCATACGCATCCTTCTGCATTCCAAGGCCCTGGGCTGTGGCTGTGGCCTGGCGCTCAAACTCGTCAATCATAACATCTGTGTCGCCAGTAAGTAGTCCTCGTTTGAAGTCAGACACATCCGCTGCCTGCTTCTTTGCATCGGCCCCTTCGACCTCCGCAGCCTTGACAAACTTGTCAAGTTGTGCGTCCTTCTCCGCACCTAGCAGTTCAGTGAGTTTCTTTTCGTGGTCGAAAATCTTCTCCGTCCCCTCCCTGTAGTTCGCAGCCTTGTTTCGTGCCAGCCACTGCTCGTGTGTGAGGACTTCGTTCCCATGCGCTTTTAGGGAGTTGAGACTTGTAGATCTGTTTGTGGCCCACAAATCATCACTCTGCCTGATCTGCTCTTCAAGGGTCTGCGTTTGGGCTTCCGCATACCACAACTGGGCCTCTTGAATTTCCGCGAGCCGAAGTTCTTCTTTGTATGCAGCCGCGTCCTTTGCGTCCATACCTGTGACGATTCGATATTGTTCGCGAGCGTAGAACTCCTCTTCGCCTGCCTCGCGCTCCGCCTGAAGCTGCTGTAGCCTGCGGAGCGTAGAAGTTGACGCGTCAAGCCCCTCCTCAAGCAATACGTTCTTGAGCCTCGCTATCTCACGTTCTTTGTGGTCGGTCCACTCGAATTGATCGGAGCGTTCCTTAAACCATTCAGAGGTATACACACGCTCCTTTGCGACCGCTTCCTCCTTCGCCACCGCGAGAGCCTCGATGCCTTCAAGCTCTCGGATCTTCGCTTCGCGTTCCGTCTCCCCGAGCAGGCTTATGTCAAAGATCTGCTGTGCGGTGATTCCAGAAAGCGCCACGGCCCGAGCCTGCGCATTGTCCATGCCCAGCGTCAACCGGGCTTCGGACGCCGCAATCAATTGCTCCCGTGTGAGTGCCGCTTCGATGTCGGCCTTAATGGCGCCTTCCTTCGTGGCTTGCACTTGGCGGTTGATGTAGTCCGTGCGCTGTGCCAAATCCATCTCTTTCATGGCTTCGTTGCTGAGCACTACGCCCTTCTCGCGCAACTTGGTCATGTACTTGTTTTGCATTTCGTAGGAATCTGCAAGGACTTCGGCACTGCGCTTGTGTGCTTTGTGGGTCTCGTACAGCGCCTTCGCGTTTTGATAAAGCTCATAGGTGGTGAAGCCAACAATTCCAGCCGCGATTGTGAAGGCGCCTGCGGCGGCCATAGCCCCAGCAACGGTCACACCGGAAAGCGTTGCACCAACACCTGTCGCCGCTACGCCTGCGGCGGTAGTTCCTGCGGTGAGCGCTGCAAAGCTGGTGCCTGTCGCGGCTACGGCGGCGGTAGTGGTTGCGGCTGCGGCGGTAGTGCCTGCGGCTGCGGTTGTGGCGGCGGCACCCACGCCGAGCCACCCAGCCCCGATCCCAACAAGCCACCCTACGACTTTCAAGCCAGCAAGACCCTTCCACACGGCGAAGATTGAGGTGGAAAGCTTCAAAACCAGCCCCAGAGGCAGAGCAACCGCTCCAAGTCCAACGGCGATCTTTGTGAGGGCTCCACCGACCGGCGTCTTCACGAAGTCCATGAAGAGCTGAACCATAGGCTTGAGCCATTCGATTGTGCTCTTCAGGATCGGCAAAAACAGTGCGCCCATGTCGATAGCCAGCCGCCGGAGCGTTGCTTGCATCTGCTCATATGCCAGCGTCGGATTGTCCTTCTTGAACTTCTCCCACTCAACCATCATGTCGGCCTGTGCTGTCCCCATACCTTCGACGGCCTGCCTAAACTTCGCCCCGCCTTCCTCGCTGGTCTGGGATAGGGCAATATTGAGCGCCTCGACAGATCCAAACATTGCCGCCATCATAGTGAGTTGATCTTCGCTGACTCCCTCAAGGCTTTTGTAGGTTTCCTTGAGGCCCGCGAGTTCTGCTTTGAATTCCTTTGTCCCGCCCCCAGCTTCCTCCATTGCCGCAATCTGCTCTTTCATCTGGTCTCGCTGTCCCGCGAGCGCAGGGCCTTGCTCCTTGACTTTCTTCGTGAGTTCCTCCATAAAGCCGCCCAGCTTCATGGTCTTCAGTCCAGCGGCTGAGAAGTCAAAGCCGAGCGCCTTGGCCGCCGCGGAGGCCGATGTACTTGGTTTGATTATGGAAGTGATAACGGCCTTGAGCCCAGAGATCGCCTCACTCGTTTTGATGCCCTGGCTTGTGGAGGTGGCAATTGACGCAAAGAGTTCCTCCATGGAGATCCCAGCTTGTGAGGCAATGGGCGCCACACGCCCCATGACTGAGCCAAGCTCCCCGATGGTTGTCTTGCCCAGCTTCACGGCCTTCGTGGCCATCCCCATGATGGTATTAAACTTCTCCTGGTCATTGGCGCCAGCTACTGCAGCGCGCCCATATGCGTTCAGCAGGCTAGTTCCCAGATCCAGTGCATCCCCGGTTTTGCCGACACCGACCGCCGCAGCTATCGCGCTCTTTTCAAGAATCCCAAGCGCGTCGGCTTCTGCTATGCCGGCGGAAAGAGCCTGATACATGTCGTTTGTGGCTTCGACCGCGTCTTTTCCCATTGCCTCGGAATAGTCGAGCACTCCTTCTTTGAGTGCCCCCATGTTCTCGACACCAAGCGTCCCTACATTGCGCATGCCCTCGTCGAACTTCATAAAACTTTTGAGCGAGACAGCCACCATGGCCGTGGTAGCTGCACCGATGGCAAGCATCGCCGTGCTGCCCGCAGAGGAGATGGCCCCGAAGCTGCTTGTGCTGTGCGTCTTGAGCCCGGTCATTTCCCCCTTGACAGTGGAAAGCCCCTTTGAAGAATACAGGAGCCTCAGTTTTGCCAGGTCTGTCTCTGCTGCCATTGTCGCTCCTGTCTACACCGGCCCGCTGTTTCCGCCGCGTCCCATGAGCGCGCCAACCGGCATAACTCGGGCCTTGCCAAGTATCCGCCTATTCACCGCCTGCATGCGCTCCTTCGCCATCGCGTCCAAGACCATCCACACCTGCTCCCATCGCAGCTCGCTGGGCACCGCAAATGCCTTGACGCCTACAGCCTCGCCGACGGTTCGGAAGATTCCAAGAAGTACTATGCCTTGGTCGCGTTTTGAACCGCCGTCGCCAGCTCTGTCTGTGCGCCCAGAAACTTTGCGGCGATGGCGTTTTCTTCGGCTAAAGGGTTTGAGAACATCCTCAGCCTCGTGAATGCGTGTATCGTTTGATTATCCGTAGTGGCCGCCCGCAAGGCTTCGATCTTATCTGCAGGGATCGGGTCAGGAAAGAAAGCAATAACCGCCTCGAACACTTTGTCCAGATACGCCCTGCGCTTCGCCTGCCAGTCCTTGCGGGCCGCTTTAAAGGTTTCGTGGGCAGAGTCTACGTCCTGCTGCGTTATGGGGCGCTCCGTGTCTGCCGCGAAGCGGCGCACCAAAAGAAGCAGCGCTTCATCTGTTGTGTCGGGGTTCTGGAGCATGCCGCGCAATTCATCGTCTACAAACGCGGGGATACTGCCATGCGCGGGGCTTGCGCCTTCGGCTCGCAGCGCCTTGGCTTCAATGGATAGATTAGCAAGCGCTTCATCCGCTGTTTGCGCCGCTTGCCTTTTGATGTGAGTTAGCTCACTGCGTAGTGATTGATACAAAGCGGACGCCCGCTGCATCGACTCCATGCTCTCGTTAAGCGGATCTTGGAGGTCTACAACTTCCTCTGCCTTGAGCATCCATTCGTCCGCTTTGGCGATAGTGAGGAGCGGCGCCTCGTGGCGCTTGCCCGCAGAATCGGTGAATAGATGGACCTTTCGGTTCATCATAACGTCTTCGTCCGTTCGCTCGAAAGCCTGCAAATCTGACACGCTCATAATGGGTTCCCTTCGGTTGTGTTTCGGGCCTCAATCTAAATACGGCTACGCGCCCCAGAAGTGACGCAACGCCACGTAGTGGACGCCACCTGAGTACACATCGAAGGTGTCGAAGACAATCTCCGGCTCTACGATGTCGGAATTGATGTACATCTCCTCGGACTCGATATTCGGTGCGACCTTCTTGATCTCAAGAATGCCGACATCCGTTTCAATAGCCAGCGCAACATACGTTGCCTCAACGCCGCGGGCTCGTAGCGTTTGGACATGCGCAGTGAGATCGAAATGCGGCTGCATGAAAGACAGATCATCTTCGTCTGTGTCGTAGAACGAAAGAACGATATTCTGGAGCGCTGCATGTAGGATGTGACGCTCGCGAGGGCGCGCATCGCCGATCCCCATGATGTCTCGCACTGCACCGCCCATTGCCACCTTGACGCCCTTCTCCAGGTCTACGCCCGGCACATCCGTCCAGGTCGCGCCGCCTGCGGTACCGGCAACGGTCTCTGCAACTACAGCGGTTCCAGCGCCACCTGTAAGCGAGGCGGGGTCGGTGGTCATGAGGGCGATGTTTGCATAGCTCAAGGTGTTGATGAACGTGCAAACAAAGGGACCACCCGCCGCGCCCGTAACGTTGATGTTTCCGATCCCGATACTTGACAGCGCCTCAAGCGCGGCTTCGACGGTTTCACCAAGCGCGGCCTGTGCGATTGCGGACGTGGTGGCGCCGCCATAGCTGATCGTAAACGTTCCGCCTGTGGCGTCGACCGTGACGGTCTGTACTTCGTTTAGCGGCGTGGTGGTTGCCGGCCATGTCTGCGGGGAGCTTGCCGCGATTGCCGGCATGGCCGCACCTACTACGCCGTACTTCACGGCTACAACATTACTTACTGGCATTGTCTTCTCCTTCGTTTGCTAAGGTGTTATCACCGCGTTTGCGTACAGCAAAATGAACGGGCGCACGTTGGTTGGCGTCCGTACAAGCCTTCCGCTGCTTGACTGTATCGAGGCGCCGCACAGTTTGCCGGCGCTCACTCTTTCATTAGTCGCCTTGCGCAACTGAAGGCGCACGGCACGGGCCACGTCCATGGCGTCCTCGGGATCGTCTGAGCCGCCGTAACAGCGCAACTGCACGCGCACCGTGGATGCCGACGACCCTCCTAGCTCCATGTCGCTGTCTATCACCACAACCACGGCTGCCGCTGAATGCGCGTAGTCTGTCGGCAAGTCAATGGCCCAGACGTTCGCGCCCACAAGCGCATATAGCGCCGAGGCCGTCCCGTCTACAGTCGCAGCAAGTTGCAGGTATTGGCTCAACACAAGCCAAGCGTTCGCGGCCTGATCTGCTGTCGGGCTCGCGGGCGCGTAAGCTGTGAACGGTATGCCAATTACGGCCACTATGCTGGAATCTCCACTGTTTTCGTGCTAACGCCCAAGACATCATTCTTGTAGAAATGAAATACGTAGGTCTCACCGGGATCCAGATACATATCTGTTAGCCATGTGCCATCGTCTGCTGTGATGGCCTCGCCACGTACCGCTCTGCCGCCTGCTGCGTATTCGGTGGAGATGTATGCCCGCACCGTTGCACCGCCGACTCCTGTGCCGGCTGGGTATTCATACGTCAGGTTGCCTGCTCCGCCGGTGTCATGGTTGACGGCTGTGTCGCCGCCGCCACCCGCGCCCACTTCTATGGCGTTGAGTTGCTCATCCAGATCCGCAGCTGCCATACCCAGCGCTGCGCGTGTGGCTGCCGCGTCGAGGCCCGTGCTAGATGGTGCCTGCTCAAGTGCATTGGTCGTCAGTCGCCGCGTGCCACCGTCGTCTTCTGTCATCTCCCAAACGTGGTCCAGCTTGCTCCCCTCGGTTTCCATGGCCGTAACTACCGCTGCCGCATCGTGCGTGGACAATCCACTCTGAATTGCCGTGATCGCATCAGCCTTCAGTGATGCGGCGTCCACGGCTTCGGCAGCCAGCGTCATCGCGTCACCCGCCTGTGCAGCCGTCTTCGCCGCATCGTAGTCGCTATGGAGTGTTGCTCCTGTGCCGTCGAAGTCGTTGAGTGCACCTATCAGCCCAGCCGCCGTACCTGCTGCGTCTGGTACTGTGGTGTTTGCGCCGTCTGTGCCACGCATAGGTGTCTTTGCAGCATCATAGTCGCTATGGAGCGTGACGCCTGTACCGTCGCTGCGCGAGGATACTGCCACGTCCAGGTTGCTCACATCGGCCTTGTAGTTTGCTGGTGTACTCAATTCACGGCTGCCTGTTGTCCACACATCAGCCGCCGCGTGGGTGGACAGTCCGCTCTGAATCGCTGTGATGGCCGTAGCGTTTGGTGCATCCACAAGGTCCATCTCTGCGCCCGCTTGCGCCGCTGTCTTGGCCGCGTCATAATCGCTATGGAGTGTTGCTCCTGTGCCGTCGAAGTCATTGAGCGCACCTATCAGCCCAGCTGCCGTACCTGCTGCGTCTGGTACTGTGGTGTTTGCGCTACGGTTCTCGATACTGAACGTCGCTACCGTCTCGCCAACAACAGAGACGCCATCCACGGTGCCGGTGGTGATGACTATCGAGTAGTCCTCGCCCACCGCGAAGAAGGCGTCGCCGCTCAAGTCGATGAGTACGTTGTTCAAGCCCGTGATACCGTCGAAGTCCACCGCAAGTGTGATATAGGACTCCGCGCTTGTCTTCTCTGAGTCCGTCGCGCTGCCTTTGTACACGCTGACAACAGGACTGCCCGCAAGTTGTGTAGGAATGCCCGTCAGCGCGCGTGTGGTGAACTTGTGGTTGAGTGTCGCGTAGTCTTCTTTGTAGTCGCCTATGTACATATTAGCCCACCATTCCTCTTCCGCCGACGAGCGGGATTACGCCGCCACCACCGGACAAAGTTCCTGTCTGCTCGCCGTCGTAGTCAATCCATGTCACGCCGTTCTCTACCTCACCCACTTCCAGGCCAATGGACACGCCGCTCTCTGTCACCTCGACAAGCGTGCCACTGCTATACATGGCGTTCACTCGCATAGTGACGTAGACGTTCGGCAACCCTGTGAGCACGGTGCCGTTTGTCCACGTGACGTTAAGCGTCTGCTCGCTGGTGTTCGCAGCGAAGTCATCCGAGTCGAGCACCTCTTCGCC
>ERZ890953.435-NODE-435-length-24339-cov-5.524584_pt1 | contig 24339 bp, 1 predicted proteins | sample MGYA00521264_ERZ890953 | MGnify/ENA primary metagenome ERZ890953 (study PRJEB32303, sample SAMEA104408629) | aquatic metagenome | biome: Brackish water; feature: Chemocline; material: water | place: Baltic Sea | collected 2014-10-26T21:54:00 | depth 200 m ...
TACCGTTCAAATTGAGATTGACTCCACCTTGGGGCGTTTGCCTGAGACAACTGAGATTTCAGTTTTCCGTATTATCCAGGAAGGTTTGAATAATATTAGCAAACATGCCACCGCGCAAAGTGCAAGTGTGGCTGTGCAGCGCACAAACAAAGACAATCTCCTAATCCGCATCAGCGATGACGGGGTTGGCATGAAATCCTTGCCAAATTTAGGAGACCTATCATCACAAAAACACTTTGGTCTGATAGGCATCAGCGAACGTGCAGCTCTGCTCGGGGGAACAATGAGCACACAATCATCTTCTGATGAAGGTTTCTCCCTACAAGTTGAAATTCCCAGCCCTTATCCTTCGACATAAGGCGAAAACTTTTAGTTAATAGTGACATGTTCTTATAATCACGCCCAAAGCTGAAACGAGAAACGGGATGTTATTGTCCAGGGGACGGGGATAACAAGTGCGACAACCTCATGCTGTCAATTGATAGAAAAGTATACCGGTTTTTGGACCAACCATGCTTCTCGCAGGTTCTCCAGGAGCTGGCAAAACGCTTCTTGCGCGTGCTCTCCCCGGCATCCTGCCCGAAATGAGTATCGAAGAAGCCCTCGATGTGACTCGTATCTACTCTGTCGCAGACCAACTCCCATCTGATATTCCCCTTATGCAAATACGACCTTTCCTCGCGCCGCATCACACCATTAGTCATGCAGGCTTGGTCGGCGGTGGCAACTGGCCGCGTCCCGGCGAAATCTCTCTCGCCCATCGCGGCGTGCTCTTCCTTGATGAATTCCCCGAATTTGGCTCGCGTGTCCTTGAAGTGATGCGCCAGCCGATGGAAGACAAACAAGTCACGATTAGCCGCGCCCAAGGCTCGTTAACTTTCCCTGCAAATTTCCAACTGATTGCAGCCATGAACCCATGCCCATGCGGTTATTTTTCGAAGCCCCGTCAAAGCCTGCACCTGCTCTCATCAAACCAGAACCCGTTACCGAAAACGGATTTCGGGACCGATGCTCGACAGAATCGACATCCACATCGAAGTGCCGCGCGTGGACATTGAAAAACTCTCTGACAACAGAAGGGGAGAAGCCTCCGCTGAGATACAGACTTGGGTAGAGGTAGCATGCTACATCCGAAAGAACTTCGAGTGTAAGCCGTCAACGCGATAGATTCGCAGGTTTAGATAACGGGGTGATGACCAATGCGGATATGCGTGTGGCAGAAGTGCGTCAATTCTGCGAACTGGACGAATCGGGACAGAACCTCATTCGCGCGGCGGTGTCTCAGTTGCAACTTTCCGCATTACGATGAGCCAATTGCAGCTTTCGGTATGGCATATCATCGCAACTGCAGATTTAGCGGGAGGTAAGAATATCCGATCTGTACATCTGGTGGATGCCTTATATTATTGCCCGAAGGATATGATAGTGTAGTTTGAAAAATTGTCTAATGGGTAGAAAGGGAATGACAGATACTCCATTGATTGAAGCTAATATAGAAGCATCCTAACATATCTGTATGTTGATTTTATTTTTACTTAGCGCTATAGTATTGTTAGTTCTTTCACATTTTTTTTGAAAAAGGAAAAACTGGTGAAAACCAGTGACGCAAAGCTATGGATTTAAGGCCATTTTTAATGGCTAAGATTGCCAGGCCGCCACCAATAATCGCTTTATATATTTTCATTGACGGCCTGGGTATTAACCAGGTCGTTTTTTTTGCTAGTCATCATCATTTTATGAAAATACAGCAAAGTATGGATAATAAATATACGCGAAGAATTTGGCAGCTATTTATGCCAATTATTTGCGTGTTATTTATGATGCTCTTTTCAATGACGACCATAGTATATGCTGACGGATTAGTTAGTGTTGATCCACAGCAATCAGAAGAAATTGAAGGCCAACCGCTTGAAGAAGCTGAAATTGCAGAGGAAGGTAATCAAGTAGAATCGGATTATGATGATCTGGGTATTGAATCAAATCTGCAAGGAATTGAAGAACCTACAGAAACAAATACTGATAGTGATCAAGACAATATCATATCCGGGGAAACAGAAGTATTGGAAGATAATCCAACAGAAGAAGCAATCAATCATCTGGAAATAGAAGCAGATCCGCAAGCAAGCGAAGAACCTGCAGAATCAAATACTGACAGCGACCAAGACAATATCATATCCGGGGAAACAGAAATACAAATAGAAGATCCAATAGAAATAGAAACCAGTGATCCTGATAGCGAAGCAGATGATGAAGAAGCTTTGGGGATTTTGGTCGTCGAAAATGCATCCAGCTCTGATGGTGATGAGATCGTTGTTGGGACCATCGAGTGCGAAAACCTGGAAACGGATCAATCCATTGATGAGGCCGAATGCGAAGATAACCCAGATGTGGCGCTTCTGAGTGTTGTTAGCGAAACAGAATCCGCGGATGCCTCTCCCCCTTCTGACGAGCAACCAATAATTTCAGATCCTTATTTTTATGTCAGCAAGATCAAATACAGTTTTTTGCCAGAGGGAGGCGATTGCTCGGGCCTCTCCAATTGCCAGGTATCCACAACCCCAATTCAAGATGCGGTCGATGCCGTATCTGGTGGGTTGACCCCGGACGACGGCACTATATATGTAGAAGGTGGCATTTTCAATGAAGATATCCAGATATCCAGTTTGTCTGGATTAACCCTCCAGGGTGCAGCCAATGAATTGCCGACAACTCTTGCTGGCGGGATTAGCATAGTTGATTCCCAGGCGATCGCATTATTTGATTTTACTTATTTAAAGACCATCCTTCTAAATAACGCCACAAATATCACAATAGGCGGGACTGACCAGAACGATCAAATTGATGTAACACTTTCTGGATCAAACCAGGTTGAAGTCCGGGCTGATGCTGGCGATGATGAGATCAAGGTTCATGGCAGTCATGGCAATGTTGATGTGTATGGTGGTGCTGGAAATGATTTTCTGGTAGTCGATTTCATTTTGGATGCCAATCCCGCAGATGCCATGATCTCATTTGATGGCGGAGATGATTTCGATACCCTCGAAGTAACGGGTGGCAGTTTTGACTCAGTTGCTTATCTACCCTATAGCCCCAGCGCCGGAATTATCATGTTGGATGGCGCGCAAGTGGAATATACGAATATTGAGCCAGTAAACGAATTGAGTACGGCAACCAACGCAAGCTTTTCTGGAACGAGCTCGGGTGACACCATTACAATTGCAGATGGCGGCGTAGTCACTGATGCCACCAATTGTCCTACTGGTTGCCAGACAATTGAAATCCAGAGTCCACAATTTGAGAATGTAAAGTTCGCTAATAAGACCAATGTCACAGTAGACGGAAATAGCGGGGATGACACAATAACGCTGAGTTTCACCAAACTTGCGAATGGGCTAGAATCGCTGATTATAAAAGGTGGTGAGCCGGTCGTTAGTTTAACAGAAGATGCCGATAAGATCATCGTATCTGGAACCATCGCCATGGATGGCGGGAAACTGGATCTAACAGCAGAGAATATCACTGTCAACGCAAATGCGATCGTTTCCACTCGCATGGTGGCCACCGGGGTTAGCAATTACGAGAGCGCGGTTTCGACTGGTAACTCGGGAAATATCAAACTGAATGGTAGCAATATCATTATTGGGAATGGGGCAAAATTATTTGCACATGTAGAAAACGGAAGCAATTTCACAGCAGGTGATATCGAATTCGTAGTATATGAAGATGCAGGACTTGATCTGTCATTTTACAATCGTGACGTGAACAGCGTAAGCATCACGATTAATGACAGTGCGGTGCTGCGCGGTGCAAAGGTTGAACTTTCTTCAACAGTAGATCATTCGAGAATATTGCAATACACCGGCGACGATCAAAATGTGGTTCTGAATGAGTTGGCTGGATTTTTTAAAAGCCTTTCATTCTTTGCAGGCGTTGCTTATTCATCGATAGAGTCAACCATTGATATCAAAGCCAATTCCCAAATATTTGCAGATTCATTTAAAGTTGTAGCAGCCGGTATCGGTAATGCGCAGTCAGAGCCATCAGGTTTGGGTATCAGTGTTGCAGTTGCTTATGTGACGAACAGGACGAAAGTTCTTATGGGCGGGCAAGTGACGACCACCGGCGATGCCTATTTTAATGCAGGCGTAGATAACACGGTCATGGCGATTGCAGATACCTTTGGGCTGATGGGGGGTGCGGCAGCGATTGCGATTACTATCCTGGATTCTGAAGCTACAGTCCACATCACTGATGACGCTAATTTACAAATTGGCGGCAACCTGACTGTGCAAGCCAACACAGTTGATCGCACATATAATCTGGCCCGATCCAGCGCTGACGAGGGCGGTATGTTAGGGATTGCGGCGGCAATTGGAGATGAATTAAGTGTTACCAATGCGCTGGTTGATGGCGTAGTATCGGTTGGAAAGGACTTTGCCATCAATGCCCATCAAACCACAAAGGAAGTTGCTCGCCCAATTCTGATCATTCCAAAAGATGAAGGCGGTGTGAATGCCGAAGCGGACGCATCAGTTACAGCTGATGAGACTGCTAAATGGCTGAAGCGAGTACGTATGGGCACTGGCGCTTTGGACGGGACGGAATGGAAACCTAGTCTGCAAGGGAGCAGCGCAGCTGCTGCCGGTGTACTAACTAATTTTATTCAAGGCTCCGTCATAGCAGGGATTCAAAGTAAATTACCAGCCAATAAAGGCACGCCACCTTTCCAGATTGCAGCCGCAGTCGCTGTAGCAGACATCGATAAAAAAACCACAGCTCGTATTGGCGATGGCGCTTCAGATGGCGATGCCAATTCGGGAGTGGTGACAGCGCTAGGTAGCATAACTATTCAGTCGAAGATAGAAAGTCGCCCAAGTCTCTCAGCCATTTCGAATGTTGAAAAGGGCTCCAGCGATGAGGGTGTCCAGGGAACAAAATTTGCAGGCTCGGCAGCAATCACCGTTGGCTTATATACTAATGAAGCAAAAGCCTATATCAACGAGAATGCGCAAGTGGATGCAAAAATGACCATCTTGGTGAATTCTCAAGCTCTAAATGACTTGAGCCTGATAAATCTTGGTAGAAAGATTAAGAAAGACTTAACCAACGTTTTTGATGCAGCGCCTACGTATAAATCAACAGATGGATCAGTAAAGATCTCAGATGAAGATATCGTTATCATCGAAAAAGGACACCCGGATAATAAAGGCATCATTGGAGATTTATACAAATATGTTGGCACCAGCCCGAATTCGATCATTGATCTTCCGCAGGAAGATTTTTCCAATCCAGGTAACTGGAAACATTTAGGCAGCCCCTCATATAATACTGCAACTTCACTTGTTGGCGGTATTTATAGTTTTCTGAATGATGATATCGCTGGCATCTTCTCGGATTCGGTTACGCAAGCTACTGCCAAAGACGGGGAAACAATGTCGATTGCCTTTGCTGTCTCAGTGCTCGACCTGGATCACACCAGCCATGCTTATATCGCTGATAATGCTCGCATAAACCAGAAGGTCGTTTTTAGATCTGGGGACCAGCACGTGGAGGTCAAAACCAAAAATGTAAACGAATTACTCAAATTTATTGGCAATATTGAATTGCCGACGGCCGGGGTGGATGTAGCTAAATTCTCGTTTGATCCATCCGTGGGTGGTTTTGGCACTGGTGGTGGCAAGGGCGCAATTGGTGTAGTAGTACTGGTCATTAACTACGATAATGATGTGCTGGCGAAAGTTGGAGATGGCGCGAGATTATATGCCGACAGTTTGAATGTAGATGCGAATAATAAGAATCTGAGCCTTTTAATCGGGGCTTCCGGCGGGGAAGCTGAAAAAGTTGGGTTCAATGGTGTGGTTTTTGTACAGAATATCGACAGCACTGTTTATGCTCAAGTTGAGAATTGTGCGATCGTAACAGTTGGTTCAAAAAAAGCAGCTGACCTTTGGGGAACAGCACGAAGTGGCTCGGCTTCAACAATAAAGTTGGCATCGGATGCTTCCATTTTTGATGGTTCATACAACGATCAATATATTGAGATCACAACTGATGGTGGCGCGACATATACAAAGAAAATTCTCGACTATGACGGTTTGACCCAAATAGCCAATATAGAAACCCTACCGGTCAATGTCACCAGTTCAACTAATTACAGGATTCTTAATAACGACAATGCATCGTTATTGGTCAATGCTGAAGACAGAACAGATATTGTAACTTTGGCTGGCGGTGTGGCTGTCTCTAAAAATATCGGCATTGGTGCGACAATATCAACTCATAATCTAACTAGAGACACTCAGGCAATAATTGGCAATCGTGTTAATGAAACGAGTGAGACAGATGCAGCTACGGGCAGCATCAATTCATCTGGGGTGGTGGAAGTTAAAGCAAGAAACCGAGGCTTTTTGATGGGGGCTGCGCTGGCTGCGGCAGTAAAGAAGAAGAGTACTACTATAGAACCTGATGATCCTCTCGATGGCGCTTCGCTCTCTAATTTGTTTGGCGAACCCCCTTCAACAGATATGGCAGGAAAAAGTGGCGCGGCCATTGCCGGAGATGTTTCGCTCAAAACGGTAACCGATTCCACCCGCGCTTATGTTCGCGATGCTGGTCCAATCACCGCCAGTGGCAAAGATGTAAAACTGCTGGCACTAAATAAAACCAACTTCTTGTCGATTTCTGGCGCGGTGGCAATTGCAATTGCTGACCCAGGCAAAAAATCAGCTGGTATTGCCGGTTCATTCAGTATGAACACGGTCACATTCACCACCGAAACTTTCGTCAAGAATTCAACCATTACGGCAGGATCGCTGACGCAGAATGCCGAAACATCAGGTTGGGTAGTGGCCGTTAGTGCTGGTGGCTCCGGAGCGACGGGTAAGGATGGCATCGCAATTTCTGGTTCGGTATCCCTTAATGATATTACCCGCACCACGCGTGCAAATCTGGATACCGCCATCGTGGCGTTCAGTGGAGCTTTGACGCAGACGGCAACCAATTCCATGACCCTGACTGCGGTCGGTGGGGCCTTTTCAATCGGTGGCAAGTTGGGGCTGGGCGCGTCAATCGCGTATAACAAGATGAAATCAACCATCGAAGCCAAGATGCTTACATCAACTTTGAATGTGGGTGGCGATATATCCCTGAAAGCAGACAACGCGGGCCGCATCACCGCAATCACGGTTTCGCTAGGCGCATCGAAATCCACTGGTGCGGCTGGTACGGTTTCGATTAACATTATCGATAACATGACCGAAGCCGCAGTAGAGAATTCAACAGATTCAGTTAGCGGGGGAGCAGTTTCTGTAGTAGCTCAGGATAATGCCTCGATCTATTCCTTCGCAGGTGCGGTGGGGATTGCCTTCAAGGGATCTGGATTTGGCGCAGCTTTTGCCTGGAACGAGATCGACAGTGTGGTACGAGCAAAGATCGAAAACAGCACTTTCCCAGCCACCAATGTCACCGTAAGCGCAGAAGTGAAAGACGCTGAAATCTGGACTCTCTCTGTTGGCGCTGCAGGCGGGAAAAAGACGACCATTGCCGGTTCGGTTTCGGTGAATCAGATCAGGAACACGGTTGATGCTCATATCTCCAATAATTCAAATATTGACGCAACTGGGAATGTGATCGTAAGCGCCAAAGACGACTCACTGATCAAATCCTTGGCTGGTCAGGTATCGATCTCTTTCAGTGGAACCGCGATCGGAGCAGCGGTAGGCGTCAATATCATCTCTAATACGGTCAAGGCCTATATTGACAATTCTTATGTGATTACAAGCTCCGCTGGCAATCTCAGCGTGACAGCTGATGAGGTCGCCACCATTCACTCAATTAGTGCCGGTGCCAGTGGGGGCAATAAAATGGCGATCGGCGGCTCAGTTTCAGTCAATATATTGACCAATACCAGCAATGCATTTATCACTGGCACAAAACCAGTCAGTGTCGATGGCACACTACTCATTTCTGCAAGTGATGATACTGAAAATTGGGCCTTGGCAGGAAATATTTCAATCTCTTCCAAAGCCGCAGTTGGCATCGCCAACGTCACCACGATCACCAACAATACAATTGAAGCATATCTTGGTGACAATATCATTGTTACAGCCAGGGGAAACGGTATTGGTTTATCGGCTTTCACTGGCAATAAAGTCGATGGAAAACGAAGCACAGAAAACGTGAAGGGTTTGGCCGTGGTGGCCGTCTCCTTCGAAGAAATCGACTCTTTTGCAGTTGCAGGTTCTGGCGGCGGCAAAGTTGGCGTAGCTGGTTCGGCATCAGTCAGCGTACTGAATGAAACTACTAAAGCCACTATTGGCACTGGTGCAAAAGTCAATAGCGGCGATAATAGCGGAGCGAGCACCAATCAAAGCGTTTTACTGCGGGCAATGGATGATACTGAACTTTCAGGTCTTGGTGGGGGTGCTGGATTGGGTCTCTCAACTGCCGGGATTGGGGCAGGCATTGATGTAGCTGTGATAACAAAGACAACCCGGGCGAAAATTTCCTCAGAAGCAATCGTAATTGCCCTTCGGGATGTGATTGTAGAAGCAATTTCTGGAGAAGAAGTAAGCTCCATTTCTGCCTCATTGGGCGTTGGAAAATCCGCCGGAATTGCGGGCAGTGTTAGCGTTTCTGTATTCACACTGACAACCGAAGCGATTATTGAAGGAAGCCCGACTCCGCTGAAAGGGGCCACCGTCAAAGCAGATGGAAGCGTCAAAGTAGTGGCTGAAGATGATACTGAAATTGACATGATCGCCGGAGCGATTGGTGGCGGAGCGCAAGGTGCAGGAGTTTCTGCTGCAATCAATATCCCTATAGTTACAAAAACGATCAAAGCTTATATTGGCAAAGGTGCGACTGTCAATGGCTTGGCGAAAAGAACAGATGGCATTACGGTCAAAACAGGCAAATTCATCGAAACACTGATACCAGATCCCTTGGGTGTCATTGATAACAAAGACGATGGTCAGGTACCTGGAAAAAAACCAGCCGATGGTGTCAGTAACGATAGCTACACAAGTAAACGTATCGTCACGGCAGGTGAAGTCGTTGGTTTCAAAGGTGTGGCAGTTAGTGCGGTCAACCAGGATGATATAGCGGCATGGAGTGCCGGTATTGGTATAGTAGGTCAGGGAGCTGGAGTTCAATTCTCAACAGCTATCAACGTGATGGATATCAATACCCTGGCTTATATAGATGATAATGCTCAGGTAAATCAAGCTGCTGACGCAAACACTGACCAATCTGTAATGGTGGTGGCGGGCAATGACTATTCTTTCAAGGGTTTCAGCGGTGGCGTATCTGCTGCCGGACAGGGGGCAGCTGTTACCCCCGCAGTATTTGTCGGCATTATTGAACCCACAACCAAAGCTTATATTGGTAAAGCGGCGAAAGTCTCTGCCAAGGCCGATATTCTCGTCGGCGCATATGCGACAGAGGAAATCCTCTCCATGGCGGCAGCGATCGCTGGAGCAGGCGAGGGTGGCGCAGTTGCTGGCTCTGTTCTGGTGATCGATATAGAAGCCATCACCCACGCTTTTATAGATGCTGCAGCAACGGTCATAGCTGGTGGCAATATCCGCCTTTCAGCTGCTGATAGCTCAGAAATAGATATGATGCTGGGGTCAGGCGCTATGGCAGGAATTGGCGGCGGTGTAGGCGTCAGCGTAGGTGTTGTTAGCATTATCAAGGATACGAGAGCATTTATTGTTGCCAACGCCATTGTGATGGCTCTTGGTAATTCTCCCGCCAATATGACCCCCTACAACGGCGACTTTGATGATCAATGGGATTTCGAACGTAACACGGATGTGCATGGAATAGTTGTTGAAGCTTTTTCTGCAGAAAACATCTGGTCGCTGCTCATCGCTGGGGCAGCAGGTATTATTGGCGGTGGCGTAGCAGGTACAGTGAATGTAATCGCTATAGACTCGGATACTCTGGCTTATATCGACGCTGATGCTGTGGTTAATGGAAACAACGCCGGAGCTGGCAGTAATCAAGATGTTTACGTCACAGCAGTAAATGAATTCAAACTCTTTACTATATTAGGCGGCATAGGCATCGGCATGGGTGGTGTTGCCGGCGCAGTTGATGTGCTAACACAGCGCAATGACACTACAGCTTATATCGCTGGAACCGTGAGCGCCCAAAGAGATATTCACGTCAATGCATTGGCAACCAAAGATATTGAAACCGTCGTCGTTAGTGTGGGCATTGGCATCGGTGGTGTTGCTGGCTCTGTAGGCGTTTACACTATGGGTGGAAATTTAGATAGTACCTACGAATCTGAGGGCTCATCATCAAACTCCGTCAATGATCCAGATGGAGATTCCTCTCTCTCTGATGCAGATGGTCATGCATCTGGCACAAAAAATGCTACGATGCTGAGTGCATTCAGCGATCCAAATAATGATCCTGACAGTCAGAATACATCACAGGTTAGCTCCACCACAGCAAGTGTGGATGCGAGTGTGAAATCGGCAGTTCCAGATAGCGTGGTTGGCAGCCAACTTAATGCAGATACCATCAATGAACAGCGGTCATTCCCCCGAGGTACAAGTGCCTTCCTGGCAAAAAATGCCACGGTTAATGCCGGAAGACATATAGATATTGACGCTCGAGAGCATATCGAATTGAAATCCAAAATTGGTGGTATTGGTGCAGGCGCAGTTGGCGTTGGTATTGGGGTAGGCATAGTCAATAACGATACGCCAGTAACTTCCTTTGTTGACGCAGGAGCAAGTATTAGTGCTGGAACAGTAGTTTCTACTGGGGCAATAAGCCTAGACGCTCAACTGGACACCAAATTTGATCTCACATCTTTTGTTGGAACGGGTGGCGGTGCAGCACTCGGTGCAGCGGTTGCGGTAATAGTGGATGAAAGTGATGTACAGGCTTACGTAGTGGGCAGCTCGCTGACAGAGATCAAACAAGGTGCTGCCCTAAATATCAAAGCTGAAAGCGACTACGAAATTGACGCTTTGACCCCGAACGTTGCAGTTGGTGGCGTATCAGCAGGTGCTTCAATTGTAGTAACAACCCTTAGTGGAGACACAATTGCTTTTATTGGTCCTGATACCAAAGTTGGGCAGTCTTCAGGAATTACGATTGGAGATGTAAACCTGATCGCCGATGCAGATTACGATGTGGAGGCTGATGCCTGGGTAGTTTCAGCCGGGATGGTAAACGGTTTCGCAGTCAATGTTGGCTGGATCGATATTGATGCTGATGTATATGCATATATTGGAGATTCTGTGACAATCATTGCAACTGGGGATATAACGGTAAAATCAATTTCACAGACTGATGCTGATACAGGCGTCTGGGGTGTGACCGTATCCACCGGAGTCTCCATGGGTGGCTCATTTGCTACGACAGAAATAACGTTGGATGTCGATGCAAATATTGGAAAATACGCCGACATCAATACAAGTGGTGGAGATATCACTTTAGAAGCCGCGCATAATAAAAATGGTGGAACCACCAAAGCAGATGCAATGGCCTCAGGCGGTGGTTTGTATGCTGGAAACGGTGCCTATGCAAAAGCCACTGTCGATGTATCGGTAGATGCAGAAATTGGAAGAGATACCAAGATTACCGCATCAGATGACATTTCTATTTTATCCGCTTCAAAGAATGACGCTGAAACTGATACAAATAGCATTACGATTGGTGGAATAGCGGTTGCGCCGCTCTTCTCAGTGACGAAATTAGACTATGATACCCACACGACCGTAGGGTTAGGAGTAACCCTATCAGCTGGGAAAAATATAAACTTACGCGCAACAGCAGACTATACAGTAGATGCTGATAGTGACTCAGGTGGTGGTGGCGCTATTGGTGCGATGTTTGCAGATTCTGAAGCTTCAATTTATTATGAAACATTAGTAAATATAGGCACTAATAACATCATCACCGCTGGAGAAACACTGATTGCATATTCTCAGACCAGTGTAGAAGGTGTAGTTACCGCCGATGCATCTGGTGGAGGGGTAGGGGCCGGTGCGGAAGCAGGTGCCTCTTTGAGATTAGGATCTTCTTCAAAAGGTTCCACTGCGACAAAAACATCTACTGGCACCACTATTAGTGGCAAAAATGTCAAGTTAATTGCAGAAACTCCTCTCATTAAAGGTAAAGCAGAATCGGATGCCATTGTAGGTGGGTTAGTTGGCGGAACAAATTCTGATGCATCTATAAACGTATCTGATATTACTCAAGTGATTGTCGGAACTAACAACAAGATCACAGGAACTGAAGTGATCGAATTCAGAGCTGAGCACTTGCAACTGGATACATTTGTGGATGCCTATGCTCTTACCGCCGCAATTGGTGGTGGTAGCTCGGATGCAGGAAATAATATCAATACAAAAGCTTTCGTAGATTTACCAGATAGCGTTGTATTGATTACTCGTGACCTCAGCATAGCTGCCAGAAGTACAGTTGACCAATACCGCAAAGAATCTGAAATGGATGGCATCGGCCCTGATGATAAAAGCGGCAAACTCGCTCCTGTCCGTGAAATCAACCTTGAAGCTGATATCGTCATTTTCTCAAACCCCCACATCATCTGGCGTGCCGATGGCAGTATATATCGCAATGAATATGCACAACAAGTTGGTTTTAACACAACTGATTATGATGCCGGTTTTGAAGTTGGTGATATTAAGCTAAACGATGATAATCGCGGCACAATCAGTTTAGATATCAATGAAATAAAACATAAAGAACTGGATGCAAGTGGCACTGGGATTATTAAAGGTACCAAGACCAACCTTCAATTTGCATTTGAATATGTAAAAATAGAACAGCATTATGATGGGGTCTATGATGGAAGTACATTGCCACTGACCGTCAATGATATTGATGTCATTTATCGTGGCACACAACCAGACGTAACCTTTGAAGCTCTGACAGTCTCTTATTCAGATGATGACTGGGTTACTCACCAAGGTCATGGGTTCAAAAATGGTCAGATTCTTACCTACGTTACAGAAAATGGCGTACTGTCTGGTTTGACAAATGGTGAACAATATTATGTTGTTAGTGTTGAAGAAGATAAATTTAAAATTTCCAAAGAAATGGGCGGGAACAATATCGATTTGAAGTTAGGGTCCGGGTCTGGTAACTTGCAGACCGGCCATTATTTCTTGTGGGGAACTGATACGGCAAGTTTCACAAATACTGATGATGATTGGGTTACTATCCAAGACCATAGCTTCGTCAATGGCCAAGAGTTGGTTTATGGAACAACCGGAGATGATACGACTAATGCGCTCAGTGGGTTGGAATTCGGAAAATCATACTTTGTCATTGCAAAAGAAGATAATAAATTCAAGCTGTCTGGGACCAAGACAGGAACCACTCCAATTGACCTATCAACGGCTGGTGCAAGCTCCACAATAGGGCACTACCTCTCCTGGGAAGATGATAATTTTAGTTTCGATTATACATTTGACCCCACCACATATGAAGAAACTACTGTTGAGCTGATCAAACACACCGAAACAACACGAACCGAAGAATCCCCAATCTATCTGCAAGGTGAAATCGTCAATCCTTATGGAAGCACCACGATCACCAATGGTATCGGGGATATTCTGATGGATACTTCTCAAACTCCATCACCACGAATACACACAAACGACCTCACTCTCGAAGCCCAGAAAGGCAAGATCGGAGATTATCGCAAAATCAATATCGAGATGGTGCAGTACTCTGATAGCCAAAGTGAAACAGTTTCTCCAAAACTGTCTGCAGAAGCTCGTGGAAATATAAACCTGGCATTAGGCACCCGGCGCTATACCCCGAACACCGACAACATTACTGTATCCGTTGTAAAAATGACTGCTGGCGATGGCATCGATTTGCTCCTGAACGGGAGCAACGATATCGAGAGAAAAGAGATTAAGGTTGATGCAAAAGTTGTTTCCTGGAATTGGGTTAGCACAGCAGGACCAGCCAGTGTGTATAATTTCACGTCATTGGAAAATGGCAGCGCAAAAGATATAGTAATCAATTCGGCGGTGCTTACAGCTATCGGAAGTGCTAACACGATGGTGAGTGTTTCTGGCAACATGAAACTCTCCAGCGGTGGCCGACTTTACGCACGCATAACTGGGTTTATTAAACTAGTCGAAAAAGTGGGTTCGATTTTGGTAGCTGATATCAAATCTACCCGCTGGTACGTTGACCTGCGTGCTGTTGATGACATCGTAATTAATGGCGGCTTCGCAGCGCTTGATCTCAGTACACTTTTTGTGGACTATCTGGATGCTGATAGTGACAGTGGCAAGGTTACGCTAAATTATCTTGAAGGTATTGCTGCCAAAGTAGTGTTATATGGAGATGGCATTGCTGATCTCCTTTACGTAAATGATACCTGGGATACTGACAATGAAGATGGTTCCCTGGCAAATACCTGGCTGGACGGGATTAATGTAACATTGACCATGCTATCTGGTTTTGGAATGGCTGCTGGCGCAGGTGTATATATTGATCGTTTTGACAGCAAAATAGAAATATTGAATATTGATCTTGGTAGCGGTAAGAATAAGCTGACCGTTCGAGGCACAACTGCAACAACAACGATAGATATGGGAGAGGAAGATGACATTCTGGATGTTGGGCCTGGTGCCGTTGAAAGCGCAGCTGGTATCACTGGAGATTTGTCCGATACAAAGATCCACGGCATGGGTGGCGAAATAACCTATGATGATGATGCTGAAACATTATTTATTACTCTTGGTGCCGGGCAAGATGACTTCACTGTCAAAACCACGAACAAAAATGTTCACACAACCGTAAACAGTGGCGGCGGTAACGATTTGGTTACCGTTCAGAACACAGGCATAAATGGCATCTTAAATGTCTACGGTGGCTCTGGGATGGACTACATTGTTTTCCAGGATCATAGTGGGGTCACGACGCTCAATGGTGATAATCAGAAAGACAATATCAACGATGTGGTACCTCCAGCCTGCGACGCACAGACAGAGCCCTGCCCAGGAGATGATCGCTTCTTTATCCAAAAAGCTGATGGTAATTTGACAGTTTATGGCGGCGTAGGCGCAGATAAATATTTTGTTGCCAGTGGAGCTGATCAGAGTAGTTTCACAACTGGCGGCGTCTATGATGACACACTCTCTACATTTGGTAGCCTGAGTGGCAACCTGAATGGCGTCACAGGTAAATTGAAAGTTTATGGTAACACTGCTGGAAATGGTGGCTATAAAGATCGTCTTTACGTTTACTCCGGATCAACCACCACAAACGGCGTGTTGAACGATAATCTCTTGACAGGTTTATCCATGTCCAGTAATGGTAGCATCGAGTATGCAACAGTAGAAGAATTGCATATCAAATTGGGTATTGGCAATGATATTTTCACTGTTCGAGATGTGCCCAGTGGCGTTGAAGCAACAGTCTACGGCGGTGAAGGCACTGATACGCTCGAAGTTGGGAATACGACTAATTTGCTTGAAGAGATTGATGGCATTATTACCTTCAATGGTGAAGGTGGTACAGATAAGCTTAATGCTCATAATGAGGGCGCAATAGCTGATTGTAATGCTGATGTCAATTCAGATTGGGCTTGCGGCCAGATGACTGCAATCGGCATCAGTGGCCTGAATATGGACGATAACAATCTCGCCCAGGCACATATCTTCTACGCTAACAGGGCAGAAAACGGTACGATTTCCAGCACAACCGATTATGCCTATCTATACACCGGCATTGGTGCTGACCGAATTTTCATAGATAGTGCTGCTAGTGATACCCAACTTTATCTCGACACTGGCGTTGGAAATGATACAGTCCGGGTTGAAGCTACGCCCTTTGGTCTGAATCCTGCCTCCCTGCGTCGGGTTGATTTTATTGCGGGCACAGTATACATTTATGGTGGAGAGGGAGAAGATTTTGTCATCATTAATGATAGCGGCGATGACAAGGTCAACGTTGGCCAATTTGAAAATGGCTATGTCAGCGGCCTGGGTATTACAGGGGCAGTATATTTCGGCAATTCCTCAGAAAAACTGGAAATTGATCTCGGCGAGCAAAACGATACCTTTAGTGTACGCACAACTCCCTCTTATTTGATCACCACCTTGAAGATGGCTGGCGGATTTGATACCGTTCATGTTGGTAGCTCCAGTAACTCTCTGGATGATATTCAGGGCAAATTGATAGTTGAAGGCGAATTACCTTACTCCAATGATGCCCTCTTTTTCAATGATCGCGGCGATGCTGATAACAATACCTACACGATCAGCACTGCAGTTACCGGAACCATTCAGATACCTGATCCAAATAATCCGACTGAGCTGATTGATTTGCCCGTAAATGAAACCACCCTCCAGCGCTCAGGTATTGCCGAGATCATTTATCTAACCATTGAGCAAGTTTCATTGAGCGCAGGTATGGGGGCAGATAATATTTACCTTAAGAGCACTCATCTGGAACTTGATCCACTGGGCGGAACAAATTCTATCTTTGCAATCAACGCCGGGGAAGGCGACGATAATATTCATTTGGAAGACAACAACTCATTAGATGGGCTTGATATCCGTGTGATGATCGATGGAGATGAAGGTGACGACTCTGTTCATTTTGATCACTCATCAAGTTCAGAAGCAAATACGCTCACCTTTATTGCCAAAGCTTTCTCTCAATTATTCCCTGACCAAACTGCAACCTGGTTGGCAAGCTTCCGAGCTTTGTTGAATGATAATAGCCTAAGCGATTCATCCACCTTTGGCTCGGTTTCACTTGGCCTTGTCTCTGATCCAACGAAACCCGTGATGGAAATGGATGTAAACGTACGTGACGCCGAATTACGGGTTTTGTTAGGCGATAGCGACGATGTTTTCCGTTTGAGTGGCGGCACATTTGAAATGGCTCTGCGGGTGGATGCGGCTGGTGGAAATGATACCTTCAACATCTCCGACGATGTTATCGCCCAAAAGAAAGTCACCCTGAATGGTGATGATGGAGACGATCTGGTCTTTGTTGATTTCAGCAGCAAATCACCGAATGGCACCATCAGCAATATTGAATTCAATGGCGGAGCCAATAATGCTGTTGGCGACACATTGCGCTTTGCGGGTGATGGTGTATCCAGCGGAACCTATACGCCCAGCAGCACAACATCGCGGGCTGGCACGGTGGTGCTCAATGGCAATACTTTCACATTCACCGGATTAGAGCCATTGGTTGTTCATGGACTGGCTAATTTTGAAGTGGCAATGCCAGATGCACTTAGCGATCTGGCCGTAGAAACCATCGACCTGGCAGATTTAACCCTGACCAATCTGGTGCTACATTCTGTCAGTGTTGACGGCGTAATTAGTTGGCGGCAGCAAGTCAAACTAGCGGGCGTCAATTCCCCCGAACCAAAATCTTATGGCCAGGCAATTGCTCTGAGCCCAGATGGAAATACTCTGGTTGTTGGCGCTGACCGAATTGGCGAAACAGCCGGTGTTGTATTTGTTTATATCCGCAGTGGAAACACTTGGAGTGAGCAGGCCAAACTTTATCCCGGCGATCGTTTGTCCAATGGCGGCGGCGGGTTTGGTCGGGCAGTGGCGATTGATAATAATTTGCTGGTAATAGGTTCTCCTCAAGATATCAATAGAGGCTATGATACCGGAGCAGTTTATATTTATCGTTTGGTTAATGGAGCCTGGACCCAGGAATGGAAGCTGCGTGGTGGGAGCTCATATTATAAATTTGGATCAGCAGTTGATGTGGATAGTGCGAATAACCGCATTGCAGTGAGCGCGCCTGGAGCCAATAAAGTATATATTTACAAATATGACGGTAGCCAATTGATCAATAAATGGCCGCAAAATGGCAGCTTTAGCGGCAGTGGAGAATTTGGCACATCACTAGATTTGATCAGTAACGGTTACATCCTTGTGGGCGCACCCAGCGCCAACAGTACAGGTGAAGCCTATATTTTTGGTTATGACGGCAGCGATGCTTGGAGCAAGAGAGCCACACTAAAATCTGTCAGCCAGCAAAGCGGGGAACGCTTTGGTGCCGCAGTAGCCCTATATATCGACACCGATGTGGTTCGGGCGGTTGTAGGTTCTCCGAACTACAAGGGCGAAAATAATGAGCAAGGTGCAGCCTGGGTCTTCGAGGGTGGTAATCAATGGTGGAATATGGTCGCCCGCCTGACAGCCGATGGTGGTTTGCCTCCGGATGAAGCCACTCACGAAGGCAATGCTGGAGACCACTTTGGAGCCAGCGTAGCCCTTTATGATAATTATATTGCTGTTGGTGCGCCAGATTATGATGGCAATAGCGCCAATCAGGGCAAGGTCTATGTCTTTTATCGTCATGAACGCGCTTGCGGAGGTGCTTGTGACTCAGTGACCTGGACGCGTTCTCACAACCTGGCATCCAGTACGCCAGCTGAAAGCGAGTTCTTTGGCAAGGCATTAGCACTAAACGATAAATTGCTGGTCGTAGGTGTACCTGGGTTCAATGAAACTGATGCTTCCAATAATATTACTCGCGAAGGCATTGGAAATATTCGCACGTACACAACCGATGGACTTATGGATGTCAATGACGCCACCAATGGCGACATCGGCTTGTACCGTGCCGAAGCACTCAGCGGTGGTGATAATTTTGGGCGCAAGGTCATTTATGATCCAGGTAACAAAGAGTTATTGGTGTCGGCTTATGGTGAAAATAAAATTTATGTGTACACAAATGAAGGCTTGTATTGGCGTTTGACCCAAACTATTATTCAATCAGGTGATTTTGGCTACGATATGGATAAGGATGGGAACAATCTGGTGGTAGGTGCGCCTGGAGCCAATAAATTCTATCTCTATCAGCGTGGTGGTTCCGGTTGGGTTTACAAGGCAACTGTAACTGGCCCGGCAGGAGTTAGCCGTTTTGGTGCCAGTGTTGCCATTGACGGATCCCGTATCGCAGTAGGTGCGCCGGATACCACCCTGTGGATCAGTTCCAGCGATCAACCAAAATCCGGCTACCAGCTGAATTTGGGTAAGGCCGGAGTGGCCTTTACTTATACCGGCAGCGGCGCCACTTGGTCCCAGGAAAAATTCCTTATGCCCTATGATGCTGGCTTGTACTTTACGACCTTCACAACCATCACCTCGGGCGGCACTCTGCTGGATAAGATGTTGTCTTTCGATGATGATGATGGCGATACGGATGATTACAAAGACTTCCTGGATACAAGCTCCAGCTCTACAAGAGTAAAGTTTTGGCTTGGATTAGACGATGCAGATACACTACCACCTGGGATGTACTGGTATCGGGATCCCAATCCGGATCGGGAAGCCACTTCATACGAAACTATTGAAACCACATACGCCATTCCGGAGAGCCCTCCGAATATATGCTTGGAAGACAATGATGACGATGATTTTCTAAGTGGCAATGATGGCTGGTGGTGTCACGCTGGCTATGATGATATTGCAACTTTCTCAACTTGGCGAGGCGTACATTCGGACTGGAATGATGATAATAAGGGCACCAAGATCGCGCCCCGTACAAAAGGGCAGGTAGAGGATACAGATGGTGCAGACGATGGCGGCATCTGGACGAATGATAGTTACACGGATTGGTTGGAGATTACTTCGGCAAATGGCGGGGATTGTAACTGCGCTGACGGTGTTCGGGTCTGGCCACATCCTGATGGTCGTCTTGAAGAAGACGAAAACGCGACTCTTTTCGGACGGACATTCAGTGGCCTGAATACTGCTGCCTTTGGCACCAGCGTTGAGGTGAGCGGGAGCAAAGTTTGGATCGGTACCGGAAGCAGTTTGGGTCGTCAATATAGTGTCGCGGATATCACAACTGCAAGCGTATATTCTGATTGGGATACCCCCTTCGGTAATCCGGTACGTACGGGTCTAAAAAATACCACCACAAGTACAGAAGTTTGTGTAACCATATTTGGAACAGAGTATTGTGACACGATAGTTGAGACCACCCGTGAGGCAGAATATGCAGAAGGCTCTACAGCTGATATTTTCTTCAATGGTGCCAGTGCAGATTGGCTCTCCGCTTATGCCAGCTATGTTTATAATGGCTTCTATACTGTAATGGGTGACCCCAGCACCAACCAAGCCAATTTATATGAAGGTACAACACACAAAGCTACTTTATACAGCGATGGTAATGTAAATAAATTTGGACACGGAGTCGCTTTCGTCAGCACCGGACATTTCCTGGTGGGTACAGACAGTGCCGGAGAACTCTTCAATTACCGTCAGCGTGGCCCGAAGTGGAATTACGAAGCCACCACCATCCCGACGGCGTTGCCCACAGCCAAATTCGGCGCCAGTGTAGATATCGATGGTTACACTGCCGTAGTTGGCGCTCCCCAGTATGATAATCGTGGTGTCGCTTTCATTTTTGAGCAAGACCCGAACGCTGAAACCTGGTCTCTGAAGACTCAGGTGGAAGGGGCTGGCACAGGCACAGGCGACGACTTTGGCAGCGCGGTTGCCCTTGATAGTGGACGCCTGATCGTTGGTGCGCCAGATGCGAACTCTGGGAAAGGTGCAGCTTATCTCTTCGATCAGGTTGGCTCCTCATGGATCGAAAATATTCGCATCGCTCCGACTGACCTTGCCTCCAGTGCGCATTTCGGCACAGCAGTTGATATTTACAAGGATGCTGCAGTTGTCGGCGCCCCCGGCATGAATGCAACCTACACATTCCAGAGGCAGAGTGGCACGTGGGCACAGGACGATAAACTGACGGGCAGCGCTGCTTTCGGTAGCAGTGTGGCGGTGGACGAGACAACCCTTATCGTAGGTGCTCCGGCGGCGAACAGCAATCAGGGCAACGCAGCAGTATACACCTTTGACGGAACCAACTGGAATTCCCAGGCAACTCTGACAGCAAACGACGGAGCGTCCGGACACAAGTTCGGCACATCCGTTGACCTGAGCATGGATACTGCCATTGGCGCGGTAGCAGTTGTGGGTGCGCCCGGTGCGAATTCTGTCTACACCTATACCCGTAGCGGACAGAGCTGGTCGCAGCAGCAGAAGCTATCCCTCGGTGGGATCTTTACATACTACACGGTTGGCGCAGGCGATAACTTCGGCTTCGATGTTGCCATCGACAAGAATATCCTCGTGGTTGGCGCGCACAAAACGTCGATCTCACGCATTATCGGTGGCACGACCTTCACCTACGCAGATGAAGGCGCTGCGTTTGCCTTTGGTTTGAATGAAAGCAACTGGCAGTTGCAGACGGTGACCAAGCCGCTCTTCGGCTCAGATGGCTACAATCAGGACTATATTGGCTACTCGGTAGCAGTCAGTGGAACGTTGGCGCTGGCGGGTGCACCGCAGTGGGATGGACGTCCTGGCAACGCCATCGACACCGATGGGGCGGGCTATATATACATCACCGAGCTTTCTGCGCCGATGACGGTCACCCTGCCCCAGGCAGTCGAGACGATCATCGCTGGCGAACGCTCGAACAAGATCAGTGGAACGGTGGACGGTCACGAAATTGCGGACATCAGCTTCTTCGACGTCAAAGCGGTCTCGCTCCGCACCGAAGTTGGCAGCCATGACGATACGATCCGACTCGATAGCGACGGATTGCAGGCGTATGGCTTGCAGAATTTCAGCGTGCGAACGGGCGCAGGCGAAGATACCTTTACCATCGAAACCGATGACCTGAGCCTGCCGACCGAAGGCAAATATGCCTCCGGCAATCTCAACGGATACACCGAAGGTCAGCCGCTGACCGAAGCCGAATCGGCTGAGCTCTACACCAAGATTTACACCAGTTTCAGTTATGACGGCGGCGTGAACAGCAGCACCGACAGCGTGATCTTCGCCACCAATTCTGACCTGACCCTCTCCGGCAACGCGCTGGTATCGCCAGTCAAGGGCAAACTCAACCTGAGTAATGTCTACCACGTTATCCTGACAGCAGGCGAGAGCGACAATATCCTTCGCGCCAGCGGCTGGACAGGCAAGGTCTCGATGGACGGTAAGGGCGGCGACGACCGTTACGAACTTGATCTCAGCACGCTCTCTAATGCCGTTGTGACTGATAGCAGCAGTACCCCCGACGCGTTAGACGAACTGGTCATTTTGGGTTCCAATGGCAGTGACAGCTTCCTGCTCGAAAATACCTTCGTCAACGTCAGTGGCAATTCCATCGATGTTGCCTCCAGCGGAGCGGAACTAATTCGCATTGCGGGGCGCATGGGCAACGACACCATCACCGTCAATCAGGTCAATATGAGCGATATCGCTCTCGACGGCATGGAAGGCAGCGACACCTACAATCTCAATCTATGCGGCGCAAACGCCTCCGTGTTGCTCAAAGACAGCAGCGTTTGGGGCGACGACACCCTGCGCATCAACGGTAGCAGCGGCGACGATGCCATGACCGTCAGTGCAACCACTGCCACTTGTGGCGAGAACGTCATCATCCATTATGACAATTCCTTCGAGACCTTCGTTGTCGATGCCCTCGGTGGGCAGGATAATATCGAGATTTTCGACAACCCCTGGAATGTCTACGGTTCATCTTCGATTTACGGCGGTGCTGGTGACGATGTAGTCATCGTCCGCGATGTCAACAAATACGGCTTATATCTCGATGCTGGCAGTGACGACGATAGCTACTATATCGCCAGTTCTCTCAGCGGGCCCCTCACAGCCACTGACAGCAGCGGCATCGACTTCATCCTCATTGATGCCACCTCCGCCAACGATGTCGCTGCCATCTCCGCGACCGAGATCACCCTCAACGGCAGCACCCTCTACAGCTTCTCCAGCTTCAACAACGGCACACTCAAAGTCACCGGCATCGAAGGCGTCAATCTGGATCTGAAAGATGGCGACGACTCAGTCAGCTTTAGCGGCTTGCCCACCAATGTCGCCCTCGCCGTCAGCGGCGGCAATGGTGCAGATGCCTTTACCTTCAACAATCTGCCCAGCCTCTACACCGCTGGCTCGCAATATACCCTCCACATCTACGGCAACCTCGGGGCGGATACGCTGGATGTGGACGCCTCCCTCAATGGGACGGGCAGTCTCGCCGCAGATACGCTCTCCGCCTTTGGCTTGCTTCTGCCCATCAACTACTATGACCCCGAAGGCTTTACCGCTACCCTGACCCTCAGTGCTGGTGACGATACCCTTACCCGCTACGGCAGCCTTGGCACCTGGACCCTCGATGCAGGCACGGGCACAGACACCCTGATCGCCAGCGGCACCTCCAACCAGATCTACATCACCCAGACCAATGGCGGATATATCGCTGCCGAAGATACTGTCAATCAATTTAACTTCAACACAGTCGAATCCCTACTCGGTGGCAGCAGCGCAGACGAATTTATCTTTGTCGAAGGTGTTGTTTACCCTGGCACACTCGACGGGCAGGGCGGCGTGGATACGCTCAACTTCAGCGCCCTCAGCGGCGACCACACTATCACGCTGACCGGTTACGGTAGCATTGATGGCTACAATGGTGTCCACTCTGTCATCACTGGCGGCTTCAATAATATCAACGCCCTCATCGGCTCTGCTCAGAACGACACCCTCATTGGCGCAAATCAAGACACCACCTGGAAAGTCACCGAATCGGATGCGGGCACGCTCGACAACATTTTCACCTTCCAGGCGATCGAGAAACTGGTCGGCAGCAACGCTAGCGACAGCCTCGACTACAGCAGCTACGCCAATGCCCTCGACATCCAGGTGACAGGTGCAGGCAGCGTTGATGGATACGCAGGCACAGAAGATGCCTCCCTCAGCGTTGGTTTTGATAATATGAATGCTCTGCTTGGTACCGTCAACGACGACCGCCTGACCGCCTTCGACATCGTCAATAGTTGGGAGATTACAGCTGCCAATGCAGGCACGCTCAACAGCATCTTCAATTTCAGCTCAATCGAAGAACTGGTCGGCGGTTCGGACAGCGACAGCCTCGACTATAGCAGCTACGCCACTGCCCTCGACATCGAGGTGACAAGAGCAGGCAGCGTTGATGGTTACGCAGGAACCGATGCATCCCTCGGCGTTGGCTTCGACAATATGAACACTCTGCAAGGCACTTCCAACAACGACAGCCTGACTGCTTTTGGTATCGACAATGTCTGGAAGATCACCGCCGCAAATGAAGGCTCGCTCAATGACATCCTGACCTTCAAATCGATTGAAAAGCTGGTTGGCGGAAGTGTCAAAGACACCCTCGACTATAGCAATTACACCAATGCCCTCGACATCCAGGTGACAGGTGCAGGCAGCATTGACGGTTACGCAGGAACCGATGCATCCCTCGGCGTTGGCTTCGACAATATGAACACTC
>ERZ890953.436-NODE-436-length-24200-cov-9.079934_pt1 | contig 24200 bp, 21 predicted proteins | sample MGYA00521264_ERZ890953 | MGnify/ENA primary metagenome ERZ890953 (study PRJEB32303, sample SAMEA104408629) | aquatic metagenome | biome: Brackish water; feature: Chemocline; material: water | place: Baltic Sea | collected 2014-10-26T21:54:00 | depth 200 m ...
CGAGGGCGCGCTGCGTCTGGTTCAGGTTGTTGATGGCGTTCAGGGACGCGGTGTTGGTGTTGACGGTGAGGGCCATGCTGCGTCCTCCTTTTCCTGTTCCTGAGGGTTGGTGGGTCGCCGGAGCTCGCTTGCTTGCTCACACTCCATGCTCCGGTCTCTTCGGCGAACCCACGACTCAGCAATAGCCCCCAGGCAACATTTCCCTCATCCTAACGATGAAATTCGGTTTTCGGTAACGCCCACTCTGCCCGTTTTGTCGAAAACGATATTAATCGACTCGCGAATTCGCCCCCCTGGCGCCGGATCACACGGTCTCGGGCACCCAGGGCAACAGGGCTTGCATGAGCTGGTCGGCGTTGGCGGGCTTGCGCAGGCAGGCATGCACGCCCAAGGCCATCAGCTCGGACTCCATGGCATCGTCCAGGTGCCCCGACAGCACCACCACCGCCGTGCCCCGCAGCCGAGGCTGCTGGCGCATGCGCACACAGACCTCGACACCATCGGCCCCGGGCATCCGCAGATCGAGCACCATCACGTGGGGCAACAGCTCGAGGGCGGCCAGGCCAGCTGAGAACCCATCGTGGACCTCGTGGACCTCGGCGACAGGCAGCCGGCGCTTGAGGATGCGGCGCAGGGCACGGGTGACCGAGGGCTCGTCGTCCACCAACAGGATCCGTGGCGGCCCCGGGTCGATGTCCAAGGGTACGGGGATACCGTGGGCGCGCATGAAGGAGACGAGGTCCCGCACCTCGATGCGCCGCCACCCACCACCGGTGATGGTGTGGGGGATCTGCCCCTCGTGCAGCCAGCGCAAGAGGGTAGAGCGAGACACACCGCACAGTTCGGCGGCTTGCTGGGGACTGAGACGGTCGGGCTGGCTCATGGGGGAGGCCTCCCGCGGTGCAACCTCAACTGTTCAATATCATAATTCCCCACATAGGACACCTTTAATACCAGAAATGCGGGCCGGGCGGATCGCCTCCCACTCGCACCGATCGCCCTCGCCCTCACGCGAGCCGGGGGCCGCGCCCGCGCATTAGGCTCTCCACCCCGGCGAGGCCCATGACCCGAGCGACCCTCCACCGCTGGCTCCCCCTCCTGCTGCTCCTGCTCATGGCCGGAGCGGCCTGGGGTCTGCAGGCCTGGTGGGTCGTCCTGGACCAGGGCCCCCCCGACTCCGACGAGTGGCACCACCTGATCAAGGCCCAGGGCTACTGGCTGGGGTGGAATCGCGCGGGGGTCTCGGGGCTGGCTCACGCCATGCGGCTCACCCAGACCACCTTCCCTCCCCTGGCCCACCTGGGGGTCCTGCCCTGGTTCGACTGGGCGGGGGGCTTCTCCACCGATCTCGCGCTGATGTCGCTGGGTCCGTGGCTCGCGGTGCTCACCATCGCCTGCTACGGCCTCGGACGCCGACTCGCCGGGCCCTGGGCTGGGCTCGCGGCGGGGGCCATGGGCGCCTCTGCGCCCTTGATCGTCTGCTTGTCACGTAAGTTCCTGCTGGATCTGCCACTCACGGCCATGGTGGCCTGCTGCCTCTGGGCCCTGCTGGCGTCCCGTCAGCTCAGCCGGCCCCTGCTGGCCTGGCTCGCCGGGCTGGCCTTCGGGTTGGCCTTGCTGGCCAAGTTCATCGCCGGCGTCTACCTGCTCGGCGCCTTCGCCTGGCTGATGCTGCCCGCGGCCTGGGCTTGCCTGCGCAGCTGGCCGAAGCGTGGCGGCGCAGCCCTGCTGGTGGGCGCCCTGGCCATCGCCTTGGGCCTGGGCCTCGAGCACAGCCAGATCCAGCTGTGGATCGCCGAGTTCCCCGACGCCGATCCGCCCTTCCTGTCCTGGTTCACCCGCGCCACCGTTCCCCTGAGCCTGGCATGGCTGTGGCACGGGGTGGGCGTGCTCTCCATCGGCCTGGCCGTCCTGGCCCACCGCCAGGAGCACCCTGGGCTGCGGGCCCTGCTGGCGGGCAGCGCCGCCCTGCTGGCGGCCAGCTGGTTGGCGGGGTGCTGGTACCTGCCTCACCTGCCCCGGGTCATCAAGGGCGTGGCCGGCTTCACCGCCGAGGGCGGCGCGGGCGAGGGCGACCCCACCCCGGGCACCATGGCGGGCTGGACCTACTATCTGTGGGTCCTGGGCCACTCCCTGCCCCGGGCCTGGTACCACCTGCTGGCGGTGGGCGTAGGCGCCTCGATGCTGCACCCCGAGCTTCGGCGTCGGGCGGGACCCCTGGTGGGCGGGCTGCTCTTCGCCTACGTGCTCATCAGCCTGTCCACCAACAAAGAGTCCCGCTACACCCTGGCCCTGCTGCCCACGGTGGTGGCCCTGGCCGTGGGCTGGACGCGCCTGCTGCCCCGCTGGGCCCAGGCGGTGGTGCTGAGCCTGCTCGCGGCGAGCGCCATCACCCTGAGCACCAGCTGGGTGGTGGTGAGCCGCGGCGGGTGGCGGGCCCAACCCCACCAGATCTGGCACGACGACCGCATCGCCTCGTCGGCCGTCAACACACCCATGGATCACACCTTTCCCGGCGGGGTCCAGGCAGGCGAGCTCCTGCTGCCGCCGCCCTTCTGGCTGGTCACTCCCCTGCCCCGCCAGATGCCCTACAGCGACACCGAGCTGCCCTTCCACAACTTCGGGCCGTGAGCGCCCCCGCGGGCCACCCTCACTGGGGGAACAGCTCCACCTTCTGCGGCGCCTCCACCCCGATGACCAGATCCAGACGACGGGCCAAGGCGCGCACCGCCCGGTCCTCACGACACAGTGCCCAGTCCGCCTGATCGCTGATCAGGTCCTCGCGACGCTGCGGGCACAGCTCGACGAGGGCGGCGTTGCCCGCGGCGGCCCGGTTGGGGGGCAGGGCCTGGGGCAGCTGGCCGTGCTCCCTGAAGTAGGCGGTGAGCCAGCCCGCGTTGTAGCGCTGCTCGTAGCCCAGCCGGCTGCTCAGTCGCCGCTGCCCGTCGTCCATGCGCCTCGGAGAGCCCAGCCAGGGCGGGACCAGATCCACCGCCACCCAGCCCAGCAGGGCCAGCACGCCCAGGGCGGTCCAGATCCTGCGGCGGCTGCGGGCTTCCGACATCTCGATCACACTCCGGGGCAAACGCGCTACCTGTAGCACTAGCCCGAAGCATGGTGCCATGCGCCGCATCCTCGCCCGCCTCCTGCTCGTCCTGTGCGCCTGCCTGGTGGGGCTGCTGCTGGTGGAGCTGGGCATTCGGGTCTGTCGGCTCGACGGCCAGGTGATGATCCGCACCCTCTACTACCAAGGGGGGCGGCTGGGGCTGCACGAGACCGTGGACGATCCCGACCTGCTCTACCGCCTGCGGCCGAACACCCACGACACCATGGTCCCCCTCCACGGTGAGCCCTGCCCCCTGGAGATCACCACGGCCGGGGCCCGAGGGCCCGAGCGGCCGGCCGCCAAGCCGCCGGGCGCCACTCGCATCCTGTTCTTCGGGGCCTCCACCATCTTCGGTGTGGGGGTGTGCGACCACCAGACCCTGCCCGCCGCCCTGGGCCGGGCCCTGGACGCCCGTCGCTCCAGCGCCCACGAGGTCTGGAACTTCGGCACCAGCGCCTACACCGGCTCCCAGGTGGTGCACCGGGCTCGGGTGGAGCTGGCGCGGGTCCAGGACCCGGACCTGCTGGTGCTGCTGCCCACCAACGTAGGCCGCCGGCCCTTCCTGGACGGCGACGAGGGCCAGCGCCTCGACTACTACCGCTACTTCCGGGACGACCCCATCCTGTGGCTCGAGAACTACTACCGGGAGCGTCCCCTCCCAGGGCTGTCCCTGCAGGCCACCAACCGCCTGCACTGGGGCTGGCTGCGGGCCTCGGCCCTGTACCGCTACCTCACCCTCCGCTCCATCCCCCCCGATCGCACCAACATGGGCTGGAACCCCTACGTGGCCAGCCGGGCCGCCGCCGAGGCCGCGCTGCTGGCCGACGAAGCCGCCGCCCTGGGCGTGCCCCTGGTCTACGTGCTCTATCCCCAGCCCGACTCCACCCGGCCGGGCTTCCAGCAGGAGACCTACCCCTTCGGCGCACCCTGGGTCAGCCTGGACCGCCCGGGCCTGGGCGCCCAGGACCAGGACCTGCACCCCCCCGCCGATCGCCTCGAGGCCCACGCCCAGCACCTGGCGGGGCTGCTGATGGACGCAGGCTCGCTGGACGACTGAGCTCTATAGGTAGGGCTCGATGTCTTCGACGCTGATGATGCTGTGGTCGCGGAAGGCGACCTCGGCGCCGGGCAGGATCAGCGTGTAGCTGGGCACCGCCTGGTTCTCCTCGAAGCGGCCGGCGATCTCCCCCAGGGGGTCGATGATCACCGGGTGGTTCAGGCCGTACTCGGCGGCCCAGGCCGCGGTGTCGCTGAGGTTCATGGTGTCGAACAGGGTGATGATGATGAAGTCGCGGCCCCTCAAGCTCTGGTAGATCCCTTCCAGGGATGATGCGTCGTGCGCACAGCCGCTTCAACCGAACGCGCTGGCCACCGCCAGCACCGTGTGGTCGCAGAAGTCGTAGAGGCTCAGCAGGTCGCTGTGCTGGTTGTAGGCCTCGAAGTCGAAGGCGATCTCACCCACCTCGTCGCCGCTGCCCACCACGCTGTCGCGGCAGCCGAAGTCGATGTCCCAGCCGCCCTCGTAGGGCTTGTCCCAGACGTCGTTGGGATCGGTGCCGTACTCGACCTCCTGGCCGTCGCTGTAGCCGTCGCCGTCGCTGTCGGCCTTGGCGGGGTCGGTCCCCAGCTCGGCCTCCTCGGCGTCGGTCAGGCCGTCGCCATCGCCGTCGGCCTTGGGCTCAGGGCCCGTGTCGTCGTCCTTGGAGAAGCAGCCCACCGTGACCAGCAGGCCGGTGAGCAACAGGGTGCGCAGCATGACCACCTCCCGGGGTTCGTCGCCCCCAGTGTAGCAGGCACACCCCCTGGCTCCAGCCACGAACTCGTCAACGAAACCTCGAGCCGGGCGTCAGGACCGCGCCTTCTCCGCCAGGGCGCGCTGGACCCCACCCCCGGCCACGAAGGCCTCGAGGGCGGCCAGGTCGGCGAAGATGTGGTCGCTGTAAGCGCGGATCACCCAGTTGGGGGCCATGGGGGTGATGGTGAGCACCAGGCGCTCGGCCTCCCAGGCCAGGAACATCTCGTTGGCGGTGCCCATGCTGGCCTCGGGCAGCCAGCAGATCACCACATCGCTGGCGGCACAGGCGGCGTTGCCCTCGGCCAGGGTGGCCCGGATGCGGGGCAGGTCGTAGTCGATGCCGCCGGGGTGCTTGGCGAAGTGGTCGTAGACCAGGGCCTGGGGCAGGTGCTCGGCCAGCATGGCGCTGACCGGGCCGCGCCAGCCCTGGCCGTGGATGGTGGGGTCGCTCAGGGAGCCCTGGATGATGCCGGCGAGGAAGACCTTCATCCGTGGATCTCCGGCCCGTCGGCCCGGGGGCCGTTTGCGGCGGCGTCCCAGTAGGGGGAGATGCGGCGCAGGCGGGCGATGATGTCGGGCAGCACCGCCACCACATGGTCCACGTCTTCGACGGTGGTGTAGCGGCTGAGGCTGAGGCGGATGGAGCCGTGGGCCGCGGTGTGGGGCACCTTCATGGCCATCAGCACATGGGAGGGCTCGAGGGAGCCCGAGGTGCAGGCCGATCCCGACGAGGCGCAGATGCCCAGGCGGTCGAGCTCGAACAGGATCGACTCGCCTTCGACGAAGTGGAAGGCCACGTTCAGGGTGTTGGGCAGGCGCTCGGCCTCGGCCCCGTTGACGTGGGTGTAGGGGATCGCGGCCAGCAGCTCGCGCTCGAGCCGATCCCGCAGGCCCTGGACCCGGGCCTCGTCGGCATAGGCCGCCACGGCCAGCTCGCAGGCCTTGCCCAGGGCCACGATGCCCGCGACGTTCTCGGTGCCTGCACGCAGGCCCCGCTCCTGGTGCCCGCCGATCATGTAGGGCGAGACACGGGAACCCCGACGCTGGAACAGCACGCCCACGCCCTTGGGGGCATGCAGCTTGTGCCCGGAGAAAGACAGCAGATCCACGTGCTGGTAGGCGGCGTTCAGATCGATGGGCAGCTTGCCCACGGTCTGGGTGGCGTCGGTGTGGACCAGGATGGCAGGGTCGGTCTCCTTGGCGATGCGGGCCAGCTCGGCCACGGGGAAGACCACCCCGGTCTCGTTGTTGGCATGCATGACGGAGACGATCAGCGTGGACCCAGGGCGCAGAGCGCGCACATAGGCGCCCAGGTCGATGCGGCCCTGGGTGTCCACGGGCACAAAGTCCACCTCGAAGCCCTCGCGCACCATGGCCTTGCAGACCTCGAGCACCGCCGGGTGCTCCACCGCGGTGGTGATGATGTGCCGCCGACCAGGGTTGGCCCGGGCCGCGCCGCGCAGGGCCGCGTTGTTGGACTCGGTGCCGCAGGAGGTGAAGATCAGCTCCTGCTCGAGCACGCCACCCAGCATCTCCCCGATGACGCGCCGGGCCGCCGCGATGGCGTCGGAGGGGCCGCGGGCCAGCTCATACATGGAGCTTGGGTTGTGGAACGCGGTGGTGAGGTAGGGCAGCATGGCCTCCACCACCTCGGGAGCCACCGCGGTGGTGGCGTTGTTGTCCGCGTAGACGTGCTTCATGGGATGCTCCGGAGATCAGACAGCGATGACCCGCGCCCGCTCGTCCACCTGCTCCTTCAAGGAGCGCTCGACCAGCAGCTTGAGGGTCTGGCTGGCACCCATGCACGAGGAGCAGGCCCCGGCCAGGCGCACGTAGACGGTGAGATCCTTGATGTCGATGATCTCGAGATCGCCGCCGTCGGCCTGCAGCATGGGGCGGACGTAGCTGTCGAGCACCTGCTCCACCTTCTTCATGAACTGGAAGGGGGAGAGCTCGGCCGCGGGGGGGGCGGGCAGGATGGGGGCGTCGGGGTCGAAGGCTGGAGTGGGCTCGCCGCCGCCGATACCCCAGACCTGATTCAGCAGATCCTGCAGGCCGCCGGGCTGGTGGTGGCAGGTCATGCAGGCCCCGCCGGCCTTGGTGGCGGCGGTGAGCTCGGCGATGGACTTGAGGCCCAGCTCCTTGATCTTGCGCAGCAGGTAGGGCTCGGTGAGCCCAAAGCACTTGCAGACCAGGCGGCCCTCTTCGGTCTCTTCGGGCAGGATGTCCACGCCCAACGCCTCCAGATCGACGCCCCGGTGCTGGGCCCAGTTGAACACGGCGGCCGCCAGGGCCTCGGCGCCCATGACCGAGCAGTGGATCTTCTGGTCGGGGAGCCCCTCGAGGAACTGCACGATGTCGTCGTTGGTGACCTCGAGGGCCTGCAGCGGGGTGACCTCGCCCTGCTCGATGAGCATGCACAGGGCCTCGGACGCCGCGATGGCCGAGGTGCAGCCGAAGGTGAGGTACCTGGCCTGGGTGATCACGTCCTGCAGCGGATCGCTGGGGTGCTTGCGCACCCTGAAGGTGAAGCGCAGGGCGTCGCCGCAGGCGATGGAGCCGTGCTCGCCCAGGCCATCGGGGTCCTCGACCTCTCCCAGGTGGGAGCCGGGCTTGCCCTGCACGGCGTCCATGAACAGCTGCTTGGTCTTGTCGCTGTAGTTCCAGGCCATGGCTTCTCCTGCGCCGCTCTTCGCTGGCGGGCGGGCAACCTAGCCCCGGACTGCCGCTTGGCAAGCTCTGAGCGCCCCCCCGGCACTGGAACCCACCGGGGCATGATCCGATGAGCACCGCGGAGGCGTCCAGGCCCCATGTCGACCATCGCTGGCATCTTCGCGGCCACCGGGCCCATCACCTTCGCTGCGCCGGAGTCGGCGCGGACTCGCCTGAGCTCCAGCAGCGCCAGCACGAACACCTCCTCGGCCAGCCACTACAGCGACTTGAGCACGATCCACCGCCGGGTCTCGGAGCTCGGGCGTGCCCTGGACGAAGCCCACGGCGTCTTCGAGGCCCTGCGCATGGGCACCAAGGCCGCCGGACGGGGCGAGGCCATCTCCCAGTCGGCCCTGGACATCGATCCCAACCCCAGCCACTCCACCCTCGCCTCCACCGAGGAGGTCAACACCGTCCCCACCTCGTACACCCCCTTCGGGCCCTCCTGGACAGGCTCGAGCAGCACCCTGCCCACCATCGGCGGCACCTACGACGGCAGCGGAGGGGACGACACCCTGCGCTTCAGGATCACCAGCGCCAACCGCATCGTGGGCGGCAGCCGGGACATCAACATCCGGGTCTACGACCAGGGCGGGACCAAGACCATGGAGAACATCGTCCACCGGGCGGGCACGCCTCCAGACACCCCGATCACCCTCAGCAACGGCCTGACCGTGAGCCTGGGCGCAGGCATGGCGCTGCGCAACGACGAGTTCTTCCTGGACGTCTCAACCTCGGTGGACTCGGAGATCGACCCCGACCTGGCCTTCGACGGCACGCGCAACGACAACCCCAACCTCGAGCCCGGCCTGCCGATCACGGCGGGCTCCTTCTTCGTCAACGGCGAGGAGATCAGCGTCGCGGCAGGCGACACGGTGAACACAGTGCTGGACCGCATCAACGCCTCGGCGGCGGGGGTCACCGCGGTCTACGATCCAGCCACGGAGCTGGTGAGCTTCGAGCGCGACGACTCGGGTGCGCTGGACATCACCCTGGGCGCGGACAGCTCGGGCTTCCTGGACAGCATGAAGCTGAGCGGCGCCACCGTGGTGCTGGGCAACGAAAATGGAGAGCTGGACCAGGCCATGGCCGAGGTGGACGCCCTGTCCGCCACCGTGGCCGGGAGCATCACCGTCAACGACGTGGAGATCGCCGTCGACCCCGGCGCCGACTCCCTGCTGGACGTCGTGGACGCCATCAACGCCTCCGAGGCCGGGGTCACCGCCAGCTTCGACACCGACAGCCTGCGGGTGACCATCGCCTCGGACAGCTCGAGCGGCACGGTGACCCTCGAAGACGGCGGCACCAACCTGCTGTCCCAGATCGAGATCGACCCGGGCACCTACCAGGGACGCCGCAGCGCGCAGCTGAGCAAGATCATGGCGCGCAAGGCCCAGCGCGCTCTGGCCAACGTGGCCGACGCCTTCGAGAAGCTACAGGCCACCGAGCTCAACGACGGCCGCGCCCTGACCGTCCTGAAGAACGTCGTCGCCAGCGTCGAGGGCGCCATGGGTGCGGCCCTGGCGGACAGCGAGGATCTGCTGAACGACGCGGGGGTGCGCTTCGACCTGGACGCCGAGGACACGAAGGATCTGATGGACATCACCGGCACCCTCTTCGACCGCGCCCTGCGCTCGAGCGACGGCGGAGATCTCAAGACCGCCATGGTCGGCTCCATGCTGAGCGACGAGGATGGCCTGCTGGGCCTGATGCGCGCCGCCGTGGACGACGTCGAGGTCACCCTGCGCCGGAGCACTGGAGACGTCGGCGTGTACCTGTCGACCTACGCCTGAAGGGCCCACGGAATCAGAACACGCCCCCCAGCCCGTAGCACAGCCGATCCGCCACCCTCAGGCTGTCCTGGGGCACGTGGTAGGTGGCGCGCACGCAGCGGCCATCGCGCTTGACCTCGTTGCTGCCGCCTTGCTCCACCATGAACACCGCGACGGTCGCGCTGGCCTGGGCGCAGTCCACCACCGGCAGCTGCTCGGGCCTCTGGTTGGCCTTGGAGAAGGCCATCTGCACCTTGGGCCCGCCGAACAGGCCCAGGTCCTCGACGAAGCGCCCGATCTCGGCACCCGCGGTGAAGGTGTAGTGGTGGGCGTCGGGATCGATGCTCACGTAGACCACTGAGGGCCGGAACCCGGGCTCGGCCAGCCAGTCCAGCAGCCCCGGGGCCACCACCACGTCGGCGGTCTCCTCGGGCAGGTAGTAGAACGGCAGGGTGGCCTGCCGGTCCCCGACCTGCAGGTCCGTGAGCCACAGCTGGTTGGAGCCCTGCCGCACGGGCCGGAACACCTGGCCGCGCTGCTGGACCGTGGTCTCACCGCAGGCGCTGCCCCACAGGAGCATGCCGACCAGGCAGCAGGAGCGAAGCATCAGTTGGGTGCCAGCTCGAGGTTGGCGCTCACCAGCTCCGCCCCGTCGCGCTCGAGGGGAAGGAAGCCCTCGAAGTCCAGCATCGCGCCCGCCGGCACATCCTGCAGGGGCATGATCTTGAGGCGGCCGCTCTCGAGGCAGGTGGAGTAGCCACAGGTCCGGGTGACGCCATCCCGCTCACCCTTGCTGTAGACCTTGTCCACCGCGACGCCGCTGGGCTTCAGGTAGATGGCGCCGACGTAGCGCTGGCCGCCATCGACCTTGAACCACAGGTGGCCCGAGAGATCGTACAGCAGCAGCCCCTCGTCCTCGGGGGCGTCCCGCCGGACCGGGCCGTTGATGGAATAACGCAGCCACAGAGCGATGTTGCGGCTGCTGGGCATCACCGTGCTCCACGCCAGCTTGCCCTCGTCATTGTACGCGCGGCTGTCGACCACGCGGTCGGAGCAGGCGGTGCCGCAGAGCCCAAGGATGAGCAGCAGGAAGCGGGGAAGCACATGCGTCATGGATGACCTCGGCTGTCTCGATGATAGCCCGTCCAGCACCAGGATGGAATGCGCCCGACCCCCAGCGCGATAGGCTCAACCGCGGAGGTCCTCATGCAACAGGCAGGCTTGCTGAACCCCTCGGCCGCCTTGGTGGCCATGATCGACATCCAACAGAACCACTACCACACGGTGGTGGACAGCACGGGCACCCTCGAGCGCACGGTGCGCTTCCTCCATGCCGTCCGCCTGCTGGACGTTCCCGTGATCTGGACCGAGCACTACCCCAAGGCCTTCGGGCCCACCTTGCCCGTGGTGGCCGACGCCCTGCACGGCCTCGAGCCCATCTCGAAGACCTCCTTCGGCTGCTTCGGCGAGCCACGCTTCGGCCGCGCCGTGGCTCGCTTTGGCCGCAAAGAGCTGTACCTGGTGGGGTCCGAGACCCACATCTGCATCCAGCAGACGGGCCTGGCGGCCCTCGACAAGGGCATGAAGGTCATCCTGGTGGCCGACTGCCTCTCTGCGCGCGCCCCCCACGACCACCGCTTCGCCCTCGACCGCCTGGCCCAGGCCGGCGCCGTGGTCACCACCTGGGAGGCGCTGGTCTACGAGTGGATGGGCGGCGCGAGCCACCCCCGCTTCCGCCAGGTCCTGGCCCTGGTCAAGGGTGAGTGATGGCCAGCTTCACCGAGCCCTGGCAGCCCGAGCCCGAGCTCGATCTGCCCGCGGCGCGACGCATGGAGCGTTTCTGTGCCGCGGCGCTGGACGAGGGAATCTGGGTGGGCCTGGCCGCCGCCCTGGGCTTGCTGTTCTCGGGGGGCCTGATCACCGCCCTGGGCTTGGTGGCCGCGGTCGTCCAGGACGCCCCCTTCGGCGGGGGCACCAGCGTGGGCCGACGCATCATCGATCAGGTGCTGGTGGACCACCGCGGCATGGAGTGCAGCCCAGGTCGGGGCGCGGCCCGCAACGCCCTGCGCCTCGCCCTGTGGGCGGGGGGCTGCGGCATCCCGCTGTTTCTGGACATCGGCCTGCTCTTCATCCACCCCAAGGGGCGCACCACCGCCGACCTGATCCTGGGCACGCAGGTGGTAGACCGCCAGCATGCCCTGCTGCGGCCCGACCAGATCGAGGCGCGTGAGCGCAAGCTGCTCGAGGGCTGAGGGCGGGCCCGGGGTCCAGCACCAGCCGAACCAAGCCCGCGATAGCATGCCAGGCCCCGCACACCGGCTCGATCATGTTCCACCCGCCGCGTCCCCTGCTCCCCTGGCTCCTGGCGCCGGCCATCGCGGCCTCGGGCGCCTGCGCGGGCACCACCTTCCACGCGCAGGGGGATGTCAGTGAGCAGATCCGCACCGTGGTGGAGGTGAGCTGGGAGCCCCTGGGCGGCGGCCAAGCCTGGGTGGAGTTCGGCCCGAGCACCGCCTACGGCCAGATCACGCCGCCCGTCCAGGACGGGCCCGGACGCAGCCGGGCGCTGCTGCTGGGCAACAAGCCCTTCCGGGACGTGCACTGGCGCGTGGTGGCGGAGCTCGACGGACACATCACCACCGGCCCCGACCACATCACCACCACCGACGGCGTCGCGGCGGCGCTGCCGGACTTCACCCTGGACCAGAGCGACGGCAGCTTCGAGGGCTGGGTGCTGAGCATCTCCTGGGCCGAGGTGGCCTATGTCACCATCATCGACGCCGACGCCGATCTGGTCTGGTACTCCGCCCTCCCCGTGGGGTCCGTGTCCCTGGCGGCAGACCCGGTGCCAGGCCAGGCCGCGCTGCGCTTCTTGCAGGTGGGCGTGGACCACGCCCTGGACCGCAGCGAGGTGATCACCCAGGGCATGGACGGCCAGCAGCTCGACTCGGTGGCCGTGGAGCAGGGGCACCACAGCTTCGTGGCCCACGACGACGGCGACCTGGCCTGGCTGGCCATCGATGTGCAGGAGCATAAGGACTACGGCGATCTGGTGGGCGACCGGGTGCTGCAGTACGACGCCGCCAGCGGCGAGACCAGCCAGCTGTACAGCGTGTGGGACCACCTCGAGTACGACCCCGACAACACCCTGGACACCAACTTCTACCCCCAGGGCACCGACTGGACACACACCAACACCATCAGCTACGCGCCCGAGCGGGACAGCTACTGGCTGACCATGGGTGGCGTGAACAGCATCGTTGAGGTCGACGCGATCACCGGCGAGCCCCTCACCGTGGTGGGCACCGACGGCTACCTCATCGCCCCGGATCCAGATGACTTCGGCGCAGGCTTCGGGCCTCACGCGGCCAGCTGGACCAAGGACGACACCCTGCTGCTCTTCGACAACAACGACTCCGGCCGGGGCGAGCCCTCCCGCGTGGTCGAGTTCGCCCTGGACGACCAGGCCCAGGTGGCCACCGAGGTCTGGCGGCACACCGGAGACCACGGCATGACGGCCATGGTCCTGGGGGGCGCCGACCGCCTCGACGACGGCAGCACCTTCATCCACTGGGGCAACACCGGCTACCTGCAGCTGGTGGACGCCCAGGGTGAGCTGCGCTGGTCTGTGCGGCAGGGCAGCATCGTGGCCGACGCCACGGTGCTCACGGACCTCTACGGCCGAGACTGATCGTCGAAGGGGGGGTGTCGAACCGTCGACGCTCTTCGACGATCTTCGACGGTTCAGCAGGCGACCCCGGGCCCGGATCTCGGCCGATTTACTGCTTTATCCCAAAACTCTCTCGCGAACAGCTCGCACCCTCGCCGGGCTGGCAGGCGACTTGCATCAGCACGGCCCATGCTTCACTACGCCCTCCATGCTCGTCGCGGCCTGTGGCTCTTCCACGACTGGGAGGAAGCCAAGGCCCTCTGGGATCGCGTGGTGGTGGTGGCGCCCCTGCACCACCTCTGCCTGATGCCCGACCACCTACACCTGCTGGCCCCGCGGGTGGATCCCCGCAGGCTACACGGCGCCATGAGCGGCCACGCCCGCTGGCTCGGACACCGCTGGGGTTGGCCCGGCCTGTCCCTGTGGCGGCCCGTGGGGGAACCCACGGTGGTGGACAACCCGGAGCACCTCGAGCGCACGCGGCGCTGCGTGCTGCTCAATCCCTGCCGTGGCGGCCTGGTGGACGACCCCCTGGGCTGGGCCTTCTCCACCCACCGCGACGCCACCGGCCTGGCCTGGCCCCTGACCAGGCGCGCAGAGCGAGATCCACCGAACTTCCACGCCCATGTCTCCCGCGATCCCTCGGTGAACCCGCAGGGCACGGAGCTGCCCGACTTCGGGCGGCTCATCGAGCACCCGAGCTTCGAGGACGTGCTGTACGCCTTGAGCTCCGTCAGCCGCACGCCGGCGTCCAGGCTGCTGGAGAAGGGGCCCAGGCGCCGTCAGCTGATCCATTGCCTGCGGGCCCTGGGCGAGGGGAGCACCCGGGAGACGGCGTCGCGCCTGGGCGTGCACCACAGCGCCGTGGCCCGTGCGAGCGCTGAGCACGACACCGTCGTCCGGGTGGTCCAGCGCGTCATCGGCGATGTGCGCTTCGAGCCTCTGCTGGCAGGAGATCTGCGGTCCAGCCGCTCGTGGCAGAGCTACCGGGCCTATCTCGCGGCCAAGCGCCGCCGCCGGGCGGGGTGAGCGGAGCGCGCCAAGCGGGAGCTATGCCCGCTCAGCCCGCGGATGGCGGCTCGACGAACATCCCACCCTCGTCGAACACGTCCGCGAAGCGCCGCAGCCCATCCCAGGCGCCGTAGCGCTGCAGCACGTGGTAGGCCGCCAGCCAGGAGGTGGGCTGATCGCGGTAGCGGCCGTCGCTCAGAAGCTCCGCCAGCAGGCCCGAGGGCGGCAGCAGGTTCAGCCGGGGCCGACGATGCGCGTTGCGCTCCGAGTCGCCGTGGATCCGCGCCCCAGTGTCGAAGCGCAGGATGCTCTGGGCGGTGCTCTCCGAGTGCAGGATGCCCGAGTTGTAGACCAGGGACCCCAGGACCATCTGCTCGTCCAGGCCGCGGCTGTGCATGGGGGCCCGCCCCGCAGCGGTGAGCTTGCGGGCCGCGATCTCCTTCTCCCAGATCCACATCAGCGCCGTGCCCACGATGCCCTCGCGGAAGGTGGCGTCGCGCGCCAGCCACGCCCACTGGCCCTCGGGCGCCGCGAGCCGGTCGCTCACACCCGCTGGCCGCACCTCGGGCTCCGAGTAGACCACGGTCCCTTGCAGGTCCGTGCCGCAGCCGACGTCCAGACTGGCCAGCAGCCCACCGTAGTCCCCCAGCCCGCTCGCCAGGTCGTCCAACCCCACGTCCATCACCGGGTGCAGCGCGTCCATGCGCCGCTGCTCGGTGGTCAGCAGCAGGGCGCCGCCCTCGGCGATGAAGGTGACCGCGATCTCGGCGTCGGTGACGCGCACCGGCCGGCCCCGCTCCGCCTGCCAGGCGTTGACGATCCCGCGGGTGCAGATCACGGTGTCCCGCAGGGTGCGCTCGTGCTCCGCGGTGTCCCAGGCCTGGTCGAAGAAGCCGAAGTAGGTCTTGGGGAACACCCCCGAAGACACGTAGCTGGCCAGCCGGAAGGCCTCCCACTGGATGGCCTGGCGGCGGATGCGCTCCGCGTCCACGGGGAAGGGCTGCTGCCGATCCCTGGCCACCCAGCTCAGCAGGCGCTGCTCCACCTGCCCGCGCAGCATGGCGCGCACCCGCTCGGGGTCCGCGGGGCCGTGGGCTGCCAGCCGCTCGGCCAGGGCTTGGGCCTCGGCATCCAGCTCCAGCAGCAGCCCCGCCTCCAGCGCCGCGTCCCCGATGAACAGGCCCAGCGCTTCCTCGAGGGTCTCCACCCGTGGCGCCGGCTCCGGCGTGGGCTCGAGCTCCGCGGAGAGCGCCGACGGATCAGCGTCGCCTCCTGCGAGGCAGGCGACGAGCAACAGGCAAGAGCCCGTGAGGACGAGCATAGGACGCAGCGGCGGCATGGTGGCTCCTGGCGCGGACCTTGGACACCATACCGCCGCAGAGGTTCATGGAAAGATCAGAGCGCCGAAGCCTCCATGCCCGATCCGCCGCTCACGCCGATGTGCTGGTAGCGGCTGCGGTGCTGCTCCCGCTCCTGCTCGAGGCGCTGGTCCACCCGGCGCAGCAGCTCATCACCGCCCTCGAAGCTCAGGTCCTGGACGCCAGCCCGGTGTGCCTGGGTGAAGGCGTAGTGAACTCCGTCGAAGGCCAGGACGGGCGCGTAGGCGGGCACGATCGCCACGCCGCGCTGGTCCGTGATGGCCGCCACCACCTTGCCCCCCGCGATGGCGCGCACCTGCACCCCGGCCGCGGGCTTACCCCGGCGCAGCACCGTGACCCGGCGCAGGCCGCCGGCGTCCATGGCCGCCAGCTCGAGCTCGCTCCGCACCACCAGCATGGTGCGGGCCTGATCGCCGGCATGCAGCTGCACCAGCCAGGCGCCCGCCTCCGTCAAGGGCAAGCGCAGATCGTGCTCTCGGGCGAAGGGACGCTCGGGCACGCTGCGCTCGCCGGACCAGGCTGGGCTGATGCCCGCCACCTGCACCTGCTCCACCCCCTGCAGGCCGCTGTCCCTCAGGAACAGGGTGCGCAGGTCCAGGCGGTAGGCCCGCAGGAAGATGCGGTCCACCCCCGCCACGGTCACAGGCAGCACCGCGGGCTCCCCGGGCTCGAGCAGCAGCAGCTCGTCCAGATCCAGGCTGCGATGCCGCAGCTGCAGCACCGAGGCCTGGGCCTCGTCCAGCTCGCTGGCGGCCTCGGAGTAGGCCGCGACGGCCCCCGCGCGGTCTCCCCGGGCCTCGAGCAGCCGGGCAAGGGCCAGCTCGGCGTCCATCCTCAGCTCGGAGGGGCCCTCGAGGCCGTCGGGCTGCACGAACCGCAGCTTGTTCACCCGCCGCAGCAGGGCGGCCGCATGGCGGTGGTCCCCCGCCGCGCTGCGGGCCAGGCCCTCGAGGTACAGGAAGCTGTCGCACAGCTCGTGCTGGGGATGCTCGGCGCTCAGGCGCGCCGCCCAGCCCGCGGCTTGGTCCCAGGCACCCAGGTGCAACAGGTCCACCACCAGCCGCCGCCCGGCCAGAGGGGCCAGCGCCGAGCCAGGGTGCAGCACCACGAACTCGCGGTTCCAGGCCGCCGACATCAGCCGCAGATCCGTCGGGGTCACCCCCACCCGCCGTAGCTCGGGGGGCAGGGAGCCCCCGGACCCCATGTCCAACACCCGGTCGGGCAGCTCGTACAGCGCCTGCTCCACCACGGGCACCGCGGGGTAGCGGCCCGCGATCTCCCACAGCACCTGGATGGCGGCCAGGGGCCCGAGCACACGCTCCAGGCGGCTGGCGATGGCGGCCTCGTCCAGGAATGCCGCACCGATGGCGGTGCGCTGGATCTCCATGGCCCGCTGAGGGCGCAGGATTCCATAGGCGCGGGCGGTGGCCAGGACCTCGTCGAAGGACACCTGGCCGCGGGGCTCCACGTCGCGCAGATCCTCGAAGGCGGCCACCAGCCCCTCGGCCGCGGCGCCCTCCAGCACGGCCTGCTGGAAGCGCAGGCGCGCCACGCCGGCCTGCAGGTGGGGATGCCAGTCCTCGAGCCGCGGGCGTGCGGACAGCCACGCCGCGGGATCTTCGCCCCGGGCCCAGCGCTCTTGGGCCAGGGCCAGGGCCACGTCCTGGGCCACGGCCTCGGGCTCGCCCTGCGCCACCTCGACCATCAGGTCCACGGCGTCGGTCTTGCGCTCGATCATGCCCAGCCTGTGGCGCCCGGGGGCCGCGGCCCGAACCAGAAAGCCGGCGCCGCTGGGGTCGGGGATCCGCTCGAGCCCAGCCGGCAGCCAGGCGCGGGACAGGTCGCCGTCCACCCGCAGCGCGTCGCCCACGGCCAGGGAGATGAGCCCTTCACGGCAGGGTGGGTCCCCGTCAAGGGAGGCGCTGGTGTAGGCCCGCACGGGCAAGCCATCGGCGGACAGGGGGAGCCGCTGGGCGCAGCCATGCAGCGGCAGATCCGCCACCGGCGTCTCCTCGGGGAGGTCCTCGCCCTGCCACACGGAGGCCACCGCCGCGATCCATGCGGGCCGGGCCACCGAGCCCACGGGGGGCGGCGCGCCCGCGAGCAAGGCGCGAGCGTCCTGCTCGGCCTGCTTGCGCTCGGAGCGACGAGAGGACAGGGCCAGGCGGGCGAGCACGGCCTGGGGGCCCGCACCTGCCACCAGCCTGCGGGCTTCGGGCCGTCGATCCATCAGGATCAACGCCCGGGCCAGCTCCGAGGCCTGCTCGGGGGACAGCTGCTCCGGCTCCCGCAGCAAGCGCGCGATGCTGGCGTCGTCCACCGGCAGGCCGGCTCGCGCTCGGGCCCAGACCAGGGCCACGCGGTCGCCGCGGCTGGCTCCCTCCACGTCGATGGCCGCGTCGAAGTCCTCCAGGGTGCCCCGGGGCAGGGTCCACAGCTCCCCCAGCTCTCCCAGCAGGGCCAGGGCCTGAGCGGCCTCGCCCACGCCGCGGTAGCCCATCGGGCTCGCGCTCAGGGCACCCAGCAGGGAGCGCACACGATCCAGCGCCTCGGCGCGGGCCTCGCCCTCGAGCAGGGGCAGCGTCGCCAGCGCGGCACGCGCCGCCACCGCTGCACGACCGGCCTCGTGATCCACATGGGGATCGACCGCCAAGGCCACCGCCGGCAGAGAGCGCGCCGGCTCGGGCTTGGCCCTACCCTCTCCAGGCCTGGCGCCGGCGCTGGCCACCACCCGCTCGTCCCGCGCCACCCAGCCGTGGGCCAGCGCCACGGCCTCGACCCGGTACTGCCCCGCCCGGGGCGGCGTGGGCATAATCAGCTCCACCACGCCGAGCTCGTCGGTCTCGAGCACCGCCCACAGCACCCGATCGCGCTCGCCCTGCAGGGGGCGCTGGGGGGATCCGCTCCCGCCGCTGCCGCGCCCCGCGGTTCCCAGCCCACCGCAGCCGTAGGCCGAGCCGCCCCCTCCGGAGCCCATCCCCATGGTCCCCAGCCCACCCAGGCCCAGGGACAGGGGCACGTCCTCGCCCAGGGCCGCCTGGACCGCGTTGTCCATCAGCTGACCGCTCGAGGCGCGCAGGGCGCGGCGGGCCTCCTCCTCCCGAGCCACCTCTTCGAGCAGCGCCTGGCTGACGGCGGAGGCGAAGGCGCCCAAGCGCAGGGCTCCGCCCCAGCCTCCCACCCGGGACCAGAACAGGCCGGGGCGCATGGGGCCCACCGCCAGGCTCGGGGCACGCCCCACCCGCCGCTCGAGGGTCAGATCCACCGCCCGCAATGCCACCTGGGCGCGGGCTGGCCGACCGGCTGCATCGACGACCTCCACCCGCACGCGCCAGCCCTCGGCCTCTTCGTCCACCGCCAGGCGGGAGACCAGGGCGGGGCTCAGGCCCACGGTCCGGTGGTGGCTGGCACCCGAGGGTGCGCTGGCCGCCACCGTCACCTCGTCACGCCAGCGCGCAGGCGCCGGCAACGACCAGGACTGGCCAGGGCGCAGCACCATGGCCTCCACCTGGTCGTTGGAGCGCAGCATCACCAGGGCGGGCTCGCCCTCGAGGGTCAGCTTCAGCTGCTCCCCCGCGCCCACCGACGCCGGAACCCGCAGCCTGACAGCCGCGTCGTCCACCTCGAAGTCCCAGGTGGAGACCACACCCGCCCCAGAGGCGGGCAGCAGCTCGGCGCGGTAGCGCCCTGGGCTCAGGGCCGGCAGATCCACTCGCTGCTCACCGTCCAGGGTCAGCTCGGCGCGATGCACCGTCTCCCGCAGGCCGCGGGTGTCCACGGGCTGCAGGCTGTACCAACCCTCGGGGCCCTCGAGGCCCTGGGTCCAGCGAGGCTCGAGGCCCCACGGATCCGCCAAGGGCTCGGGCTCCTGCGCAGCATGAAGCCGCACCACGCGCAGGGTCGCGGCCCCCTCGCCCGCAGCCATCAGGCCCAGGCGCTCACCGCTGCGGAGCCGGTCGTCACCACCCTCGAGGCTCCAAGGCGCTGCCACGACGGGCATTCGCCACGCCCGCGCCGACAGGGAAGTGCCGGGCACGCTGGCCTCGACGGTCCAGGGCACCCCCTGGGGAGGGCCGTCGAGCCGAGCCTGACCCTGGGCGTCCGTCACCACCCGCCCGGTCTGCTCGGCCTGGACCCAGGTCCAGTCCACGGGCACGCCCACAGCGGGGTCGCCGCTCTCCTCGAGCAGCGTGATGTTCACGCTGCGTTCGGCCGCGCGCAGCTCGAGGTGACGACCCTCGGGCACCCGGTCCACCACGGGCGCCACGGCCAGCCGCAGCTCTGTGCCGTCGGGGCGCTGGGCCATCAGCGTGAGGTTCGCACCGTTGGCGGCGATGCCCGCGTGGCCCGTGCTGGCCAGGGGCAGGGGCAGCTCCCCGACGATGGTGCCGTCAGGCCCCTCGTGGAAGACCTGCCGCGCCAGGGCGGTGAAGCCACCACCACCCTCGAGCCACAGGGTCCAGTCGCTGCGCTCGCTCGAGACCGCGCGGTCCACCGCGAGGCGGAAGCCCAGGCGGTCACCGGGGAGGTACACCGGGCGATCCAGATCCACGGTGCTGATCACCGCGCCGTCGGGCCGAGGGCTCTCCACCCCATCCAGCTCCAGCAGGGCGGGGCCATGGGACGAGCTGGCCAGCACCAGCAGCGGTCCGCCGCGGTGCTCGGCCTGGGCCAGGCCCGTGCTGTCCGTGCGCAGCTCCACCACCGTGCTGTCCTCCCGCACCAGCACCCGCGCACCGGGCACCGGCCGCCCACCGGCGAACACCGCCACCGCCAGGTGCGGCCCGGCGCGCTGCGCCACCACCCGAGCGTCCGAGCGCAGCATCAGGGTGCGCGCCTCGCGCTCGGTGCTGGCGACCGTCACCGCGAAGAGCCCCGGTCCCGGCGTCGAGACGGGGACATCCCGGCTGGCGATGCGCTGGGGGTGGACGTCGTGAAGATCGAGCTCCCAGACCCGGTCCGGCTCGATGATGCCCAGATCCAGATCCGGCAATCGGTCCAGGGACCAGCCCGCCCGCAGCCAGGCCTCGAGGTCCACCCGGTGCAGGCGCAGCTCCAGGCGCTCATGCCCCCGGGACAACACCCGCACCGAGGGATGACCGCCAACCCGCGTCACACCGTCGCTCTCCACGGCCAGCGAGGGCTCGTCCAGCTCCTCCAGCAGCCAGCTCGCGTCCACCAGGCCCGCCTCCGCCCGCTCCTCGAGCCAGGCCACCGCCCCGTCAGGGTCGTCCTGGTCGTGGGCCTGCAGCCGGAACAGCCCCCACATCGCGTCCCGGGCGTCGTCGCTCCCCGGCCACCGGGCCGGGATCTCTAGCCACAGGCGGCGCGCCTGGTCCGGCTCGCCCAGGGCCCTGGCCATCAGGCCGGCTGCGTAGGCCGCGCGGGCCGAGCCCTGGCCCGCCAGCCGCAGGAAGAGCTCCGAGGCGCGGGCATGCTCCCCCGCCGCCGCGGCACGCTCGCCCTCCCGCCACAGGGTCTGCTCGAGCTGCTGCTCGGCCCAGGCGCGCTGCTCGGCGTGGGGAAAGCGCTCCAGCAGCCGCTCGAGCCGCGCCACGGCCGCCGCGTCGTCGCCCGCGGACAAGGCCAGGCGCGCCAGGCGCTCCGCCGCCTCCGCGGCCACCTCGTCCTGACCCTCACCCAGGGGCTCCAAGACCGCCTCCGCCTCCCCCTGCCAGCCTGCGCCAGCCAGGACCCGCCCCATGCGCAGCCGCGCCAGCCGGGTCTCGGAGGCCTGGGGGTGAGCGTCCACCAAGGCCTCGAGCTGGGCCAGCTGCCAGCTCGGATCCCGACCGCTGCCCAGATCCAGACGCAGCAGCTGGGTCTCCAGATCGGCGGGCAGCCCCTCGAGGATGGCCAGCCCAGCGGATCCCCCCACCAGCGAGGCCAGCCGCCGCCGGTCCTCCACCTCGCCGTCCCGATCCACCGCCAGCGCCAACACCGGCATGGCCTGCCAGGCCCGCCCGGGGTCTCCCAGTTCCACCGCCAGGTCCACCAGGCGCCGCGCCAGCCCGAGCTGCGTCTCCTCGTCCACCGTCAGCTGCAGCGCCAGGCCCAGGGACTCCACGGCCTGGTCCACCCCGGGCTCTTCCCGGGCCAGCACACGATCGCTCAGGTCCAGCAGACGGGCCACGGTGCGCGCATCCCGATCCGAGCCCAGGGCCACCTCGCTCAGGCGGGCATACACTGCGCCCGCCTCTTCCTCGCGCCCCAGCGCCAGCATGGCCTCGGCCCGCACCCAGGCGGCCCCCAGGGCGCAGGGGGCGCTCTCGGAGACAAACCCCAGGGTCTCGAGGGCCTCGGTGTGCCGCCCCGCCTGGTGCTGGATGCGGCCCAGCAGGCAGCGCAGCTCCTGAGCGTCCTCGCCGCCGGCGCTCACCCCGTCGGACAGCAGCTGCAGCGCCCGCGCCTGGCGCCCCTCGGCCAGAGCGATCACCGCTTCCTCCCGCGGTTCCGCGTGGACGAGGCCGGAGAGGACCAGGGAGAACAGGACGGGGAGCGCGAGCATAGAGCCTCCAACGGGTGGCTGGAGGGACCAGGGTAAGCGGCGCGGGTTCGCCATGGGGCGCGGTGTTGACAGGAGCTTCACCCACGTGACATTGGGGGGGGACGGGCCGCCTCGCCGCCCATGGAGCCACCATGCCAGCATGGATCACGACCTACCTGCAGCACGAGCCCCACGACCTCGACGCCGCCGCGATCCGTCGGGGCATCGCACCCGCCGACTGGCTGACCCTGGGCGAGGACTTCGACGTCCACGCCGACGCCGTGGAGCGCTTCATGCGGGACCTGCAGTGGAGCGACGAGCCCCTGCAGTTCGGCCTGCCCGACGGGCGCCCCGTGAGGGTGCGCGTCTGGACCGGCGCCGACCGGGTCGAGGAAGAGCTCTCGGAGCTGCCCCCCCAGCAAGGCGCCGTGCGCGAGCACCTGACCGACACCTGCGCCATCGTGGCCATCGAGCTGGGCTACTCCCAGCTGCGCACCATGCACGAGGTGGTGGCCTTCGAGATCGCCTACTGGCTCGCCGCGCGCTTCGCGGGCGTGATCCTGGCCCCCGACGACCGCTGGTACGACCACGACGAGCACCGCTGGGAGCCCATGGAGGGCTGAACCGGGGCGAGACTCAGGCCCCCTCGGCGGCCCGAGCCAGCAGGGTGGCCTCACGCGCGGCGGTCAGTCGCTCCAGCGGCAGATCGGCCCGGGGCGGCTCGGCGAGGATGTCCCGCACCGTGCCCTCGAGGGGCCGCAGCCCCATCCCCGCCGCCGCGGCCCGCGCCCCGTCGGCCACCAGGGACTCGCCCAGCCGTTCGGGCGGCAGCCACATGGGCAGGGCCTGCTCTTCGACGCCCCGCTCCACCAGCCAGGCGTCGTCCACCGGGATCAGCTCGGCGCCGGCGTCGGCGACCTTGGCGATGAGCCCATAGACCTCACCCCAGGTGGTGGGTCGGGCCGGGCCCACACAGTTGAAGGCCCCCGCCAGGCGCCGCTCGGTGGCCCGCACCACGAAGGCCGCCAGGTCGCGGGCGTCGATGACCTGGATGGGCGCGGCGGCGTTGGCGGGCACCAGCACCGGCCCGCTTCGGGCCAGCCAGCGCACCCACCAGCCGAACCGATGAGTGTGATCCCGGGGGCCCACCACGTAGCCGGGGCGGATGACGGTGGCGTCGGGATGCCGCGCCCACACCGCCCGCTCGCAGTCTACCTTGAGGGGCCCGTAGCTCAGCTCGGTGATCTCCTCGGTGCGCGGACCGCGCCAGGCGAGCACCGGATCGTCCTCGCGGATGGGGGCCTGGTCCACTGCACGTTCCGGGTAGACCGAGACCGAGGAGACGAAGGTGTAGTGCGCGCACTCCACCGCCTCGAGGGCCTGCTCCACCACCCGCGGCGCGTAGCCGCAGACGTCGATCACCGCGTCCCAGCTGGAGCCCTGCAGCGCATCGATCCCGCCGTCCCGATCCCCCAGCAGCTCCCGGTACGGCCCCTCGAGCCGCGCCGGGGTGTGCCCCCGGTGGAACAGGGTGAGCTCATGGCCGGCGTCGATGGCGGCCTGGGCGATGTGGTGCCCGACGAAGCGGGTGCCTCCGATGATCAGCCAGCGAGCCATGAAGAGATCCTCACAGAGTGCCGCGCAGCCGCGCGGTCAGCAGGCGGTCCAGGGCGTTGGCGAAGCGGGCCTTGTCCTGGGGAGCGAAGGGCGGAGGCCCGCCACCCGCCAGGCCGCCAGCCCGCATCTCCTCCATGAAGTCCCGCATGGCCAGGCGCTGGCGCACGTTGCTGGCGTCCAGGGGCTCGCCCCGGGGCTGCAGCACCAGCGCACCCTTCTCGACCAGCTGAGCGGCCAAGGGGATGTCCGCGGTGATGACCACATCACCCTCGACGCAGTGGTCCACGATGTGGTCATCGGCCACGTCCATGCCCTTGCCCACCACCACCTGGGTGATGAACTTCGAGCGCGGCAGGTGCATGACGCTGTTGGCCACCAGCACCACCTGAAGGCCCAGGCGCTCCGAAACACGGAAGACCACTTCCTTGACTGCGCGGGGGGCCGCGTCACCGTCGACCCACAGGGTGGGGGGCTGCTGGGTCATGGGACCTCCGGTTCACCGGCGAGGAGCCTATCGCGCTGGTAGACTCCGGGGGCCCGCTCCCCGGAGGAACGCCATGCGACCCGCCCTGATCTCCCTCGCCCTCGCCCTCGCACTGTCCGCCTGCCGCTCCGACCCGGAGAAGCCGGACACCGACACCGTCGACAACC
>ERZ890953.437-NODE-437-length-24195-cov-6.008036_pt1 | contig 24195 bp, 24 predicted proteins | sample MGYA00521264_ERZ890953 | MGnify/ENA primary metagenome ERZ890953 (study PRJEB32303, sample SAMEA104408629) | aquatic metagenome | biome: Brackish water; feature: Chemocline; material: water | place: Baltic Sea | collected 2014-10-26T21:54:00 | depth 200 m ...
GAATCATACTGCTAATAAAATTCTCACCAGGAATCCTGTTTATCAGTTAAAAACAAGTACGTTGAAACAAAAAATTGCCAGATTGGCTTTACAGTCCATTACCGTTAAAAAAGAAAAACTATTACTGGTCTTTTGTGCTTTTAAAAAATAGCCTGACACTATCATGTCAGGCTCCACACGAAAATTATGGCTGGTAAGTGGTAAAAGGGGAGGATAGTAATAAAATTATTTAATTTACAGATATAAACCTAATCTTCATCTTCATCTTCATCAACAGGTTTGGCAGCATAATATTCAGCTAAAGCCTCTATCTCTTCATCCGTTAACTTGCCGGCTATTTTGCCCATCACGCTGTAATGATCATTATCACGATCACCTTCTTTAAATGCCATCATGGTATCTGTCATATACACTACCTTCTGACCTTCAATGATCGGAGTTTGCAGTCCACGTTTCATTGCTTTCTCGTTGTGGCACTTTTCACAGGCAAACAAAAAGCGTGAACGATCTCCATTTTTTGCCAGATGTGGAATGCTCGTTGATTCAATTTTATCTTCACGTTTCAAGGATGCATAATAGGCAGAGACGTCAGCCATTTGTTTGGCCGTCATCTTCTTTACTTTTTTCTGCATATCTTTATCTTTACGCAAACCTACTTTGTAATCGTACAGCTGTTTAAAGGTATAAGCGGGTATCTGCCCTGCTACACTGGGGCTATCATCATCTTCACCTATTCCTTCATCACCATGACATTTATGGCATTTTAGTTTTTTATGGGCTGTAGCTCCGGCCGCAGGATCTCCGCTATTCACATAAGCAATGGCATATCGTGTCCAGGGGAATTCCATAACATTACCCTGTTCAGCCATTTTCATGGCTTCATCCATCATCCGCTGTGAATCCGCGTCATTGACATCATAGGTTCTATTCATTAAGTCAAACATCATGTTCATTGGGTCCGGCATCTCCATTTTCATGGGATTGGGTATCATACCCATTGGGCCAGATGCTTCGACAGTGCCAATCAGAAGGCTTGCCATTACCGCATATTTTAAGTATTTCATTTTTTATAATTCCTCTTCTGTATTAGTGGTGACTGGCATCAATGGATGCAGTTTTTACCTGTCCATTACTGACAACATAGCTATGCTCGTTAGTCACCATATTCACTGAAGGCACATGTATTGCATCTATACCTAGCAATAAATCTGCAAGACCCTGCGAGAATGAACGGTAATGCAACTTGGTAATTACCTTGATTGTTTTACTGTCTGCTGGCAGGTTAAAAGCATAGTTTGCCTCCTTGAATCCTTTAGGTGGAATGGTGTTACTGCGCAGAAAACGTGTCACTTCCCAGGGTTTCTCTGTGTGCTTGCCATTGATGTCTACGGCTTCTGAATTGAATATCACTGTACCTTCTGGCAATTCGTTATTTTGCTGCAATGATCCAGAACGCAGTAGTACCTGTCCGTTATCACCTACTACCAGCACTTCCAGCCAGATTTGACGTGTTTCGGTTAAACTGGTGGGCAGATTATGTCCAGCTCGGTCATTGTTTACGCGGACTGTCAACTGATGCAACATGCCATCCTGCGGCTGAATACTCATTTCCAGTGATGCAACTGATTTTAAGCGCTTCATAGCTTCTTCCGAGCTACCTGTTTTTTCACCATTCATGACTTCTGTGACTACCGCATTACCACCGACAAATGCATGATCATGAACAATATCGCGATAAGGTCCACCAATACCTACAAAACCACCTAACATAGAATTATTCAGATCTTTCGGACGTTTAAGCTCATCTGCGACACGAATAGCCGTATCAACGGGAACCATGTGGCAATCCATACATTGAATGCCATTTTGTGCATAAATTGAATATTTCCATTCGTCGTATGTATGCTCAACCGGGAAATTGTTATCCGGATGGAAAATATTATGGCAGTTACCACAAAATTCAGAGCTTTGATGGATAGGTGAATATTCTGTCTCATGAAAAGGTGATACTGCATCCTTTAAAGTGGCACGTTTTACATTGCCTGGTTCCATAATAATAGAAGAGTTGCCATGCTCCATGACTTTGGTTTTATCTAAATTGGTGCCGGAAATAGTGTGGCACACATCACAACTGATACCTTTGGCTGCAATCGGAGGGGCTGTAAAGGTACCATGCAAGCCTTCGTCTGAATTAAACTTAATGGTGCCTGTCGCTACACCAATCGGAGAGTGGCAGGCACCACAGTGATTGATAAGTTTGCCACCAGTCTCTTTTTCACCGATTGCCCATAAAGCCTGAAACACCGGATCATTAAACGCATTGGAATGCATCGAACCATTCCAGCCTTCATATTGACGTGGATGACATTGAGCACAAATTTCAGGGTCTGTCCATAACTCTGGCGTTAGTTTTTTATGACCATCGGTTTTAACCGTTAAGTACGAAGGGGCATAAGGCATCTCTTCCTTTGAGTAGGAAGGACCCAGATCAGCAGCAATTTTGTTCGATTTAGGCAAGGCATCTGATGCACTTGAGCCGCCACCCGCAGCAAAAGCAATAGACTGCCCCAGCATCAGTAAAAGCACGCCGGATAAAAAAATATTTTGAATCATTATGTAAACTCCTAAAGAATTGTTTTATTTATAATCAACTTAAATCTAATTATCACAGTCCCTTAAACAGCTTTAATCTCTGCTGTTTGCATCAGGGCCGGGGACGTGTAAAAAGACTTTCAGTTTCTTTTCTATCGTTTTAGTAATTATTAAGTTCGAGTAGATAAAAAAACTGGCTTGATTATTGTAAGCAAAAGTCATGCCCGATTTACAAACCCTTATTAATCAAGTAATAACGCATTTTTGCTGTTGCAAAAATCGTTGCGTGTTGCAGTTTCTTTCTATTTGCATCAGAATTTGCATCATTAATTCGATAAAACAGGAACGTAAAAAATGGTGACTCAATTTGAAATTATGAAATTTCTGGAACCGGTCATCATGCCGATGTCAGAAGGAATAATTATCTGTAACAGTAATGGAATGGTGCTATCTGCCAATCAGGCGGTGAGTGATATATTTTCTCTGCAGGGAAATAATAATAAAATTTCACTCGTTAACCTTAATGGGTTTAATCTACGCAAGTCCCTGATCAACGCAGGACTCGAGCAGCAGGGTTTTGAAGGCGGGTATTGTGAAATACCGGTAAAATTTGAAGAAAAACTCAGCATAAACCATGAGGTTTTGTGGCTTCGAATAGAATCCCAGTTACTTGATATACCGAGTGGCGATGAAAAACTGCGTATGGTTATCCTGCAGAATATATCAGCTGAAAAGCGCCTGAACGCTGTTATTGCAAATAAGGAAGATAGCTGTTTCATTACTGAAGACCCGGAAATGTTACGACTACTGGAACGACTGGACAGGGTTGCAGCAACAGATGCGGCCGTGTTGTTTCAAGGAGAATCGGGTACTGGAAAAACAGAGCTGGCCAGGCGTTTACATAAAAAAAGTACACGAGCCAACAAACCATTTATAGAAGTAAATTGTGCGGCAATTCCCGCAACCCTGATTGAGAGCGAACTGTTCGGCCATATTAAAGGGGCTTTCACTGGTGCTGTCAATGATCGTACTGGTCGCTTTAAATCAGCTGAAGGTGGTACCTTATTTCTTGATGAAATCAGCGAATTGCCCAGGGAGTTGCAATCTAAACTATTGCGCGTATTACAGGATGGTTTGTTTGAGGCTGTGGGTTCAGATAAAACCCAGCAGGTTGATGTAAGAGTTATTACCGCATCCAACCAGGATTTAATAGAACTGGTTGATAATAAAGCTTTTCGAAATGATCTTTATTACCGCATATCAGTTTTCCCTTTTCATATTCCTCCACTAAGAGATCGCCCGGGAGATATTCCGCGCCTGGTTAACGCCCTGAAACAACAGCTGATCACCAGAGGATATCCAGAGGATATCCACTTTTCCAACGAGGCCATGCGTCCAATAATGAATTACCCATGGCCTGGCAATGTTCGAGAATTAGCCAATGTAGTCGAACATAGCATCATCTGCGCAATAGACGGAATTATAGTAGCCGATAGCTTACCCGATTCATTGAATCTGTACTGCAAGGCCCGCAAGCAACCAGTTAAAGCGGATAATAAAACTGAAATTAACGAGATGGAACTCATAAAAAGTGCACTGTTACAGGCTAATGGTAACAAAACACTTGCTGCTCAAATCCTTAACATAGATCGCAGTACTCTGTGGAGACGCATGCAACGTCTTAATATCGAATAACTCAAATTAAAACAACTAATCAATGGGGACATAGATGAATGATACAATAAAAACCGGTAATGCTGGCAAAACACTTCTTATAGTAATCGCAATTATCTTTGCTATTTTTGCTGGCACTGGTATGGGTTTGTTTATGTATAACATGGGTAATGACATGACTAATATGACCCGTTCCGTTGTGCAGATGACCAAAGATGTACACAGCATGGCCAGCAATATGAACTCTATGTCAGGAAATATGATTGCTATGGCCAACAGCATGGTTGTCGGGCAGCAAAAAATGGGCGATGACTTTGCAAATGTCGCCAGCGATATGCATGTGATGGTGGGCAGCATGAAAAGCATGAGCCAGGATATGAGCGGACTTGGCCGTCACATAGGCACCATGAACATCAATATGGCAGAAATGAACCAGTCTATGGGCCGCATGAGTAATGACATGGCCGTTATGAATCAGTCTATGGGAGCCATGCGTTATGACATTAATAAATTTACACAACCTGAAAAATTAATGCCTTTCTTTCGATAACAGGCTGTACAGACTTTAGAGCCTCGAAAATAAAAACTTGTTGGATTCTTGTCTGGGTTTTTGACATGTGAAAAGGGTTAGATACAAGGAGTATGCCCCCTTTTCACTTGTTGATCCCTAAAAATATTTTAGATGAACCATTACATATTTTCTGAATTTCCATCCAGAAATTTTGTAATGGTTGCTTTATGTTTGCCTTTCCTCAATAAATGATAGCTTCCATCTTGCTGATTAAACACGGTGAAACACAGGTCTTTCTTCTTTCCGTCCCAACGCAAGCAATATTCACCGTTAGCACTTACCCACCAGTTACCGACCCGACGAACACCATCAGCATCCATCACCCGAGTGACCCTGCCATCAGCTGCATTGAAGGTTTTACAGGTACTATCTTTACCCTGCTGCTCACAATACTGAGTTTTATCAGTAAACAGGGCTTTAACTTCATCTCCGGACAATTGTGGAGAATCACCACTGGCAATGGCCGTGCTGGCATACACCAAAATTCCAAATAGTAAACTTATTAGCTTTAACATTTTATTTTCCTGTATTGATTGGTTTAAAAGATTGCCGAATTGTTGCAAGTTTTAATTTATGTTGCATCGATTGCAACAATGCAATGATTCTGCATCAATTTTACTGGCTAAGTCATTGATTAGACACGCAAGTAAAACTGGCATAGCTTTTGCTGCAATTATCAGACCAATACACTTACTTAGAAAACAGGAGCAAGGCTCTTATTTAAAATTTTTAACCTGAATATTGGGATTTATATTTCAGTACCTTAAACTATTTGGAGAAAAACGATGAAATTAATAAAAGTTGTTGTCTTATCTGGACTATTAGGATTAGTGAGTACATCGGTGATGTCTGCCGATGCCCCTAATTTTTCGGATATGGATGTTAATGGAGATGGTGGCGTAGACACAGCGGAGTTCGCCAAAGGTAAAAATGCGGCTGTTACGAAAACTTTTGCCGAAACGGATGCCGATAACAACGGTAAGATTTCCGAGAAGGAGTATGAAGCGATTAAAGAGCCTGAATGTGACTAATGACAGGTTTCAGCTAACACTGTTAATGATCTGTTACGGAGATCTTTGATTATCATTGTTAATATATGAACGGCCGCAACGGATTTCTGCCGAATTCACACGATTCTTGACGACCGCTATCTGGAGGTGTTGGCAAATCCTGAATTAAAAGTTTTCAATCTGGTTGTAACCACTCAAAATCTACTTTTGAGTGTGTCGCTACGAAAAGATATTAGTACCAAAAAGTATAGGTGAAGGTATTCCTGTCTTTTAACTCTTATGACATTGCACCATCTAAAAAAGAGGGTGCAATGCATTTAGGTTTTGAGAAATATTGATGTTGTGATGACTAAAAGTCTGCCTGTTCAATTTCGAGGTAAGCCTGGCTGATTGTTTTGCCGATTAACTCATCAAAAGTTTCCCAGTGTTTGTATTTATCCAGCGCTTTTACCACTGCTGGTTTCATTTCGAAGTCACTGATTTCCTGTTCATACTGTTGCTGAACGGTTTTATAGAGGATTCTTAAAATATCCAGTGAACTATTAAACATGTCCATACCACCGCTTTGTCCATGACCGGGGATAATGATACCGGGTTTAATTTCTACTGCCTTTTCGCAGGCTTCTATGGTTCTTTTGATATGTCCTTCAGCAGTTCTTGCTAATCGTCCGTTGAACAGGTTGTCGCCTGTGAACAGGGCTTCATTACCGTTCACTGCAATCATAATGTCTGTGTCAGTGTGAGCTATACCGTAATGCATAATATCGAAAGATGTGTCACCGATGATGATTTTGTCAGCATTTTTTATGATGTTATCTGCACTAACGACACGCGTTCCGGCGCTTTTACCTTTAGTGGAATCCAGCATTAACTTTACCCATTCATCACCCGATCCATTAGCTATTCTTTGAATGGTATTAGCATGCGCATAGATAGGAACAGTCGGGTATGCATTGCGAATGGCCTGGTTGCCCAGCCAGTGGTCGCCATGCACATGCGTGTTGAAAACAGCGACAACTGGTTCATCGATTAATTTTTTAATCACTCTGAGTACCATTTCTCCTGACTGAACAGTTCCACCGGGGTCTATCACCACTACTCCTTCGCTGGTTAGGACTATGCCCGGGTTATTCATAAATCCCTTGTTTTCAGGGTTAGGAGTGGTTATCGGGCCGTGAATGACATAAATATTATCGGTTAGTTTGCCTGCTGGATAATCAGCAATTGGGGGGGGGCTTTGATTTCAGCAATAGCAGGTATTATAAAAAGTGTAGCGATTAAAAAACTATAAATTTTATTGAGCATAAGTGTGTGTATTTGTGGCTGAATATAAGATATTAACACAAGATAACTGCAAATATTCACAGCTACAGTCTGTATTATATGAGCCTCTTCTGTTATTTACAGTAAATGACTGGACAATTCTAATAACCTGCTTTTCTTTCAGTTACTAACTGGTGATTTTTCTAGGTTTAAGTTATGAAGCTCTTTTTTATTGGAGGCTATGAACTAATTCTTCTGTTTTTCTATCGCAGCCTGCTGTCTCAGGCTTTCAAGAATTTGTTCAAGTACCTCTGAATCACTATTAAGCTGATAAACCATATAGGCAGGAAGTTTGAATTGTGGACTGTTAGGCATCTGGAACAGCTTACCACTATTGATTAAGGGTTCGGCCATACGTACTGGTACAAAGCATGAACCTCCATTACTCATGATAATCTGTATCCCTAACCAGCCGATATTAACAACCTGTGCCGGACGCTCCATATCAGGGTAGTTGCTGCTATGCTGTGCATAAAAGGCCGGCCCCCAGTCTACATAAATATAATTTTCACCAGGCCAGGGTTTATCGGGGTCGGTCGTCAGCAATACCAGCTTCTCATCAAACAGATGTTGTACATGTATGCCGGGGCTTTGCTGAGGGGTGTACATTAAGGCTACATCCATGGTGCCTTCTATCACCCGTCGCATCAGGTCATCTTCAAAACCAATCTCGCTGCTAATGGAAATATCCGGACTGGTTTGGCGTAGTTCACCGATCCATCGGGGTAAAAAAACCTCCCACAGGGCTATGCGCGCACCAATGGTTATGCTGGCGCGATAACGACTGGGTAAACCTACGTCATGGCGTGCCTGATCCAGTGTCAGAATGAATGCTTTTGCATGGTGAACAAAGCGTTTACCCGCTGGAGTCAGGGTAGCACCCGAACGGTTTCGGGTGAAAAGTGATGTACCAAGATACTGTTCTAATCCCTGGATACGACTGCTCACAGTCGACTGAGTGACATGCAGACGGCTAGCCGCTTCCAGAAAGCTGCCATTTGCAATAACTGCGAGAAATGTTTTGACCTGGTTCATATCCATATTTTTAATATCGGATAATTCGATATTAATGTCAAATAAAATTCGTTTGTCTTATATTAGTTTTCTCTTATAAACTAACTGAAAGATTTTTCTAATTTTAAACAGGAGTTAATTACATGGTCTGCGTTAATGTAAAGATGAAATACAGTGGCTCCCCGTTAAAAAGAACAGCGGTTGAGTTATGGCTTGATGAAAATGATCAGCATGTCGGACCCGTGGCAACAGATCGTACCGGTAAAGCCTGTTTTGAACAGCTATCTGGCAGTGGCAAAGTTTTTGTCGAGGGAGTGGAACGTTACCATGGTCAATTGAATGGTCTAATTGATATCGAGCTGAGAAACCTTACGGAAACAGGAAACAGTTCAGAAGGTGCCGCATCTGTGTCAACTTCAGGCAGCACTGCCTACCCGGGTATGACAACACGCAAAGTCTACGTTGATAAGCGTGAGGTATTGACTGATAGTGAGGGATATCTGGTTGACCCCGCCGACTGGAGTGAAAACTTTGTGCGTGAACAGGCTGAGGTTGAAAATCTTAAATTAACTAAAGAACACTGGGAAGTGATCCGCTTTCAACGTGACTGGTATGACGTGCATGGTACTCAGGCATCAGTCAGGGACATGGTGAAACATTTCCGTTCCCTGTGGGACAACACCAGGGGGAGCAGTCATGCTCTGCATCAACTTTTTCCGCGCGGAGGCCCGCAAAAACAGGGTAACCGTCTTGCCGGTCTGTTACGGGCCAAGGGTGAATTTTGATGTCAAGAATATAAGCCTGGACAGGCTAGTTCTCGCGCTGAATTGATTTATGCGAGTCCAGCTTAGCCTGCTAGCCCGGTATCAAGATAAAGAGTCCTCAATAAAATTTTACACAAGGTGGTATATGCATATTTCAGAGTTTCTGGATCTAATAGGATTTAGTCGTCACAAATTTAATTTATGGGAAAATGTTATTTCAACAGCAGGTGGGTTTCTCGGGATTTTTGGAATCTTAATGACGAGTCACTGGTTACTTGACCCTGAAGTGGCAGTATTAATTATTCCCTCTATGGGAGCCACTGCAGTTCTGCTTTTCGCAGCACCGCATGCGCCATTTTCGCAACCCTGGAATGTGATTGGCGGCCATGCTTTCTCCGCTATTGCTGGTGTTGCCTGCTGGCAATTAATTCCAGATTATACTATCGCCGCATCAGCCAGCGTTGGACTGGCGATAGGTGTTATGTATCTGACACGCTGCATACATCCACCAGGGGGGGCCACAGCACTGGCAGCAGTTATTGGTACAGAGAAGCTGCACAATCTCGGGTTTAGTTATGAGTTTCAACCGGTATTGCTGAATGCGTTCACCATTTTACTGGTAGCAATAATCTTTAACGCAATGTTCAAATGGAGGCAATATCCTGCTCATCTACATACAAAGAGGCAGCAGGTTAAACAGATACCGGCTGAGTACGGGCCGATTAATCATGAAGACTTCGTGTATGCCTTAAGCCATATCGATACCTATGTCGATATTGATGAAGATGATTTAATTAAAATTTATAATCTGGCGACAAAAAGACATGTAGCGGTAAGTCTTTCCTGAGCCCTGATGTCGTGCGTTACCTGGTTGTATTGTTTTTCAAATCTTTCACGCTTTTGCAAAAAAATCAGCGCTAAAGCTTTAGATAGGTGCCTGGACAACTTACTTGAATTGCTATGAAAGACTGGTTTTTAAAAAATCTCGGGGATGCCATGCTGGCCTATGACCAGCTTAGCGATCTGCAGGAAATTATCTCATCAGCAATTTTGAATTCGGACAAATGCCATGATATGGCTGCATTTACTCGGCATGAATCGGAAGGTCGACTCCATTGCGAAGTAAAAATCTACTTTTCCCCGGATTGTTCGACAGTGGCAAGAGCGGTTAATGCGGAACCCTGCGAGAAACCCTCTCCGGATGGACTGGGTATATTAGCCGGCTCTGAAGATTCCTGGCTGATACATTTCCCGGAGCATACTCACTAGTGCTAATATCGCCGCTCGCTATTTATTATAAGTTATATCTTTACTACACACTCAACCGGTTTTTCAGATCAAAATTTTCGACATCAGGCACTGGGTTGCGCACCATCCATCACCTCATTAAATCTATTGGCCTGTATGTCGGTTATATAAATACACGCCCGTCGAAACATGTCTTCCATATCAGAGGTAAGTGTGTCGATTATTTCCTGGCCACTAACTGTCGACAAGGATGTAGAATACGCTGTTAACACTGAAAACAGGGTAATAAGGATCTGTAATAATGAGTTTTATTGATTGATGAGAAAAATATTTGCGGTTAAGCAGGTGCCACAACTTGAGTGGAGTTCTGCAAGCCCTTTAAATTTTCGCCCCAGGATAAAAACTATTTTTTATCTGAATCTGGGACTGATACTTTTTGGACTGGGTGAATCACTGATGATTACCAGTGGTGCGGGAGTCAGTCCATGGACGGTTCTAGCACAGGGAATCGCTTTTAATACTAACTGGAGCATAGGCTTTGCAACTATGGTGGTCAGCTTCCTGATCCTGATACTATGGATACCGTTATCTCAGAAGCCGGGGGTTGGCACAATTCTGAATGCATTAATCATAGCCTTGATGATCGATTTCAGTTTGGCCTGGTTGCCTTATCCTGAAGACCTCGGTTGGCAGCTCGCTCAGGCCACTCTGGGTATTTTAATCGTAGGTATCGCATCGGGCATTTATCTAACTGCCAATTTAGGTGCAGGTCCAAGAGATGGATTAATGACGGGATTGCAAAGAGTAACAGGTTTACCGATCGCAACTGTCCGAATCACGATGGAAGTTACGGTTGTCACTGCCGGCTGGTATTTGGGCGGAATGGTGGGGGCAGGTACTTTGTTATTTGCCCTGGGTGTAGGGCCAAGTGTCGCGCTGGGGATTTTGCTGGTGAAAAAAAATCTCTAAGAGCCGAAATCGTTGATGTGAAAAAATGCTCTAAGTTCGGTTTAACTAAACAGGGATACAAATTAACAGTAATCAACTGGATGGTTATCGTTTTAGTCTGAGTGAATTGGCTAACCCGGAAACCTGAGAAATAATGACTTTACATGGTGATGACATCTTATCGATTGAAATAAATCCATTACTAACTTACAAAAAACAGGAAGGAATTAATGAAATATAGATTAGTCTGTAACAGGAAGTAATTTTGATAAGAGGCAAAGACTACTTATTCGACTTGTTTTTTTCGATGAAGACTTCATCCCGCCAGTTTTCACCCAGCTTTTCTTCTATATAATCTCTGATTAATTTCCTGACCATCTGCGATGGTGTTACATCATCACTATTACATAGCTTCTCAAAAGTAGTTTTCTTCTTAGGGTCAATCAATAACGTTAGTCGTGCTGTTCTATTTTCCATAAATTATGCCTGGAGTGTAATCATATGATAATCAGTTTAACATTTTTAGTGGCTGACGATAGAGGACGATGGGTGAAAATTATTAAAAAATGAAAATCATTTCCAGGTAAAAATTGATGGAAATATGGCTAGCTCGAATGATTCATAGGTACGCTGCGTTATTTTGAAAATCGATCTATAAAACAAAAAGTTACATGACTTTTAACCCTTTTGCTTACTGTTCAGTTTGTGCTTTTCAGTTTTGTAGCTCATTTGGCTTCATAGCTCGTCTAATCCCTCGCAAACCATAGCGATGGCTTTGCTTTACTCTCGATTGAACGATCTATCTCGCCAACTGGGTTACAAACTCTGAAAACCTGTGAAATTTTCTGGCTAGCTGTAGCCTGTTCTGAAAAAGGGTATTCTGACATTATCATAAAGTTTGCCAGTATTGGGAGATACTATTCATATGTTAATTTAATTAACATTGAATGCGTATATCATTGTAATTATAATACAGTACGAATAACTACTCTGAAAGTTTCCCGGGAATCTAAAATGCCCCATCGTGCCCATTTGTTCTCCCTGCGCATTGGCCATGCACTGCGTGAGAGTTTATTACAGGAAACTTATTCTGTTAGGCGGTTCTGGAAAGATGTCATGGCCGGGCTAACCGTAGGAATTATCGCCATCCCTCTGGCGATGGCCTTAGCAATTGCCAGCGGCGTAGCCCCGCAATATGGACTTTACACCGCTATCATTGCGGGTTTTCTTATTCCGCTTATCGGTGGTTCCCGTTTTAGCATCTCCGGCCCGACTGCGGCTTTCGTGGTCATCTTATTCCCTATAGCGCAAAAGTACGGTTTAGGTGGTTTACTGGTTGCCGGTTTAATGGCAGGCGGAATCTTGATTGTTATGGCTGGACTACGTTTGGGTCGGCTTATCGAGTATATCCCCGAATCCGTGACGATTGGCTTCACTGCCGGAATAGGAGTGGTGATTGCCACGCTGCAAATCAAAGATGCTCTTGGTTTAAACATCACGGCGGTGCCTGAACACTATGTGGAAAAAGTTTGGCAATTGATGCAAGCGGTGCCCAGCGCGCAATGGTCGAGTGTCACGGTGGCGATAGCTACCTTCTGTATCATGTTGTTGTGGCCACGCTTAAAAACACCCATTCCGGCTCACTTACCCGCGCTACTGGTGGGAACATTCCTGGCCATGGGATTGAGCACAATCGATGTTAACTGGACAGTCGATACCATTGGTTCACGCTTCAACTACATACTGGCCGACGGCTCGACCGGGCATGGAATTCCCCCAATCATGCCAGCTTTTGAATGGCCCTGGAATCAGCCTGGACCCGATGGCGATCCCATTACCTGGACCTGGCAAACTGTTTCAGATTTATTGCCTTCTGCATTCGCCATTGCGATGCTTGGCGCAATCGAATCCCTGTTGTGTGCGGTAGTGCTTGATGGTATGTCGGGCAAGCGTCACAGCGCCAATAGCGAGCTTTTAGGTCTGGGAATTGGCAATGTAGTCACTCCATTTTTTGGTGGGATTACCGCCACAGCAGCGATCGCGCGTTCCACCGCAAATTATCGCGCTGGTGCTCAATCTCCCGTATCGGGCATAATTCACGCAGTCGTTGTGCTTCTAGGTCTGGTGTCCCTCGGAGATATATTGTCTTATCTGCCTATGGCTGCCATGGCAGCTTTACTGGTTATGGTGGCATGGAATATGAGTGAGGCGCCCAAAGCTATGCATCTGCTAAAAACAGCACCACTTAATGAAGTCTGGGTATTTATCAGCTGTTTTTCTCTGACCGTGTTGTTCGACATGGTGATAGCCATTACCGTCGGCATAGTCATGGCGGCATTACTGTTTATGAAAGAAATTGCTGAAATGACCAAAGTCACAGACATCAGCGATAATCATCGAATGGTTCCAGAGCCATTGGCAGAGGGCTGGAACGTTTTCAAAATAAGCGGACCGCTTTTTTTTGCCGCAGCAGATCGAATTTTTGGTGAGCTAGCGATGCTTTGTGAAAATAAGAAAGGTATCATTCTTTACCTGGACGGTGTGCCTATCCTTGATGCTGGCGGTCTGTCTGCGCTGAATAAACTGATTGCTAAATGCGCGAATACTAACACCAGAATATTCCTCGCGGATCTGCAGTTTCAACCGCTTAAAACGCTGTCGCGAGCCAACGTAAAACCCATCGATAATGTATCTTCTTTTTACCCCTCATTGATTGAGGCTTTAGATCATGCACCACAGTCAAAATTAAATGAAAGGTAATCACCACTTACCAGGTGCAAACGTATGAGATTATCGAGAGCACAGCAGAGATCTGTGAGCAAAAACTTCATCGAAGCAGAGTTGATGCGTAGCCCATCTAATAATATAGAATGGTTCATCATGTTGCATAAACGAACAGGAAAGAGTTACATGTTACTCAATGACGATGACTCTATTATTGTATCCGATGACATTGAGCGACTGTTATCGATAATCAAGAATCTGGGGTTCAGACAAATGACTGTTAATATCTAACATGAAGTCTGCCCAGTCAGGCGCTAATAAAGCAGTTCCTGACGCGCCTGTATCATGATTGAGTAAATTTTTTGCATTTTGTGCAGTCAGGCATAATGTCAGGCTATTTACCACCTTTGTAAATGAGGAACTGCATGGAGTAATAAGGTCAAACGAGTCAAAATCATAGAAACCGAGTAATAGCTGGAAGCTGGACGCAGCATTGTCGTTTGGCACATCAAAACCTGGCTTTTATACCTGACCAATTCCGAGAAAAGGCATGATAGATAAATAAAGTATAAAAAGAATTATAGCCTGAAGACTAATAAACTGAACAGGTCGCTTTAATAGTCATTGAAAAAAAGTTTCAAACTCACCTTTATCTATTTTCTGCTGTGTTTCCAGTCTTATTCGCTGGCTTCTTTTAAGCTGGTATTCATCAATTAGTTGTTTTGCCTGAATACATTGAGCTTCATCATTTAACCAGAGTGCGTGCAGGGATATCTCCCAGTTGCCGGCAGGTGACTCGTAAAAATCTATTTTATTTTCAGTTAGCAGGTTTTTTTATCATCGGTTTCGTCATCAGGCACAGATTTAAGTTTAAAAATAAGTTTAGCCATTATCTGTTTGTTTCTTTAGAAGGAGTATGGCCAGAATTATATCTGCTGAACTTTGTATTGCAGCATAAATACAGAATTTCAGTTATCCCTGTATTAATGATGCAGGTTCTGACTTTGATTGATTGCAGAATCTATCGCTGCAAATAGACTCTCCGGGTTGGCTTTACCTGTTTCCGCCAGTTGTAATGCAGTACCATGATCAACCGATGTCCGGATGATGGGTAAACCCAGTGTGGTGTTAATTGCATGATTAAAACCCACATGTTTTAAAACCGGTAACCCCTGATCGTGATACATCGCTAATATCGCGTCAGCATCTTTTAGCGATTCATTGGTAAACACAGTGTCTGCAGGGTAGGGGCCGGAAACATTTATGCCCTGCTGTTTCATGAAATTGATTACCGGTGTGATAATTTCGATTTCTTCACGCCCGAGATAGCCGCTTTCACCGGCATGTGGGTTTAACCCGCAAACTTTGATATGAGGCTGCTGTAAAGCAAATTTACGCGATAAATCATCATGTAATATCTGAATTATCTGTTTTAGTTCTGTGGTATTGATCGCCGCTGGAACTTCACTTAATGGTAAATGAGTCGTAGCCAATGCGACACGTAACGAGCCGGCTGCCAATAGCATGACCGGTTTTGGTGATTGACAGAGTTCGGCCAGGTATTCTGTGTGACCACTAAAAGAGATTCCAGCCTGGTTGATAATGTCTTTCTGAATCGGTGCTGTGACCATGGCGTCAAACTCACCGTTTAAACAGCCTTTGCAGGCAGCATCGAGTGTATCCAGTACATAACGGGCATTTTTTGTATTCAGTTGTCCGGCAATGGCCGGGGTTTTTAACGCGATATGAATAAACTCTAAAGAATCCTCTGGTGCTTTATTATCAGCTTGATAGGCCTGAAGCTTAATCGGTTTATTTATTTTAGCGGCACGTGATAGCAGTAGTTCCTGATCACCGATTAAAACTAATCTGGCGGCAAATTTACTACGGTTTATAAATGCCATCAGCTCTGGCCCGATTCCAGCCGGTTCGCCACTGGTTATAGCTATTACAGGTAATTTATTCATCGGTTTCAGGCGTCGGTAATGATTTTGACGAATGCCTGGTCCCGTAATCGTTTTTGCCATAGCTCAAGAACTTCTCGCTCTTTCTGTTTCTGTAACTGTTCTCTGACTTTACTGCGTTTACTTTCGTCGGTTTCGTCTACTTTTTTTCTATCCTGTACCTGTAGAAAATGCCAGCCGTACCTGGAACGGAAAACTTCACTGGTCTGTCCGGTTTTTGTCGCCAGTAGCGCTTTTTCAAATGCTGGTACCATGGTGCCCTGAGTAATCCAGCCGAGATCTCCTCCGAGGCCTTTTGATCCGGGGTCATCGGAATATTTTTTAGCAAGTTCGGCAAAATCGGCACCCTGTAAAAATTCTTCACGTATTTTTTCCAGTTTTTGTTGAGCCTGTTCATTACTCATTAATTCATTGGGTGTGATTAAAATATGTCGGGCCCTGGATTGTTCAACGATAACCTGTTCGCTGTCACGCTTGTCTACAAGTTTTACGACGTGAAAACCACTCGCGCTGCGTATTGATTCACTGATTTCTCCGACTTTAATGTTTTGGATAAGCTCGGAAAAAATACTCGGTATTTCTGCCAGTTTACGCCAGCCCAGATCTCCTCCCTCAATAGCATTAGAGCCTGCAGAGTATTCAGCAGCCATCAGCGTAAAACTTGCTCCTTTTTTTAATTTCTGAATTATGTCTTCAGCTTTAATTCTAGCCTCGGTAACCTGTTCGCTGCTGGCTCCATCTGGCAAGGCAATGAGTATGTGAGAGAGTCTGTATTCCAGAGAATTCGTATCGCTACCATTACGCGTGATAAAATCATCTACTTCCTGATCGGTGATGTCGATATTTTGTCTGGCATAACTGTTTTTAATGGTGTTGATGAGCATTTCACTTTTTACATCTTCTCTAAAAACGTTGTATTCGAGTCCTTTGGCAAGTAGCAGCTGACGAAATTCTGCAAGCGTTTTATTATTTCTTTTGGCCAGGTTTTGCATAGTATCATTGAGTTGAGTCTCGGTTATCTTGACACCCCTGTTTTCAGCCTCCTGAATAAGGATAGATTTGACAATGAGTAACTCCAGAACCTGTCTATTCAAAGTTGTAGAAGCGGCTAGTTGTTGTCCTTTGGCGCTATATTCTTCTCGAATACGGGTTACTTCCCGGCTTAATTCAGAGTTTGTAATTACATTATCTTCCACTATGGCGATAATTGAATCTATGTAACCGGCCGGGGCTGGAGCCTGGGCCTGGGCCGCAGAGTAGCTACAGCACAAAAGTAAACTGAAGATAAGTGATTTCATGAGTATTGCTTCATAATTAAAAATTGATAAGTATAGTTTCGGACCTTGAGGGGTTGTTAGCTGGATAAATCAAAAAATCATAAATAGATGCCGGTTAAAACTGAGCCTGATAACCAAGGATATCATCTTCCAGTAAAGAGTTTATATCTTTTCCTGCACTGCTAAGGCCTTTAAAGGTCATTTGAAAATACACGGCCCTGTCTACTTCTTCAAAATTATCATCACTGCTTTCTTCATACAATACCTTAAAACCCCAGCAGCAACTTTCGTAAAACAGCCCGAGCAGGTTTTGCACCGGCATGTTATGAATTAGTGACAGTTGCTGCTTGGCGACAACAGTCCAGTTCATGTTCAATGGATAGACAAAAGATAAGGTCGTTTGTTCCAGAGTATCCTTGCGCAGATGATATTCAATATTAAAAACCTGCTTAGCAGATTGTTTGCGGATGGAAATGTCGGTTTGGGTAGATACCTTTTCGAGCTGATCATAAACCGAGGCCAGTTGAATATTCCACTGCGGTTGCGGTTTGAAATTAATAACGGTCATTAAGCTTGATTTGTCCCGCTCTTCGATAGTAGAACTCAGGCTGACCTTACGGTTTTCTGCATAATAAGCCTGTCCAATGCTGGCACTGAAAAACTCTCTGTGACTATCATCCAGTAAACGGGTTGTTATACCAAGACTGATTTGTCGGGTATCACCAATTCTATCGGCACCTGAAAAACGGTTATTGATGAACAGGTTGTTATAACTGTCAGCTAACAGTGCGGTATCAAAATCAGGTATATCTGATTGGTCTTCAAAAGGTACATAAAGAAAATACAGGCGTGGTTCCAGCGTTTGTACCCAGTTTTTAGTGTTATTTGCCTGACGTTCAAAGATCAAGCCGCTATCTATACTAAACAGTGGCAGGCTACGCTCCAGGCTGTTCAGGTCATTAAGGTTGTTATCTAATGAATATCTGGTGTAATCAAGTTGCAGCGCCGGTTTTATAAAATAATAGCTATCTTCCAGCGGGTAGCTGATGACCGGTGCAATATGCAGGCGGTTCCCGGTGATCCCCTCTTCTTTATCGAATTGAACCCATTCATTTTTCCACTCTACTGTAAGTACATCATTTTCAGCTGAAAATATTCGATCCAGCCTGAGTCTGGGAAGACGTTTATAGGGACTTTCAGAGATCGTTTTGTCGGCATCGGTTATCTGGTATTGTTCAAACAGTATTTGCATGGACCAGTCCGCTAGCAGGCCGTCGATGGTGACCGAACTTTTAAGGTAGTCGATATCTTCGATGGTGTCTACATGGTCAAAATCTTGCAAAAACTCGGTGTCTGAAACACGTTGAATCAAGATAGATGAATGAAAATCCGCTGACAAATCTATCTGATGATTCCAGCGTCGATACCAGCGATCACCTTCAGTCAGATCGTCATCCATCCATGACAGGTTTAGCTGACCCTCATTATTATTAAATAGATAGCGGTTTTCGGTATTGAGCTGGAACCCGCGGTTACTGTACCAGATTGGTGTTAATGTCATGTCGGCATTTTCAGCCTGGTTCCAGTAAAACGGTAAAGCCAGTTGAGTGCCGGCAATGTTTGAACTTGATATGGTAGGAGCGAGTAGACCGCTCATGCGGCGGTTATCGATTGGAAACTGGAACCATGGAAAGTAAAAAACGGGAATATCCTGAATGCGTAAAACGGCATGTAAAGCAGTTCCCTGACCACTCTGTTGATCCAGTGTCAGTTTACTGGAGTCTAAAGACCATGCGTTGCTGTCCGGATCACAGGTTGTGTAAGACACGTTATATAGTTCACGTTGACTTGCATCGAGCTGGATAATTTTAGCAGCAGAGCCACGCAGGTGGTTTTCATATAACTGGAAATCCACCTGCTTGAACAGACCTGTATTGTTTTCATTATCCAGTTCTATGCTGTCAGCATTAAACCTGAATAGTGAATCGGAAAAGCTTATGTTTCCGCTGGCAGAAAGCAGGTTTGTAACTTTATCTAGTTGGATTAAATCGGCACCTATTTTCTGTGTGCTTCTGGTTAACTCGACATTGCCGCTAAATTCTAAAGAATGGTCATTTTCACTGAATAACTGGTCTGCAAAAATTTCAGTTACTTGCTGTTTGCTTTGATTTTCGGATTGTTTTGTGATGACAGGCACCGAACAATAACCCCAGTCCGCTGCGGTGAAACCTGAAACGGGTAAAATAATCGCTATAAAAAATAATAAGGTGCGTAATTGAGCGAGCAAGAGTGACGTTTGGCAGTATTTAAAAAGGATGGATTTTGGCATAGTCAGCGAATGACAGCGAGAAAAGAATAGCGTATTTATTTAAATTGAGTATGAATTATGCGAATTTTTATCCAGGTTAAAGCAGATCGATACTGATAGTTGTTTGATTTTGAGTAAGCGTACATCTATGTAAAAGGCTTAAATGGGTGGAATTCCACCCAAAATAAAAACTGGTATTACAGCTAGTAACTTTTAATTAGTTGAAATTTCAGTTGGTTAGAGATGTTTGTAGCATTTTTAACTTTCTGGCACATCACGTGCATAACTAGTTAGGTTCGGTCTGCAAAATCATGTGGACGACATAACCATAATTCTGGAGAAAACACATGCGTAAAGCACTATTAGGTTTAGCAGTTACATCTGTTCTGGCAGTATCCAGCACTTCAGCCCTGGCAAATTGTGATCCGGGTGAAATTGTCATCAAGTTTAGTCATGTGACAAATACCGATAAACATCCGAAAGGCATTGCTGCTTCTATACTGGAAAAGCGCGTTAATGAAGAGATGAACGGTAAAGCATGTATGCAGGTTTTCCCTAATTCAACTCTGTATGATGATAAAAAAGTACTGGAAGCCATGTTGAATGGTGATGTGCAACTTGCTGCACCTTCTTTGTCCAAGTTTGAAAAGTTCACCAAGAAATTCCGTATCTTCGATTTACCGTTTGTATTTGAGGATGTCGCTGCCGTTGATCGTTTCCAGAATTCTGAAGATGGTGAAAAACTTAAGAATTCCATGCAACGTCGTGGTCTGAAAGGTCTGGCATTCTGGCATAATGGTATGAAACAGATGTCAGCTAGTCGACCTCTGATTTTACCGTCTGATGCCAAAGATTTAAAGTTTCGTGTACAGGCTTCTGATGTGCTTGTGGCACAGTTTGAGCAATTAGGAGCCAGCCCGCAAAAAATGTCTTTCAAGGAAGTTTACGGTGGTTTGCAAACCAAAGTAATCGATGGGCAGGAAAATACCTGGTCGAATATATACGGTAAAAAATTCTTTGAAGTACAGGATGGTGTGACCGAAACCAATCATGGAATACTTGATTACCTGGTGGTGACTTCTGACAAATGGTGGAATGATTTACCGAAAGATGTGCGTAACCAGTTAGCCACTATTTTAAAAGAGGTGACTGACGCAAGAAATGGAGAGTCTTCAAGAGTTAATAAGACTAATAAGGAAAACATTATCAAAGCGGGTGGAGTTGTTAGAACGCTAACTCCTGCACAGCGTCAGGCATGGGTTGATACTATGAAACCAGTCTGGAAAAAATTTGAAAAAGATATTGGTAAAGATTTGATGGATGCTGCTTTAAAGGCTAATAAGTAAGGCCTTTTTCACCACGAAGAACACGAAGTGCGCGAAGCAAGAGAAGTTAAATCCGGGTAACAAACCTGGTTCATATTTGTTGACGTCTCATCAATAGTTTATGAAACAATAATCTTCTTCGTGTCCTCTGTGGTCTTCGTAGTGCATAATTGCTAACTATTATAATAATCAAAGGGGCAAGCCATGGTTCACCAACCGACTACCAGGCTCGGACAGATAATTGATAATATTGAAGAAACCAGTATTGCGGTCTGTCTGGGTTTAATGACACTCATTACTTTTGCTAATGTCATTGCACGTTACACTTTTAACAGTAATATTTTGTGGGCTCTCGAGTTGACAGTGTTTCTATTTGCCTGGCTGGTATTGATGGGAGCTTCTTACGCAGTAAAAAAACATATTCATATCGGCGTAGACGTCGTAATTAACATGGTGTCGCCACAGGCGCGTAAATTCCTTGCCATTCTGGCTGTCATCGCCTGCCTGAATTTTTCTGTTATGTTGTTGATAGGTTCTTGGGATTACTGGTATCCCTTTGTCACAGAACGTGCCTGGCTGGAGACCGAAGATATTCCAATGCCGGAAAGTTTCATGTTTCTGGCTGACTGGCTAAATGAAGGTGAACGCTATGAGAAAATACCGCGTTTTATTCCATATATGGCTTTGCCATTAGGTATGGCTTTATTGACCTTTCGGTTTTTACAACTCGGTTGGCAAATTCTTAAAGGTGATCTCGATAAGATAATAGCCAGCCACGAAGTGGAGGATGAACTGGAAGAGTCCATCGACTACGAACAGGAAGTTGTTTTTTCAGCTGATAAAAAGGAGAAACTGTAATGGCTATTGTTTTCCTTTTTTCAATGGTCATCGGGCTCATGTTGATCGGCGTACCAATCGCTGTTTCTCTGGGTCTTTCCAGTATTATCTTTTTAATGATTCATTCAGATGCTTCGCTGGCATCGGTGGCTCAGACGTTATTTTCAGCCTTTGAAGGTCATTACACCTTATTGGCAATACCCTTCTTTATCCTGGCATCCGTGTTTATGTCGACCGGTGGCGTAGCGCACCGGATTATTCGTTTTGCGATAGCAGTGGTGGGGTCATTTCGTGGTGGACTGGCCATGGCATCGGTATTTGCCTGCATGATGTTTGCGGCTTTATCCGGATCTTCTCCGGCAACAGTAGTCGCCATAGGGTCAATCGTTATTGCCGGTATGGTACAGGTAGGTTACACCAAAGAATTTGCTGCCGGGGTTATCTGTAATGCCGGTACTTTAGGCATATTAATTCCGCCTTCAATCGTGATGGTAGTGTATGCAGCTGCGACCGATGTCTCTGTCGGTCGAATGTTTCTGGCAGGCGTAATTCCCGGTTTAATGGCAGGCGGAATGTTGATGCTGGGTATTTACATAGTGGCGCGTTATAAAAACTTACCTGCACAACCCTGGGCTGGCTGGAGTGAAGTGTTTGCTTCCGCACGCGATGCCGTCTGGGGTTTATTATTAATCGTGATTATTCTGGGTGGTATTTACGGAGGTATTTTCACCCCTACCGAAGCTGCCGCCGTTGCCGCTATCTATGCTTTTTTTATCGCCAATTTTATTTACCGTGATATGGGACCTTTTAAACACAGGGGCAAAGGTGGTTTGATGTTGCTGTGGCGCGGCCTTTCGGTTTTCTGGCACAAAGATACTAAACAAAGCCTGTTTGAAGCTGGCAAACTGACCATCATGTTATTGTTTATTATTGCCAATGCACTCATTTTAAAACATGTACTGACTGAAGAGCGCATTCCGCAAATGATCACCGAAGCGATGTTATCTGCCGGCTTTGGCCCTATTATGTTTCTGGTCGTAGTCAATGTTTTATTGTTGATTGGCGGGCAGTTTATGGAACCTTCTGGCCTGTTGATTATTGTAGCGCCACTGGTATTTCCAATTGCCATTGCGCTCGGAATTGATCCTATTCATCTGGGCATCATCATGGTTGTGAATATGGAAATAGGCATGATTACGCCTCCAGTAGGGTTAAATCTATTCGTTACGGCTGGTGTGGCTGGTATGTCGATGTTGAGTGTCGTCAAAGCAGCAGCACCCTGGTTGGGAATCATGTTTCTATTCCTGATTATTGTGACATACGTACCGTTTGTGTCGACCTGGTTACCTACATTAATGATGGGCCCTGAAATAATCACCAAGTAATAGCCCAGGTTTAATGTAAGTAATTTATGCAGCCTGATAAACATTCGTAACGATTAAATTTAATATAACCATTTGCGGGATATTTAGATGAACCCAGAAATAAAAACCATACTGTATGCAACTGATATGGGAGATCATATGCGTCCGGTTTTCCGTTTTGCACTGGAACTAGCCAGAAAGCACAAGGCTAAAATAGTCATGTTGCATGTGATGGAACCACTCAATTCCGGAATTCTAACAGCCATAGATATATACATGCCGAAGATTAAATCAAAGGAAGTGCTTCAGGATGGCATGCATAAAGTACTGGGTAAAATGCAAAAGCGACTGGAAAAATTTTGTGAAGATGAAAAAGAAATCCATCCGGATGATTGTGAATATATTTCTAAAGTGAAAGTAGTCAGCGGCAGATCTGCCGAAACCATCATTCATCAGGCGGATAAGTTGGGTGTGGATTTGATTGTGGTTGGATCACATACCGATCCTTCTATTCGTTCCAGCCTGTTAGGGTCTACCGCACGTAACGTGACACAGTTATCCAGAAGGCCGGTGCTTGTAGTGCCAGTGTATGAGTAGTTAAAAGTTAAAAGCATTCACCACGAAGACACGAAGAGCACGAAGGGACATTAATTGTTTGGGTATGCGTTTAGTTGATTACAGCTGAGCTTTAGCCATCTCAGGTTATACAGGAGAATGATATCTCGAAAAGAAGCAAAGATAAGGCGCAATAAGTTTATTAAGCCTGATAAATCAGTCTTTTTTTCTTTGCGTTCGCTGCGCCTTTGCGAGAGTACAGTTTTTTATACTGATACTTTCAGCTGCTAATAAAAAATGATAACCGGCTGAGTATCCAGGGTAATCCGGGTACCTTTAACTTTCATGCCTTGACTTCGTGAGCTTCGTGAGCTTCGTGTTCTTCGTGGTGAAAAAACCTTTATAATGAATTATTTCACAAAAGGTCATCTTTGTTGACTTATGTGACCTTGTCACAGTGTAATCGATCCGTAACGTTAGTATATTAGCATTAACTTATTGTTGATTTTACGAGGTTACTTTTATGGAAAGAGCTGAATATTATAATCGTCTCTTATTATGGATTGTTATTGGAGGAGGTCTTACCCTTAATGTTTTAGGAGGTTTGATTGCATATTTGTGGTTCTAGTGTAGTTTCTTTAACTACACTAGTGTAGTGTTTTAAACTGCATTATGAAATGGAAGATTCTGACGAGCC
>ERZ890953.438-NODE-438-length-24185-cov-10.974057_pt1 | contig 24185 bp, 14 predicted proteins | sample MGYA00521264_ERZ890953 | MGnify/ENA primary metagenome ERZ890953 (study PRJEB32303, sample SAMEA104408629) | aquatic metagenome | biome: Brackish water; feature: Chemocline; material: water | place: Baltic Sea | collected 2014-10-26T21:54:00 | depth 200 m ...
AGCCTGATGCTGGAAAATATCGGACTGGCCGTGTGCACCGAAACCCCCTGCGTGGTGGTCAATGTGCAGCGGGCAGGGCCTTCAACGGGGCTTCCCACCCAGGGCGCCCAGGGGGACATGATGCAGGCCCGGTGGGGCTCCCACGGCCATTACGAAATCATTGCGCTTTCTCCCATGTCACCCCAGGAAATTTTCTACCAGACCATTGAAGCATTCAACCTGAGTGAAACCTACCGGGTCCCGGTTCTGATCATGACCGATGAAATGATCGGTCACCTGAGCGAGCGGGTGGTGATTCCCAAGGCAAAAGCCATTCATACCGTCTCCCGCCCCAGGGCCAGGGGACGGAAGGACCGCTTCAAACCCTTTGAACCGGGTCCCAACGGTGTTGCACCCATGGCCATTGCCGGGGAAGGGTACAAGATTCACGTGACGGGACTGACCCACGACGAACGGGGTTACCCCGATATGACGGTGGAAGGTCAGGAAGCCATGATGGCCCGCCTGGTGGGCAAAATCAGGAACAACCTGGACCACATTATTAAAACCGAAGGTTACCGGATCGAGGATGCGGAAATTGTGATCGTCTCCTACGGCGTCTCCTCGAGAACCAGCCTGGCCGCCGTGGATGAGGCCCGTGAGCAGGGCATCAAGGCGGGACTCCTGCGTCTGGTCACCGTCTGGCCCTTTCCCGAGGAACAGATTCGAAAGCTTGCAACCCGGGTCAAGGGTTTCATAACCGTGGAACTCAACCTGGGGCAGATCCATCTGGAAGTGGAGCGGTGCGTTGGCGGGCGGGCGCCGTGTGTTCTGGTGGGGCACGCCGGGGGAACCATCATTACCCCCGAACGTGTTTTGGATACATTGAAAGAATCATTTTAGAGGATGCCAATGCCATGACCGCAACGAATAAACAAATACACCACCCCCTGGACGATCTCCTCAGAACGGACCGCATTCCCCACATCTGGTGCCCCGGGTGCGGTATCGGAACGGCTTTTGCGTCCTGCCTCACGGCCATGAAGGCCAGTGGTATTGACCTCGAGAAAACCGTGATGGTATCCGGCATCGGTTGTACCGCGCGGGGCGCAGGCTATGTGATGCTGGACTCGTACCATACCACCCATGGGCGGGCTATCCCCTTTGCAACGGGCCTGAAGCTCGCCAACCCTGAATTAAATGTGGTGGTTTTCAGCGGGGACGGAGATCTATTCGCCATCGGGGGAAACCATTTTATTCACGGGGCGCGTCGGAATGTGGACATCACCGTGGTCTGTGTGAACAACTTGAATTACGGCATGACCGGAGGCCAGGTGGCGGCCACCACGCCGCTGAACTACAAAACCACCACCACGCCGGCCGGCAATCCGGACGGCCCTTTTAATCTGCCGCTCATGGCCTATGCTTCCGGTGCTACCTACGTGTCCCGCTGGACCATCCTGCACACCCGGGATATGACGGAATCCATCAAGGATGCGCTGTTGAACCGGGGGTTCGCTTTTGTGGAGATCCTGTCGCCCTGTCCCGTCAATTTCGGTCGACGAAACAAAGAAAATGCGTTGGATTCCCTTCGATTGTACCAGGAAAAGACCATCATTAAAAACGACGCCCATCCCACGGAACTGGATATCGATTTCGACCGGGGGGTCATCTTAGGGAAATTCGTGGATATTGAACGACCCACCTGTATCGACCGGTACGACAGCACATGCCGTCCCCCTGAACTTTTTGAGGAAGAGAAGGCCGCCTGACATGACAAATAAAAACCAACTTCCCCAGCGCCAGGAGATTCTATTTACCGGATTCGGCGGCCAGGGCATTGTTCTGGCGGGCCGTATCCTGGGCAAAGCCGCAGTGATCGGCGACCATAAGGAGAGTACACTGGTACAAGCCTATGGCCCGGAAGCCCGGGGCGGCGCATGCAGTGCCCAGGTGATCATCGCCGACGGCGCCATCCATTACCCGTATGTAAGACACCCCCACGTCCTGGTATGCATGAGTCAGGGAGGGTTCGACAAGTTTATCGGAGATATGAAAGCGGGTGGGACGCTGATCATTGACCAGGATCTGGTAAACCCTCAAGGTGCGTTGCCCAATGATGACCCTTATTTTGACATTCCCGCCACGCGTATGGCCGAGGAGTTGGGCCGAAAGATGATGGCCAATATTATCATGCTCGGTTTTTTCACGGCGGTTACCGGCGCCATTTCCGTAAATTCCGCACAGAATGCTGTTACCGAATCAGTGCCCAAGGGAACCGAGAAAATGAACATTAAAGCCTTCACCAAAGGGTATGACTACGGCCTGGCCGTTTTAAAAGGCCGGGAAAAAAAGGCCTCCGGGCATAGGGGGGCTTGAGAAATGAAACGTTTTAAAGATCGATTGCAAAGTGTGATCATTGTGGGTGCCAACCCCGCCGGCATTGCGGCTGCCAATAAACTGGGAGAACTGGGAATTCCGGTAACCCTGGTGGATCAGGAAGCAGACCTGAACCAAAAACTGGCGGCCGACAAATGGCGCTTGCCCTCCGGAGACCCTTTCAACTTTGCCCATCGGCCCGGACTGCTTCGCATCCTTAGAAACACTGAGATCCATTGTATTTTGCCGGCGAAAGTGACCTCCGTCAAACATTCGCCCCAGGGATTTCGTGTTCGCATCCAGCAACCGGAGACCTATGTGGATACGGAGCAGTGCGTTTTGTGCGGCCGTTGCGCCGATGTTTGCCCGGTTCGCACCCCGGACGAATTAACGCCTGTCCGGTTTAACGGTCGCCATGCCCTTCCCGGAAGGCCCGTCATCGACAAAAGAAAGACGCCACCGTGTCAATCAAACTGCCCCCTGGGGGTTAACGCCCAGGCCTATGTGGCATTGGCCCGGGTCGGCCGGTTTGAGGAAGCGCTTCAGGTGGTTCGAAAAGACAATGTCCTTCCCGGCATCTGCGGCAGAATCTGCACCCACCCTTGTGAAGAGGCATGCCGGCGCGGGGAACTGGATGAGCCAATGGCCATTCGTGACATCAAACGATTTCTGGCGGATTATGAAATCACCCAAGCCCATGAACCGAAGATTGAAAAAGCCCCTTCGAAGGACGATCAGGTGGCAATTATCGGCTCAGGGCCCGCCGGACTGGCGGCGGCTGCGGAACTGGCACGATTGGGTTACGGTGTGACGGTATTTGAAAAGGAAACCGAACCGGGAGGGCTTTTACGCTATGGCATCGGCGCCCATCGTCTGCCTCGGAAAATTCTGGATCGCGACCTTCAGTATATTCGGCAGCTGGGAGTGCAATTTGAAACCGCCCACCCCGTGGATTTGATCAGGGACCTGACGTCCCTCAAAAAGGATTTTCAGGCGGTATTGGCCACTGTCGGAGCCTGGACGGACCGGAAGCTGGGTGTGCCGGGAGAAGCGCTTAAAGGTGTGGACGGCTGCCTGTCGGTTCTGACCCGGCTCAATGGCAATGGGGAAGAAAGGCTCGGCACGTCTGAAAGTATTGACGGAAAACCCCGTAAGGTGGCGGTGATCGGAGATGGCAACGCTGCCTTTGACCTGGCACGAACCCTTGTCCGTCAGGGAAACCGGGTGACCCTTGTGAGCTGGTTTCCGGAGGATCTGATCCCCGCAAGTCCCCATGAGGTTCGAGGCGCCCGGGAAGAAGGGGTTGAGATTTTGGACGCTGCCCGCGTCGTTTCATTTGAAGGGGAAAACGGTCGCCTGCAAAGATTGATATGCAGGCCCACCAGGCCCGGCGCACCCGATGCCGACGGTATCCCCTGGCCGGTCACCATTCAGGATTCGGAGCCCTTTGAGATGGTCTTTGATCAGGCTGTGGTAGCCATCGGGCAGTTGGGCCCTTTTGCGGAAACGGATCAATCTGGAAAAACAGATCCGGCATCAGAAATTCAAATTGACCGCCAGGGATGCCTTACCGTGGATGACCTGAACAGGACCCCTGTTGAAGGCCTTTATGCAGCAGGCGATGGGGTGACGGGCCCTACCACCGTGGTGCAGTCCATGGCATCGGGACGGGATGCGGTAAGATCCATACATCGTTTCCTGAGCGGTGAAGAAATTCCCGCCGGTAAAACCGGAAGGCCCGCGGACAGGGACTACCCTGAGATCCCCAAAAACATCCCGTCCCTTTCCCGGCCCACCATGCCCGAACAACAGCCGGGAGTGCGAAAAGACAATTTTTCCGAAGTGGCCATGGGTTTAAGTGAATCCCAAGTGCAGTTTGAGGCGGAACGCTGCCTTCAATGCGGCATCTGTTCGGAATGTCTCCTTTGTACGGATATCTGCGAGGCTGTCGGGGCTATTCGTCACCTGGATCAACCCAAGGAAACGGTTGAGCAGGCGGGGGTGGTGATTATTGCCGATCCTTCTGCGGCTCCGCCCGTCAAGGGGGAGGATGTCATTCGGGCTTATGGACCCAAAGCCGCAAAACCGGATGTCAACGCCATGGTGGCCCGTGGCTTTGCCGCAGCCGCCCATGCCATGATTCTTCTTGGGGGCGGTTCCCAGAGTCCCAGGGGCCGCGGGGTCTCCTTTTTTCCGCCGGATCCTGAGCTTTCCCCGGAAATCCGTATCGGCGTGTTTGTCTGCCGGTGCAATGATACCTTCGGATGGTTGGATGAGATGAACCGGCATGTGGCGGAGTTGGTTCAAACAGAGGGCATCGCCCATGCACAGGTCATGACAGCGGCCTGCGTGCCCGATGGAGCCGCGGATATTCTGCGCGCCATCCGGGAAAAAGGGATCACCCGGGTGGTTCTGGCCTCCTGCGTATGCTGTCCCCATGATTTTGTGTGCAGTGCCTGTACGGACCAGCGAAGCCGACTCAAAAATACCCTTTTTCGAGGTACGGGCATCAGCCGGGCCATGGTGGAAACCTGCAACTTGAGGGGTGAGGTGTTGCGGCATCTGGTGGATGATCCCTCCTCCGCCCTCAAAGGTTTAAAAGGATTGATCGGTCGATCCATCGGCCGTGCCAGACATTTGAAACCCCTTCCGGCCCCCATGCGGGACTATAATTTCACCACGGCGGTCATCGGCGAGTCTGAAGCGGCCGTGTTCAGTGCTCAAACCCTGGCTTCCTCGGGTTATGAAGTCTTCATTTTCGGTATGAAGGATAAGCCCCTTACACAGACCTTTGAACACCCCAATATCCATTGTTTTGAAGGGTCACGAATCACGGCCATCGGTGGTACACTGGGGGATTTTCAGATTACGGTGGAAACCGGAGATTTTTCCCAGGTCATGCAGGTGGGTGCCATTATCCTGGGAGAAAATGCGAGCCGCCGGGTGCCCTATGTCCATCAGGAAGGCCTTCCCGCGACGGTTCTGACCGTTAACATGCAGAAAGAAGGGGTTCCGAACATCCCTTTTCACTATCCGGGAACCACTCCCATTTCAGGCCTTTTCCTGACGTCCACCCCCGGTATTCAAATTTCCCAGCGAAAAGGCGGATCGGTCGCCGCTGTTCTGGCCGCCGCCGTTATGCCCAGAGGCCCGCGACAAAGTAAGGGCTTTACCGTGGTGGTGGATGAACAGAAATGCCGCGGATGCGGGAGATGTATTGAGATATGTCCATACCGAGCCGTCTCCTTTGAACCCAATGGGGTAGGGGGGTGGCACGCGCTGGTGGATGAAGCCCTCTGTAAGGGTTGCGGCAACTGCATTTCCATATGCCCTTCCAATGCAGCGGACAGCCCTTATCGAAACCAGGAATATCTGGAACAGGTGCTGGAAGAAGTGCTGCTGGCACAGAATTAATTCATTAGGCAGATACTATGACAGATCAAAAAATCAACAACATTGTTCCTACGCTTCCGCGTGGGAACGAGAGAAACCCCAAAATCATTCTTTTTTTGTGCAATTGGGGCCCCCATGCCGCTTACCAGGTTCTCCAGGATCAAGCGGCAATGATCCCCGGGGAAATCAAAATGGTGCGGATTCCCTGCACCGGTAGAATCAGCAAGGCCCTTCTTTTCAAGTGTTTTGAGATGGGCGCGGACGGCGTGGCCCTGGTGGGTTGCAGCCCGGGGACATGCCGCTATGGCACCGGCACCACCAGCGCTCAGGGTCATGTGGAAGATACCCGGGGCATACTGGAATTGCTGGGGCTGGGAAAAGAGCGTTTGCGCCTCGGCACATTCCTGCCCGATGAATCGGAAGCCCTCCTTCGGTTCCTTCAAACCTTCTCGGGTGAAATCAAAAAAATGGGTTTAAGCCCGGTGATGCCGACGCTGGTTCAAAAACCCGAGAAGGACCGCGACGAGGCCGTAAGACGTCTGGCTTCCCTTTACGATGTGTTTGCCTGCCAGGATTGCGGGAAATGTTCTTCCTCCTGTCCCCTGACCCTTGTTGGAAAACCCTTTTCTCCCAGAGCCACAGCCAATGCAGCCATTTCCGGCCAGATTGGCTCCCCGTCCGTCCAGAATGATATCTGGTCCTGTCTCACCTGCGGCCTGTGTTATGAAAGATGCCCTTCAGCCGTGGATTTTTCACGGTTTATCAGAGATTTGCGGGATGTGGTTGTGGAAAACAGGTTGGATACGCACGCAGTGCATGGTGGGTTTTTCCATTCCCTCATGCGGACCATGACTTCCGCCGGCCTTAAAATCAGACAATGGGATTGGCTGCCCGACGACGTCACCGTCGATAAGAAGAGCAAGACCCTCTTTTTCGGGGGGTGCGCACCCTATTTTGACCTGTTTTTCAGTCGACACATTGGATTGAACACCCGGGATATCCTGGTGGACAGTATCCGGCTGCTCAATTTTTTCGACATTCATCCTCGCCTCCTGGAAAACCTGCGGTGTTGCGGCCATGACCTCCTCTGGTCCGGGGACAAAACCAACTTTTTAAAACTGGCCCGGCTGAATGTGGCCTCCCTTCATGAGGCCGGCATAGAGGAAGTGGTGACGTCATGTCCCGAGTGCTACAGGACCCTGTGCCGTGACTACCCGGAGCATGGGATTGATCTCAATTTCAAGGTCACCCACATCTACGATTTGCTGGAGAAGGAAATCGACAAGGGGGCAGTGGGCTTCAAACCCCTGAACCGCAAATTGACCTTTCAGGACCCGTGCCGGTTAAGCCGCTTTGAAAATCGCCCGGAATTGCCGAGGAAACTGATCAACCGCTTGAACCCTGAAGGTTTCACCGAAATGCGGGACCATGGCGCCAATGCCATATGCTGCGGCAACAGCGCCTGGATCGGTTGCGATTCTTTCAGCAAGGCCCTTCAGGTCAAACGCATCGGCCAGGCCAAAGACACGGGGAGTGACCTGTTGGTCACCGGTTGCCCCAAGTGCCAGGTGCACCTCCGCTGCGCCATGGAAGATCCGTTTAGGGGCGAAGATTTGAATATGGAGATGATGGATCTCACGAGCGTTTTGGCGCAAACCATCGAATGGGAGTAGGGGCGAATGATTGTTCGCCCTACCAGCTTAGGGAACAGAGGAAAATATGGAATCACAAATGGTTGCAAAAATACAGCATAAACCGGAAAAAGAAATGGTCCGTGTCGGCGTTTATGTCTGTCATTGCGGTTTAAATATCGCTAAGACCGTGGATTGCAAAGAAGTGGCGGCTTTTGCTGAGGGGCTTGAAAATGTGACGGTCAGCAAGGATATCGGATATGCCTGCTCCGAGCCGGGGCAGCAGCAGATCAAGGACGACATTCTGGAACATAACCTGGACCGGGTGGTGGTGGCGTCATGTTCACCCCGGTTGCATGAACCGACCTTCAAGCAGATGCTCCAATCGGCCGGTATCAATCCCTACCTCATGGAAATGGCCAACCTGCGGGAACAGTGCAGCTGGGTTCATATGCAGGAGCCGGAAGCGGCCACGGAGAAAGCCTGTGATCTGGTGAGAATGGCGGTTTCGCGCATCCGCCTGTTGCAACCCTTGAAAGAAGACACCATTCCCATGACCCAGCGCACCCTGGTCATCGGTGGTGGCGTGGCCGGAATTCAGGCGGCCCTGGACCTGGCTGACAACGGGTATGATGTGGTTCTGGTGGAGAAAAGTCCCACCCTCGGCGGGATGATGGCCCAGTTGGACAAAACCTTTCCCACCATGGATTGCTCCATCTGAATCCTGGGGCCGAAAATGACGGATGTCGGTCGACATCCCAGGATCACGCTGTACACCATGAGTGAAGTGGTGGATGTCAAAGGGTATGTGGGAAATTTTGACATTCGCATCCTTAAAAAAGCGCGCTATGTGAATGAAAAAGAATGCACCGCATGTGGGGATTGCGCCAATGCCTGCCCTGTGATCCGGCCCGATGAATTCAATCTGGGTCTTTCTTCTCGAAGGGCCATTTACTCCCCCTTTCCTCAGGCGGTTCCATCCTCCTATGTCATCAATGTCAATGAGTGTCTGGGGCACAACCCGGTGGTGTGTGCCAAGTGTAAGGATGCCTGCGACAAGGGGTGTATTGATTTCCACATGTCCGATGAGGAGATCGTCGAGAATGTGGGAACCATCGTGGTGGCCACAGGTCTTGAGGTGTACGATCCCACGGAAATGGATGAATACGCCTATTCCCGATTCGAAAATGTTCTCACCAGTCTTGAATTTGAAAGGCTCATCAACGCGGGCGGTCCCACAAAGGGTGAACTGATTCGCCCCACTGACCGGAAACATCCTGAATCCGTTGGATTTGTACAATGCGTGGGATCCAGATCCGCTCGAAAAGGGGGCAGTTACTGTTCCAACACATGTTGCATGAATACGGTCAAAAGCACCCTCATGCTCAAGGAACACTATCCGGACATGGAGATCAAGGTGTTCTATATCGACATCCGGGCCTTTGGAAAAGGGTTCGAAGATCTCTATACGCGGAGCCGCCGGCTGGGGGTGAAATACATCCGCGGCCTCCCCGGGACCGTGGAAGAGGATGACCATAAAGGGCTCCGGGTAGCGGTGGAGAACACCACCACCGGTCGCCTGGAAATGCACAATCTGGACATGCTGGTTCTGGCCCTGGGCATGAAACCTGCCGCCAAAACACAGAAACTTCAGGAGATGCTGGGCCTGCAACTCACGCCGGACGGGTTTTTTCTGGAGGCTCACCCCAAACTGCAACCGGTGGATGCGGCCACTCGGGGCGTTTTTTACGCGGGGTGCGCCGAAGCGCCCAAAGACATCAAGGAAAGCGTCACCCAGGCCTCCGCCGCGGCGGCTCGGGTCATTCGCCTCATGCACAAAGGGGAAATCACCACCGAACCCATCACCAGCGTGATTATCGAGGAAAAATGTACCGCCTGCGGCAAATGCGCAAAGGTTTGTCCCTACAATGCCATCACCGTGGATGTAAAGCGGAAAATTCCGGCATCGGTCAATACGGCAGCCTGTGCCGGGTGCGGTACCTGTGCAGCCGAATGTACATTTGACGCCATTATCATGAATCATTTCACCGACGAGCAGATTCTAGAGCAGTCTCATGCGCTTCTTGAAACCGAGCCGCAAGAAAAAATTCTGGTATTTGCCTGTAACTGGTGCTCCTATGCGGGTGCCGACTACGCGGGGGTTGCCCGCTTGCAGTACCCCCCCAACGCACGCCTGATCCGCACCATGTGTTCCGGCCGCGTGGATGAAAAATTCATCTGGGACGGGTTCAAAATGGGGGCACCGGTCATTCTGGTGAGTGGCTGTCATATTGGAGACTGCCACTATATTGACGCAAACCACTGGACTGAAAAGCGCGTCAAAAAAGTTCACAAAAAAATGGCTAAGCTGGGTATCCGTTCGGAACGGCTGCAACTGGAATGGATCAGTGCTGCGGAGGGGGTGCGGTTTGCGGAAGTCATGACGCGCATGGAAGCCCTCAGGCAGGAAGTCACACCCGAAGAAATTGATGAGACGATTCGGGTCCTCACCCCAGAGTGATACCCCCCAACATGTACACTGAAAAATCCACCCCTCTTATGAGAGCCATTTTCAGCCGTCGCATGCTGGTGGCCCTGATCATGGGATTTGCCTGCGGGCTGCCGCTGCTGTTGACCATCACGGTACTCCAAGCGTGGATGAAGGAAGCGGGAGTGGATCTTACGGTCATCGGCATGATGGCCCTGGTGGGTCTTCCCTACACGTTAAAATTTTTGTGGGCCCCGTTTCTGGACCGCTTCACGCTTCCTTTTCTGGGACGTCGGCGGGGATGGCTCCTGATGGCCCAGCTGGCCCTCATGGTTTCCATTGGGGGGCTTGGCATGACGGACCCCGCCAACAACCCCTGGATGGTCGCCTTTGCCGCTTTTCTGGTCACGTTTTTCAGCGCATCCCAGGATATCGTTGTGGACGCTTACCGCCGGGAAGACCTGGCCGACGAAGAGCTGGGCCTGGGGTCCTCCCTCTATGTGAACGGCTACCGGGTGGGCATGCTGCTCGCTTCCGGGGGCGGCCTGATCATGTCGGATCATGTCTCCTTCAGAATCGTCTATCTCATCATGGCGGCCTGCCTGCTGCCCGGGGTTCTCACCACACTGTTGACACCGGAACCGCCGGAACCGCTGGGGATACCCACAACACTCCGTGAAGCGGTCATCGACCCGTTGGTGGAATATTTCACCCGGCCCGGAGCCCTGTGGGTGCTGGCCTTTATCCTTTTTTACAAAATCGGCGATACCATGGCCAGCGCCATGACCACGCCCTTTTACCTGGATATGGGCTTTTCAAAGACCGAGATCGGCGCAGTGGTCAAACTCTTCGGTTTCTGGGCCACCATCGGCGGAAGCCTGGCGGGGGGAGTGGCCATGATTCGGTTGGGGATCAAAAAATCCCTATGGATTTTCGGCATTCTGCAGGCCGTATCCACCGCCGGTTTCGTTGTCCTTGCGCGGGTGGGCCACAGCGTGCCGATGCTTTCCGGGGTCATCGGCTTTGAAAACCTCGCCAGCGGAATGGGCACCACCGCCTATGTGGCCTTTATGGCCAGCATCACCAACAAAAAATTCACCGCCACCCAGTATGCCCTTCTCAGCAGCCTCATGGGCATCCCCCGGGTCCTGGCGTCCGCCCCCACCGGCTTCTTAGCCAAAAACATGGGATGGGAACCATTTTTCATTGCCTGCACCCTCATCGCCATACCCGGATTGCTGCTTCTTTTGAAAAAGACTCAGGATTTCCAATAAAAAAATAGATTTACCTAGCTCAGGGATTTCTGTATTATGTACAAAAACCCTGTACATGATTTAAGGAGCCCATAATGTCTCTTCAAACGACATATACACAGGCCCGCGCCAATTTGGCAACCCTGCTGGATGACGTGGCGGAAAACAGAGAAGTGGTGATCATCAAAAGGCGGGGCAGTGAAGATGTGGCCATGATCGCAGCAGATGAGTTGGCCGGTTTGCTGGAAACGGTTCATCTGCTCCGATCTCCGGCTAATGCTGATAGACTTCTCACTGCTCTTCGAAGGGCTCGGAAAGGTATCGGAGCGGCTCAGGATATCAATGAGCTTCAGCAAGAGGTTGGATTTGAGTAAGCGTCGTTCCCCCAAAATTCACGGTAGTACCGAGCAGTGGGAAGCTGTATTTCAGCCCGAGTTCAGGGAAGATTTGCGTTATTGGATCGAAACGGATCGCCGAATCGCCATTCGAATTTTCAAACTGATTGAGGCGGTGATGAGGACTCCTTTTAAGGGGATCGGAAAGCCTGAACCTTTGAAATTTCTTGGTCCGGGTGTCTGGTCGCGTCGAATTACCCAGGAACATCGACTGGTTTATGTTGTGGGGACGGACAGGATTGATTTCTTGCAGGGGCGGTATCATTATTGAGTTTGTTTCGAGTATGCGAAATAAAAATAACGCCTTTGATGTGACGAAAACGGCCCGAGCGGTGTAATAGGAAGAAACACAAGATGCATCCAACCGACGCGGTATTAATTGAAAAATGTATGAACGGCCAGAAGGATGCGTATGCAGAGATCGTGGAGCGATATCAACACCGGATCTATTTTATGTCGCTGACCCGGATGAGGGATCGCTTCGCGGCGGAAGATCTTGCGCAGGAGACGTTTATTCAGGCCTACCGCAAACTGGCAAGCTATGATCCGCAGCGAAGCTTCAGGAACTGGCTTTTTACCATCTGCGCCAACCTGGGCAAGAACCGTCTGCGCAGCCGTTCCAGGCGGCGCGAGGTGCACAACCCAAATCCTGAAATTATACCGGCTTTGATCCAAAGTCCGGAGCATTGTCGGCTTGATCTTATGGTCGCCCTTCATAAAATACCGGAAAAACTTCGGGTCCCGTTGTTTTTGAAGCACGTGGAGGGGTTCTCTTACAACGAAATATCAAGCATGATGAAAATCGGGACCAGCGCCGCCAAGATGCGCGTGAAACGGGGTAGAGACCTACTGGTGCTGCATTTGTCGGAAAACCACAATCATTCTGGACGGGGATAAACCCCAGAAAAAGGAAAATCTGAAATATGAGGCATGTCAGTTGAAAAACAGGGACAAAATACTTCATGAGCTGCTGGACGGCGTGGCCCCCCAATTGGAGGCATCCGTTTTGCGGAGTCCTGATGCCGAACGTTTATCCCGTTACCGGGACAGCCTGAAGCGACTGGAAACCCATTCGGAACAGGCACCCGACGATTTTGTCGCCCGGATCATGGATGCGCTCCCGTCAAAACCGCGCCTCAACTGGGCTGACCGGATGAAATCGTTCTGGCCGGAGAAGCGTTTCTGGGCCATACCGGCACTGGCGGGCGCCCTGGCAATGTTATTCATCATCGGTGGCATAACCCTTTTCCACATCCCTGGAAACACGGGCTTAATTCCGGTGGTACTGGATTTACGGGCCCCATCGGCAAGGCAGGTGGAGCTGGTGGGGACTTTTTCGGACTGGACGCCGGGAGGGTTTATATTGAAGGGCCCTGACCCGGCCGGATACTGGGCCATTTTAATAAAGCTACCGCCGGGAAGATACGAGTACGCTTTTCTGGTCAATGGATCACGACTGGTTCCGGATGACGACGGAGAAGCCCTTCGCCCTGACGGTTTCGGAAACGAGAACAGCCTCCTTTTGGTCAAAGGCGGTCCGTCTCAATTCGTCGACCCGTATGGGTTTGCTTCCCATGAATATACAACCATCTCTCTAAATGACCCGGGTGGCCCGGCCTTCTCCCTGCCTGATCAAAACAGGGAATTGTGGCAGGCGATTCTCCGTGATGGCGTTGCAACAGGGATTGAAAGGGACAAAATGGAAAACCTGTTGTCACAGTTGGCAGGTGCCGGCATTACCCCTGATGAGGCACGGTGTGTCCTGTCGCTACTGTTTCAGGATGATCAGGCGGATGACCATGCACCCTATGTTTTCCATAAAATCCAGGAAAGTATTTTGAAAAAGACCCGTCCCGAAACCCTCAAAGCCATGGCCGAAAGCAGGTATCAGGCGTTTAAAAAAGCAAGCGCGTTATTGGTCCAAACCGGACACGAAGCACCATTTGAGACGGATCCGTTTCTACTCAATACCACGGCCTTTGCACTGGAGGACGGGCAGTCCCTCGCATCCCTCCAGGAGATCTTAGGTTCGGCAAAAGGGAACTCTTCAGCCCAGTTGGCCGCTGTCATCGAAGCGGGTGAAACACTTCGCCACGCCGGGCTTGAGCCGGAAATCCTTGCATTGATTATGAAAGACTGCCTCCGGAAAGGCCTTAATAGCCAGCAGATAAATAGGGTCACACGACATGTCAAAGAAAAGCTCCAGGAAGGAACCGACCACAAAATCATTCTAAATGAAATTTGGATATAATTTATTTTAGCATTGTTTTAGCTGAATTTCCTGAATTTCACGAATGCGTTCCTCTTGACACCCAAAACTGTTTGTCACATACTATCTTGTAGCAAAGAGACTTTTTTGGATTTTATCAAACTCTTGGAAAAAAGGAGAAGTTCGGTGATGTTTTCAAAGCGGATGTTGTTCCTGGTCGTGGCACTGTCTGTTGTCATTGGGGTGTTTGTTGTGGCCTGCAGTGACAGCGACGATACAACGATCCAGCCCAAGCCCCAGCAGTTGAGCAAGTATTTCGTGCTGAACGCGGATACTGGCTGGTTGTTGCCCCCTGAGGTTGCACAAGCGGATTCCGATTCCACCAACGGAACAAGCGGGTACGTTCTCACGTTGGAAAACGCATCAGATGTGGTCGCTTGGTACGCGGATAGACCCAACCGCCAATCCGGCCAGGAGTCCATGAGGGATTTTGTGGAGAATGTGTGGCCGGAAATCTTTTCCGAAACATCGCCCAACGCGGTCCTTGACGGGTATGTGGGAGAAGAGACTGAAAACGACGGCTTCTACTTCTCCCTGCAAGACCCCGCCTACGATTCTGTAACGGACACGCTCACCTTTGCCGCCGTAAAACTGTACGGTTGGACCACGGACGAGAAGCCGGAGACCTCTCTGGCCCTGCGGCAGCCCAAGATAACCATCCTGCCCAACTGCGAAAGCGAATGGGGCCCCTGCTGGTCGTTTTCCCAGATCTCCCCCACGGCGAATTTCGTCCCTTCCGACGACCCTGGCGTATACCTGCTGGAGATGAACTTTATCTGGCCGTCAATGTACCATTTCAAAGCCGCACCGGGCGAAGCACTGGAAACCATCGACACCGGGATGATGGTCGACAACTGGGGGGTTTACTTCGGTACGGACATCCCCAATGCCTCACTGACGGGGTACACACCCGAAGGGAAGACATCCCTGGTTTTGCTCACGCTGGACAACCCCACATACGATTCTGAAAAGCAGACCTTTACCTACAAGGCGACGGTGCTGCAAGGAAATGTGGACGATCACCCGACCCTCACCGGTACCACCCTGCTGGTCGATTCTGCGGGAGAGGGTTCCGGTTACCCCGACTGCCCCAACTGGGCGCACGATGTAAAGTTCGTTAATAAAGGCACGGAGACTGTCACAATTGTGGTCACCGAAGGCTGCTATCCTGGCAATCCTCCCGACAAGCCGTTCAACGGCTCCAGCCGCTGCTGGCCCTCGCCCCTGCTGGATGGGAAGAACGTGGGGGACAGCTTTCAATTGGAAGCGGGTGAGAAAAATGCCAAGACCCTCAAGGTTATGTCCTGCTGGTCCGGGAACTTCGGAACGGAGTGTTCCACGTGCAAAACCAAAATCCAGACGCTCGTGGAGTTTACCTTCGACGGCGGGATCGCCCCAACCGCCCCCTACAAGAAACTGGCTGGTCTCCTGGACAACTATGATATGAGTTTCGTGAACGGTTTCGTCAGAGTGCTGGAAATCAAGCCGAACACGGCTTCCGTGCCCAAGGCCGCTGGCGCGGGTTGTGAGACATCCGGGTGTACGGGGGGGCAACCGGTCTGCACGGAAAAGCTCACAGACGGGGATGCCTGCCTGAGCCCCTGCCAGTACATGGTGGCCAACGACCCCACGTCGACGGACAGACTCAAGTATTGCTGTATCTGCACCGCCGGATCTCCGGATTGCCCCTGTAACGACGATAATGTGGTTTCAGGCGGGTGTTGTGACGGAACATACGGCTGCTCCCCGTTTTCCCCTCCGGGCAGCGATCATCTGGACACCACGTCCTGCTGCCCCTGGTATCTTCCTTCCCTTAAGCCGCCGTTCAGCCTGGACAATGCTCCGCCGAACTGCAGTGCGTCAACACAGGAGAGGGCTTGGGAGCAGTGGGGCATCGATTACATCGACGCCATGCACAAGGCCTGTCCTGGGCAGTACGCGTGGCAGTACGATGACCATGCCACCACCACATGCCAAGGGGATAACAAGCCCATGAGTTACACAATTTCCGTCTACTGAGCAGCATAACATGGAGAGAAACTGATAGGGTCCGCCTGACCAAACCCGTTCGGGGGTCAGGCGGACCCCTTCGAATATTTGTCTGAATGTCAAAAACGGTCGGTTCGAACACACCATCGGTCTTTCAGTCTGTACAGCCGGCGCTTCAGACATCCAGGTCTTTTTATTTGGAAATCTCCACTTGATTTAGATCTACCGGTCAACACAGAAGCCGATAGACGACAAACTGCTTCCTGCCGCAACAATATTGTTCCAATCCTTTCCTTCCAGGGTCAGCTGATCGCCATTTTTTTCATAAAGGGCACCCCACAGGGACTTGAGATTTCCCGCCACATCAAGGGTCACCTTCCAGTCAATATCTTCCGTGCCGTTGTTTTTAATCGTGATATCGGCACAGTAACCGGTGCTCCAATCGTCAACGATTTTCACTTCCGCCACCACCTCTGCCGAAGCGCCGTTGCTTTCGTCGTTATCCTCAGCATTGGCACAACCTGGATCATTGAGGTCCACCAGTCCGTCCCCGTCGTTATCGATGCCATCATTGCATTGATAGGTGGCAGGCGGCTGATCCCGGTTGGCGCAGAACCCGAAAGACGTGGACTGGCCCACCGCCAACTCCGAATTCCAGCCGTCCCCCTGGACCTCGATGGTGTTCTTCCCCTCGACATATTTTCCGTTCCAGAGATTGTCTACCACGCCATCTACCGCTACGGTTACCTTCCAGGTCACGGATTGACAGGTGTTGTTGATGACCGTCACATCCGCACAATAACCCGTGCCCCAGTCGTCCCGGACACTGATTTTCGTCTCCATCTCTCCGCATACCGGCGGTGTGGATTCGTCATCATCCTGAGCATTGATACAATCCGAATCCGCCAGGTCGATGAGTCCGTCCCCGTCGTTGTCCAAGCCATCACTGCACTGGGTGATCGGAGGGGGTTCATCGGTTTCGTTATCGTCACCGGCGTTGCTGCACCCCGGGTCCAGCAGGTCCACCAGTCCGTCACCGTCGTTATCAATTCCGTCGCCGCATTGATAGGTGGGAAGGGTGCCGTCCAGACCGTCCCAGAGCGCACTCAGCAAAGAATTGGCGGGAGCAGGATTGCCCCTTACATCACTCATCAAATTCCAAACCATGGCGCCTGCCAGCCCTTGCTGAAGGATGTATTGCGCTTTGGCGGAAATGGTTGCCGGATCATCATAGGTGATGAAGTTGCTGCCGTTGTAAAGCCACGGCGTCTTGGTTTCGGTATGAGAATATTTGGAATAGGCAGGTTCGTAGGTCCCGATGATCGTATGGTAGTTAAGCATGCCCGGCTCGTCACGCTCACCCGGACCGTCGCCTGTAGCGCTCTGGTAGAGTCCGTCACCGTTGGGGCCGGGAGGAACACCCGTCCAGCTGCGCCCGTAAAAAGGGAGTCCCAGCACCAGCTTTTCTTTCGGTATCCCGTAATTAACAAGATAGGTCCGGACGGTTTCATCCATGGACCAGCCGGTCTGGGCAAACGGATCTTCCGATGCCGCGTACATGGGCGCCAAATGGCCCGTATGGGCATCCCAGGAGCCGTGGTAGTCATAGGCCATGAGGTTGATAAAGTTCAAATACTGGGGAACTTGGTCCCATTCGTGGTTGACAATATTGTGGGGCCCGGCAGGCGCTGCAATGGTGAGCAAAAGCCCCGGGTCGATCCGGTCCAGTTGTCTTCGAAACTCCGCCAGAAGTGCCGTGTAATTCTGTTTGTCTTCAGGTCGGTAATTATTTCCCAACCCGCAGCAGACCGGGTATTCCCAGTCGATGTCGATCCCGTCGAACACGCCCGCCGCCGAACCGGTTCCACCGGTGTTGGACGCGGCATCATAAGGCAGGTTCCCCAGGATCAACAGATCAATACATGCCGCCACAAACGCCTCCCGGTTTTCCGGAAGAGCGGCATCGGAAAAACCTTCCGACCACGTCCAACCGCCCAGTGCGGCCAGCACTTTGATGTGAGGGTCCCGGTTTTTAAGTTTTCGCAACTGGTTCCAGTTCCCCTTCAATGTCTGGTTCCAGGTATCGGCAATCCCGTCAACGCTTTCAGCGGCGGAAATACTTCGCTGGTAATCGGCCCAGGCGTCTCCCACATTACGCTCCGTCACTCCGATAACGGGCCGGTTGTTTTTGACATTAATAAAAGCATAGTTGATATGGGTAATTTTGGACGGGTCGATGTCCTTGACAAAATAATCGTAGTAAATACCCCAGGCGGGAAAATAACCCACAACGATCTTGTTGTTTTGCTGTACCGACGTATTGCGAATCCAGTCGATGACCAGTTGTCCCGATTCTTTCAAACCGGAACTTGACCAGGGTCCGTTGGGACAGGTACCGCTATTGAGCACAGCCCCGCTTCTCCAGTCGTCGCTGAAGTTCCAGTTGGTCCAACTGATCTTTTTTTCCGCCATGAGATCGACCCATTGCTGTGAACTCTCCACATCATTGGTACCGTCACCCGAATAGGTCTGGGTGCCCCATTCCGTGACAAAAATCGGCAGGTAATCGGCAACATTTCGGATTTTTGTAAGATAGTCGGATTTGTGCGATGCGGCATAAAAATGAAATGCGTACATGACGTTATGGGCATTTGTTCCGCTCAGTGCATTGTTGACCATCTCCATGGGGTCCCGCCCGTCGGAAATACCGAAAGATGACCAGCCCGGAGTCCCCACAATAATAATCCCGTCCGGGTCGTTGGCCCGGATCAGGGGGATCAGATCTTCCGCGTAGGTTTTTATCCGGCTCCAGGCAACCCCATTGGGTTCATTGCACAACTCATAGAGCACATGGCCTTTGCTCCCGTGTTTGGCCGACATGTAGGAGAAAAATTCCCGGGCATGTTCAATGTTTTCCCACGGGTCCCCCGGATTCAGGATGTGCCAATCTAAAATGACGTACATCCCCCTTTCAAGGGCCTTATCCACCATAGTGTCGATGGCTGCTTTGTATCCCGCCGGATCTGTTTTATAGCCCCCTTCGTCCACATACATGGCAACCCTGAAAATCCCCGACTGCCAGTCATAAGCCAGGGCATCCAGAGACGCTTCATTAATACAGTCCCCCCAGCCAAACCACTGTAGCCCGTGACTGCTCATGCCCCTCAACTGAATGGGCAGGCCATTCACATCGCACAGATGGTTTGCCGCGACCTTCAACTTGCCGTATTCGGAAATGGGGGTCGTTTGAGAAAAAGAGTTTGAAGTAAGTGAAAAAGTCCAAATTAATGCCAGTACAACTGTCAGAGATAGAAATTTTCGTTTCATGTCGGCCTCCTTAATTAATGATCAATGGATCTTATGAGAATTCCCCAGTCTGAAAATCATAGGGCTTGAAACCACATGTTCCGAAAACCTATTTGTGCAATTTATGTGCCCTGGAGACATGAACAGCAAATTAAAAGCCCCAATGGTGCCTAACACACTAATATTCAGTTGGAAAATTTAAGATCGATCTGGGCCATAGAGTTGACGGGCACACGGGGGATGACTCTCAGTGATTCAGTCTAAGCTCTCAGTGAGTTTTAAGGGTGTGGTTTTTTCTTAATTTTTGGAGGGACTTTGAAATGGATCGTTTTTCAGACGGATTTTCCACTCATTTTGAACATATTCAAGCATAAGATACTTGTTTTCATAGGTTTCATTCTTTTTTAAAGGGCTCTTTTCCGTACCCATTCCCAGGAGTCGCATAAAGATTTCCCGGTGGGTTTCAAAGGAAGTCAACGGTTTTCTCCCTTTACGGTCCCACAGGATCGCGGACATCTCTTTTCGTTTCATGGTATTTTGGGGATGCAAAGCCAGAAACAGGAGCACTTTGTAACAATGAATTTTTCCGGACGCTTTCTTCAGGCCGATGGTTGCTTTCAAACCCGAGAACTCTTTTTCTGAGAACACTTCTCCAAGCAGTTGAACCAAGCCGGATTCATTTTCCACATCATTTTGATAGTTTGTACCCAATGTATACCAGTGCCGATATCCTTTGTAGGATTTCCGTTTTTCCAGGAATTCTTTTTCACAGACTTTTTCCCGGGAGTCCGTATGATAGACCCTTTTTAGAACATCAATTTCAAATTCTATATTGGGTTCGTTCCGGATCTCGTCCTTCAATATTTCCATGAGCTCATGGGGTTTTTCGAAAAGTTCACAGGGAATGAACTCATTTTTTTCACCGTGATCCCGATGGTCTGCAAGCAGCCTGCCCGTGGGAATGGTTTCCGCCCCGAAAGATCCATCCCCTTTCGGCGCATTTTCATACCACGCGAGATAGTCTTCACCCCTTTCCATGACCCTGTTGATGGCCTGTGTCCAGGTGAGTAGTTTATTCTCACTTAAGAGTTCATGGGCCAGAAGAAGCAGTGCCTGCAATTCCCCTGCATTGGCTTCCCAGTCCGACTTCAGGTATCTTAAATATCTCAGGGCGGGAATGGTCAGGGGCCGACCTTCCAGCCGACTGTTTTTCCAAATCCACATGGCAATCTGCGGAATATCCCCGGGCCGCGTTGATATGGGCGGTGATTGAATAATCCTTTGAAACCGGAATAGAAAATCTTCCCGCATCTTTCCGGACTTGATCATGTCTCTGATGGGCTTGTTCAACGTAAAAATCAGCCAGGCGGCCGCTGTTTCGCTGATCGGTTTTTTTAAGGGTCGCGCGCCCACACGCCGATAGGAAGGCGGATCGGTAATCAGACAACGGAGAAAAGCCCCCTGCAACCCTTTCGGGTCCTCGGCCGCATCGATGTCATCCACGAGGAGTGCGCCGCCGCCGGCGCTTTCAATGAGGCCCATCCCCCCGTGGCTGTCACTGCTGGTAAACGCTCCCGGCCAGTAACCGAATATCTCACTGAGTAGAAGGGACTGGGTAAAGGTTCCGCAAGCAACGGCAGTGAATTTTCCTTTCTCCAACCCGGAAACATCGTAGAGCGCATTGGCAATCAGCTCCTTACCCGTACGGCTTTCACCGATGATCAAAACAGGATGGTGCGTTTTACGGGTGACGGGTTTCTTTCCGTAAGATACTATTTTTCTCCGTACTTCATGGGTGACACGGCTGAATCCTTTAATCCCCTTGGTTTTCTCAAAAAGAAAAACCCGCTCAATAACGGGTTCCTGGGATTGATCCTGCCAGGGAACAGCGTGAAGTTGGTGCTTTTGGGCCGATTTCATCCCTTTCTGATCCGTTACAAAAACGATAAAGGCGTCATCTATCAAGTCCTGAACCAGCGGGTTCGGATCGGAATCGGTGCACAACTTTTTAATGCCGCTGCTGCCTGTAATGATAATGGTCGGGCACTGGCGCTGAAATAACAGAAATGGGAGCAGACCATGTAATTGCAGCTGTATCTTTTCGTTTGGGTCAAGCTCGGCAAAATATTCACGGTTCTCCGCGGATGTCTGAAATTCATCCCGCCCATTAATGGTAAAAACATCCTTGCGCGTTATGTGAATGAGTCTTAGTTGCTGAGGGGAAGGACTTTGGGATCTTTGGGCAATTCGGATATGTTTTTTAATATAGAGCCCCAGCCAGTTTCCGGCTTCAGCAGGAATTTTCCCGTCATCGAAGATCAGAAAAATGTCCGCCGAAACATGAAAAACGTTTGGGTCCCAATGGCTTTTTTGGGGATGGTGCTCTGCTTTTTCCGTCATGATGAAATGTCCCCATGATAGACGCCCTCTTCCATCAAACGCGACAGAAAGCCTTTCAAGGCCGTTTCAAGGTTTGTTTCCGCCTTCCAGTAAGTTCGGACAACCCGGTCCTCGTTCAGGTGGATTGCCGTGTTCTGTGTGGTAGACATCTCATCGAGTTCCAGTTCACCATCGAAATGGGACCAGATGATCACATAGGGATGCAAAACATCCGTCTTCTCATGGTCAAATCCGGGGATGTTTCGAAGGGCTTCCAGGCCATTGATTCCCTGGCTCAGGTTCAAGTCCAGGATGACCATATCGGGTGATTTGATCTTCTGTTCCCCGGTCAGCGCCTTTCGGCCATCCCATAGAACGGTATGCAGTTCCATACAAAAATCAGCAAAAACCCGGGCCACGATTTTTTTTGCTGTTTCCCGGTGAATCTTTTCGTCTTCAACAATCCATACCACAGGCATGCCGAGGCTCCTTTCTTTCAGGCATTCATGGATCGGCGGCGGGGGGTGACCGTATATTTCATTTGATGACCGGCGCGGGTAGAAAAATAGCCGAATATTTTTTTGGAGAATGCTTCTCCCCGGCCATTTCAATCGCTTTTATGGTGGGAATCCGGCCATAAGCGGCTTTTGACTGTTCACACATGAGATCAAACACCCTTTTCGGCAGAGGGCCAAAGGGCTGATCCGAAATGGGGTCGCTCCCTGAATAGCGTGAATAGACCGCAAGCCCATATTTTTTTCGTCTCCCGCGCCACAACTTGACTTCAATATCATCGGATTCATATAGATCATTTTTCATGGAATTGTAAAACCAATCCTGGAGTATGGCAACGAGAACATAGGGCATCTGGCAGACCTGCAAATGATCCAGTCCATCTTTGAGAACGGGATTTGAGGGTTGTTCCCCTGCCGATGGATAAGCGATCCGGTACTGGCTGGCAGCATTTTCCCATGCTTCTTGGATCAGTATGGAAACCGGAAAACTGCGACGTCCCGAATGTTCAAGATCCTTGCGGATGTTTTCCTCCAGGCGCAGTGTTCTGGTTCTCAAGTCATGGAGATATTCTGAAAAATCTTCGCGCTCCCGGTCAGTGGCCTGACGGCAGTCGCTGACGAAAGCCCCTGCGCGGGATACCAACACATAATCACGTCTTCTGAGAGAATCCACGGCGATCCGTAAAAGCCGGTTGCGCCAGGTGATTTTCCTGCTTTGCAGATACAATCCCAGGAATGCAAGGGCCAGGATGAAAGTAATGGCCGGCCACAATCTTTTAATCAGTACCCACAGGGAAGAAGGCCAGTAGATACGGGAATTGATTATCAATGCCACTTTCCCGGCGTATTTCTCTACCCGCTCCACATTTCCCTCTCCAATCCGTCGCCACAACATCTGCATGGCTTCAAGGATCTCGATGGATTCCACCCGGGTGGGCAATTGGGGTATGGGAGGGTATTCCCGTCCCTTTTCTATGGCGGTATGTATTAACGAAACAGCACGTTTCGCATCCTTGCTGGAAGGGCCACCCAGAGTATTGAGCAAGACACTGAGCTTAAAATCGCGGCACTGAGCCGGCAGATACCCATTTTCAGCTGCAATTCCGGAATGCTTATCATCGCTTGCCAGAAAGTGCACCAGTTGAAAGGCCATTTTATTATTTCTCGATCCATTCACCACCATCAAATCCGTTCCGCCCTTGAACATGGCCGGCAGCAGCCTGACCCCGGCATAATCCCAAAAGGCTTCCGGGGAAGTGGACACGTACTTCATGAAATTGCGGCGCCAGCGCGACAAGAACGCCGCGGGCTGGATGATGGCAACATACTCCAGCCCTTTCATAAAATGGAATGCGGCACTTTCCTGGCTCATTTCAGGGAAAGCAATAATACGGTAGGCACGATCATTTTTATCAAATGTCGTGGCATTTTGTGAAATCAGCAAGGGAATCTTCAACGATGCCTGTTGGCCCATGCTCGTCCGGGTTCCGAATAGGGTTTCCACAAAAAAAGGTTCCCCCGAAGCCCATACCAGGGGGGCAAAATCATGGAACAGGTTAAACGTCAATCCGGTGGGCATAACCATGGGAGGTGCTGGGTTTTTATGGTTCAGCACAAGGCTTCTAAGGGCATCGATGATTTCCGGCCAGTCAGAGGCGTTTTTCAAAACATCCCCAAACGGTTTTGAATCCCCGGGCATTTTCTTCCAATAAAACATCAGCCGAACATCTATGGTATAGGGGAGGGACACGGGAACCTTGTTTATTTCCCGCCATGACAACTCCCCCATGGGTTTTTCGGGTGAGAGTGAAATCTTTTTCTCGGCGAAATACGCAGACCATGTGGAGCCGATTTGAACCACATCCGGGACTGAATTCTCTCCCTTTGAGGCGCCTTCCCCGTGTGAATTAAGAACTTTTTCAAGAGCATTGATAATGGTTTTCCATGAGAGAAACCGGATGCGGAGATGTGCATTGCTCGTTCTTGAAAATTGTGCAAGGGCCTCCAGGGTTTTTTCCTGACCGCGAATCAATGTCCAGTTGGGAAGATCATATTCCGGATTCCACACCACCAACTGGTCTACCATCCAGTCGACGGTTGTGTTCAGAACCGTGATGTTTGATGCGGCCCATCGCCGGTTGAATGAATCCAACTGTTTCTTGATGGGCATCTGATCTTCGGCCCAGGTGGTCTCGAAGGGGGGATCGAA
>ERZ890953.439-NODE-439-length-24163-cov-5.555500_pt1 | contig 24163 bp, 19 predicted proteins | sample MGYA00521264_ERZ890953 | MGnify/ENA primary metagenome ERZ890953 (study PRJEB32303, sample SAMEA104408629) | aquatic metagenome | biome: Brackish water; feature: Chemocline; material: water | place: Baltic Sea | collected 2014-10-26T21:54:00 | depth 200 m ...
CCCATACGGTGAACTGCGGCGCATTGGAAATATTTAACTTTTTCATGCGTTACAGTCTATATATAGCGGTTAACTGCGGATTCCAGGATAATAATTACAGATTTACTGGTTTCCTCTAAGGTCCTTTTATTCTTCAAGATCCTGGTGCCTTCGTGGTGAATAACTTTTGACTTTTTTAGTTACACTGAGTAAATAGTAAAATAAAAACTAAACAGGAAAACATCATGCCGACATCTAATATGGATAATACTAGCCCTTTTACTGAAAAGCAGATAAAACAAGCCTCAAATAATGCAATGGCTTCACTCTTAAACCTGACCTTACTGCCTGGGCTGGGATTTATTTATCTTCTTCTTCAACTCTCCAAATCTGACTCACAACAAATTGACCATTATCATGCCCGGCTGGGTATAAAGCTTAATCTGATCGCTGCCGTCTCATTGTTTATTGTGAGTGGGTTGATGATTTTTCTTGGAGGTTTTGACTCTGCATGGACATGGGTCTATGTCATCACCTATTTCACGTTTGTACACACGATGTTTATTCTTATTGCCGTCTGGGCCATGATACGTGCATGGTCAGGGCAGGAATTACGGAATAAAAAATGAGAATAAGCTGGTTAAAGGATTCACCTTTATGTTTTTCTCATGCTGAAAGGTTGGTATAACGCCATTGAACATCCGTGCCGTATCAATAATTTAGTCAGAATAATTTACTCCGGCCCATAAACGGCTATCTTCTGAATTTAAACCCCATAATCCTTTTCCTTCATCCATCGCTTTTTGTTGGAGTGGTTTTAAACGTTGGATCAGGTCTGTATCTGTCGAACGAATAGTGACTATAGCATAGCCATTATTGATCATTAGCACTGACATAGACTGGCCTGTTGAATTTACAATATCTCCAGGCAGGCGGCCATAGCGATCTCGTTTGTCCGGGTTGTAATGCAAAATAAAGGGGGCATTATTGTTAATTAAAAAACGTAGTTGTTGAGTAGCGACTTCCCCCAGCGCCAGTAATTTTTCCGATGTGAGTTTAGTGCGTGCTATATCAACTTTTAATTTCGGATTTTCCACATCTTCTGGTGCGTCAATGCCAATTAACTGTATTCGTTGAGTTTCCCCATCTATTTGCAGAATTAAGGTATCACCATCTTCAACCTGTATATCACTCAACGGAAGCAACCTTTCATCCGCTAAACTACCAAGCGGTAAAGCTAGCAGGCTAAAACATAAAAAAATTGATTTAAAAAGTTTTGCTAGCTGATTCATATCGCTTCTCTATCAATGGCTCGTTCCGGCAGAACGGGTCAACTTGTTATGAACATTATATTTACCGGATGGTTTTTTCATAGGCAGGCGTTTAACTTCCTGAAGTGTTTCCGCATCGTAAATCACCAGGGCGCCATCCATATCCCAGATACTAACCAGGGCGTAACGGCCATCTTTAGTGAACTCTACATGGGCCGAAGTTTTGCCTGGAGCAGGGCGTAAGGTTTTAACTATTTCCAGGGTTTGTTTATCGATGACGTGCATTAAGTCGTGGTTTTCCCCAAAAAATACATCGACCCAGGCATAGCGGCTATTCTCATGACTTCGCATAAAAAAGCCGGGACCTTTGGTTGGAATTTCCTTTATAACCTTCCAGTTTTTAGTGTCGACAATGGTCACTGTACTGGTTTTTATATTAGGCGTTGCGAGTACTGTTGTACCCTGATACTGCCAGCTTATTCCTGAACTTAAATGGGGCATGCCGGGTAATTCGAGAGCTGAAACGGCGCGACCCAGATCAAGATCGATAATTTGTCCTTTACCTTCTCGAGAGGTGCCAGCTATTTGTGTGTAATCCTGATTAATGAAAAAATCATCCAGATTGTGTTTGGTGTGGATGCGTCTTATCGGGAAAAGTTTATGACTGCCGCCTTCACCTGAATCTTCTCTATAATCATGAATCCATTCTCCGAAACCTACAGGTGGCGGATTTTCATAACTAATTTCCCAAACTTCTGGAATATCTTTAAGTGCCGCTACAAAGCTTGATCGTGGATCAGCCGTATAAACAGCACTGACGCGAGAGCTTTTACCGGTACCGTCCTGCACCGGTATGACTTTAAGTAATGAGAGGTCGTCAGCATCCAGAATTACCAGTGTATTGGGTAAGTAGTTGGCGACAATCAGGTACTCTCCATTTTCAGAAACGGCTATATTTCGAGTGTTAATTCCGGCCCGGATTTCTGCGACATAGGTCAGATTGAAAATATCGAATTTGCTGATCCAGCCGTCACGTGATGCAAAGTAGACATAACGTCCCCCCCTGGCATATTTTGGGCCACCGTGCAGAGCAAAACGTGTGGGAAAGCGATGAATGACTTCGAAAGTATCTCCGTTGAGCAGGCTGGCATGATGGTCTCCTAGCTCTACAACGATAAAGAGGTTGTCGATATCAGCAGTAAATTTAGGCTTGTCGGACAGGTCTTCAGGTCTTTTGTGAATGATATGACTGGACTGGATCTGTTGTGCCTGCCACACCGGTTTTTGTTTTAATGGGGTGTAGATATAATCAACCAGAGATTGAATCTGGTCGGGATTTAACAGCTTTTCAAATGGCAGCATCTGTGTTGCCGGTCGCCCTTTGGCGATGACGCTGATGGCCTGTTTCTGGCGTAGTCGATGTAAATTTTCAGGCAACAGAGCAGGACCCAGGACACCAAGTCTATCGATGCCATGGCACGCAGAGCAATGTTTTTGATATAGCTCATCGGTGTCTGGCTGTTGAGCCAGAACATTGCTGGATAATGTTATCAATAAGAGAAGACCTGTCAGGTTCAATGTTAGTACTGATAATTGATTGACAATTCCATTTGCCGAAAGTTGCTCGAAGAGGTTGTCTGATTTTTTTGATAACATGATTTTAATTCAATTAAGCTATTTTAAGTGTATCAACATTAGTCCTGGTAATATTATCCGACTTCGTGGCCACTAACCCACGTTTATAACGCCGAAAGGATGGAAACAGTTAACGGTTTTACATTCCATGACATAGCTCATGTTTATATCGACTGAAGTAACAACCCTTCTGGTTGATGTAATCATTCAATTATAGCTTAATTTGTTATGCCGGCCATTTGTCTCAATAATTGTAAGTCTAAAACCTCAATCAGGCTGTCATTTACGGTGAGTATTTTTTTGGTGGAAAGTTCTTTCAGCAATCTTGAAAAAGTTTCTGGCTTCAGGGATAGTTTATTAGCGATTGCGTTTTTAGGAATTTCAAGAATGAATGTATTACCTTTTGTCAATGCCTGATCGAGTAAAAACATGGATACTCGGTTGCGTCCGGTAAGCAGACTTAAATTATCTATTTCTTTAAGTAAGGCATGCAGTCGATAACTCATATCAGACATAACTGCCATGCAGGTTTCAGGTGATTTAAGTAATAAATTTCTAAAATGTATGGCGTTGATTTTAAACAGTGTTGAGTTCTGCGTGGCGGTGGCAGTGACGGGGTAAGTTGATCCTTCATTGAACATTAATGCTTCTGCAAATGTTTTTCCGCAACCGGCGAGTTCAATAATTTTTTCCTGCCCTGAAGCTGAGTGACGGTATAGTTTGATTAACCCCATTGTTACCGTATAAAAGCTATGGTAGTCATCCCCCTGATTAAACAATGTTTCTCCTTCCTGCAGATTAATAGTCGTAATATGTTGACTGATATTACTTAGTTGAGTTGGATTAAGCTTGGATAGCAGCGGAATTCGGTGTAGTGACTCTTCTTTATTTAAGTCACCCTGTAATAAGTTAGTGTGTTTGAGCATTTAGAATCAATAACAGTTAAGATAGGTTAATTATTCATAGATTGACTCATCGAAAATTGATGTAAATCATATTTTACAAATTCATGTCGCTATTATTGATAAATATCAATTAGAAAATCGATGACTTAAACTAATGTCTGGCTGTCTTACTAAGCCTGCTGATTATCAGTCAGCTATTAATTTTATTCAACAGAGGATGCCACGTTATGTCAGAGACATTTACCAAGTCTATGGCGCGAAATATTTTTTATGGGGGAAGCGTTTTCTTCTTTCTACTTTTACTCGCGCTTACTTTCGATACAAATTCAGCATTGCCAGAGCTGGATAATCGACAAAATCTTACTGAACAAGTCGCTCATGGAAAGAAAGTGTGGGAAACCAATAATTGTATTGGTTGCCATACTTTACTCGGTGAGGGGGCTTATTTTGCACCAGAACTTGGTAATGTATACAAACGATTTGGAAATAGTACCGATGCAATCAAGGGTTTCATTATGAGTCGCCCTAAAGATGGTATTCCGGGTCGCAGAAGTATGCCCCAGTTTAATTTGAACGCAGAAGAGCTGGAAGCTGTGGCACAATTTTTGAAGTATGCTTCAGAAATTAATACCCAGAACTGGCCACCAAATATACAGGGTTAACAGGAGACTTTTATGACTTACCAATCTCAATCGGTTGCAAAACCGTATTTTATTGCCGCAATAGGCCTGTTTATTGGACAGATTCTATTCGGTGTTATTCTGGGTCTACAGTATGTAGTGGGTGACTTTATGTTTCCTGAAATCCCATTTAACGTTGCCCGTATGGTCCACACCAATCTGCTGATCGTCTGGTTACTATTTGGTTTCATGGGTTCAGCTTATTACCTGATTCCAGAAGAGTCTGAAACGGAACTGTGGAGCCCTGCATTGGCATTACTGATGTTCTGGATATTCCTGGTTGCCGGTGCTGCAACTATCCTCGGCTATTTACTGGTGCCTTATGCCACTCTGGCTGAAATAACCATGAATGATCTGTTACCTACTATGGGACGAGAGTTTCTGGAGCAGCCGACAGTCACCAAAATAGGGATAGTGATTGTTGCTTTGGCTTTCTTGCTCAATATAGGGATGACCTTGCTTAAAGGTCGTAAAACGGCAGTGTCACTGGTCATGTTTATTGGTTTAGTGGGACTGGCAGTGTTCTTCCTGTTTTCATTTTACAATCCTGAGAACCTGGTTAAAGATAAATACTACTGGTGGTTCGTTGTCCATCTATGGGTTGAAGGTGTATGGGAATTGATTATGGGTGCTATCCTTGCATTTGTATTGATTAAAACAACCGGTGTTGACCGTGAAGTTATTGAAAAGTGGCTATATGTCATTATCGCAATGGCATTGATTTCCGGACTGATTGGTACTGGTCATCACTTCTACTGGATCGGTACTCCTGAATACTGGCAGTGGTGGGGTTCAATCTTCTCAGCAATGGAACCTATTCCATTTTTCATGATGACTATTTTTGCTTTCAACATGGTTAACCGTAGACGCAGAAACCACCCGAACCAGGCAGCTGTTTTATGGGCTCTTGGCACGTCAGTCATGGCTTTCCTGGGTGCAGGTGTATGGGGATTTCTGCATACGCTGGCTCCGGTTAATTACTATACACATGGCACGCAGATAACTGCGGCACATGGCCACATGGCATTTTATGGCGCCTATGTGATGATAGTATTGACGATGATTTCCTATGCAATGCCATTATTACGAGGACGTACACAGGCCAATAGTAATAAATCTCAGGTTGTAGAGATGTGGTCATTCTGGTTGATGACGGTTTCAATGGTTTTTATTACTTTGTTCCTGACGGGTGCCGGTGTGTTACAGACTTATATGCAGCGATATACTGAAACTCCCATGTCTTTTATGGAAGTACAGGACAAAATAGCGATATTTTACTGGTTACGTGAGGGAGCTGGTGTGGTCTTTTTGATAGGATTACTTCTCTATGTATCCAGTTTTTTCATCGGTCAAGATGAACCGGAAGCTACTGTTCCCGAGTAAAATTTTTTAGATCTTCCTAAGAGACTTTGGGCGGGCTTTTAGCCCGCCTTTTTTTGACCAGGAAATGCTCCTGCATTCCTGGCACTTCCGCCACCTCTGGCAGCCGCACCTGTAAGTTTATTACTCAAATGATTAACGATACACAAAATAATTTGGTCATTGAAAAGCGAAAACTACCTCCTGGCGATTTTGCTATCTGGATTTTCATCATGGCGGAGCTGCTGGTGTTTGCAATTTTATTTGCAACCTATGCTTTCACCCGGGCCGGTGATGTAGAGCTATTTAACGCTTCACAGCTTAGCCTCAATCAAAATTTTGCTCTTATAAATACTCTGACACTGATTACCAGTAGTTATTTCGTGGTTCGAGCAGTGGCAGCGATGCGTGAAGATAAGGCAAAAAACTGTTTTAACTGGTTAATTGCTGCAATTTTTATGGGACTTATATTCCTCGTGGTTAAGTCAATCGAATATAACCATCATTACAGCGAGGGTATTAACATGCGAACCAATCAGTTTTTTATGTTTTATTTTGCTCTCACGTTTTTTCACTTTATGCATGTTGTGATGGGAATGGTGATACTGGGTGCGAATGCAGTGAAAACCAGAGCAGGAAATTACACGTCAGAAAATCATACTGGATTGGAGACGGGAGCCAGTTACTGGCATATGGTAGATATGGTATGGCTCATCCTGTTTCCACTCATTTATGTGATGAGGTGATATGATATGACTAAAGGTATACCCCTGAAACCCTGTACAATAGTCTATATTCTGCTGATGCTGTTAACCCTGTTTACCTGGTATGCAGGTGTCTCCGAATTTAGTGGTTTGACGATATCTTTTATCGTACTTGGGTTATCCCTGTTGAAAGGTCATCTAATTGGTGATTATTATATGGGACTGAAAACTGTATCTGGTGGATGGCGCTGGCTAATTGTCGGTTGGCTGGTATTACCGGGTATGTTGATTACAATCGCTTTTTTTATCTCTGCGGGTTAAACAGGACATGATGGATATGCATACTGAAACAGCTCAACATACAACCCCGGAAACAACAGAACTGCCTTTCTATAAACCGCAGGGTAATGAAGTTGAACTATTTGAATATGCCTGGCGAAACCGGTTACCGGTATTAATTAAAGGCCCGACAGGTTGTGGCAAAACCCGTTTTATTCGGTACATGGCTGCCAGACTGGCACAGAATATGTACACCGTGGCCTGTCATGATGATTTGACTGCTTCTGACCTGGTGGGCCGGCATCTAATAGGGGCGGAAGGGACTTACTGGAATGATGGCCCGCTCACCCGTGCAGTACGAGAAGGCGCTATCTGTTACCTGGATGAAGTGGTTGAGGCGCGTAAAGATACTACCGTGGTGTTACATCCTTTAACAGATGATCGACGAATTCTGCCACTCGAAAGAACGGGAGAAACTTTGCATGCACCGGCAACTTTTATGCTGGTGGTTTCCTATAACCCCGGTTATCAAAATTTGTTAAAAGGAATGAAACCATCGACCCGACAGCGTTTTGTTGCGATGACATTCGATTTTCCAGAAGCTAGCCTGGAACAGGAAATTCTGATCGGCGAAACCGGTATAGATGAAGAACTGGCTAAAAGCCTGGTGCAGCTGGCCACTGCGCTGCGCGCGTTAAAGGATCATGATCTGGAAGAGGCGGCATCTACCCGTTTACTGGTATATGCAGCGACTCTGATTAAAGATGGTTTTCCTGTTGTTCAGGCCTGTCGTGCGGCTTTAGTGGAGCCATTAACGGATGACCTGGAAACAATCAGTGCCTTAATGGAGGTGGTTAATGCCTGTTTCGAATGAACAGACAGATTATAAACCCGGGTCAGTCAGTCGTTGTTGCATTTGCAGTAGAATATCTATATTTACTGACGCTGTTAATAGTGCCCGGACTGGCTTTTATTGTGTTGCTGTTTTTGTGCAGGTTTAAACGTAAAATGGTTTCATCAATTTATCTGACACAGACCGTATCTGCGAGTATCTGGAGAGGGTTGTTAATTATTGTAATATTCGCATTGATCCTGTTATTGGGAGGAATTGATGGCCCCTATAGCTGGATGACTGCTTTCCTGTATTTCACAATCGTTTATGCCCGTTTTATTATTATGGGTATGCTCGGTCTGGTGAAAATGTTAGCAGGTTCGAGCTGGCGCTATCCTCTGGTTAGTCGGCCGATGCCTGTAAATTGCTGAGTATACTCACTCGGTATTTATAATATGCGAACAAATACTCAGTTAAAACGTTTCTGGTTTCAGGCTGGTTTTTTTGTGCTTTTTATTATCGCGCCGGTTTTTAATATATTTCGTTATGACCTGAATGCGGGGCATTTCTTTTTTCTGGGTTTTCACTGGACATTGGGGCTGGAGCAATTTCAACTGGGCTTAATGAGTCCGGCGATAGCTGCTCTCAACCTGTTTGTCAGGGCTTTCCTGCCATTGTTTCTAGTGGTTGGATTATTTCTTTACTCAGCCTGGCGCTGGGGACGCTTATATTGCGGATGGCTTTGTCCGCATTTTTCTGTTGTTGAGTTGATCAACGATCTGATGTTTCGAGCCAGTGGAAAACCCAGTCTGTGGGAGAAAAACCCTCTGCCCGAATTACAGCCGGATAGAACACGAATTAAACCGAATAAAGCTTACTGGTTAATCGCCCTGTTGGCTGTTTTTTTATTTGCTTTTGTATGGGCTGTCAGTCTACTGACTTATTTACTGCCACCTTATGAAATTTACGTTAACTTATGGAATGCAGAACTAACCCGTAACCAGTTCATATTTATTGCTGCAGCCACATTTTTACTGACTATTGAGTTCACTTTTGCCCGGCATTTTTTTTGCCGCTATGGTTGTGCAGTTGGCTTTTTCCAGAGCCTGGCCTGGATGTCAAATCGTCGTGCCATGGTGGTATCTTTTGATCGCAAGCAGAGCAGCCTGTGTAAAAAATGTAATAACGCCTGTGATAATGCCTGCCCGATGCGACTTAAACCGCGTGATATTAAGCGTCGAATGTTTAATTGTACTCAGTGTGGCGAGTGTGTATCCGCCTGTACTCAACAGCAGGGAAATGAGACAGAACTGTCACTGATACAATGGGTCGATGGAGAAGCTGCTTTACAGCAATCACAACCGCCCGTTGGAATTCCGCTTAAAAAAAGGTCCAGGTGATGGAAGAGAAGGTTGGAGAACTGTGGCATAAAATAATCACTCGCATGGCGGATCAACGTCATCTGGATGCAGCCATTGATCTGAGCGATGTTAAAAGCAGTATAGCTATTTTTTTCCGGGCGTTGGGTGGAGGTGGTGGTTTACAGGTAGAAGCTGTGGATAGTATCGCAATTAACAGGAGACGAAGCTGGCTGCAGCGTATCGGAGGAAGTGGAAAAAAAGTAGAACTGGCATGGCGTGATTATAATGCTCTAAAATTACCTTCCAAAATCGCGTGGTTTGAAACGAGACAGTTAAACCGTGATCTTTATTTCTGGTTAGCGGCCATGGCTGCACATGAAGTTCAGATTACTGACCCTCTGAAAAACAACTGGTTTGCCAGGAGTCAGATAACTGTTTTATGGACTTTACAGCGTTATCCGGGGTTGCTTACAAAATACAGTGGACTGGTTAATGCGCACCTGAAACAAAGACCCGATCCAGCCAGTCTGCCAAAACAGGAGCGACAAATTGAACTGGATATCCGTCAGGCACTGGTAGATCCAGGGTCGGTTAAGTTTTTAATGTATAGCAAACGCGATCCTTTTCCTGTGTTGCTCTGGTTACACCCGGGTGAGATAGAGAGTGCCGGTTCGGCCGAAACCACCGATGAAGAGGGCGATGAAAATAATAATAGTGGACAGCAGGAAACCCGGGAACTGGAAGATGTAGACCGGCGTAAAGCAGAGCGAGTCAACAAACCTCAGGATGATCAGGGTCTGATTACGGTAAGAATGGAGAATATTTTTACCTGGGGTGAATTTGTCAACCTGGATCGTGGTAATGAAGATGAGGAAGATGCCGAACAGGCTGAGTCGGTAGCCCGCGACCTGGATGTCTTATCGGTTTCCAGAAATAATAATGCCAGCGCAATCCGCCTTAAATTTGACCTGGATTTACCTTCCACTGAAGAAGATGACGAAGTACTGTCCGACGGTTTGTTATTACCCGAATGGGACTGGAAAAAAAATAAAATGATTGATAACTGCTGTCGAGTTATTGAAATGATTGCATCTGATGCTGAACCTGTTGGACTACCCGGACACTTAACTAAAACCGCTACTAAATTACGTAATCAATTTCAATTACTGGCACCTGCACGAGTGTGGCATCGTAAACAGTCGGATGGGCAGGATATAGATCTGGATGCTTACCTGCGTTATGCGGCAGAAAAAAGTGCCAGAGCTGGTGTCGGTACAGATGCTTTATATCGAGAATTAAAAAGCGGTTCACGAGATTTAGCCTGCTTACTGGTAGCTGATTTGTCACTGTCTACCGATACCTGGGTGAATGATCACCAACGCGTTATAGATGTCATCAAGGACAGTCTATTCCTGTTTGCCGAAAGTCTTAATGCGACCGGTGATGCATTTAGTATGATTGGTTTTTCTTCGCGTAAACGTGATCCGATCAGAATCCATATCCTGAAAAGCTTTAGTGAAAAATACAATGCCGGAATACGAGGAAGAATTAACAATATTAAACCGGGGTATTATACCAGGCTGGGAGCGGCCATTCGTTATGCGACAGAGCAGCTTAAACTTCAGGGGGCGGGTAAACGTTTGTTATTGATACTTACTGATGGTAAGCCGAATGATCTGGATCAGTACGAAGGCCGGTTTGGCATAGAAGATACCCGGCAAGCTATCATCAGTGCGAAAAGACTGGGCCTACATCCGTTTTGTGTGACGATCGATCAAAAAGGCAATCGATATTTGCCTCACTTATTTGGTGCAAAAGGGTTTGCGGTTGTTCATAACCCATTACAAATGCCACGACTCCTACCAAAGTTATATGCTCAATTAACAAGTTGAGGAAATATAGAATTTTATATTTTTAATAGTGAGTACTTTCCTAACCTGAAGTGCCTGATGAAATTAAACCTCGGCTGAAAGAAACGTTGATAGAAGAAAAAATACTACTACAACACTGGGGCATAACAAACAGTAATCAATAGTTACGGATTGTTAATTCAATCCGTAACTGAAAATTAGATTAATTTGTTTGCTGAAGTTTTCTTTGAACTGTAGCAGGCATGGAACTGTTTTCCTGTCCGTGTGGGGTAGCCTTAGCGTGTTCTGAAACCTGGCCATGGGTGCTATCCATCGGTGCAGTAGCAACTGCCTGGTTCATTCTTTCTTTTTTCGCATCGATATAAGTCTGTAATTTTTGAGCATTTGCTAATTCAGGATTTAGTTCAATTGCCTGTTTTACCATGGCCTCCGCCATCTCGTAATACTGTTTATGTAAATACGTAATAGCTAGTCCTATAAACAGGTTTGGATTTTCAGGGTCATCATTGATCGCATTTTGAAACTCTTCTACCGCTTCTGATGTTTTATTCTGGGTCAGGTAGAGGTTAGCCATTCTTGCATGCGCTTCGCTTGAATCAGGGTTAAACTCCAAAGCCTTTTTAAATTCGGCTTCGGCTTCTGTCAGTTTGCCCTGAGACCAGAAAGTATTTCCTGAAACAATCAGGTCTTCCAGAGGCGATGCCTGTAAAGCTGAAATAAAGCATAAACTGGTCAGAGTTGGGATGATAAATTTTTTCATAATAATAAACTCATAGTAAATTGCATAAGATTAACTGGTATTTCAAAGTAAAAAAAACCCCGCCAGAACAGGCGAGGTTTTTTCGGTTAAAGAATGTTACTTCTTACCCAGGTACCACTTATGGTTTTTGCTGTTAAGAACATTATCCAGTTCTTTCTGCAGGCTTTGTGCTGCTTTCTTCTGATCTCCACCAGCTTTCATTCCATTCTCGATCAGATGCTCGAGTTCAGGAACCATCTTGGTGTAGAAGTGTTTGGCCAGGTCATAAGTACCATGCCAATGGGTATAGTCAGGAGCCATCATAGAAGTTGCCATACGAGCACGACGTCCTTCATGGTGCCATAACTCGAACCAGATCCAGTCAAGCTTGTTAGAGAATTTGGCTTTCTTCAGTAATGGCTTGGCAGCACCGTAAAGGGCTTTACCAGGCTTGCCAAATTTCTCGTTATACAGTTCAACCATACTATCATACTGAACGTAGAAATTTTCAACATAGGCTTCAGTGTGACAGGCAGAACATACATCCTGCATATTTTCACGACGAGTATCCCATTTCAGGTTAGCTGACTCGAGTCCCATTTTAGCATCCATCACTTCAGGACGTACAGAAACTGGAGGACGGTTTGTCCAGCTGATTCTTTCGCCGACATTGTGAGTAGAATCCTGGTTGCGTGTTGCACCCATATGACAGGTCGCACAGGTAGGAGCAGCAGTGTAATCAACACCGACGATCCATTTGGCGCTGTCCATATTCATTTCATCCTGGTAAGCCTTATAAGCGATACCATGCTTTGACTCTTCATATATTTCTTTTTGAGGATGATCAGGACCTAAATGACATTTACCGCAGTTATCAGGCTTACGCGCCTGCTCGGTAGAAAATTGGTGACGTGAGTGACATGCTGAACATGAACCTTCAGATCCATCAGGATTAATTCGTCCAATACCAGTATTAGGCCAGGTAGCAGGATCTAGTGCACCATCCTTAAGTACCTTGACCTTGGAGCCATGACACTGCCAGCAGCCATTAACAGCCGCAGAAGAGTTTCCTTTTGGAAAACCTTCGGTCACAAATTCACGATTTCCTTCAATTACTTCAGCTAACAGGTTATCCAGTGAGTCAAGAATATGACCGGCTTTAGCATGACGTGAAGTGGTCATTTCATGTGCAGCTTTTTCATGACAGTTTGAACAATCTTTAGGTGAAACGATAATAGAAATATTCTTTTTAACTTTCTTATCATCATGGATATAGGCATCGACATCACCGGCATCAGCCTGATGGCACTCATAACAACCTACATTAGCGCCATAGTGTTTACTACGACCCCATTGTTGGACGATACCTGGATTGTTTTTCTGATGGCAGGTGACACACTCTTTTGTTTCTTTGGATATTTCTTTAGGCGGGCTGGATACCGATGCTGAAGCCAGACCCCAGGCTCCCATCAGTAAACACGCCAGTATGATTTTTTTAAACATAGCCGGATTCCTCTAGTAGTAAATTAAGGTAAATTATTGTTTTCGATTTTTCGCAGATAGTTTATTCCATGGTGGTTGTAAGGGATCTTGATATTTATCAAGCCGCCGGAAAAATATAGAACTATCATGTCAGAAAAATTAACATAGGTTAATTATGATGTCTGAACAGGCGATCTATGTTAGTAGTTACTAAAGCTATTATGTATTAAATAGCTATTAAATTTTTTATTCCAGATAAAGAAACGATTTAAATTAATAAACTGACTCTCCGTCATTTAATGTCGACCCTTTCATTCAAAAATATTCCTGTTTATCTACAAAAAGTTGCGCTGAATTAGATCAACAATAAAAGTACTCAGCGTAATTTAAGAAAGTCAAAAGATATTCACCACGAAGTACACGAAGCTCACGAAGAAAGGCAAGTAACTTAAAGGTAGTCGGATAATTTACAGGGTCTTGTAATTATTAAAAAAAATTATCCTGATTACGTACAAAGCTCCACTAAATTTGAAACCAATAATAAAGTTGATCAAAAATATAAAGTTTCAACAATCTCAGCAGCATAAAAATCATTCAATAACAGCACCACTATCATTCCCGCATGCTTTTAGCGGGAATCCATTGATAACGTAGCCAAAACCTCATAAAGTGCCATGTCGGCAATGGATTCCGGCTAAAAGCATGCCGGAATGATGGTATCCCATAATTTTGTGCATATTAAAATAATACACAAATTTTGCTGGCAGAGCTTTGTACGTAATCAGGAAACTTATTTACCTTACAATATTTCACCTTCGTGTTCTCCGTGGTGAAAAATCTTCTAATTGTTCAAATATTGAAATTCGCCGAGTAGTTACTAATTTATTTGCTTTTAAGAGCGGTGTATTAATCAGGGTTTCCTGGTCATTAATTTGTTAAAATATTATTTTTTGTACTGCTGGAGAAACATAATGACATTATTGGCCAAAACCATTGAGCTAATTGACGCTGCCAACTCTAAAGACCCAAATCTTGTGAAAGATGAAAATAATAAGGAATGGCCTAAAGAGTTACTTTATTCCATCAGAATGACTGATATGCTGAGTCGATTCCGGCCAGATGCCGATGATGTGGCTAAAATATCAATGCGCGGACAACATGTTCAGCGCTGGACATCTGATCGTAAGACTTTTCCGATGGATCGTCAGGGTTATCTGCTATGGCGAACTCAATTGTATAAATTCCACGCGAACACGACCGCAGATTTTATGCAGCAGGCTGGATATGATGAAGAAAGCATAGAAAGAGTAAGAAAAGCAGTAGGAAAACGCGGTATAAAAGTTAATCCAGATACTCAACTACTGGAAGATGTAACTGATCTGGTATTTATCGAGCATTACATGCTGGCTTTTGCAGAGAAGCATGCGGAATACGATGAAGAGAAATGGCTGGACATCATCCGTAAAACCTGGCAAAAAATGTCTGAGAGCGGCCAGCAATTTGCACTTTCGGGTAATATAAAACTGCCGGAACCGCTGGTTCCTCTCATTCAAAAAGCACTTGCCTGAGTTTAATTGATAAAAAGCCTGCTCTCCCGAGAGAATTGAGAGATTGGAAATCTATTCTTAAGAAAACGGGAAGTTGTAGTTTTTGCTGCAGTTTCCCGTTGTTCATCTATAATCGGAAAATATACAAATAAAAAAATTAAATAATGATTTTTATCTTAATCTATCCGGGTAGTTAACTGTTTTCATGTCATCGTGTTTTCACTCTAATTTTGTTAACGCGAAAAATATTTTAAGTATTAACTTCAGTTTAATATTCCTGCTTCTATTTTATTCCTTTCCGTTAAGTGCTGACGAGCTGCCACTTGATAAAGTGGTGTTACAACTTAAATGGTTTCATCAATTTCAGTTTGCAGGTTATTACGCGGCAAAGGCCAAAGGTTTTTATCAGCAGGAGGGGCTGGATGTTGAAATCAGACAGCGCGACCCGAAACTGCCGGTTATTGGAATGGTGGTGTCAGGACAGGCCCAATACGGTATTAGTGACTCCAGTGCCGTCGTGAATTTTGCTAATGGCGATCCGGTAGTTGCATTGGCTGCTATCATGCAACATGACCCGTTGGTGTTAATCAGTAAAAAATCTTCGGGTATAGTCAGTCCCCAGGAAATGCGTGGCAAGAAGATTATGTTTGACGCATCCGGAGGGAATGAAGCGCCGATAGTAGCGATGATGACTGAAGCGGGTATAACGTCGGAATTTTATAGCCATATACCGAGTACCTTCAGTAATGAAGATTTAGAATATGATCGTGTTGACGCCATGCCTGGGTATGTCAATGACCAGCCTTTTTATTTTAAACAGAAAGGAATTGAAATAAATATTATTAATCCTTTAAGTTATGGGCTGGATTTTTATGGTGATATTTTACTGACTTCCAGAAATGAATTGACTGAAAATCCCTTACGGGCATATAAATTTAGACGTGCCAGTTTGCGAGGCTGGAAATACGCCCTTGAAAACCCTGATGAAATAATCGATATCATCCTTCAGCAATATCAGACGGATAAATCAAAAGAATATTTAAAATTTGAAGCGAACGGCATAAATAAACTGATTCTGCCCGATGTCATCCCGCTTGGTTCCATAGATATAAATCGTTTTAAGCGAGTTGTTGGTATTTATCAGGAACTGCATTTAACACATGCTATTAGTGCTGAGAAACTCTCTGAATTTATCTATAACCCTCCTTTGCAGTTTGAACTTTCCACGGAAGAAAATGACTGGTTAAAACAACACCCGGTCATACGGGTTGGTATTGATAGAAATTTTGCGCCTTTTGAATGGCTGGATGACGATGATAACTATCAGGGTATGACCTCCGACTATATCAAACTTCTACAGAATCAGTTACCGGTTACATTTGAGGTAGTTAAGGGTAAAACCTGGCAGGAGACCCTGGATATGGCCAGAAAAGGGGAGCTGGATATGTTGACGGATGCCAACCTTACCGATGAAAGAGATCTCTATCTTGATTTTACAGAGCCTTTTATTGAGTCACCGGTGGTCATTATCAATAATAACAGTAAGGGGTTTATTGGAGATTTAAATAACCTGTCCGGTAAAAAGATAGCTATAGAATCGGGTTATTTTATGCAGGAAATCTTGCGTCGGGATTATCCACAAATTGAGCAGCTTACAACAGACAGCGAAATACAGGCTCTGCATCTGGTGGAGCAAGGTATAGTCGATGCCTATGTGGGTGATGGTATCTCGTTAAACTATTTTATCCAGTCTGAGGGGTTGTTAACACTGCGTTATTCGGGTTCTACCAATTACAGTAGCCAGCATAGAATGGCGGTGAGTCATAAAAGCTCCCAACTGTTAGGTATCCTGAAAAAAGCGCTACATCAAATTACCCAGCAGGAAAGAGATGCTATTCATCAGCGTTGGATGGGTTTAACCATACAGCAGGGTTTGAGTATTGAAACAGTGCTGAAATACCTGATGATAGGCCTGTTGCTGTTCATTATCGTTATTTACTACCTGTTCAAGTTACGAAAATCTGAACATGCACTCGCCGTTAGTGAGAATAAATTAAATGAAATCCTGAAAAATATTGACGTGTATGTCTACCTTAAAGATAAGCGGGGAAAATACCTGTACGCCAATCAGCAGGTCTGTAAGTTGTGGAATACTCAACTTGATAAGGTAATAGGTGCAGGAGACGAACAGTTTTTTGATGAACTGACCGTGAAAAATATCAGGCAAAATGATCAGCTGGTTTTTAACAGCGGGCTAGCCTTTAAAAATGAAGAAACTAACACCGATATCCAATCAGGACTGACAGCTACTTACCTGTCGACCAAAATTCCTCTGCGTGATAATAAAGGACAGGTGTATGCGTTATTGGGCGTATCGACCGATATCACTGAAAGAATAAAGGCTGAAAAACGCGAAAGAAATAGAAGCAATATACTCGAGATGTTATCTAAAGATATTCCGCTAGATGATATTCTGTCTCAGTTAATATCCGATATTGAACAGGAATATCCAGATGCTTTCGGCAGTTTTTTGTTAGTGGATAAAGCATTAAACTGTTTAAGGCTGGGAGCAGCGCCGAGTCTTCCTGACTTTTATAATGAAGCTATAGATGGAGTGTCAATAGGTATTGGCATGGGGTCGTGTGGTGAGGCTGCTTTTACCGGAAACAGGTTTATTACTGAAGATATCCAGAGTCACCCGAACTGGGAAGCCTATAAGGCATTAGCTGCAAAAGCTGGTCTGGCTTCCTGCTGGTCTCAACCCGTTAAATCCTCTTCGGGGGAAGTGATCGGCACGCTGGCCATCTACTACCGGAAAATAAGAACACCCGGTAAGTCTGAAATATCGGCAGTAGAACAAATGGCAAATCTGGCTGGTATTGCCATAGAAAAATCCATTTATAATAAGAAACTGCTATCACAAAAACAGCTGTTACAGGTGTTAATCGATGAGTTTCCGGACTATTTCGCAATGAAAAACTGGCAGGGGGCGTTCCTGCTGGCTAATAAGACAATGGCTGATTTCTATGGAACTACACCTGAATTAATGACTGGTAAAGTTGATTTTGATTTTACGGGTGACAGGCATCAGGCTGATAGTTCTCTCGAAAATTTACAGCAGGTTATGAGGAAATTTGAAACAGACATCGGTTATGAAGAATCGATCAATGTGCATACAGGTCAAACTCGACATTATAAGTCTATAAAGAAACCCCTGAGAGATGAAAATGGAAACTTGCAAATATTAATTATAGAACAGGATATTACCGAAATAGTTAGCAGTAAAAATGAAGCAGAAGCATCCAGTAATTTTTTGAATTACGTGTTAAATGCTACCAATGAAGGTGTGTGGGACTGGAATTTAAAGACCAATATGATTTCGCATAATCCACAATGGTCAAACATAATGGGCATCCAGAAATATATCCCTGTGGATAGCTATGAGAATTTAATTCAGCGGATTGTAGCAGAAGACAGAGATGCTTTTATCAGAGCCATAAAGGAAAGTGTAAAAAATAAAACGGTCTTTAAAAGTGAGCACCGTAGAGTAAAAGACAATGGTGATATTTTCTGGGTTTTTTCTCGTGGACAGGTTGTTGAGTGGGATGAAACAGGTGAACCAGTTCGTATGGTGGGTGCAACAGGCGATATAACAGAACGAAAACAGGCAGAGTCGAAAATCATTGAAAATGAGCAACTATTGCGTACCTCAATCGAAGCATTAGGTGAAGCCTTTGCTATTTTTGATACTGAAGATCGACTAGTTTTTTTTAACGATCAATATAAAAAGATGTATGAGGCATCCAAAAATTTAATACAAAAAGGCAGGACATTTGAAGAAATACTTCGATATGGCTGTGATCACGGACAATATGAAGACGCTAAAGGTTGTGAAATGGAATGGATAAAGCAGCGTTTAGCAATTCACAATCAGCAGAGTTCAGAGGTGTTACAGGAGTTGAGTAATGGTCGCTGGCTGAATGTCCGCGAACGTAAAACCCCGCTGGGTTACACCGTAGGTTACAGACTTGATATCACCGATCTTTACAAAGCGAAACAAAATGCCGATATTGCCAATAAGGCAAAGAGCAGTTTTCTGGCTACCATGAGCCACGAAATCAGAACACCGATGAATGGTGTGCTGGGTATGGTTCAGTTACTGGAAGATACGGATCTGGATACGGAACAGAAAGAGTATGTCAGTCTGATTAATAAATCAGGTCAAAACCTGCTACATATTATTAATAATGTGCTGGATTTCAGTAAACTGGATTCGGCAAAGATGACGCTTGAAAAAATTGATTTTAATCTTGTTCTATTGTGTCAGGAATGTGTTGATATGATGGATAATCTGGCGCAACAAAAAAACCTTAAATTAGTGTTTGAATATGACGCTCAATGTCCGTTCCATTTTAATGGAGACCTGGCTAAAATCAAACAGGTACTGGTCAACCTGATCGGTAATGCTATTAAATTTACCCATCAGGGTTTTGTAAAAGTTTCTGTCGAAAAAAAGATAGAAGACGATGACGCTGGCTTAATTGAAATATCGGTTGAAGATTCTGGAATAGGCATAAATAATCAGGCACAGGAGACTTTATTTGAAGAATTTACGCAGGCCGATCAGGCAACTACCCGTGAATTTGGCGGTACCGGTTTAGGCCTGGCGATTACCCGGAAACTGGTCAGCCTGATGGGGGGCAATATACGTGTAGAATCGACGGAAGGTGTGGGTAGTGTATTTACTGTTTCATTACAGCTTACGGAAACGGCTGTACCAGAAACTGATAATCAGCTTAATTCCCCCCCTGAAACTGGAAAGAATAAGCTTGATAGCCTGTTTCTGAAAATTTTAGTAGTCGAAGATGTTATCCCGAATCAAATTATTGCCAGGAAATTCCTGCAAGGTTTTGATTGTAAAGTGATACTGGCAGCAGATGGCAGGCAGGCAGTAGAATTATGGCGAAAAGAAAAATTTGATTTGATATTAATGGATTGTCGCATGCCTGTTATGGATGGTTACGAAGCAACCAGAAAAATCCGTCAGCAGGAAAAAATTCAAAACATAGAGAAACCGGTGCCAATTTTAGCATTAACGGCAAACGCGTCGGAAGAAGACCGTATAGCCTGTAAAGCAGCAGGTATGAATGATGTCATTACCAAACCTTTTAAACGGGAGATGCTATTTCAAAAGCTTCAGTTCTGGAATCCTCTTCGTTGAAATATCTATATCTCCTGAAAGCTTAAGGACTACGTACCTGAAACTCATTCCGCTCGAACATGCCATGTTAATACATCGATTTATCACTGGTGACCATTCGCTTGACCTGCATCAAACCAACCACATACGAAACTGAGTAATGTTAGCCTGTTTTTAAAACGATGGTTTGCCTGTTATGTCCGTTCAAAACTGCACTCATTCGATAGCTATCACCGGCTCCGGTGGTAGTGGTGCCATTACAGTCGGCAATATGCTGTTGCAACAGGCCGCAAAAAACGGTCTGTACGGTATCATGCGCCGTTCTGTGGGGCCTCAGATACGAGGTGGAGAATCAGCAGCTTTGTTGCGGCTGTCTGCGCAACCGGTGGCTTGCCCTGATGATCGTTTTGATCTGTTAGTCGCCTTTGACTGGAATAATGCAGATCGCTTTGCTCTGGAAATACCACTGGATAGCAAAAGCCTGATTATTACCGACCCGGGTTCGGGAAGCATTCCCGACGTCATACGCCAGTCAGGCGCGACGGTGATAGAAATTCCATTGCACAGCATGGCCTCTGAAATCAGTGGTGGGCGCATCAACATGGTTGGGCTTGGTTTAATAACATCCCTGCTTAATTTGTCTGCGGAAACTGCCGTCGACGCTATCACTTCGACACTGGTTAAAAAAGGTAAGGAGGCAGTTGAGGCATCAGTGAACTGTTTTTTTGCCGGGTTTAATTATCAGACAGATTTGAAGCTTTCCTGCCCGACTCTGGTGGTTCAGCAGAAAACCGCGCGCTGGAACATTAGTGGTAATGAAGCCGCAGCATTGGGTGCGCTGCAGGGTGGTGTACGCTTTGTGGCAGCTTATCCGATTACGCCTGCCAGTGAAGTGCTGGAATGGTTATCTCCCAGGCTGGAAAAAATAGGTGGAACACTGTTACAGGCAGAAGATGAACTGGCTTCTATTAACATGGTTGTCGGCGCTTCATTCGGTGGTGTGACATCGTTAACCGCAACATCCGGCCCTGGTCTAAGCCTGATGTCTGAAGGCATAGGGCTGGCAGTTGCCAGTGAAATTCCTCTGGTGGTGATCAATGTAACTCGCGGTGGCCCGTCGACAGGAATTCCCACTAAATCTGAGCAGAGTGATTTAAACATTGCTATTTATGGTATGCATGGAGATGCACCGCATCTGGTTGTTGCGCCACAGAGTATTAGCGACTGTGTCGATACAACTCGATGGGCCGTTCAACTGGCCGAAACACTGCAAACGCCAGCGATCGTGTTATCCGACCAGTTTCTCGGGCAGTCTCGTAGTATTACTTCAGTACCGGAATCTCCCGGATTACCGAAGACTCGTGTGATTGCCAAAGCGGTGACTGATAGCAGTTACCAACGTTATGCTATTACTGATAGTGGTGTTTCACCGATGGCTATACCCGGCATCGCTGGATGCGGTTATACCGCCGATGGTCTGGAACACAAAGCATCAGGACAGCCATCCAGTATTGCTACCGATCACCATGATCAACTCGATAAACGACAACATAAACTGTCCAGTTTTGACTTCGGTGAAAATTGGGCGGACAGTCATGGAGCAGGGAGTGTGGCTATCATTACCTGGGGTTCGACCACGGCAGCTGCACTGGAAGCTGCACAACGACTGCAGCAAATGGGACAGCCGGTTAAGGTCATTTCAATTCGTTTACTGGCTCCGGCGCAGGTTATAAAGATGGAAAATGAGTTGGCTGGTATTACTCAATTGCTGGTAGTTGAACAAAGCCATTCCCAACAGTTTTATCACTATTTGAGAGCGCATTACACATTACCTGTCAATGTCAGCGTTTATGCGAAACCCGGTCCTTTACCGATCACGCCGGGGGTTATCTGTAATGCGCTACAGCAAATGGTAGGAGAGGCATCATGACCGACCTGAAAAAAGCAAAAGCCTATAAATCGGAAGTAAAACCTATCTGGTGTCCGGGCTGTGGTGATTTTTCGGTTCTTTCTGCCTTAACCAAAGCATTTGCTTTTCTGGAACTGGCGCAACAGGATCTGGCCGTTATATCGGGAATAGGCTGCTCATCTCGCATACCGGCTTATTTGAGCAGTTATGGTTTTCATGGTATTCATGGTCGAGCTCTGGCAATCGCTGCAGGTCTAAAGCTAGCTCGTCCCGAGCTGACTGTTGTCGCAGCCGGTGGCGATGGAGATGGTTTTTCGATCGGCGGAAATCATTTTCTGCACGCCTGTCGACGTAATCTGGATATGACTTACATCGTGATGGATAATGAAGTGTATGGAATGACCAAAGGTCAGGCTTCACCGACTACGCATCCAGACTGGACGGCCAGTAAATTAACACCGCATGGTACCGGGGTCAGACCCTTCCAACCCGCCGCAATCGCATTGGCATCCGGTGCCAGTTTTATCGCCCGTGCTTTTTCCGGCGACCCGAACGGCATGACTAAGTTGATTATAGATGCCATAAAACATCCCGGATTTTCCTTTATACATGCACTAAGTCCATGCCCTACATTCAGGCCGGAACAAAAACAATGGAAAAACCAGGTGCAAAAATATGAGCATGAGCCGACAGATGATCCGGTTATCGCAGCAACTCGCCTGTACTCGGATGATGGCATGAGCACGGGGCTGATCTTTCAGAGTAAATATCCTGCATGGCACAGAACGGATGTGGAACAGGCCTCAATCACTCAATTTGAAGAGGAGTTTTTAGTATGATCAAACCAGAAGAGATTGAAGATCTGGAAACCTTTCTTGCCTTATCTTACCTGCTGGAGATAGAGTCGTCCGATCGTTACAGCGAACTGGCTGATAACATGCAGGTTCATAACAATCCCGAGATAGAACAATTATTTAGAAAATTATCTGAATACAGTGGGATGCATGCTGCAGAAATCCTGGAACACAGTAAGGGCAAAGTGTTACCCAAAGTAGCAAGTTGGCAATTTCAATGGAAAGACCCTGAAGGACCTGAAACCACTGCCTTTGAACTTGCTGAGTACGAGATGACGTCCGAAAAAGTGCTCAATCTGGCTTTGCATAATGAAATAAGCGGTAGGGACTTCTACGCACATATTGCCCAGCAATCACCTTCTGCAGAGATTAGAGAAATGGCTGCTGAATTCACTGAAGAGGAAACGGAGCACGTACAGTTACTGGAGAAATGGATAACACAACTGGCTGATAAGAAGGAGTTAATACGTGATGATCTGGATCCACCCAATATGCCTGAATAAACCAGGAGATTAAAATATTTAATGATTCCCCAATAGCATGTCCTTTATAAAAACAGTTTATAATGTTAGATACAATTTTTTAAAATTATGACCTGCTATTTAACGCATAGAGATAAACAATGCCACATAATAATCAGACTGAATCTGACAAAATCGATTTAAATTCTGCGCTTTCTAAAACTCTCGCAATAGTACTGGCCGGAGGCAGAGGTTCACGCTTAAAACAGTTGACCGATTTGCGATCTAAACCTGCAATTCCCATTGCCGGAAAATTTAAAATTATCGATTTCCCCTTATCCAACTGTATCAACTCGGGTATTAGACGTATCGCAGTGGTGACTCAATATCGTTCACATACCTTGAATCAGCATGTGCAAAGAGGCTGGAACTTTCTGCAATCTGATTTTAATGAATTCATCGAGCTGTGGCCGGCACAACAGCAGACTGCTGACGAATCCTGGTATCAGGGAACGGCCGATGCGGTGTATCAGAATTTAACGATGATCGGTGATGTCAACCCCGATTACATCCTGGTACTGGCAGGCGATCATGTGTACAAGCAGGATTACAGTGTGATGTTGCGCGAACACATCAAAAAGGGAGCCGATATATCCGTAGCCTGTATCGAAGTGAGCGTGGAAGAAGCCAGGGACTTTGGCGTCATAGGTGTTGATGATGATGAAAACATCGTCACCTTTGTGGAAAAGCCGGATAATCCACCGACTATTCCGGGTAAACCGGAGCGCAGTCTGGCGAGTATGGGAATCTATATTTTTAATGCTGAAATGTTATCAAAAGGCCTGGCTATAGATGCCTTTAATACGCACTCTACGCATGATTTTGGTAAAGATATTATCCCTTCATCTATCGGCAGCCATAAAATTGTCGCTCACCCATTTTCTCGAAGCAGTATTAAAAATGAAAATTATGAAGAGCCCTACTGGCGCGATGTGGGTACTCTGACAGCTTACTGGGAAGCCAATATGGATTTGACCAAGTTAATTCCCCGGCTCGATTTATACGATGATAGCTGGCCAATTCGTACCGTGCATT
>ERZ890953.440-NODE-440-length-24153-cov-7.719105_pt1 | contig 24153 bp, 20 predicted proteins | sample MGYA00521264_ERZ890953 | MGnify/ENA primary metagenome ERZ890953 (study PRJEB32303, sample SAMEA104408629) | aquatic metagenome | biome: Brackish water; feature: Chemocline; material: water | place: Baltic Sea | collected 2014-10-26T21:54:00 | depth 200 m ...
GGCTACCTGTCCTACGGCAACCGTCACGCCGATCTGCTCTTCGAGGTCGTCACCAGGCGCTACGACGAGGGCGACAAACCCACCCTGGTGACCACGAACAAGCCCTTCGCGGAGTGGTCCGAGGTCTTCCCCAACGCATCCTGTGTCGTCACCCTGGTCGACCGCCTCGTCCACAGGTCCGAGATCGTTCAGATGGACGGGGAGTCCTACCGCTTGAAGGAAGCCAAGGACCGCGCCGCCAGCAGGGCCAAGAAGCGAGGGGGCAAACCGGCCAAGAGCAAGACCCGCTGACCAGACGCGCTTTTCACCGCTGACCTTCCCCTGCGGCCTTCACCATCGGTGAAGGCCGCACTTGGTCGTCGAGCGATCACCAAGCGCGCTTTTCACCGAATGGTGGCGGGTTGGGGAGGGCGTCTACAGCGCAACGGCGGTGGTGTCGAAGCCGGGCTCGAGAATGACACGTTGACCCGAACTGAGCTCCACGCACATCGTAGCGATGGCAGGCGGCGGCAGTGTCCCCTCGACGCGCACCTCGACCAGCGCGGGAAGCTGAAGACGCGCTTCTCGCTGCTGCCGGAACCACGAGCGCCAGCGGTACAGGGACTCCGCACCGAGGCAATGCTGTCGGGCGAACGCCTGGACGGTCAGCCCCGACGCGAGTTGTGCCTCGACACGTTGGCGCCATCGTTCACAGACAGCTGGGTTGTCGCTTGGCGTCCAAGGCATGCGGCCTCCAACGGGGAAGAGGTCGGTAGCTGGACGGTGGCCGCCTGGGGAGATGGGTTCGTCGAGGGCTTACTTCCCAACGAGGTTGGGTGACGTGGGAGGCTTTCGAACGGCTGCTTCGCCGCTACCCCCTGCCACGACCGCGAATGCGGCCGAGGCAGCTCAGGCTTGTGAAACTGTGATTCGAGGAGCCGGATGCGTCAATCGCGCACGTCCGGATCTGTGAGGGGCCGGGAGGGGCGACTCTCCCGGTCTACTCGACCGCCGCACCGCAGAGCCGGCAGATGAGGTTTTCGCGGACCACGACGCCCCCGGAGACCTCGGTTCAGGCTGAACCAGCACAATATGATGACCTCCAGCGGTTGGGAGGTCATCCATCACACGGTGCACACTCCGGATCAGGATACCGCAAAAGAGTGGGTACGCAGCATAGCACCGAGCGGGAACTCGACTGCATCAGTCATTCCCCGCCAGTATTCAATGTGAAATGCGAATGCACCCATATTCGCCCGAAAGATCGATAAGAGCCTAGCCTCATCGAGAACTCCACTGTCAACAAGTCGCTCGTTGCATGACGCGAGAATCAGCTCTGCTAGTTGAAATCGCTGACAATCCCGCAGTTCACGAGTCTCAAAGAATGCGACGAAATCATCGATCCGATCACCATCAGCGTTGATAATGCCCCAGTCCTGCGGCTGGTAGCCTAGTCCGAGTTGCTCAGACATGGTGCGTAGTAGGTCTTTCGGGTGTGTGTTCTTTCGCTGCATGAATATTCCTAAAGTGGAAAGGCCGTCTTAACACCAGATCCGCTAGGTACGAGCTTGGCCTTTGTTGCCGCTGTAAACGTGCCGTCCGGGTTAATTATGCGGCCAAGTCCTTCCGGCAAATCGAAAACCTTCGCGCCCTGTGATAGCTCACCTAGATGTTCGGCAATGAACTTCTCAGCAGCCGCATTGTCCAACCACTGACCCACTGGCATCCCAGAATTCTTCGCCTGTTGGAGAAGTTGTTCGGTGTTTGCCGACCCATGTTTCGTGAACGTATGGCCAATCTTCTTCCCCACCATCGCGCCAGTTGCTGCGACATGCCCTCCAGCACGACGGGCAAAGTCCATCGCACCGTTAGCTGTCTGACCTCCATCGGCCAGCGGCGCAGCCTGTTCGAGAATACTCATTCCCTTCTTACCAACCTGGGCCACGCCACCCGCGATGGCATCGGTATGCGTGACAGTCTTGACGACCGCGTTCCCGCCTCTGACAATCGGCCCTCCACCCGTAACGAATGGGATGGCTGCACAAACTATGTCGGCCTCCAGTGCCATCCGATTGATGCTGGTAGGATCCTTACTGTACAAATACCCGTCGAGTGCAATGAAGGCCATATCAACAAAGAAATCTGCTACCTCGCCCGACGGATCCCAAGCACTCGATGGAGAGTTTCTTGCGTAGCGGTAAGTACTGACCCGGAGGGGATCAGCGAGCGCACGAGATGGAGGCCCAGCAATGACCATCGGGTCAGGTTGAAGAAACATCCCGTCGCGCCTCCGAACGTGCCGCTGCCCCACAGCATAAAGGGGATGTGACGTTTCGAAGTACATTCCATGCAGCCCTTGGTGCTCAAGGTCCCCCCAAGCGCTTCGAACCGCACCAAAACTCGCAAGCTCTCGGCCTTGAACCGGTGAACCCGCATCATTGGCAGCTCCGGCAACGTGCCCCCCCAGCTCCTTGAAATACCAGCGGTAAGAACCGTCTTGGTTTCGTCCGACAACAACGGCACCGGCCCGAATTTCCTCCTTGACCTTTGAGCCAGCTTCTTCAAAAGACCAGTCACCGAAACTATAGTCGCTTAGCAATGCTCCGACACGAGGGTCGTAGGCTCCTCTTTTGTGAATGCTCCCATCAGCATCCCAGTGGATTGACAACGTGATGTTGCCATTCTTTTTGATGATACGTAGCCGGCCCAAGCCATCGTATTCGTACACTAAAGTGTCCGCACCTCTAACCATGCTCTCCATTCGACCAGCATCGTCATAGGAAAAGGACTCGGCGATGGGGCCGTCCACGCGTCCTGGAATCTGGTTCCCTGGTCCGGCGGGGTCGTAGGTCCAAGTTCGGCCGCTGTGCTCGGTGATGGAGGTCGGGTTTCCCGCCATATCCCAGAAGAAGCTCTCACTCCACGCGCCAGAGACTGTCTCCAACTGCTTGAAGTTGTTGTAGTCGTAGTAGGCCCAGGCGGAGCCGTCGTACACCCCATCGAGCAGATTGTTGTCCATCCAGTCATATGTCCTCTCAAACACCCAGCTTGAACCGGCCGTCGTACCTACAAATTCCGGAACCCCTGGAGTATGGTAGTCGTAGAAGGTGTCAAGCCCGCTAGCAGTGCTCCAACCACTCAAGTCTCCGAAGTCGTTGTAGTCAAACTCGATCAGTTGCGCCCCACCCTCGTGGATGCCTTTGATTCGACCGTGCTCACGGACATTCTGCAGTGTCCTTCCCTCAGGCGTATGGACCGTTGCCTGCCTGCCGCGGAGGTCGTTCTCGTACGCCCACAACGCACTGCGGCCGGAGGCCGTCCATGTCCTCTCCGTTTCTTCAAGGAAGCCGAATCCGTCATACGAAAAACTGACCATTCCGTCAGGATCACTCGTTGAGCCAAGTTTTCCCTGCCAAGAGGTGTCCCATGTCCAGCCGTAGTTCGCGGTGCCGTGGACTGGGTCCGAAACAGCCAAGGAGACGGGCCGATTCACGGTGTCGTACCCCCAGACCGCTGTCTGGCCAGCTGAATCCAACATGTCGGTCCTGTTGAATCCTGAGTAGGAATACGATCTTTGCCCAATATCTGGTCCGGTCACGAGGCGAAGGCGTCCAGCCCCGTCGTAGTAGTAGTCGTATTCGTTCCCGTTCCCGTCTGCGAAGATTGTTAGCCGACCGAGCGCATCATATTCGTAGCTTCCAACAGTGTAGAGGTCGTCTTCGATACCTTGCTGCACCTTAATGATTCTACCATGAGCGTCATACACTAAGAGTGACTGGAAGTCGGATTCATCCACCTCCTCAACTTGCCAGGCCAGATAGTCGTGGTACAGCCTCGAGCCATACCTCGTGTCACCCAGTACTTCCCGCGCCTGGCCAAGACTGTCCCAGTAGGTGACAGCTAAATCCGTACCACCAAATCCGGCCCATTCGCAGGTGGAAGCGCCGTATGGCCAGGACCTGCTGATCTCACGCCCCCACAGATCATGCTCAATATCTTGAACGGTGAAATCGAAACCGCCTGTAGGTGCCGCTGATGCGCAGCTCTGGGTAACCAATCCCTTTCCATCGAGAACTTCATGCGCCTCAGACTCGACAAACCCCGCCGCATCATACCGCGTAGTGTGGTGTTCAAAGGGATAGCCCGAATGGTCGTACGTCCTCTCCTCTAGTAAGTACGATAGGCCTGTCCCGCTCTCTACCGAAGTGGTGCTCACGAGCCTATCAAGACCGTCATACTCGTACACTGTAGCGGTGCCGTTCAGAGTGTCTTCCGCCCGTTCGGTTCGACCTCGGTCATCAATAAGATTCTCCAACAGGACAGCGCCATCGTCCCTGCTTTTCAGAACTGCACTCCCAAAGTCCCAAGTGTATGTTGTCGTAGCGCCTGTCGGGAGTTCCGTGACGCCCAGAACCTCACCACGAGAGCCGTTGGTGTAATTCCATCCTACGTTGGGGCCAGTTCCCGGTGACTCTCCTCCATCATACCACCAAGAATGCACGATCTTGTCCGTAAGAACGCCGTCTGAGACGACGCCGCCTAAGTTGTTGTCGTAGTAGAATTCAAGCCATTCCATTTGACGCCAGAGCGTATTGATGGCGTCCCATCCGCTGACGTGCTGCCCCTCCAACCGTCGCAATTGTTCCGACGAACTTGCGACCCATTCAAGTTCAATCAGCGTATCATCCTCAACACCTGCTCCATCGGAGGCATGATAGACAGTTGACAGAAATCCATAACTATCGAATTCGTAGCTTACGGAATAGCCACGCCCATCACCATGTCGGCCGGCATCACCCCATTGCTGGACCTCCATCTCCGACAGGAGATAGTGAGTGCCGAATTGATCGTACTCGAAATCCTCCTGGACACGAGCAATTGGCGTCGGTCCACCTCCTGTCGCCATGCTAGGCGAGAAGCCCATGTCGGCATCGGAGTACGTCAGACGCTGCTGGAGCAATGGTGGGTAGTCCTGCGCAAGTTCGTAGATCTCCTCGTACTTCAACCACTGGTTCACAGAGCCCTTTGTGGTGACCTCGCGCTGCTCGAAGCCCTGAAAAACGCCGTCAAAATGAACGCCCGTACTGAAATCATACAGGGTGGTCGCAGTCCTACCTGTCACCAAGTCTTCCGAGTCGATCTCATCGGCCAAGTCGGCTGGTCTGGCCATCTGTTGCACGACCGTCGGGTCCCCAGACGGATAGGCGTTAGATGCAGCGCGGTACGTGACATCCGCGACGACACCCCCACCTTCCTCAATGGAAATCAGAAGATTCGGGCCCGGGTAATATCCATGCGTGGTCAACCCGAACATGGTGGACAGCATATCGGGAACCCTATCGTTGTTCGCATCAACTACCCGGAACACATCGGTATGTGTGATGTCGGAGCCATAAACAACGACGTTGGTCCTTGATAAACCAGCACCGCCCGCCGCCCACCACGAAGGCGTTGCCTGGTAGTTATGCGAGAATCCGATCCCAAGGTTCTTGTACCATCTGTCATCGTACACGATATCTGGGAGACCATCAGCATCCACGTCCATCAGGGTCTGCCATGTGTGTTTCGAATCGCTCGGTGAACCCTGATTTCTCCATGACAAGACGAGGTTCACGGGATCGGACCAGAATACTGCGTCTTCCCAGCCCTCTCCATTTCCGAAGTATACAGCTACATGGTTCAACGGGGCACCGACGTAGCTCGAAAGGGGATTGGCGAGGACAAAGTCCGCCCGCCCGTCACCATTCATGTCCTGAAATCCGCTCAGCACCAGAGAGTCCTCAACAACTCCAGAGGATCCCGAGATAGTCTCCATATTCGCCATTCCACAATACATATCGTCTGGATGGAGGTCGACACACCACGGCGCTTCAACAGACACCCCCGAGAGAAATCCTCCTCCCCTATTTCCAGTATGATACCAGATCATTGCGTAGTCGTTATGGTGGAGGTGCACAAGGTCAAGCCAGCCATCCCCATTGATGTCCTGTAGCCTATGCAGCGTCTTCGGCATGTAGGCAGCGGCGGCTTCGTAGTTGAGCTCTATGGTGTTCTTGAAGGACTGCTCCTCAGTGGAGGTCGGCTCAAAACCGCTGCCCGTTCCATACCACACTTCCCAGCTCTTCGTCGGAACGCCAAAAGTGTCTTCGTCGGTTGCAATGAGGTCTGGATATCCATCTCCATCCAGGTCTGTCAGCATAGTCAACAGCCGGCCGTAATCACCCCCAGAGTGGTCCGTATAGTTCAAATGACGCATTGGTCCAGTGAAAGACGTGGCCGTCGCGGACCAGTAGTACTCTCGTGTGACGTGATCAACCATTTGGTACGTAACGGACCAATTCCCGCTACCATCTGACTCAAGATAATCTGGTAGACCGTCGCCGTTGAAATCGACTAGCGCGGATTCTTGGTACGAGTGTATAGTTTCGTTCGACACGTTGGTCACTAAAACGGTGCGGCCAAGGTCGCTGGGCGTATAGGCGGATGCAGGTGCTTGCACACCCGCCTCGGAGTATTCGCTATAGCCGAAGACCACGGGAGGTTCGTCAAAAATGTTCGGACCGTCATATCCTCGTTCCTGGATCTCATCGAGAAGCATGACGCTTTCGTCCACCGAGCAAGACACAGAAAGGACGTACTGCCTGATCAAAGACCATCCAGAGCCATCAGCAACCGACACGCGGATCGACTCCACGGAGGGCACAAGAGTATCTACAAATCCACCCCTGGCTGAAGTCCGCTCGATGGTGTCGGCGGTGTAGAAGAATTCTACGAGTACCAGATGGGCATCGGCCGTATCGGAGTTCCCACCGTACTCAATTTGATGAATCCTTCCGTCCGCGTCATAGTCATAGTCGATGGAGTTGCCTAGGGTGTCCCACTTCTGGTCGACACGCCACAGCGCTGTGCCGCTTGAAGATGAGGCCCCATCATCGACTCCAACGAGAGACCAGCGACTTCCGCCAGTACTCTCAACCAGCCAAGAGTCAGTTGAGGCATCGTAGACAGCCTCTACATCGACATTCGGCGCCGTAGTGTACATCCGGTAACTGCCGCCTGAACTTCGTAGAACTCCTTGGATCTCATCACCCATTACGAACATATCTTGTGAATCGTCGTATATCCTCGGCATAGACGGGCGTTGGATTTCTAAAATACCCCCGACGGTCCACCCAAATGGCATCTCTCTGCTTACGGATGCCTGGGAGCTATAGGAGAGAGACAAGGAAGGGGCGACACGAGCCACGGGCAATTCAATTGAATAGCTGTATGTAATCTGTCCTTTCGTGCCGGCATCGAGCGGATGCGGCGGTTCTGGTAACTGAATCTTGAACTCTTCAAACCAGTCAATGTTGGCGCCGTCAGGCGAATACGCGTGAATTTGGGGCGCCCAAGTTGCGACGAGAAGGCATGCCAGTGCAGCACACAGCAATTCGACTCGCGTATTCAGGATATGACACGCCTTGGAATCCATTTTGTGCCGAAGACCATCTGACACGTCAACAACGCGCCCAAGAATAGCGGTCAGCATAGTAGACGCCCATCGTCGGTTGTTGCTTTCAGGTGCTGTGCTCATGAGTCGCTCTCCTCTAAAGACTTGTCGGTTTCTTCTATCCTTCAGTCAGTAGTACCTGTGCACACACAGTGCACACAAACGGCGTATCCTCCTGAATTCTCTCGCCTCTTGGTGCCCGTCAGGGAGCACCCTACTGCTCCCGCACCACCATCGCCTCCTCGATGTCTACCTGGCTCCGGCCGCCGCGAGGCTTTCGCGCATGGCTCGGGTTGACCCTGGGGCGGGGCTTGGTGGAAGCTGCAGTGCCAGCCGCTGACAGCAGGAGTCGAGATGGCCGCCAAGACGAAGAGCAGGATCACCCCGAAGTCCTACGGACCGTGTACAGACGAAGTACCGCGTGCTGAACTTGGCAGCCTACGAGAGGTCCCTGCGGTGCCGAGGCGACCTGACCATCTGGTTCGACGAGAGTGCAATCGGTGCCTGGAATTCGCGCCCCACAGGACTTCCTGGTGGCCAGAGGCGGTACTCCGATCTGGCGATGCTGACAGCGCTGACCTTGCGTACCGTTGTAGACGTCCTCGCAGCCTGAGGCACAACCCCTGTTCCCCGCTCACGCTCGGTGCGGCTTCTGGGTCGGATCAGCCTCGAGCCACGTGAGCGCTCCGCGGCCGTCGCCCCCGCAGTAAAAGCGCGGCTCCGCCACGCCGGGGTGGTCCTGGCGCAGGTGGAAGGGTTGTGACGAGGCGCCTCGGTGTTGGCGCACGAACGCCTCGCCACGAAGCAGCAGCGAGCTGCGAATGGCAAATACGGCGTTTTCCTCTTGGGGGCCAGATCGGCTTCCCACCGTCGATGAAGTTCGTCCTCCCCGGTGTGAGCACTGTGGCGCAGCCTCCATGCGATTCGGCAGGGTGATCCTGCATGGCCACGGCCAGCGCTGGCGGATGGTGGTCCTGCCCCCGGGCAAGCAGGACAAGCTGGCGCGGTGGGTCCGCTGCTGGGTGAGGCGCTACCGTTGCAGGACCTGCGGTCGCAGCCAGTCGGTACACCCCGATGGCGTGCTGCCTCACCACGCCTACAGCGTGGCGCTGATCGTGGCGGCCTGGCTGTCCACGGCGCCGACCCCGTTGGGTCAGGGCCAAGCCGAGTTGGCGGTCTGGGCCCTGCTGGGCCTGGACCGCCCCACGCCCGAGAAGCACCGCTCGGGCCCTGGTCGCTGGCGGAACCTGTCGCGCTGGTCCAAGCAGATCCCAGCCTGGTGGCCCGGTCGCTCGGGCTCTGGCTCGACCTGGAGGCAACGGACCTCGTCGCTGCTGACAGGCTTCGTGATCGAGGCCAGGAGCAGCGAGCTGGCAGCAGTGGCCACCGTGGCGCTGGGCGCTCACGCAGCGTGGGGGGCGGCGATGTGACAGCAGGGGCCATCCGCCGCCCACCATTGGTAGACCCGTTCTTTTCGCCGGATTTCGGGTTCTTGGGCGCGGGTCGGCCGCGGAGTTCATCGCGGTCGCCCACCCAGGAGAGACGACATGCGAACCATCCCCCTGACCCGAGGCGAGGAGACGGCCCTGTTCCGCCTCGGGATCATCGGCGACCTGCTCGCCCGCGACCTTCGTCGCGGCGAGCTGAAGGCCGAGCTGCATCACCGGGCCCAGGCCCGCTACCGGCCCCCAGGCGCAGACAGCACCCGGCAGTACAGCTGGAAGACCCTGCAGCGCTGGTACTACGCCGCGAAAAGGGGCACCCGGGCCCTGCGGCCCGCCAGCCGGGCCAAGGGCTTTGCCTTGGCCCTGACCGACGAGCAGCGCCGTGTGCTGCTCGAGGTGCGGCGCACCCACCCCACGGCCTCGGCCGACCTGATCTTGTCCGAGGCCGTCCGCCACGGACTGCTGGGCGAGGGGCAGCTGTCGGTGCCCACCCTGCGGCGGCTATTCCGCGAGGCGGGCCTGCCACGCACCAGCCTGACGCGGGCCTCGAGGAAGAATGCCCGCCGGCGCTGGCAGGCCGAGAAGCCCGGGGACCTGTGGCACGGCGATGTCTGCCACGTGGAGGTCACCTTCGCCGACGGCAGCCAACGGCACGTCCGGGTGCACGCCCTGCTGGACGACGCCAGCCGACGGGTGCTGACGCTCGAAGTCTTCGACACCGAACGGGAAAAGGACATGCTGGTGCTGTTCTGCACCGCCCTGCTCGAGCATCCCGCGTGCGGGGTCCTGTACCTGGACAACGGTGCCTGCTACCGGGGCAAGATCCTGGCCGCTGCCTGCGCCCGGCTGGACATCAGCCTGGTCCACGCTGAGCCCTACGACGCCGAGGCCAGGGGCAAGATGGAGCGCTTCTGGCGGACCATGCGCCAGCAGGTCACCGACCACCTGGGCGTGATCACCGACGTCCACCAGCTGCGCGTGGCCCTGTGGGCCTGGCTGGATCGCCGCTACCACCGCCGCCCCCACGGCGGCTTGATGGGCGACACGCCCATGCGCGCTTGGCGCACCGAGGTTCGCAAGCTGCCCGCGCCCCTGACGACCCGGCAGCTGGCCGAGGCCCTCGAGGTCACCGTCACCCGCAAGGTGGCCAAGGACGGCACCCTGTCCATCGATGGCGCCACTTGGGAGGTCGCCGGCAGCCACCTGGCCGGCAAGTCCATCGAGATCGTCCTCGACCCGCTGACCGACACCGTGCTGCGCGCGCGGCACCAGGGCCGCGACGTGCCCATCGGCCCCTGCGACCCGCGGGCCAACGCCCACCGCAGCCGTCCCGAATCCAGCGACGCCCGCATCACTGCCCCCGAAGACCTTCCCTTCCACCCCATCGCCGGGCTGCTGGCCGCAGCCCGCCAGGAGCCCGACCATGAGTGATCCCACCCGAGCCGCCTTCGGCATGCACCGTGAACCCTTCGGCAAGGACGTAGCCCCGGACAACCTGTGGCTGGACAAGGGCCGCCAGGACGGCCTGGGCACCATCCTGGACGTGGTCACCGGCCGCAAGAACCTGCTGATCACCGGCGAGGTGGGCGTGGGCAAGACCAGCGTCCTGCGCCTGCTGAAGAGCGGGCTGTCCCCGGTTCACTTCCGTGTCATCTACCTGTCCCACGTGACCCTGGGCCCCAGGGACTTCTACCGCCAGCTGGCCATGGCCTTGGGCGTCGAGGCCAAGGCCACCGCCCCGGCCCTGTTCGCCGCCATCCAGCGCGAGGTGCACCAGCTGCACCGCGAGCAGCGCGCCCACCCCGTGCTGGTCCTGGACTCATGTGGAGCCCCGGCTAATGTGGAGTTCCGATCATGATGTCGGAAGAAGCTACATTACCGCTGACGCTACTCCACATAAGCTCGGGTCACAGTCGCTCCAGCCAGTCCAGGATGGACTCATCGCGTCGCCAGGCGGTGTCGGCCGGATCGCCGGCAATGGGACCCGCCTTGGCGATGGCATCGCGCTTGGTCTGGAGGTCCACGGCGGCGTAGCGATTCGTGGTCTCGACGCTTGCGTGCCCGAGCCAGTGGCTGATGGTGACCATGTCGACACCAGCGTGCAGGAGGTGCACGGCCGCGGTGTGCCGCATCGTATGTGGATGGACGCGCTTTCTTGACAGCTCTGGTGCGCTGGCCCTTGCCCCGTCCGCGTGTTTTCGGAGGATGTAGCGGACCCCGAACCGGGTCAGGGGGTGACCGCGCTGGTTGCGAAAGACCTGGTCGGACGGGCCGACGCCGGCTTCCGCGATCAGCGTCTTCAGTGCGGCTGCGGTCTCGGCCCACAGCGGACAGACGCGTTCTTTGCGGCCCTTGCCCATCAATCGAACCTGTCGGGGGGACTCGAGGTGTAGGTCGTGGGCTCGGAGTCCGACGATTTCTGCAACACGCGCACCTGTGTTGAACAGGGTGAGGATCAGAGCGTGGTCTCGTCGCCCAGCGCCGGTGGAGCGGTCCGGATGGTTCAGGATGGCCCGAACCTCGTCAGCTTCGAGGTACTCCACCACAGGAACGGTCACACGTTTGAACGGAATCGCGACCAGCCGTTGGCACACCTCGAGGTGCTCGGGATCGAGCGCTGCGGCGTACTTGGCGAAGGTGTGGATCGCTGCCAGGCGGGCATTCCTGGTGCTCGCGTTGTTGCCACGCTCGGTCTCGAGGTGTTCGAGGAACGCGAGAACGTGTTCCAGGGAGAGGTCATCGAACTGCAACCCGACCACAGGCCGCTGGAGAAACTCTGCCAGGAAGCGTAGGAGGAGGCAGAGGGCGTCGCGGTAGCTGCGAGTGGTGTGGGGGCTGACGCCACGAACGAGGGGCAGGTATTCGGAGAAGAACCCCCTCAGGGCGCGACCCAAGCTGTTGGTGGCGGTCATGGCCCCACCTCCGGGCGGAGGATGGCGGCGCAGTGACGAGCGAACCTCTCGCTGGCGGCATGCGCGAGCGGTTCGATGAACGACAGGTAGTAGGCGGTGGACACGATGGACACGTGGCCCATCGAGGCCGCGAGCGACGGTAGCTTCGCCTGTACGTCCTCACCCGCCTCGTACCAGCGAAGAAGTGCATGCACGGCGTGGGTGTGACGAATGTCGTGAACTCGCGGCGGCGACCCTGCCGCAGTGGTGATCCCCGCCTTTCCAAAGAGTCCGTGAAGCACCTGACCGAGGCTTCCGCCTGAGCGTGCATGCAGCGCGCCCCGCCATCGTCGGACCAGGAGGGGGTCTTCCGGATGATCGGACAGGAGGCGTCGCAGCCGCAGGAAGGCCTCCATCTCCACCGAGGCGTCCGACGACAGCGCGACGATCCTCGACTTGTGGAACTTCGACGAGCGAATCTGGAGCGTGTGGTCCTGGGGATCGTAGTCGCCGAGAACGAGCCGGCACAGTTCTCCCCGTCGGAGCCCAGCGGTGTAGAGCAGGACCACCGCGAGGCGGTAGGACTGGGCGCGGAGGGGGCAGTTGGTGTGGGGCTTCAGGGCATTCACCATCTCCAGCAACTTGGCGATCTCGGCATGGGTGAAGACGTACGGTCGTCGGGGCGGGCATGGTGCTGGGAAGGTGTCGGCGTCGGGGACGAAGCAGTCGGACACGGTGCGGCGCCGGTACAAGCACAGGTTCCGGACAACGCGCATCCGGCAACGTCGGGTGGTGGGGCTCAGGTGAGCCATGGACACGCACCACGCGCCAAAGGAGTCGGCGGTCAGGTCGGCGGCACCGGCCTTGGAGAGGAACTCGTCGAGGGCGGCGAACACGTAGCCCTCGTTGATGAACTTGCGTCCGAGCGCACGCTTCAACGCCAGGTACGACTCGATGGAAGACGAGATGGTCGAGCGCCCTGTCATGGCTGCACCTGTGGCAGATCCAGGGCGACACCGCGCAGGTCTTCGACGTGCAACCGCAGGTATACGCAGGTGCTTTCGGCGCTGCGGTGTCCCAACAGATCACCGATCGTCTTGATGTTTGCGCCCTGCCGCAGCAGGCGGATCGCCAGGGAATGTCGAAGGCAGTGGGCGCCGTAGTACGGGATGGGAAGCTTGCTGCGCCTGACCCAGCTCTGGAACGCCTCGGTCACGGCGGTGCTGCCGATGCCTCCAATCGGGAGCTGCGACCGAAGGAATACCTCCCGCTGCGGCCATGCCGACCTCGCTTCGCGGATGTACTCGACCAGCGCGGCCCCGACCTCGTCGGTCAGAGGATGAACGAGCGCCGATCGCGTCTTCGAGCGCCGGACATGGAGCTTGCGCCCTCGCCACTCGATGTCCTCGAGTCGGAGAGATGCGACTTCACAGTTCCGGAGCCCGTAAGTCGCCATCAGCAGGAACATCGCGTAGTCGCGCTTCCCCTTGGGCGTCGTCCGATCGATGGCTTCGAGGAACGCGCGAACTACGTCCCACGGCAGGGCACGCGGGAGGCACTCACCGCGATAAAGCCGAGGAGTGTCGATGCGCTTGTCGAGCCCGAACGGAGCCAGACCTCGACTGGACAGGTATCGCAGGAAGGAGCGCAGATGAGCAACCGCGTGCTGTGCGCTCGCCCGAGACAACCTACTGTTCAGCTTCAGGACGAATGCCTCGATCTGCCTCGAGTCGAGCTCGCCAAGGGCCGCTTGGCCGGTGTCGTAGTCCAGGAACTCCAGCAGCTCGCGCGCCGTCGCCGCGTGGTTCCTGCGTGTCGAGTCCGCGGCGTCGCGCACCTGCCTCAGGAACACCTCGTACTTGGCCACCAGCGCTTCGGATGGGCACAACGGTGGAACACGCAGGAGCGTTCTCGACGAGAGGTACTCGACCAGGGAGTGCACTGCCGCAGAGCGGTTTTTGTCCTGCCACGCGGTCGCCGGCCCGCAGGCAAGCAGATCGCTGGCGGCGACATTCCCCAGAGCGGTGAAGCCGCGGTCAAGAAGTAGTTGCTCGATGAGTGGGAGCCGCCTGAGGCGGCGCTGGATCTGGACGCGCGGATACCCGCGTTCAACCAGCCAACGAGCAAACCCTTCGGCATGGGGCCAGAACAGTTGCAGGGGGACGAGGCGTTTGTAGCCTCGAGGATAGATATTCGTGAGCATCGCGACCTCCGGTGTTTGCGCCAACGGCGCCATCGCGATGCCGACTTATGTGGAGTGATCTACGCGCGAACGCTGTGCTGGTCGGGATTCACATTGCCAGCTTCACATTAGCCGGGGCTCCACATGAGTCGACTTATGTTGAGCACCACATAAGTCGACGAGTGCCAGCTGATGCCCGACCGCACCCTGGGCCACCTGCACGTGCTGTGCAACTTCGACTGGGACAGCCAGCCGCTGATGTCCCTGGTCCTGGTGGGCCTGCCAGAGCTGCACGACCGCCTGCGCCTGGGCATCCACCGGTCCCTGCTGACCCGCCTGGCCGCCAAGGTCGAGCTGCAGCCCATCACCCCCGAACAGACCACCGCCTACGTCCGCCACCGCGTGGCCGAGGCCGGCGCCAAGGGCGAGCTGTTCGCCCCCGACGCCCTGGCCATGATCCATGAGCTGTCCGGTGGTGTGTTGCGATGCATCGACGTGCTGGCCAGCGCGTCCCTGCGCCTGGCAGCCACCCGCGACATCAAGCTGGTGGACCGCGATCTGGTCGCCCGCGCCTACCACACCACCCCCCTGGCCTGAGCCGGGGACCGCCACCCCAGCCAGCCAACCGCGGCCGGCCCCTACGGGCCGGCCGCACCTGCATCCGGAGCCCATCATGGAACCCTTGCCCATCACCCGCGTCGCCCACATCCGTCCTACCCCGCCCACCGACCGCTGGCTGGTCGAAGGCCTGTGGGGCTGGCCCGCCGTCGGCTTCATCGGGGGCACCCCGAAGTCAGCCTTATGCTGTGCGCGGCATAAGCCCAACTATGCCGCGTCCGCGATTATGCCGCGTAGACAAGGACAAACACGTAGCCCACACCTCTTCGCCCGCACCGACGCGGCATAATCACAGGCTCTCCAGGAAGGCCAACAGCTCGTCATCCGGTTGGTAGCGCCCAGGCTGACCATCGAAGGGGGTCGTTCGAGCCAGCGCCCGCTCCTTGAGGCGCAGATCCGCGTGCATGTACATCTGGGTTGTCTCCACCGACTCGTGTCCTAGCCAGAGAGCGATCACGCTCAGGTCCACACCCTGCTCTCGCAAGGCCATTGCAGCCGAGTGCCGAAGCACGTGGGGGGTGATTCGTCTCTCCGCCAGCGATGGACAGGCGTGGCGGGCCGTAGCGACGTGCTTGGCCACCATCCGTTCAACCGCGTCGCTGGAGAGCCGCGAGCCTCGCATGCTCGGGAAGAGGGGATCACTTGCCGCTGGACCCTGCTCGTCGAGCCATCGGGTCACCGCCTCCACTGCATCCTCGCGAAGCGGCGTGCAGCGGTTCTTGCGGCCTTTGCCCTCGCACTGGATGTAGGCGGTCTGGCCGAGCACGACGTCGCCGACTCGAAGGGAGGTCATCTCGGAAACCCTGAGGCCGGTCTGCACCATGACCAGGAGGATTGTTCGATCCCTACGCCCGAGCCACCTCGACGTGTCCGGTGCTGACACCAACGCTTCGATCTCCTCTCGGCGAAGGAACTCGATGGCCTTCTTCTCGTGGCGTTTCTGGGGGATCGCGAGTACCCGCTGGCACTGGAGGGCGTAGGCGGGCTCGCTCATCGCCACGTGTCGGTAGAAGGAGCGAATCGCAGCCAGTCGTTGGTTCCTCGTCCGGGCGCTGTTGCCTCGCTCGAGCTCGAGGAAGTCCAGGAAGTCGAGCACGAAGGACACGTCGAGATCCTCGATGGTCAGATCCGAGGGCCGTCGCCCCAACTGCTGGTCGGCGTACTGGAAGACCAGGCGGAAGGCATCTCTGTACGCGGAGACCGTGTTCGGGCTCGCTCGGAGCTGGCGAAGCAGGCGATCGGTGAAGAAGCCCTGCAGCAGGGCCGCGAAGGTCGTGGCGCTCATCGAGTGCCTCCCATCGCATCGAGTCGCGACCTGTCGGTGGCCGCCACCAGCAGTTCCGGGATGGCCTGGAGATACCAGTAGACCTCGTCGACATGGGTGTGTCCGAGGAACGTGGCCAGCTTGGGGATCTCCCGTTCGACGTCGACACCGGCCCGATACCAACGGATGAGAGTCGTCACCGCGAATCGATGCCGAAGGTCGTGCATGCGGGGACCTCGGCCACGGCGGCCATCATCCCTCGGTTCCCGCAGTCCGATGCTCCGGAGGACCCGGACGAAGTTGTCTCCTGCACACCACGCCGACATCCGCTGTCCCCGCTCCGAGACGAAGAAGAACGGCGGCTTCGTCTTGGGCAGAAGAGCCACCAAGCGCTCGGCGTACTCGGCGAGCGCAGCCTTCGTCGTCGATTGAATCGGCACGAGGCGGGACTTTCCGTTCTTGCCCTGCCTGATTGTGAGCACGCCAGCACCGAGATCGACATCATCGTCGTTCAAGGCGACCGCCTCGCCGATCCGCATCCCAGACACGGCGAGCAGCCCAAACAAGGTGGCACAGGTCAGCCCCCGAATCCCCAAGGGGGAGGAAAGGTGTCGCGCTTGCGAGACGATGCTTTTGACCTGGGCATCGCTGTAGATGTAGGGTGTTGGCCGTTGGTAGCGCCTCGGAACGAGTCCCCTGGGGGGCACCTCGGTTCGGGGGTCCGTGGCGCTGCGCCATTGGGCAAAGCGGCGAACCATCGCGAGCCGGTCCGAACGGGTCACGGAGCTGGAGGCCGGATCCTCCATCGCCCAGCGAAGGGCCAGCCTCGTGGTGACGTGCTCGGAACCCTCCTGCTCGAGAAACGCCGCGAACCGTGGCAGCTCGCGCGTGGCATGACGCAGCTGGAAGCCCAGGCTGCGACGCATCGCCAGGTACTGCTCCACGGCTTCGGCCAGCCCCGTCATCGAACACCCCCCTCTGCGGGCCACGGCAGGGCAAGAGCACGCAGCGACTCGAGGTCGACTCGTGCGTAGATCTCCGCAGACCTGGGTGCGTGGTGGCGAAGGACCTCACCGATCTCCGTCAGCGTGGCCCCCGAGCGGATCAGGTTGGTGCCGAGGGTGTGGCGCAGGACATGAGCACCTGTCCGCCCGGGATGCAAGCCAGCCCGACGCAGCCTCGTGCGCACCATGGTGCTGATGGCACCCCGGCCACACAGACCCCGAATGGGGGCGCAGAGTCGAAGAAACACCCTGCGAGAAGCGTTCTTCGGACGATTATGGACCAAATAGTGGGCAAGGGCCTCGCCGACATCGGGGGGTAAGGGGAGGCGATCGAACACGTCCCCCTTGCCTCGGACGACGATCTCTCCCGACTTCCATCGGATGTCGTCCAGCTCCAACGCGGCGACTTCCCCGGCCCTGAGGCCCAGACGGACGAGGAGAAGCAGGATCGCCCGATCGCGACTTCCGCCGGGGGTGCCAGGATCCGCGGTCGACAGGAGTTTCTCGACCTCCGCTGGCTCGAGATGACAAGGAAGTCCCGCGGGATGGCGCTTCTGCGCCCCCAGAGCGGCAGCGGACAGGTCTCGGGAGATGCTCCCGCGGGCGAACAGGTAGCGAAGGAACGAGCGCAGTGAGCAAGCCAGGTAGTCGAGTCGCTTGGGCGAGAGTTCATCCGCTCGAGCGAGCAGGAATCGCCCCACGTCCTCCCCTGTCAAGGCCTCGAGCTCGAGCGGCTCCGTACCGAATCGCTGCGTGAGGAAGCTGACGACCACCGCGAGATATCCCTCGATGGTTCCGGCCGAGGCACCTCGCTCGTCTCGCAGGTGAGCCTCGTAGCCAAGACACACATCGTCGAGTGGAGACAGTTCCCTGCTGACCGGTCGGGGTGGGGCAACGCCCTCGTCGCGTAGATGGGCCAACGCGTGCAGGGCAGCTACCCGCCTACGGTCACGTTGGGTACGCCGTCGTTCGACGTAGTCGTCGATCAGGGACTCGTCGAGAGCACTGACATCGTGGCCCTGTTCCGCCATCCATCGACCGAGATCGGCGGCGAGGACCACATACGAACGGCGACTGCCAGGTGGGTATCCTCGATCCGCCAGCCGGGTAACGAAGGTGTCCAGCCACGGTCCGAGCGGGCTCGAACGCAACCGCTGTCCAGCTGTTGGAGTCTTGTAGAGAGTGTCCATCGTGTCTCCTCCATCCAGCGTCGGTGCTGGAGAGGAGAAAGTGCTGGATTATGCCGCGTCGTCCACGAACGAGTGGCGGTGGATAGCGTAGAGTCATCCACCACGCGGCATAATCGCGGACGCGGCATAGTCGGCCAAGACCTGGCTGGCCCTCGAGCTGGCCGTGGCCGTCGCCAGCGGCCAGCCCTGCCTGGGCCGCTTCCCCGTCCACAAGCGCGGCCCCGTCCTGCTGGTCGCCGCCGAGGACAGCCCCACGGACATCCGCCAGAGGGTCCAGGCCATCGCCAAGGCCCGCGGTGTGGACCTCGACACCCTGCCCGTCGGCTTGGTCACCGAGACCGGCCTGATGCTGGACCAGCCCGACTGGCAGCGCCGGCTGCGCATCACCTTGGCCAAGACCAAGCCCAGGCTGCTGGTGTTGGACCCCATGGTCAGGTTGCATACTGGAGACGAGAACAGCTCGGCCGACATCAGCGAGCTGCTCGGCTTCCTGCGAGAAGTCCAGCGCGACCACCAGGTCGCCATCTGCCTGGTCCACCACATCCGCAAGGCCGGCGCCAGCCAACCCGGTCAGGCCTTGCGTGGCTCGAGCGACCTGCACGCCTGGATCGATTCGGGCCTGTACATGATCAAGCGGAAGGACGGCCTGCAGCTGCACGTCGAGCACCGGGCCAACCCAAGCCCTGACCCTGTGCGACTGAAGCTGGAGCAAGACCCGCCCAGGCTGGAGGTCGTCGGTGAGCTCGAGCAGCCCAAGGAGCACGCCAACGAAGGCCTCGACCAGCGCCTGCTCGAGGCCCTGCAACGCCAGCCCATGAATCGCACCGACCTGCGAGAGGTCCTTCGCATCCGCAACGAGACCCTCGGCTTGGCCCTGCGACGGCTGGAGGGCCACGGTGCCATCCGCCTGCAGGGCAACCGTTGGGCCGTTCCCGTTCCCGCCCCTTAGGGGTCCGTGGGAACGGAACGACCGCCGCTGGACGAGAAGGGGCCTGCACAGCGACCCTTCGCTGATCAGGCGATCACGCGGCGTTCCCGAGCCGCAGCGGACGTGAGCGCGAGGGTCTCAGCAGGCGTGGGCGGCAACAACCGTGTACCATCTCGCCCTCCGGCAGACAGAGGGTTTCTTGGCTTCGCTTATCGGATTGACGGCCCTCGAGCTGGATACGCCAGACCACACGACGCTGTCCAGGCGGAGCGCCACCCTGGAGGTACCACAGTTTGCCAGTCGGCACGACGGCCCTGACCACACTGGTCATTGACTCCACCGGCCTGATGATCGTGGGCGACGGCGAATGGCATTCTTACATGCACCGCAGGCCGAACAAGCGACGGAGCTGGCGGAAGCTCCACCTCGCGATTCGCCGTGACGGCTTCGTCGAGGCGTCCGTACTCACCGAGAGTGGTGCGGACCATGGGGTGGTCGGCGTAGGTCTCTTGGAGGAGCTCGTGGAGCCTGTGGCTTCCCTCCGGGCCGACGGAGCCTACGACACTCGTTCGTTCTACACCGCCCTGGGCAGAGCTGGGACACCCGACATCGACATCGTGAATCCTCCGAGCCGGAGGGCGACTGCTTCTATTGCGGCTACGGGAGCCTGGCGGCAACGGAACGAGGCGATCGTCAGGATCGACCAGATGGGAAGACGGCAATGGGGAAAGGAGGCTGGAGCTCATCAGCAAGCCCGCGCCTAGAATGGCGTGTACCGCTACAAGCGGATCGTCGGTGACCACCTGCGTCCGAGGACACCCGACAGGCAGGGGACGGAGGCGATGATCGGGGTTGCCATCGTCAAAAAGCGACCTCGCTGGGCATGCTGGAGTCGCTAGCGATCAGGATCTGAGAACCGCGCTTCTGGTGGCTGGCTTTCGCTCCATCCCAAGCCGTGCAACAACGCCCCGCGGAGCCGCCAGATGAGGTTTTCGCGGACCACGACGGTCGCGAAAGACTTAGTTAACGAGCCCGCCCCGCGCCCACGCACGCGCGGGCCAGCAGTCCGCCGCCGCGCGGTGCGGCTCGTTTGCTTGGTTGGGCGGGGCCGATCGCCCACCGAGGCATCGCCCCTGCGCGTCTATGTCACCATTCGCATCTCCAGAATAGTCCTGGAGTCTTCTGCGGTCAGCTCGAGGTTGTCCTCGGGTCGCCACCAAGGCCCACGGTGGCCGCGAGGGGGTGTCTCGGAGTGCAGCGCCAGCGCCTCCGACCAGGCCAGACCGCCGCTCGCGAGCGGGTGCGTCCACCTGGAGGGCCGGGCGTCGAGCGTTCGCGGAGCTGGTGAAGGTGTCGGTCTCAAGCGTCGAATCCTGGTGGCAGCACGGACGGTGGCCCTCGGCATTGGCGCTTGCTCCGGCGGCTGATCACAGCGGGGCCGGCGGGGAGCGAGGCCGAGCGAACCATGTCGCCGTCACCACAATGGGGACATCGGCGGCGGTCGGGCTCGAGCAGCAGGGCGGCCAGGGTCTCGATGAGGGCTGGCAGGTGCCTGCGAGGCCCGAGCAAGGCACGGGCCTTCGGTAGCTTCCGCTGGACGTTGGCCGAGGCATACAGCCCGTAGTGGCGGATCTTGGTGAAGCCCGGTGGAAGGACGTGCAGCAGGAAACGCCTGATGAACTCCTCGGGGCGCAGCCTGACCAGGCCGCCCTTCTTGTCCCTGAGGGTGACGATCTGGTCGGTGACCTCCACCAGCCGCGAGCTGGAGATGGCGACGCGGTGGGTGTAGGCGCCCAGGTACTCGACCAGGGCTGGGGTGTCGCGGAAGGGTGCCTTGGCGAAGACCACCCAGTCCTTGCGATACAGCGCGTCCCGCAACTTGGCCCAGACTGGGTCATCGGCCAGCACCGCGCTACCGCCGACGAAGGACAGCTCGCCACGCTCGCGGGCCTTGTCGACGCCTCGCAGGAAGCGATGGCGAAACATGGTGCGCATGACCTCGGCGGGGAAGAGGTACTTCCTGCTGGCAGGCTGCCAGCTGTCGGCCTCGACGGCGTAGGCCCCACCAGTCACGATGCAGTGCAGGTGGGGGTGGAACTGCATCTGGCCGCCCCACGTGTGGGGCAGCGCGGTGACCCCGAGGGTGCCGCCGAGGCGCTGCTCACCGAGGGTCAGCAGGGTGCTGGAGGCGGCCTGGAAGATGATGTCCAGGACCACCGCCAGTTTGGCCAGGGTCAGTGCGCGCAGCTCGGCTGGCACCGTGAAGACCACGTGGAAGTGGGGGACCGCGAGCATCCGCTCCATCCGGGCTGCGATCCACTTTTGCTGGCGCGGATACTGGCAGGTCGGGCAGTGACGATCGCGGCAAGAGTTGTAGGCGGGCAACTCGTGCCCGCAACTGCCACACCTCCACAGGTGACCGCCCAGCGCCGGGGTGCGGCAGGCGATCACCGCACGCAGCACCTTGGCCACGTGGGGGGGAAGCACGTGGGCGGCGAGGTAGGCCGGGCCATGGGCGCGGAAGATGTCCGCCACCTGCAGGCCAGACCGCCCCGAGCCCCGCGGCTTCGAAGGGCACGAGTGGGCGCTCACTTGGCGCTACGAGCCGGTGTCGAGCAGCTCCAGCGGGCTGGGCGTCTGCTGGATCAGCCGTGTGGCCACGTGGGCGTACTGCGCCGTGGTCTCGAGACACATGTGGCCCAGCAGGACCTGGATAGTCCGGATGTCCACGCCATCCTCGAGCAAGTGCGTCGCGAAGCCGTGCCGAAGCCCATGGTGCGTCAGCCGGCGGCTGATGCCCGCCCGCTTCGCCGCCATCGAGAAGGCCTTGGAGGCGGCGTCTCGGGGCATCGGACGATCCTCGAAGCACCTGGATGCCGCACCGCGAGCCGGGAACAGCCAGCCGTGGGGCGGGCGGTGGCGCCGCCAGTGGGCACGCAGTTCACCCAGCAGCGCTGGCCCGAGCACCGTCATCCGCGGCTTGTCACCCTTGCCTTTCCGCACGTGGAGCAGGTTCGACGCGCTGTCGATGTCCTCCACGCGCAGCGCTGTCACCTCCATGCGGCGAAGGCCCGCCGCGTAGCTCGCCAGCAGCATTGTGCGGTGGAACTCGCTGTGCGCTGCATCGAGGATCCGCCGAACCTCTTCGCGGGTCGGGACCTCCGGAGCCCTTCGCTTGGGTCGCGGCAGACGGATCCCCTCCATCACCTCGGGACGTCCCAGCGTGACCGCGTACAGGAATCGGATCGCCGCCGCGTACACGAGCACCGTGGACTCAGCCAGCTTCCTCTCACGAACCAGATGCAGCAGAAAGCTCCGCACCTCCTCGCGCCCCATACGACCCGGTGGGCGCCGGAAGTGCCTCGCGTACGCGGCGGCCTTCCAGACGTAGACATCGCGGGTGCCCTCGGCCAGCCCAGCCAACTCCATGTCGTCACGCATTCGCTCTCGCAGTACACTTGCCATCGGGTTCTCCTGTGGCCGGGCTGGTTTAGAAGAGTTGCCCGGGCCACAGGCCCGCTTCGGCCTGTGTTGTCCCTCCCTGCAGCATGGTTGCGATTCGGCTGATCGTCAGCCGCTACGCGTCACTCGCGCCTACACGAACCTCGTCCGCTGCTCGTCAGCCGCTACGCCTCACCCGGCACCAGAGCTGCCGCGGAGCGGCTTTGTCCAAGAGAGCTCGGAGGCCGTGGACGATGAGGATGAGCAGTCGAACCATGGAGCCAGGATGGCGGAGACTGGCTGCGTCGGCAACGACTGATCTGTGGATGGGCCGCTTCGTGGCCGTCGCTCATTTTCCCACGAAAACACCCGTTGTCGAACACGGATCGTGTTTTGACGAACCACAAGACTCAGGTGAGCATCAACTTCATTCATGGTGAGAAGAGCCCGGCGACTATGGTGTCTCACCGGACTATACAGGTTCTGGCCTCGCAAGATGTGACAGCCCATAAGAACTGGAGAGAACAGGATGGGTTCTGAATTCAGAAGTCTGTACATGGCATCGGTGCTGCTGACGGCGAGCTGCGATGGTGAGTTTGGCGAGCGACTAGAGGGGGTAGCGGTCCTGCGGATGCCCTGCTCTGACCTGGATGAAGGGGGCTACCCTGTCGAGAGTCGCTTTCCCTTGGGCGTGTACTGCAACGACGGCGTGTGTACCGGAGATCAAGGGACGATGAAGGGTGAAACCCAATGGAACTCGAACCATTGCAGCAGCACGCAGCCAGATGGCAGCGGTGGTTCGGTGGTCCTTGCTCTGCTGCCGTTCGATCCTGTCGAATACGATTGGGAGACAAGGACTATCGAGCCTGAAGATGGTGTACCGCTGGTGCTGTACTGCGCAGACAGTGATGATGCAAAGGTGTGCCGTCCCGATCTTGCCGCCTACGACTCTGAAGATGGTGCCCGTGTTTTCAACAACCTCGGATATCCCGGGTATACCCTTGCGTACTGGTCCGATGAAGGGATCACGCACTGGCTTGGTACCGACGAAAATGATACGTCTGTCGCGGTGACTGGCGACGTTCCAATGGTCTACCAATGTGAAAGCGCTGAAACATCGACGAACTGTCAGGCGTGTTGGAGTTGGACTATCGAGAACGGGCTCATGGACTTGACATGCAGCGATGACAGTTCGCGCCGAGAATACGCCATCCGCTGGCTTTAGTTTGAACTTGAGTCTGCTGGTAGGGGCTGTCCCTCGTCAGGGCTCCCATTCCTAAGTTCTCGGCTAGACCTACAGGGAATTTCTGCGCTCCACGAAGGCTGTCAGGGGGCGCCCTAAGTGATCCACCTCCGGGGCGGCCAAAGTGATCGTCCCGCTGTAGTCTCGGGTGCCCTGTCTGGCTGACATCGGAGGCGGCGATAGTGGCCTGACCAAGGAGGTCAGCCATGAGCACGACCGATTTGGGCAGGAAGGTACGTGGTCAGGCGGAGGCCGCAATGTTGCTCGCCGAGTGGCGTTGGTGCAAGGATCGACAAGCGATGGGGCGTCGTCCTCCCGGATATACGTGGCTTGCCTGCTCGAGCAGAACGGAGTCTCCCTTGTCGAAGAGCCGATCGAAGGTCCATCCCAACTACAAGGGCCGATACCGCGTGGCCTTGGTGCACGGCTCCGGTTGCCCCTGGTCCTTGCCGGTGCGATCGTGGACTCATCCTCGG
>ERZ890953.441-NODE-441-length-24139-cov-16.936888_pt1 | contig 24139 bp, 26 predicted proteins | sample MGYA00521264_ERZ890953 | MGnify/ENA primary metagenome ERZ890953 (study PRJEB32303, sample SAMEA104408629) | aquatic metagenome | biome: Brackish water; feature: Chemocline; material: water | place: Baltic Sea | collected 2014-10-26T21:54:00 | depth 200 m ...
AAAAAATACTCAACACGTGGCTGGCGATCAATTACGTGAAAGAGACTGACTACGCCTTACTGTTTGAAGCCATAGCGATATTTGCTCTCATCTTGCTAATCGTACTCTTCTTCTACATGAAATTGGTGAAATTAAAAAAACAACTCGAAACGTTGGCGTTAACAGACCCTATGACAAAACTTTACAACCGGAGATATTTTTCAGAGATGAGCGAGCGCATTTTAAATTTGGCAAAAAGAAATAAAACGGATTTATCCTTAATTATGCTAGACATCGACAACTTCAAAAATATCAACGACGCCTATGGTCACAAAGTTGGCGACGACGTCATCATCTCATTCGCCCAAACGCTCTCAAAGTTCAGTAGAAAAAGCGATATAGTTTGTAGATTTGGAGGAGAAGAATTTATTTTATTATTGCCAGAGACCAATCTATCCGGGGCCACTGTCATAGCCGAAAAAATTAGAGCTGAAATTGAAAATTCAAGCGTCAAATTAAATATCTCTCAAGAAATTAAATTCACAGCGAGTTTTGGAGTTGGGCAAGTGGATATTAAAAATGACGCCAGTATTGAAACCGTTATAAAAAAAGCGGATGACGCGATGTATGAAGCTAAAGAAAGCGGTAAAAACAAAGTGTGCGTTCAAAAGGACAGTTATGCAAATTAGTCTCTCTACATGGATGATGACGGCGTTTATTATATTTTTAATCTTAGGCGTATGGAAGATATACGCTTTTTTACCGACCAAGCAACTCGCGGACGATGACAAAACGCAAGAAGCGCAAATCGAGTTAATGCGACTAATTCTCAAAGTAATAGAAGAAAAGCGAGGTGATTTAACGACTAAAGAGTTGTTTTTTCTCGTACAAGAAGATAAAGAGTTTGACGGCGCGCTATTTTGGCGATTCAATCATAATAGACTCAATCAACTGTTAAATAGTTATTACGCAAGGAACCCTAACGCGTCATGCGTTAAGGATATTTACAAAGAGAACAACGCTTAGTTTCTGTTCAAAGCGTTCAAGTCTCTAAAGGCTTGCACAATGCGATCGACTAAACTTTCTTGCCCGGCGCGAAGCCATTTTCTAGGGTCGTAGTACTTTTTGTTTGGTTTGTCTTCACCGTCTGGATTTCCTATCTGCGCTTGTAGATAATCATGATTCGCCGCAACGTAGTTTCTCACTCCATCCCATGTAGCCCACTGAGTGTCCGTGTCAATGTTCATCTTAACGACGCCATAACCAATGGCTTCACTGATTTCAGAAGGTAAAGAACCTGAACCGCCGTGAAAGACAAAATTTACGGGTTTAGCCGAAGTCTTAAACTCTTTTGCAATATACTCTTGAGAGTTACGCAATATTTTAGGCGTGAGTTGAACGTTTCCTGGTTTGTAAACGCCATGAACGTTTCCAAATGAAGCCGCAATCGTAAAGTTTGGTGAAACTTCGCTTAACTCTTTATATGCAAACGCAACCTCTTGAGGTTGAGTGTAAAGAAGCGAGTTGTCAATGTTTGTGTTATCCACTCCGTCTTCTTCACCTCCCGTTACGCCAAGCTCTATCTCTATGCTAATGCCAATCTTGCTCATGCGCTCCAAGTAAGCTTTACACGTAGCAATGTTTTCTGCGATAGGTTCTTCCGAAAGGTCCAACATATGAGAGGAGAAGAGTGGTTTGCCGTGAGTCTTATAATGAATCTCGCTACTATCCAAAAGAGCGTCAATCCAAGGGAGAAGTTTCTTTGCCGCATGGTCTGTATGCAAGATTACGGCGACGCCATAAGCTTCCGCCATCATGTGAGTGTGAATCGCACCCGCGATCGCGCCAACAATCGCGGATTTTTCATTTTCGTTTGAAAGACTTTTTCCAGCGTAGAATGACGAACCACCATTGCTAAACTGAATGATAACTGGAGATTTAACTTTTGCCGCCGCTTCTAAAACGGCGTTTATAGAATCCGTATTTACTACGTTTACGGCAGGAATGGCAAACCCGACCTCTTTAGCATGCGCATACGCTTTTTGGACGTCATCGCCAAAAAGAACTCCTGGTTTTACAATATCTAAAATTCCTTTACTCATAAGCACTTCCTCTATTATTTTATATGCCGTCATTATATAAAATAACTCCTTAGAGCATAATATTATTTAAATTTATTGAGTAAAAACTCATATTTTCCGATTTCATCGCTCTCTTTGCATGATTCTTAGGATATGTTTACATGCATTGGAATCATCAGATTTTTAGAATTCAAATTTTTATTTTATAATTTTTACAAACTAATTATGATAACATTAGTACAAAGATAAAAAGGCTCTATTCAAATATATGATAAAGAATAAAAACGTCGATATTGTAACCGATATCGTTCTTGTTGATATTATAAATTTTTCTATGCTAACTTCACCCCAGCAGTTAGAGATTATCAACTTCTTAACAAAAAGTTATAGAAAAATGATTGAGAAGCTATTATCGGATTCAAATATTTCTTTAAATACTATGTTACTTGGTCTTATATCTACGGGTGATGGGTTTTATTGTATTTTAAATCCTAGAATCAAAGGTTATGGAGCTATTTTAGGTCTAAGTTTTAACCATTTCTCAGACCAGATTTCTAAGAGGTATCCATATTTTGAGGGAATTCGCATAGCCGTTCACACCGGTCAAGTGAATGAGTTTGTCGATATTTTAGGAAATAAAAATTACATAGGCGATGGTTTAAACGATTGTTCTCGATTCTTAGAGTTAAAAAACTTTACTATTTCGACCGTCATGGTGTCTGAAGCCGCTTATGAAAATCTTAAATTATTTTTAATTTTGCACAAAGATTTTGAGACGCTTCTGACGCAAAGAGGATTTAAATACTCAAATTATTATATGTTTGAAGATAAACATGGCAATGAAAAGCGTGGTCGATTGGTATGGCTCAGAAACGCAGGGATTATTAATCCGCCTAACATAAATTTTAATTCAATAGGATAAAAAAGATGAGATTAACGCTTGAGGAGTACTCAAAACATTTTAAAATGTCTAAAGAGATGATTAACTCCAAGCTTCGCGCTAAAAAATTAAACTATATCATTGAAAATGGGACTACTTATATTATTGTAACTAAAAGTTCCATAGACACTCAAAAGCAGAGTGAAATACATGAAGAAAAAGCTAAAACGCAATTAACTCCAGCCACTGTCGTCAAACAAAAAACAACCGTAGCCATGGTCCTTGGACTTTACCAAAGAGAAAATTTACAACTAAAGTCCAAAATAATTCAACTTGAAGAGAAAATAGACCGCTTAATAAATGATAAAGAACAGATGTTAAGAGATGAAATGAGTAAAATAGAACAGGTTTATAACGCCAAAGATGAACAACTTAAAAACGTATTAGAGCTTATAAACATTCAACTTAACGCGAAAAAAACAAGCACGATCCATGAAGTGGAAACTCTAGAAAAACAAATCGCTATTAAAAAAGAAGAGACTCCCAAATTTATTGAGCTAAAAGAGTATCTCAAAACGTTAGACGTAGAGATATATCAAAAAAAAGCCATTAAAAAAAGGTTTATGGCGGTATATGATAGCGACATAAGAATCATTAAACAAAATGGCAAACTCTACCTAGACTTTTCCAAATATGATTATAGCGATTTACTCAAATATTAGGAAAAGCGATGAATGAAATTCAAGATAGCCCTACAAAGATAAGAGAATCCGTAAATGTCGCCGAAGAGTTAATTTCACAAAGCGTTCTGATAAGAGGCGACGTAGGTAGCGGTAGCATAATCGAAGCAACCACTCTCCAAGTTGATGGAAGCACTCAAAAAGATTCAACGCAATTTGCAAGATATGGAATAATCAATATTCACAAAGGTTCGTTAAGGTGTCATAAAGCCAAAATTGCCGTTCTTGATGGAGGAGAGGTTCATGCCACTAAAGTAAATATTCAAACATGCAAAGGTGGTTCCGTTTATGCGCAGGACATTGAGATAAAAGAAGTTACTAACAACCTAATGGTTTACGCGTCTAACTCCATCAGTATAGATATAGTTACAGGCAAAGATAGTCAATTTAAAATAAATTATAAAGACATACCTATCTTAAACTCTAAACTAGAGCTAATGAGAGAAGACTTGGAAAATTTGAATTATGAACTCAAAGACGCTACAAAGCATAACGTATCTCAAGTTGCAGAGCTAAACTTGAAAATCACAACCTTAGAAGATGAAAAATCGTCCATCTTGAACTCCTACAAAAGCGCTAAAATATCCATACAAAAACCATTTAACGCTTCAAATGCAATCATCTTTACAATTAATGATGAGACTGAAATAACGTTTAAGACTAAAATGGAAAAATACGCTCCGTTTTTTCTTGAAATAAATCACAACAAAATCACCTTGATCCCTACAAATCAAACAATAACTCTGTAGAATGTTTTAGCGAGTTATTGTTGCATATAACCTACGCATAATGATATAATACTGTTAACAATGATTAAACAACAAGAATTTTTAGAAAATAAATAAACTAAAGTGATAAGTATATGAGTGCGCTAACCCATAAAGAAAGAGCAGGTTTAGATGAAGTTTTTTTGTCTATACACTCAGATAAATACCAAAGAATAAAAATAATATCATTCTTAATAGTAAGAAAAAGATTGAGGGTTTCTTCCTGCAATCTCTTCAAAGTGGCTAAATATGGACTAAAAGCAACAAAAAAACTGAATTTTATCGTCTATTTAACTAAAAAGAAGAAAAAATTAAGCAAATAAACTATAAAGTACGTTTAGCTGAACTATTTTCATGTGTATGACTTATATACGGAGGGTTCGGAAATATTTTAATTTAAGGGTGTATTTATGAATAAAGCGGAATTCGTAGAATTAGTACAAGCAAGTGGCGATTACAAAACTAAAATAGAAGCGGAAGCGGCTATAAAAGCTTTTACTGAGGCTGTTACTACGGCGCTAGTTAAAAAAGAAGACGTTTCTTTAGTTGGTTTTGGTAGTTTTGTAGCTGCTGAACAAAAAGGTAAAAGTGGTAAAGTGCCAGGTACTGATAAAACTTATACTACTGAAGATAAAATGGTTCCAAAATTCAAAGCTGGCAAAGGTCTTAAAGACCGTGTTGCGGCTGGTGAATAATCTTTATATATTGTCACTTTAAAGTGGCAATATTTTATACAAGCATATGAAATTATCTTTTTTTAACTCACTCTTCGCAAAATCCAATAAACCGCTCGTAATGCCAGATTCTATCCTTGTAAAAAAATTAAAAATAGTCGCTTCTGAAAACTCTCTTTTCCTCTATAACAATGTAAACATATACCATCATGCGAATAGTTATAACATTCCTCTAATGCTACTAGACCTATCCCGTGGTATTTATCTTTTTGAAAAAAAAGAGTGGTCGTATGACGATCTTAAAAATTCTACAATAGAAAAAGCGGAGAAGCAAAACAACTCAATAGACACGCTGTCTTATCAAAATCGACAAACGATAATCAATCAAAAATTCAATGAAATCACGCATCATGACAGCGTGCCAATTTTTAACTATTTATTGATGGAAAATATAAATATTGACCAGTATGAACACCTAAATGAATCGTTCAAAGAGTTGCTTCCAAGAAATAGGATTATATTTAACGACTCTAGCATAGAAGAGATTATTGAAAAATTGGAATATTCTGAACTATCAAAATCAAGTTTACCGTCTCAAGATGAGATTTTAGGCAATTTACTCATTCAGTACGCTATTTTATGTGAAGACTCGTCTCTAAAATTATGCACCCAAGAGCAGATGAATTTCATTGACGATGAAATATTCGGATTTGAAATATTACAAGCTAAAGAGGCTAGCGGAGTGAGCAATACCCTACTCCTAAAAGCCATATTAGAAAAACTAAAGCATAAAGATAAAAAAATACTCATCATTAAACCTAGCCGATTGGCTTGTGACATCCTAAAAAAGAAACTATTGGAAATCATAGAGCACGCTATCGTCGAGATAGACTTGACCTCCATCTTTGTTCTGACGCCCATGGAACTAGTAAATATGCATCTTCAAAAGCTAAAAAAAGAGCCTATAAAGGATGAGCTCTTTATTGATGACATACTTATGACAAAAAAATTTCATTTAGCGGAACTCGTTTTGTGTGACGACTCCAATTTATATACCGATGAATTTATAAATTATCTTTTACACATTCAAAACGATAGAGACCTTCTTCTTGTCAACAGCGTAATCAAAGACCCCCGTCACGTCTATAGGAAAACATTCCTAGAAGAGTCAAAAACAGTAAGTTTTTACAATGCGAATCAATACGCAAAAGCGTTGCAAACCGTTTCAAAACTTTTGAAAAGCGTTCCGGCAAAAGAGATTATGGTTGTCAGCAGTCACGCGACTAAAGAAAATCTTCATGAAGATATGACGTTTTACATAAACCATAAACCTCTTTTGCTAGATAGTTCTCAAAATTTAGTCGATCAAAAAATGGACTCGGTCATGTTGTCGACTTACGACGATATAATTTCACTAGACGTCAAACACATAGTACTGCTAGATATTTGCTCCACTGACCTATCTAAACTTAATTATGCCGTTAATTTGGCTAAAAGAAGCGTTTCAATTATTTATGAACAAGAGTGTCAAGCTATAAATGAATTAAAGGATACATATGAAAATAACTAAAACCGACAAAGAGTGGAAAGAGCAATTAGGTTCTGAAGCTTTTTACGTAGCGCGCCAACATGGCACGGAAGCTCCATTTTCTGGAAAATTTTATGACTATAAAGGCGATGGTCTTTACAGATGCGTCTGTTGCGACGCGCCTTTGTTTGAGTCCGATACAAAGTTTGACTCGGGAACCGGTTGGCCAAGTTATTACGAAAGCGTTGAAGACGCGATTACTGAAATAAGGGACATGAGTCATGGAATGATTCGCGTTGAAGTCAGATGCGCAAACTGCGACGCTCACCTAGGTCATCTGTTTCCAGATGGACCAGAACCAACGGGACAAAGATACTGCATAAATTCGGTATGTTTGGATTTTGAAGAAAAATAATTATTAACAAAGGAACAAAATGAAAAGAAGAATCTTTATACTTTTACTCGCCCTCTCGGCAAACTTACTAGCGGCCAATCCGCATGTAGTCTTGGAAACGACTCAAGGAAAAATAGAACTTGAACTCTACCCCGAAGTAGCGCCCTTAGCGGTGGAAAACTTTACGACTCACGTAAAAAAAGGCTACTACAATGGCATCGCGTTTCATAGAATTATCAATAACTTTATGATTCAAGGCGGAGACCCGACTGAAAGCGGTCGTGGCGGTGAGAGCATCTGGCAAAAACCTTTTAAAGACGAGTTCAAAAATAAAGTGTTTGACAAAGTTGGCGTCTTAGCGATGGCAAACGCCGGAAGAGGCACGAATGGTAGTCAATTTTTCATAACTACCGCCCCAACTCCTTGGTTGAATGGTCATCATACGATTTTCGGGCAAATTACTCCAGAATCACTAACTACTCTCAACAAATTAAACAACGTAGCGACAAGTGGCGGAAATGGCGGAGATAGACCTTTAGAGAGACAAGAGATAAAAAAAGCTTATATAAAGTAAACTTAACTTATTATTTGACACTTACTTACATGGGGAAAATATGGAAATTCAGACTATGAAAAAACTCGAAGAAGCGGCGCTTAAAAAAAGTGGTACGGATTTTACAAGATTGGGTTTTTCCATATTTTTTATGATTGGCGTTCTTACTTTTAGTTTTTTAAGCAATGGTGGAGTGCCTAACAATATGTTTCTCGCCGTCGCCGCCCTCATAGGCGCTTATATGGCGATGAACATTGGAGCCAACGACGTTGCCAACAACGTTGGTCCCGCCGTTGGCTCCAAAGCCATGACTATGACGATGGCTATAATAATCGCCGCTATTTTTGAAGCCGGTGGAGCTCTGATAGCCGGTGGCGACGTAGTTAAAACGATCAAAAAAGGCATTATTGACATATCCGCTTTTGGTGGACAACCTGACTTATTTATCTGGGCTATGATGGCCGCTCTTTTAGCCGCCGCTCTTTGGCTAAACTTTGCGACTATGATGCGAGCTCCCGTCTCTACGACTCACTCTATCGTTGGTGGAGTGATGGGCGCTGGAATTGCGGCGGCGGGATTCAACATCGTATCATGGGGAACTATGGCGAAAATTGCGGCTTCATGGATTATTTCTCCCGTTCTTGGCGGCATTATCGCCGCTCTCTTTTTATACGCTATAAAAAAATCCATTGTATTTAAAGAAGATAAAATAGAAGCCGCTAAACAATGGGTGCCTTTTTTTGTGGCCATTATGTCTTGGGCGTTTGTAACCTACTTAACGCTCAAAGGCCTTACAAAAATATGGCCACAAGTCATTGACGCTTTAAATATGATTCCTTTTGTTTCAATGGAAATGACAAAAAAGCCATCCTTAACGACAGCTCTTACGTTAGGCGCCATTGTCGCGTTTATGGTTTACGCCATCACAAAAAGTAAACTCGTTTCCAATTCAAGTTCGCTTGAAAATTCCAGAGAATCGGTCAACGCTCTTTTTACCGCGCCTCTTATATTTTCAGCCGCGCTTTTAAGTTTTGCGCATGGCGCAAACGACGTTGCAAACGCCGTGGGCCCATTAGCCGCCATCAATGACGCCGTCGTCAATGGCGGAGTCTCCTCTAGCGCCAGCATCCCCATTTGGGTTATGGGCGTTGGCGCTTTGGGCATTGCTCTTGGTCTGGCGCTTTATGGTCCAAAACTTATAAAAACGGTTGGCTCGGAAATAACGGAATTAGATCAGGTAAGAGCTTTTTCCATCGCCATGGCGGCTTCGATTACGGTTATTATAGCTTCTCAACTTGGTCTTCCCGTAAGTTCAACTCATATAGCGATTGGTGGCGTTTTTGGCGTTGGTTTTTTAAGAGAATATCTGCACTTAAACGACGCAAAGAGCGTTATCCAAGAAGAGGAGACAATGATTGCGGATGAGAGAAGCACTCTACACGCTTATAACGCGCAACTCGCCGCTCTTGAAGAAAAAGAGAAAAAATCTCAAGGGGATTATGAGAGAGTCGTTGAACTCTACAAACTCAAAGAGAGCGAAGAAAAACTCATAAAATCAGCTAAGAGGCATCTCAAGCAGACTAAAAAAATTCAATACGTAAAACGCGACGCGGTTAAGAAAATAATCGCGGCCTGGCTCATAACCGTACCCGCAGCAGCCATTTTGGCGGGTTTACTCTTCTTTATGATAAAAGGAATAATGCTTTAGGTTTACCTTAAATCTCTAAAAAAGCTTCATGTACGAGAATGGCTTGTTTATGTTCATAGACGTCATGCGCTCTGATTATCGAAGCTCCGCCTTTAAGAGCTTCCAAATGCAACGCCAAAGTTCCAGCCAATCTCTCGCTTATATCGCAAGGAGATATGTTTGCAATCATAGATTTTCTTGAGGCTCCCACAAGTAGCGGTTTGCCAAGAGTTTGAAAATGTTCCAAATGCTTAATCAAACGCAGATTGTCTTTTAAAGTTTTTCCAAAACCAATCCCCACGTCCAGCACAACGTCGTTAATCCCAAACGATTGAGCTTTCTGCGTCCTCTCTTGCAAAAAAGCGTAAACGTCGTTTAAAACGCTGTTATAGGTTGGATTGTTTTGCATAGTTTGCGGCGTTCCTTGCATATGCATGATTACGACTGTCGCGTCGTACTCGGCGGCTAGCTTGCAAACCTCGTCATTTGCCAATCCTGTGATGTCGTTCACAATTTTAAAGCCCGATTCCATGGCCTCTGAAATAACGATAGGTTCGTAACTATCTATGCTAAATTTGACTCTTTCGTAAAGTTTCGCTTCTTTTATCGACGCAAGTATGGGTTTCACCCGTTCCAACTCATCTTGCGCGCTCACTACAGGGGCGTTTGGTCGAGAGGAAACTCCACCTATGTCTATGATGTCCGCGCCCTCTTCTATCATCCTCTCCACTCTTTTTATGGCGTTTGAACCTTTGAATCTGCTTCCACTAAAAAAGCTATCGTCGTTGGCGTTTATGACTCCCATTATCCGTACGGCGTCAGGCTTTTTTATCTTGCATATTTTTTGCAACTCATAAGCCAACTCTTTTAAACCAAAAGGTTGAGCCAACTCTTTTCGACTCAATATCTCAAGCTCTCTTTGCGTCGCGATTAAAATGCAATCCACTTTAGGAGTCAAAGCGATTACCGTCCCACGAGGCACCGCCAAATCGGCGCCAATGGATAGCGCGTCTTGTTTTAAGATATTTGCCGCCCCAACATGAAGCTCTTTTATGTAAATGACGTGATGGGAAGCTTTGGAAGCCAAAATTTTGACTCCGCCCGCGTCCACTCCAAGCGAGCGCAAATAGTTTTTGATATCTATTGAATTGGAAAGCTTTTGAACTTGCAAACTATTTGTCCCTCGCAAAACTCATAATAAGCATGGCTAAAACGCTTTGAGGTCTTGCGTTTAAGTCCAACAACCTGTAAGCTTTGTCAAAATTATCCAATTGCACTGGAGTCAAAATCAGCCTATCAACGACGGTCGCCTTATAAAAAAGCGCTTCTACCAAATCTTTCGCGTCATTTTTTTTGACTCTCATATTCTCTTTTAAAAATGAAAACGCTTGCCCATAATCAACGCGAGCCAAGTTTAAACCAACTTCCACTTTTACATGGCTGGCGTTTACTTTTAGTATTGGCAAACGAGAACGAATCGTGGGTAAAAGATTTGATTTTGTAGGCGAGATGATAATAAACTCAATATTTCTAGGAGGTTCTTCAAGAAGTTTTAAAAGAGAGTTTTGCGCAATGTCGGTAAATTCCAACGCCGCCAATATTATGTATTTTGTTTGCGATTCGCTGATGTAAGCTTCGGACAAAACGGCTTTTGCATGTTCTATCTTAAAACTCTCTTCAACAAATTTCACGATTCGATACGGTTTTAAATCCTCTTCCAATCGCTCAAGCTCAGAGTTTAAATCGGTGGATATTAAAATGTGACCCTTTTGTTTCTCATGAACTTGCATCAACCTCTCCAAACATGGTGGCGTTGAGCGACGAATTCAAGAGTTTATAGAGTTGCAAGAGCTTAATGTCAAGAGACGAGTCATATGATTTTAAAGGAAAGGCGTTGTTGAACTCTTCATCAAAAATCCAGATATAACTATTATCTTGTCTTTTGGCAATATCGCTGCGCTTATCGTCGCCTTTGCCAATATACCAAAAAAAGTAATCGTTTTTGTAGGATTGAGAAATCATGTCGTCAACCATGTCGATCATTTCGCCGCCACTGATGCTATTGAAATGCGGATATATGCTATCAATGCTAATGATGGCGACGGGAGGGCGTTCGAGAAGAACGCTATTGATGGAATGAATTACGTAACCCTCAAACCACTTACGTTTGTCATCAGTAATGATTATAATGGTTTTTCCAGAGAGTATCTGTTTTAACGCGTAAGACGTGGCGGTCGTCCAATCAAAACGTTGCTCTTCGAGCCAACTAAGGCTACCTCCCTCTTTTCTTATGGCGTCTAAAGTCCACTGCGCGAATTCTGGCATAAGTTTTTACTTGTCCAACTCATAAATTGCATGTAAACTTCTAACTGCCAACTCTGCGTACTCTTCGTCGATAACCATGGATATTTTTATTTCAGAAGTTGAAATCATGTTAATGTTTATATTTTTTTGAGCCATTGCGGAAAAAGCCTTTGCCGCTACGCCAACATGAGACTTCATACCGACGCCAACGACGGAAACTTTACAAATGTCTTTGTTGTACGAGTCGGCTTTAACCTCTCCTCTCGTTACAAAACCATCGACAACGGCTTTAGCGTCATGCAAATCGCTAACGGGAACGGTAAAGTCAATATTTGTAGTCTCGTCATGCGCTTTGTTTTGAATAATCATGTCGACGTTGACTCCCGCGCCAGCCAATTTGTTGAAAATATCCGACGCGATTCCTGGTCTGTCTTTCACACCCATCAAAGAGATGCGAGCTTGATTTTTGTCTAATGCGATTCCGCTTACTAATGGTGCTTCCATAATGTTTTCTTCCTTGGTTATTAATGTTCCCTCTTCGTTAGAAAAGCTTGATCTCGTGACTAAATTTACGTTTAACTTCTTTGCCATCTCCACTGAACGATTTTGTAGCACTTTAGCTCCTAGCGAAGCTAACTCCAACATCTCGTCATAGGAAATTCTATCAAGTTTTTTCGCTTTTGGCTCTATTCGCGGATCGGTTGTGTAAATCCCGCTTACGTCCGTATAAATCTCGCAAAGATCGGCTTTTAGCGCTCCGGCGATGGCCACGGCGCTCAAGTCGCTTCCACCGCGTCCAAGAGTTGTAACGTCTCCATTGTCGTTTACGCCTTGAAAACCGGCAACGACCACTATCTTGCCCATCTTGATTGCGTCTTGCATGTTTTGAGGGTTGATGTTCTCTATGCGAGCTTTCGTATGGTCGCTATCCGTTACGATTCCAGCCTTTCTTCCAGTCATGGCGACTGAGTCAAAGCCCATCTCGCTAAGCGCGATTGCGAGAAGCGAAGCTGTCACTCTCTCGCCAGCGCTTAAAAGCATATCCATTTCGGCTTTAGCCGGGTTGACAGAAAAATGCTCCGCGTACGCAACAAGCTTATTTGTCTCACCGCTCATGGCGGAGACGACGACAACAACGTCATGACCATCTTTTTTAGTCGCGCTCACGCGATTCGCCACGTTTTGTATGCGTTGTAAATCTCCAACGCTCGTTCCACCAAATTTTTGAACTACTAACATCTAAAGAAATCCTTCATTTTTAAAATAATTTATAACTTTTTCGTAAACGTGTTGTTTGAAATGCGCCGTTTGATTTAGCGCCTCGTCAACGCTAACGAATTTATAATCGATAAATTCAGGATGCTTGGTAGCGAGTTCTATAACCGCGCTCTTTTTTAGTTTCACCAAAAAGTACCTCTGCGTCTGTCCTATGTAAGGCTTCATGTTCAAAGCTATTTTAGGAGGGAAATCGTAAGAGATCCACTCAGGGAATTCAGCGATTATTTTAGCTTTTTTCGTTCCTATTTCCTCCTTCATCTCACGAAAAAGGGCTTCTTCGACCTCCTCTCCTTCGTCAATCCCACCTTGAGGAAACTGCCAAATATCAGTCAAATCATTACGTTGCGCTATAAAAATCTCTTTTTTTTCTGGATAATCGTTGGAAACGATGATCATCGCCACGTTTGGGCGATATAAATCTTTTTTGCTCATTTAAATACCTGTATTATAATTGAGGCGATTATACATAAGATGTGATTAAAGTAAGATAATTTAACGCTATAATACATGAAAAACACTCCAAAACAAGGCGACGAAATGACAAAGCAAGTTGAGCATGAATACTCCGATAAGATGATTGAAGCTTTTATTGACAAACCGGAAAAAACGTTGTGGTATCGGCATGCTTTTTCAAAATTTAACGTAAACGGCGTTGACGCCATGAAATGGCATTGGAGTTGGTGGGCGTTTTTTGGTAGTTTTTTCTTTTTGCTTTATCGCAAACAATACGTACCGGCGCTTGTGCTATTTATCGCTTCCGTTACCATAGGAATGGTCTTCCCCCTCAGTCTCGTCATCTCGATTTTGGCGGGCGGATACTCGACGTATTTTATTTACAAAGGGTACAAAAAACAACTACTTGAAGTCGAGGCCAACGTCGAGGACGTTCAAAAGAGGGTCGACACGATGAGAGAAATCGCCGGTTTCCATCAATGGGTGATTTGGCTTTACGCCGTTATCTCAATATTTTTCTTTGGAACTTTCACCTTTGTTTTGTTTGGGAGCTTTGCGCGATAGATGTTGTTGTACCTTCATATCCCATTTTGCGACTCAAAATGCTCATACTGCGCCTTCAACTCTTACGTCGACAAGTTTCACCTCAAAGAGGAGTATATGAAAGCGCTGATGACGCAACTCGTTCATGAGCTAAAAAGGTTTAACGCCTCAAGCGAGAGCGTCGAAACCGTTTTCATAGGAGGAGGAACTCCCTCGACCGTTTCTCCCCAACTCTACAAACCCATATTTGATTATTTGAAACCATATCTCAAAAAAAACATTGAAATCACTAGCGAAGCGAATCCCAACAGCGCGACGAAAGAGTGGCTCAAAGGAATGAGAGAACTTGGAGTCAATCGCATTAGTTTTGGCGTTCAAAGTTTCAATCCGCAAAAGCTAAAGATTTTGAACCGCGCTCACACTCCGGAACAAGCGAAAAACGCGATTTTGGACGCGAGTGAAGTTGGCTTTGAAAATCTATCGCTTGACCTTATTTACGCCACTCTTGGAGACACGAAAGAACTTTTAGCACATGATGTAAAAAGCGCGTTTGAGCTTCCAATCAATCACATAAGCGCCTACGCTCTGACCATAGAAGAAGGCACCGCGTTTGAGAAAAAACCTCACATGTCAAAAGAACGACTTTCACTTACTTCTTGGATATTTAAAACCATACAAGCGAAAGGTTTTAGTCAATATGAAATAAGCAATTTTGGAGAGTATCAATCGAGTCACAATCTTGGATATTGGAAATATAAAGATTATATGGGCGTTGGATGCGGAGCGGTTGGCAAGCTAAATCTAGAGCGATTCTACCCTTCTACCATAGTCGAAGAGTACGTAAAAAATCCTTTAGAGATAAGAGTTGAAACACTCAATGAAGAGGACAAAAAAATAGAACAAATTTTTTTAGGTTTGCGTTCCTGCGTTGGCGTGGAGAAAAAAATACTCAACGCCCAAGAGTTAAAAAGAGCCAAACTCTTGGAGGATGAGAAAAAAGTTTATATGAAAGATAACGTTTTTTATAACTATGATTATCTTTTAGCCGATGAGATAACGCTTTTTATATCTTCTTGATGTTATTTTAGATAAAATCCGCGTCTAAAATATAAATTTTAAAGGTTTCATATGTTTGGTATGGGTTTCACTGAAATACTAATTATCGCGGTTATCGCGGTTCTTTTTTTAGGTCCGGATAAGTTGCCTAGCGCTATGGTTGACATCGCTAAATTTTTTAGAAACGTTAAAAACACCATAGGAACGGTAAAAAGTTCCATAGAAGAAGAGATGAACGTTAGCGACATAAAAAAAGAGGCTCTCGCTTACAAACAAGAACTCCTAAACGCAAGTGAGGGCTTGCATAAAGCTAGCGATGTGAAAGGAACGATTTCTTCCTACTTAAGCGATGACTTGTTGGGCGATGACGACGAAAAACCTCTCGTCGCCAAAGCGGCTCAAAAACCCGAAGAAGTGACCTTTAAGAAAAAAACAAAAGAAGACGGTATAAATGTTTGATGAATTAAGACCACACTTGGTAGAACTTAGAAAAAGATTGGCTATTTCAGTGATTAGCCTTTTTGTTATGTTTTTTGTTATGTTCTTCTTTCATGAACCTATCTTAAACTGGATGGTTGAACCACTCAACGCCGCCTTAATAGAAGTCGGCAAAAAATCGCTGCACGCGGCGGATGGAATGATAACGACTTCCCAAGTTGGAGGAGCGTTTTTCGTAGCGCTCAAAGTCTCTTTCTTCGCGGCGATTATCGGGTCTCTTCCAATTATTCTCTCACAAATTTGGCTTTTTGTCGCGCCGGGTCTCTACGCCAATGAAAAAAAGATGATTATCCCTTTTATAGTAGGGGGAACCGTCATGTTCCTTATTGGCGTGCTCTTCGCCTACTACGTAGTGACGCCTTTTGGTTTTGATTTTCTCATCACCTTTGGTAGTTTTAAATTTACTCCTCTTATAAACATAGAAGATTACGTGGGGTTTTTCACAAAAATATTATTTGGCTTTGGCATCGCGTTTGAACTTCCAGTCTTCGCGTACTTTTTGGCGCTTTTAGGTCTTGTCGACGATAGACAAATGACTGAATTTTTCAAATACGCCATAGTGATTATTTTCATAGTCGCGGCGCTTTTGACTCCTCCCGACGTTTTAACGCAACTTCTTATGGCTGGTCCGCTTATCGTGCTTTATGGTTTCTCGATTTTGATAGTAAAAGTCGTCAATCCCGCCGCGCCTCTTGAAGAAGACGAAAGCGAAGAAGAGTCGGAAACTGAAGACGCATTAGAATCGTCAAAATAAAAGCTCAGAATGAAAGAGACTCAAAACATAGAATTACTGACTTCCAGCTATGACTTCACCCTGCCAAGCGAGCTCATAGCCTCGCATCCGGCGAATCCGCGCGACCATGCGAAACTTTTGGTTTACGACAGAAAGAGCGACGCCATCACTCACGCTCGCTTCTATGACTTGGAAAAATTCATCCCTCATGGTTGCGCTTTGATTTTTAACGACACTAAAGTGATTAAAGCGCGACTTTTCGGTTTCAAGCCAAGCGGTGGAAAAATAGAACTGCTTATAAACAGACCTCTCAACGCGACGGACGTCAACGTTTACATGCGGGGCAAAGTAAAAGTAAATTCCATCGTGGCGTTTGATGAAAACTTAATCGCGCAAGTTAAAGAGCTTAATGAGGACGGAAGCAGAGTCGTAAACTTTTTGACGCATGACAAAGTGCTTCGTTTTGAAGAGGTACTCCCCATCATAGACAAAATAGGTCACATTCCTCTTCCGCCTTACATACAAAGAGAAGATAACAAAGAGGACGCAAGCGAATACCAAAGCGTATTCGCCAGAGAAGAAGGAGCCGTAGCCGCCCCAACCGCTTCCCTACACTTCACGCGAGAACAACACGCTCGCATATGCCAAAACTACGAGCACGCTTACGTCACGCTTCACGTCGGCAGCGGCACTTTCAAACCCGTTGACGCGGAGATTATCACAAATCATCCAATGCACTCGGAGTACTACGACATCTCGGACAAAGCCAAAATATTGTTAGATTCTCAAACTCCCGTGCTCAGCGTTGGAACGACGTCAACGAGAACAATCGAGTTTTACCAAAAACATGGAAAAAAACAAAAAGGCGAAGCAAATCTATTTTTGCACCCAAACAACAAACCGAGTCGAGTCAATCATCTACTGACAAACTTTCATTTGCCAAAATCCACGCTGCTCATGTTGGTCGCGTCTTTTGTAGGACTGGAAAAAACGCAAGAACTCTACAAAGAAGCGATACGAAACAACTATAGATTTTACTCCTATGGCGACGCCATGTTGATACTCTAAACTAAAAACACTTTGGCGTTTCGAACCTCAATCGCTCCTAAAAGTTCCGCTTCAAAAACCCTACTCGGAAACTTCGATAACGCTTCTTCATAAGTGGGACTGTTTTTACAGAACTCCAAAAAATCGTCTTTTGGCTTCTGGCTCTCTTGAAGCTTACCAAATCGTGAGACAAAAGCCTCAACGTCATAAATTGCTTTCGCTTTGTTCTCTTTTAACAGCTCTTGAGTGGCGCCGCTATCGCCTAGATGGTGAGGAAAAACAAATATCTCTTTCTTCATCTTCAAAGCGAACTCCACGCTTCTCATGCTGCCACTGCCAAGCTCCGCTTCGGCGACCACTAAAACGTCGCCAAGAGCGACTACAAGTTCGTTCCTCACTACAAAACTCCATGAAGTCGCTCTAAAAGCAGGCGCGAACTGACTGAGCAAGAGACCGTTTTTCTCTATGTCCGATAATAAATTTTTATTCACTGCTGGATATTTTACGTCTACTCCGCAAGGCAGAACCGCTATCGTATTTGAACTTCCAGCGCCTAAATGAGCCACAGCGTCAACGCCCATCGCACCACCGCTTACAACGCAAACTCCAGCTTTTGCCAAAGACGAAGAGAGTTTTTGCGTCCACTCTCTTGTATATTTTGAAGTTTTTCGCGAGCCGACTATGGAGACTTTAACTCTTTTTAAAAGTTCCATGTTTCCACTATAAAAAATCTCTTTTGGATAACTCTTCATGGCGTCGAGTTCTTCTATTTTTTGTTCTACCTTTTTCATAACGTCAATATATCTGACTAACGTATACTAATTCAACGTCTCTCAAAAGACTTTTAGACTCTTCGAGCGCTTCCAAAGTATTGCGATGAGGATGTCCTATCGCGATGGCTGAACCATGTTGCTTTGCGGATTTAATTGCGATTTTTATTTGTGATTTTATATAATCTTTGTCCATGTGGTGATCTAAGAATACGTCGCGAGCTACGTATTTGAGTCCAAAATTTTTCATCACTTTTGGAGCCTTGGTGTCCGCTGTCGTTCTACTATCGACAAAGTAAATATTATTCGCTTTTAAAGCGAATATCAATCTATTCATGGCTATCTCATCAGCTGTGAATTTACTTCCTGTATGATTGTTAATGTAGGCAACCTTCGGAAATAATCTTCTAATCTCTTTAATTTTGGAGGATATTTTCTCTTGCGAGTCATGTATTCTAAGAGTATTTGGCTCTTCCGCGCTAAATCTCTGAGCTTCCATCGGTAAGTGAACCATATAAAAATTTTCATTTGCCGCTAGCGTAGGCGTGTTTGGTCTATTGTGACTAGGAGGTAAAAATGACTTTGTTAAGGCGATATTGAGTCTATTTATGGCGTTTACTTGGGATTTAGTTCCAACGTCATCGATGATGATCGCTAATCTTGGCTTCAATGAAGATACCTGTATCGGTCTAGGAATCGCTTCTGGAACCAATTTAGGTTCAGAATAATCGAACTCATGAGACGCTGAGACGTATTTAGGTTTAACTTCTTGTTGTCGTAAAACCTCTTGTAATTTTTTGTTGACGCTCTTTTGAGCACGCTCTTGAGTGTTTTTTTGTAGACTTTTTTCTATCTTTGCGATAGCCGACACCCGTTGTTCTAAGTTTTGTTTCTCTAGTTTTTTCACATCGGAATTTGCGTCGTTATAGCCAAAATAATATCCTACGACCATAGACGTTAAAACCAAAGCGATTATCGCCAAAGTCCATGCTACGTATCTTAAAATTACCGCGCTATTTTTCGATTGCGTTTTTTTTGGTTCCGTAGTTATCGATTCTGAAGTTTTTCTTTTTGCCATAAATATCTTTCATTTCTAAAAATTTTTGTAACTATATCCTAAAATAATAAAAACCACGAATTGCATTTCATTTTGTCATGAAACGAGTATCGAAAATTCTTTGCATTAAGCTAATAATAAGTTTAACACGTTATCTTGTACCAGTATAAATTTACTAAAGGATTTTTAAATTTGAAAAGAATTGTATTTAAAGTCGGAAGTAGCGTATTAACTGAAACGAATAGTATCGCACGAGAAAGAATGTTAAATTTAGTCTCTCTAATTGTTGAAGTGCAAAAAAAATCCGAAGTTGTTCTTGTGACTTCAGGCGCGGTCGCCGCTGGATATACAGCCCTCAAGCTTGATCGAAAAAAGCAAATTACCAAAAAGCTTTTAGCCGCGGTAGGACAGCCAATTTTAATGAGTAGTTACAAAAGTAAATTTGACATTTATGGCGTTGACATTGCTCAAATACTTTTAACTGAAGATGATTTTGATTCTAGAACTCACACTAAAATTTTTCAAGAAATCATTGATAGAGCGCTAGAAAACAATATCTTGCCAATTGTTAACGAAAATGACATCTCTACGACGCCTGACCAACTTTTTGGAGACAATGACCAACTTTCAGCTCATGTGACGCACTATATAAACGCGGACATGCTTGTCGTTTTAAGCGATATAGATGGTTATTATGATAACAATCCACATGAAAATCCAGAAGCGAAAATTAGAAAAATCGTAAATGAAATTACGGATGAAGAACTAACTCAACAACATACGCCCAATAGCGACTTTGCAACTGGTGGAATAGTGACAAAACTACGCGCCGCCAAATATATCATGAGTAAAAATAAAGAAATGTTTTTATGTAGTGGTTTTGATTTAACCGTGGCAAGAGAATTTTTAATTGAGGGAATTCACAATCAAGGAACTCTTTTTACAAAAAAGAATTAAAAAATAGAAGCGTTTCGAATAGTGGTGCTCAATACTGGATTCGAACCAGTGACCACCTCCATGTCATGGAGGCACTCTACCGCTGAGTTAATCGAGCTAAAAATAATAAAGACTGAAATTTTAGCAAAACATTCTTAAAGTAATTTTTTTTTATTGAATATTCATGAAATATATCTATTTTACTTTTAATTTAGGTTTATTCATAGTATAATTTTACCCATAAAAAGATATATTTAGATTATATCAAAAAAAGCGTCGCAAGGTATATTATGAAGTTGATCGAATTGGAAGAACTTGGCTTAAAAAACATTGGTAAAATTCATCGTAATCTAGATTATGATGAACTAATAAAACATGAATTGGAAAATGGTGAGGTTACTCAAACTAGTTCTGGCGCCATTAGCGTTGATACGGGTATTTTTACTGGACGCTCTCCAAAAGATAAATATTTTGTGGATCGAGAACCATCTAATAAGTTTATTGGATGGGGCAATATAAACAAAAAAGTAAGCGCTGAAATATTTGATGAACTTTTGGAGCTTACGCGTAAACAATTGTCGGGTAAAGACTTATATGTAACTGACGTGTTTACCGGAGCGAGTCCAGCGTCACAACACTCCGTGCGTTTCGTAACTGAAATCGCTTGGCAGTCGCACTTTGTTAAAAATATGTTCATTCGTCCAAGCGCTTCGGCATTAGAAAGTTTCAAACCTGGTTTTACAGTTTTAAACGCTTGCAAAACAGTCAATGACAAATGGAAAGAACACGGACTGAACTCTGAAGTTTTTGTACTCTTTGACGTTGAACGAAACATTGCGATTATTGGTGGCACATGGTACGGTGGCGAGTTGAAAAAAGGAATTTTTTCAATGATGAACTATTGGTTGCCGCTACAAGGCAAACTATCTATGCACTGTTCGGCAAACGTTGGGGAAAGAGGCGATACGGCTCTGTTCTTTGGTTTAAGCGGAACTGGTAAAACCACTCTATCCACTGACCCTAAGCGAGCTTTGATTGGCGATGACGAGCATGGATGGGACGATCATGGAGTTTTTAACTTTGAGGGTGGATGTTACGCAAAGGTTATAAACCTTAGCGCGGAGCAAGAACCTGAAATTTTTGCCGCCATTAGAAAAAACGCTCTTCTTGAAAACGTTGTAATACATGATGGAGAAGTTGACTATTCCGATGATTCCAAGACTGAAAACACACGCGTTTCTTACCCTATAGAGCACATTGAAAATCACAAACCGGACTTGATGGGCGGTCACCCAGAAAATATCATCTTTTTGAGCGCCGACGCGTTTGGCATATTGCCTCCGGTCGCCAAACTTACGAAAGAACAAGCCATGTACTACTTCTTAAGTGGTTACACCGCAAAACTCGCGGGAACGGAGCGCGGCATTACAGAGCCTGTCGCAACTTTTAGCGCTTGTTTTGGCGAAGCGTTTATGAGTCTTAACCCAACGGTTTACGCAAAACTTCTTGGTGAAAAAATAGACCAACACAACGTGCATGTTTATCTTGTCAACACTGGCTGGACTGGTGGCGCTTATGGCGTGGGCAAGCGAATGAGTCTTAAAGACACGAGAGCGTGCATAGACGCCATTCTCGACGGCTCGATTCATGAGAGTGAATTTAGAACGACCCATACGTTTGGATTTAGCGTTCCAAACACTCTCGCCCATTTGGACACGAAAGTGCTTTTCCCTAGAGAAGCGTGGGCCGATGAAGCCGAATATGAGATAGCCAGAGATAAATTAGCCGCTATGTTTATAGAGAACTTCAAAAAGTATCAAACGCAAGATCATGAGTTTGACTACTCTGCGGCCGGTCCTCAACTATAGAAGATTAATTTATTTAATCTTCTTCTTCTTTGTGGCTTGCGTTAAGTAAAGCCATAAAGAGCCTCCAAAAATAAGAAGTATAATTGGAGCTATCCAAGGCTTCTCACCAATTAGCCCAATAAACTTAACCAACGCGTCGCCAGAATAGTAACTTCCAAACCCAAACGATAGCGTCCAAACAGCCGCGCTCATTACGTTTAAAATGGCGAACTTTTTAAAGTCGTATTTTGTAAGCCCTATCGCGATGGGTATAAGCGTTTTAATCCCATAAACGAATTTTTGAATCAAAATAATCCATGAACCGTACTTTTTCATCATGACGTGGGAGAGCGCCAGTTTTCTTCTATGTTTTCTGATTCCTTCCATCATCGTTCTTTTTTGATAACGAGCCATGTAAAAAAGCATGACGTCGCCGATGGAGTTTGCGACGAACGCGACGGCCATTGAAGTCGCTAAATCCATTTTGCCCATGTATGACAAAACTCCAGCTCCAATAAGCGCGACAAAACCGCCACCAAGCGAGTAAATAAAAAGTCCTATGTATCCATAAGTAGCCAAATTACTAAATGTATCTTCCATGTTTATCCTAAATTTGTTTTATTTTCATGATTTCGTCGCGAAGACGAGCCGCTTCTTCAAAGTTCAACTCCTTGGCCGCTTGCTTCATTTTGAGCATCAACTCTTTCGTTATCGCTTTTCGTTCCGAAGCTGGCATTTTATCCATTTTTTTGTGCTTTTGGTAGATGTCGCCATGCTCTTCGAGTTTTAGATTTTCATCAAGAGAGCGTTTCGTCGTCGTTGGAGTTATCCCATGCTCTTTGTTGTAAGCTTCTTGAATCTCGCGTCTAGCGCTTGTTTTATCCATGGCTCTTTGCATGGAACCCGTTATCTTGTTCGCATACAAAATGACTCTACCATTTGAGTTTCTAGCTCCACGACCTATCGTTTGAACAAGCGCTGTCTCGCTTCTCAAGAACCCTTCTTTGTCGGCGTCTAAAATCGCCACCAAACTAACTTCCGGCAAGTCCAAACCCTCTCTAAGAAGATTTATTCCGATGAGAACGTCAAACTCGCCCAAACGCAGTGCTCGTATGATTTGGTTGCGTTCTATCGTGTCTATGTCCGAGTGCATATACTGCACTTTCACGCCTAAATCCGCAAGATATTTTGTAAGAGCCTCCGCCATTTTTTTCGTAAGAACCGTTATGAGAACCCTCTCGTCTTTAAGGGTGATTTTTTTTATCTCGTCATGTATGTCTTCGACCTGATTGTCCGACGTTCTTATCTCGATGAGTGGGTCGAGAAGTCCCGTTGGACGTATGATTTGTTTTGCGACCACGCTCGACATCTCTAGTTCGTATGAGGATGGCGTCGCTGAGACAAAGAGATAATAAGGGGCTTTATCTATATACTCGTCAGCTTTTAGTGGGCGATTGTCCAACGCCGAGGGAAGTCTAAAACCATAATCGACTAAAACGTCTTTTCTAGCCTTGTCGCCCGCGTACATTCCACGATACTGAGGAAGAGAAACATGAGACTCATCTACGATCACGAGATACTCTTTGTTGTTTTGGGCAAAATAATCAAGCAGAGTGAATGGCGCTTCTCCCGGTTTTTTGTTGGTGAGCAAACGCGAGTAGTTTTCGACGCCCTTGCACATTCCCGTCGTTTGAAGCATCTCCAAGTCAAACTCGACCCTCTGTTTCAATCGCTGATGTTCCAACAGTTTTCCTTGACTCGTAAAGTAAGCGAGTCGCTCGTCAAGCTCGTCTTCTATGCGCTTAATCGCCACCGCCATTTTCTCTTGACTCACGCTAAACTGCGAAGTGGCGTAAATGGTGACGTTTTCATGCTCTTCGAGTTTTTTGTTGTCAATCACTTCAAAAGTGTAAATGGCCTCAATCTCATCTCCAAAAAACTCGACGCGAATGGCTTCTTGCTCAAAATAAGGCGGGTAAATGTCCAAGCTTTCACCATTGACTCGAATGTGCCCCGTGTCAAAATAGCCGTCATTTCGAGAATATCCCATCTCAACTAAACGAAGCAGAAGTTTTTTCTGATTTATCTCATCTCCGACCGCCAAGGCTTGAACCATGTTGAGATACTCTTCAGGGTCGCCAAGCCCATAGTTGGCGGAGACGGAAGCGATGACGATGACGTCGTCGTAAGAGAGAAGATTGGCGGTAGAGGACAAACGCATGCGCTCAAGCTCGTCGTTTATGGCGCTGTCTTTTTCTATGAACAAATCCTGACGGGGAATGTAAGCCTCCGGCTGGTAATAATCGTAGTAAGAGACGAAGTACTCGACATGCG
>ERZ890953.442-NODE-442-length-24139-cov-5.359367_pt1 | contig 24139 bp, 23 predicted proteins | sample MGYA00521264_ERZ890953 | MGnify/ENA primary metagenome ERZ890953 (study PRJEB32303, sample SAMEA104408629) | aquatic metagenome | biome: Brackish water; feature: Chemocline; material: water | place: Baltic Sea | collected 2014-10-26T21:54:00 | depth 200 m ...
TGTGGCGTAAACTGTGGAATTAAAAATTTGAGCTTCACCCATAGGTTTAGTGCTAATTAACATGCACTTATGCTATGCGAAAGTGGACTTTTTTTAAACCTTTGTAGAATAAATAACTTGTGAGAGAAACTGTTGTGAAGTTACGGAATCAGGTATAAATCAGGCAAAATAATCTATTCTCCCATCATCAATCTTCAAATACAGGTTGCTGTGCTGAATACCTGTCAGGTCATCCTGCGATGAAAGAGTTTGCTGTGTATTATTGTCGTTTTGTGCATTATTATCCTGCTGAAAAAAATCCCCCTGAGCCATCGATTGTTCACGATGTGACACATCTACATTCACCGAACTATAACCCGCATCCTGTAAAAATTCCTTTAACCGCACACTGGCAGATTCAATCAGATCACGAGTATGTGCATGCTGTGTATTTATCATTACCGTAGCACTGTCATCCTTAATCTGAATCTGTATATCCAGTTTGCCAAGGTGTGGAGGATCGAGCCTTATTTCTGCACTATTTAATTGCTTGTTAAGCGCCAGTGAAACCCGTTCACCCAGGGCCTCTCCCCACTGTGTGGCCGGCGCCTGGGGAGAAAGTTGAAGTGTCGGTAAAGCTTGCATCTGTGGTGGATTTACTGAACTTTGAGGAGCAATCATTGATAACGGAGCTTGCTGAGCCAATACAGAAGTCTGACCTTCCTTACCCTGAACAACTACCTGTTCAGGTAAAAGTTTTTTTAGTGCAAATTTTTCCAGTTCGAATTCATCAGCTTCCTGCTTTTCGGCATTAACCAGTTGCAGACTATTTTCATCCGCTTCAGTTGTAGCTGGATTCAATAAATTAGCACCAGCAGCCAACGCATCATCATCCATTGATTTAACGGAATTAGGCTCAATATAATTTATCTGCGTGATAGAATTAGACAGGGATACGTTTAGTGCAGGTACAACTGCGGAAACAGGTTGCCGAGATGGCGGCAACTTTTCACCGATTTTAGTGCCTCCCTGATTTACAGGGTCAGCCGGTATTAATGATGCTACAACAGCTTGCAAAGGGCTTTCAATCAAAATTTCCGCTGATTCACTGATTAATATGTCTTCAGGCTGCGGAATTGGAGCAACTATATTACTCGCCCATTCTGCTGATAATTTATTGTCGCTTTCAGTAAAATATTGCTGCCCTGCAATAACAGAAGAGGAAGTAGCGCTCAAACTAAATTCAAATTTGGCATCAGGATCAGTATTTACAATGACATCAAAACCTGCTGAGAGCCCGGTAATTACTTCCTTTTCGGCAGTTTGAACAATATCATCCTGATTCGACTGGAGCTGAAGCTGCTGATTCAATATCGTTTCGAAATCGACTTCCAGAAACGGCTGCTCAGGTACTTGATTATTAACCTGTAGACTACTTAAATCACCAGCTTGCTGAACCGTGATAAGCTCTATATCAATGCCATCGGCTGGCATCTCAGGAGTAATTGCCGCAATGGATATCGGGGTACTGTTTGATATAAGCATGTTCAGGTCCACGGTTACTTTGTTTAAAACCAGTCAATTAACAACTGGGTTATAAACAGGTATTGCAGCTATCGTGCCATATTTTTAACGGTTATAATCTTTGCGTAACTCAGCGATTGCCCCGTTAACCAGGCTCCCTGCAGACATCGGACTTTGTTTATCGTGCGAGGGAAAGTCATTTTTTACCCAAGGGGCATCCCAGCTCAGATTTTCCTAAGCCCGAAAGTCTCCTATGTACTTTTAAGGGATATCCTTAAGGCTACTTCATCCATCAGGCTCTGTTCTACTCTATCGGCCTGTTTCAACTCACCTGCCTGTATTCTATCAACAACCTTATGCATGGCATCCGAACGGGAGCGAGTAAGTTTCCATTTCTCACGTTTGATTTCTACTTCCCGTTGCGCCATGGCAACGACCTGTTCCTGTTGAATTACGGTGTCATTAAGCTGTGTATAAAAGCGGTTATTTTCCTGCAGTTGAACCACTGTAAAAGTAATCTGCCCTGAGGTTTGCTGACTGGCATATTCTTCTTTATAGGCAATCAACTGTTGTAACCGGTTTTGTTGTTGCTGTAACTGCTGCTGACTAAACGCAACCGCTTTCAAAGCTGCCTGTTCACGCTTATCAACATGTTTTACGACCGGTTTTAATTTTTCACTACGCGTCATTTTTACTACCCTTTAACTGTGCTGGCAGGATTGGCCACAGGAACTGCAGTTTGTGACTGAGCTACCTTCGGTATATCAATTAATTGGTTTAACTGAGTATAGCTTTCACTTAAGGAAACTGCCTGATTCATATCCTGCGACAAAAATGTCATCAAGCTTGGTTGTAATTGTATTGCCAGATCAATCTCTGGATCCGATCCCCGCTGATAGGCACCAACACTGATTAAATCTCTATTTTGCTGATACAGGCTGTATTTTCTACGGAAAAACTGCACTCTTTGCTGGATATCTGCTGACATAATTTGCGGCGCTAAACGACTGATAGACGCTTCTATATCGATGGCTGGATATTGACCTGACTCTGCCAGTTGACGTGATAACACGATATGCCCATCGAGTATGGCTCTGGCCGCATCGGCAATCGGATCGTTATGATCATCTCCTTCCACCAGTACCGTATAAAAAGCTGTAATAGAACCACTGCCGCTATCCCCATTACCGGCCCGTTCGACTAACTGTGGTAAGCGTGCAAATACCGATGGTGGATATCCTTTGGTGGCTGGGGGTTCTCCGATTGCAAGGCTTATTTCACGTTGAGCCTGTGCAAAACGGGTCAATGAATCCATCAGAAGCAATACATTTTTACCCTGATCCCGGTAGTATTCTGCAATGCTGGTCGCCTGCATCGCGCCATGAATGCGCATTAATGGCGAAGAGTCTGCCGGGGCAGCAACGACCACTGATTTTTGCAGGCCTTCTTCACCCAGAATTTCCTGCACGAATTCGCGTACTTCCCGTCCCCGTTCACCAATCAACCCAACTACAACCACATCCGCATCTGTATATTTGGTCATCATGCCGAGCAATACCGACTTACCGACACCACTACCTGCAAATAATCCCATACGTTGCCCCCTGCCGATAGTCGTTAAGGCATTGATGGCCCTGACACCGACGTCCAGCGGTTCACGTATCGGGGTTCGACTGAGCGGGTTTATTTCACGCCCTTCCAGAGGCATGTGTATACGTGTTTTTATCGGTCCCTTGCTATCCAGCGGACGTCCGCGACCATCAATTACCCGCCCTAACAGTTCCGGTCCCACATTAACGGCAGAAGAGTGACTGGTCGGAATTACCCGTGAATTTGGTACCAGTCCACGAATATCGCTGGTAGGCATCAAATACAATTTATCTCCCGAAAAACCGACAACTTCGGTCTCGACTTTCTGTCCTGCCGGCGTTACTACATCACAACGGGCACCGATAGGTGCCTGACAACCGGAAGCTTCCAGCGTCAAACCCACCATACGAGTTAAAACACCTTCTACTATGGGTATACCGCAAACATTGTCACAACTCTTTGCCGTTTGCGCTAAAGATTTAGCCCAGCTTTGTAAGGCTTTATCAATCAGTGGAGGATGCATCTTGCCTGTCACTCCTATCCTCTACTCTTTCTCCGCCGAGTACCGAGGCTGCCAGAGCCTGCAAACGGTTTTCCAGCGTGACATTGATAGAGGATTGATCCGACTTAATTTCACAACCACCGCGCGTAATCATCGGGTCTTCCATCAATTTCCAGTTTTGATCTTCATCATGTTCATCAAGTTGCAGAGTCATTCTGACCAGGTCGGCATCTTCCGGGTGCAAATAAATTCTTATTTTTCGAGAATTAACAGGCAGCATTTTTACCGATTCCTTAATCAATGCAATTATCTCACCCGGTTCTGCTCTAATTTCCCGTCGCACTAATTGTTGCGCCAGAGTAACTGCCAGTAAATTTAATTGTTGCTCAACTTCTTCATTTAAATATTGCAGGGGTTGCTCAAAAAACTTAATTACCTCCAGCAATTGCTGTTTCTGTGCGGCGATTTCAGTTTCGGCCTGTTTTAAGCCTTCCTTATAACCTTCCTTATAACCTTCCTCATGGGCTTCTTTATGCCAGGCTTCAATATCTTCGGCCGTCGGAATGTCTGGCGACTCTATTTCGTCTACTGACCCTTCTTTCAGTTCTGTTTGCTGCGCATCTTTTTCTGGCTTAAAAACCTGGTTGGAACCTGACCCCATGTTGGGAAGACACCATTTTTCAACGCCAACCTGTTTATCTTTCGATATTTTGTTTATGCCTGTCACCATGCGCTGCTATATTTACACCATTTCCTCGCCACTTCCGCCCAGAACAATCTCACCGGATTCTTCCAGACTACGAGCAACATTTAATATTTCTTTCTGTGCTGCTTCAACTTCACTCAGTTTGACAGGGCCTTTAGCCTCCATGTCTTCAACCAGCATTTCAGCGGCTCGCGATGACATATTTTTAAGGAATTTCTGTTGAAAGTCATCATCAACACCTTTTAAAGCTAATGTCAGCAGGTCGGTAGAAATTTCTCTGAGCATGGTTTGAATACCTCGATCATCGACATCACGTAAGTTATCAAATACGAACATTAAGTCCTGAATACGATTTGCCAGGTCCTCATTTTCAGAACGCACCTGCTCCATCATTTTTGCTTCGACAGCGGTATCGATAAAATTTAAAATATCAGCAGCCGTTTTTTCACCGCCGACCATGGAAGATTTAACATTGTCGTTATCGGAAAAATATTTTTCCATGATCGCGTCAAGTTCCTTAATGGCAGCAGGTTGCACACCATCCAGTGTCGCTATACGCATTAAAATTCCAGAGCGGGTATTTTCCGGTAAATTAGACAGCACCGCAGCAGCACTATCAGCTTCTAGATAAGACAACACGATTGCAATAATCTGCGGATGTTCGAGTCGAATAATTTCAGCGATGGACTTGGGATCCATCCATTTCAGTGCTTCCAGGCCATTACTGCCACTACCCATCAAAATTCGATCTATGACATTGCCGGCTTTATCACCCAGCGCCTTTTCCAGCATTCCTCGAATATAACTGTCATTGCCTATGCCGAGTGCCGTCTGGTTTTCCAGCAGGTCCAGAAAATCATCGATGACAAACTCAACCATCGGACGGGTTACATCATTCATGGTTGCCATCTTGGCACCCACCAGTTGTACCTGTTTAGGGTTCATATGTTGCAAAATTTGTGCAGCAACGTCTTCGCCCAGCGTCAGTAATAACAGAGCCGCTTTTTCCGACCCGCTCATGTTTAGCGTGGGAACAGCAGGCGGTGGAGTAGCTACTGAGGGCTTTTCGGCTATTTCGCTCATTGATCTTCACTCACCCAATGTTTCATCACATTTGCAACACGCGCCGGATCATCCATCACCAGAGTTCTGGCCATCTCGACTTTTTGCTCGTGGGTCGCATTACTACGGCGTATTAAAGCAGCTGCACTGTTGGGGTCTTCTAACATTTCAAGACTACCATCAGCATTGACGTGTGTACCTCTCTCAGATCGACCTCTTTCAGTATGTTCATCGTCATCAACCAGTTCACCGGTTTTGGGATCAATATGCTGATGCTCCTGCTCGACTCTATTCGGATTTAGTGAGCGTAAAAAGGGACGACCGAATATCAGGTAGACAATTAATAGTCCAATAGCGCCAAAAACCTGTTTGGCCAGATCCACAATCCAGCCTTCACCTAACATGCTTTGCCATACAGAAACTTCAGTCATTTCCTGTTCCACTGAGACAAAGTCGGTATTGATGACACTCACCGTATCTCCACGATTCTGATCAAAACCAATGGCTTCCCTGATCAGGCTTTCAAAGCGTTTAATATCTTCATCACTGTAAGCCACCTTTTCCAGGGTTCCATCATCTTTAAGCTGGCTTTTAGAGTCTATAACCACCGCTACAGAAAGGCGTTGAACCGTTCCACGAGGATTTTGTGTGTGGCTAATCAAACGATCAACTTCAAAATTTCGGGTAGAACTGCGGTTTTGATTAGCTGGTAATCCAGCCGAATCATTGCCCTGATTGACGGCCGGATCGGTGGTACCGGTGCCAGGAGGTTGATTACTCAAAGCACCTGGAATACCCAGAGCCTGGGTGAGATCACGTGTTTCCTGTTCAGATATTTGTTCACTACGCACAACCGATCTTTCCGGATCATAAGCTTCACGGGTTGACTCCACACTGGAAAAATCGAGTGATGCCGAGACCTGTGCATTCACCTTGCCTTCACCGATGATCGGTTGCAGCAGGTTGATAATTCGATCCGTATAGTTATTTTCCAGTTTACGGGTGTATTCAAACTGTTTATTAGTCAAAGACATATCATTGTCTTTATCGGCTGTTAGTAATCGGCCAAATTGATCGATCACTGTCACCTGATCCGGGCCCATCATTGGAATACTGGCGGCTACCATGTGAACGATGGCATCGACCTGAGTCGGTTCAAGACGCCGCCCTGCATAAAGCTTGGTAACTACCGATGCACTGGGTTTCACCCGGTTACGGATAAAAATAGACTGCTTGGGTAAAGCCAGGTGAACCCTCGCCTGCTCTACACTACGAATTGATTCTACAGAACGCGCCAGTTCAGCCTCAAGTGCATGATTGTATCGCGCTGTTTCAATAAATTGACTGGTACCCAGGCTCTGATCATCCTGTAACATTTCCAGACCTTTGGTAGATCCTTCCGGCAAACCCTGAGCTGCAAGTTTCAGGCGAGCTTCTGCAGATTTTGATTGGGCCACCATAATAGTGCCGGTATTGCCATCAATCTTATATTCGATATCACTGGCACTTAATATATTGGCAATTTCAGCGGCATCACGTCCAGACACATTGGTATAAAGCGGAGCATAATTCGGCTCCGATGACCACAATACAACGACTGTTCCAATCGCTACTGCAAGTGCCAGCCCGATCAACCGGCCGAAATGCCTGACAGTTTTCGACTGCATAAAAGTATCGATTGGATTACCGGTATGCACTTCCTTTACAGCAGTTCCAGTAGCAGGTGCTGCCAGAGCCGGTTGTTGTGTTATTGCATCAGCCATATTTATTTGCTCTTAGAGTATCTTGCAGAGTAAAACGGAAAATTAAACCGGCATATTCATAACGTCCTGATAGGCCGTTAACAGTTTATTTCGAACTTCAGTCAATGCCTGGAAAGAGATACTGGATTTTTGTGTGGCAATCATTACCTGTGCAATATCTACATTGGGATCACCCATTTCCAGGGCCTGTCCCAGTTCTCTGGCCTGTGTCTGACTCTGATTCACCTGATCGATAGCCTGCTGCATCATTCCGGCAAAACTACTGCCTTGTGGTTTTGGAATTGTGCTTTCGGGTAAAACCTGGCTTTTTGCCATAGACTCTATGGCGTTCATCTGGTTGAGTACCTGATTTATATTGTTAATTATCATCGCAGTGTCCCTAGTCAACTTCTTGACGAATTTCATATCTAATAAGTTATTTGAAAGCCTTAACAGAGTGATATTAAGATGTTTTTTTGACTTATCATGCCTGTTTTAGCGTTCGTTCAGTGAGTTCTGCAACATTCAGGCCAATTCATGAATAAACAGTAAATAGAACGGAAATTCACGAAAAGCCCTAATTAGAAGGTGAATAATTATAAAAACAATTAATAGCCACCTCATCTCTATTAATTTTTTTAATCTAACAGGCCTCTTAACTGGGTTACACTTGAGCTTATAAGTATGATTCAATTACTCAATAATAACTTTTATAACAAGTAAAAGAGGAGAAACAACTCATGCGAAGATTATATTTCCTGGTACCTGATGTAAAAAGTGCAAGCGCCATTGTTGACGAACTGTTACTGGCACGCGTCGAAGAGCGCAAAATACACATTGCTGCAAAAGACCATCATGAATTACATCAGGCTAATCTGCCTGAAACCAACCTGCTTCAGGACACCGACTTTATTCCCGCCGTTGAAAAAGGACTGGCTGTAGGGGGCGGCACCGGAATTCTGGCAGGTCTGGTAGCAATGAGTTTTCCACCTGCGGGACTCATTATCGGTGGCGGAGCCATACTGGGGTTAGGACTTCTCGGCGCTGGATTTGGAGCCTGGGTGTCTGGCATGATCGGTATTAATATAGAAAACTCTCAACTCACCAAATTTGAAGAAGCCATTAAACAGGGGCATTTATTATTAATGGTGGATATTCCGGTATCTCGTATTGATGAAATAACCGGTGTTGTTAAGAAACATCACCCTGAAGCTGAAGTCAGTGGAACAGAACCCACCCTGCCAGTGTTTCCATAAACTCACATCGAGTGTCCACCTGTTAAAGTGCCGACACTCGATTTATGCGGGATTAGCCTGCTTTACTTCTATAGCATTGCCATCCGGGTCTCTGAAAAAAATAGCTGGTCTGCCTGACCTGCTGCGTGTGTATTCAATATAATATTGCTCCAGCCTGTCAATTAGAGCATTAATATTGCTGCCAACCAGGCATACATGGCGATCTCTCCCACCATGCTCTGGTCGATTTTCTATCGGGTCGGGGTTTTTTAAACACAGGCAATGAATGGCCTGCTGACCTACCTTTATCCACAGACCATCAAATGACATTTCCGGGCGACTGCTGTCCAGTTCCAGTCCAAGAATATCGATATAGAAATGTCGACTTTTTTCAACATCCTGAATAATCACACTGTGATGATCCATACCTAAAAATTTATTGTTTTGCTGTGCCATGACTTTCCTGCTTTAATTTTTGTCGATTCAGAGATCTTTGCTGCGAAATACAGCTTATCCCGTTATAATAGACCTACAGTTGACTAATTCCCAGACTATGAACCCAGATTTAACGTTACTCCATCCCTACCCGTTTGAAAAACTCAATAAACTGAAACAGGAAGTAAACCCGGCCACTCATCTGGAGCACATTGCCTTATCCATCGGCGAACCCAAACACCCGGCGCCTCATTTTGTGGTGGAAAGCCTGATTGCACACACGCACCTGATGTCCAGTTATCCAACCACGAAGGGCATTGCTACATTACGTGAAACCATCTGCAACTGGCTACAAAAACGATTTAACTTAAACAATCCGCTAAACCCTGAAAAGCATGTTTTACCGGTAAATGGTACACGCGAAGCCCTGTTTGCATTCGCACAATGTGTCGTCGATAGAACAGCGACTCAACCGCTGGTACTTATGCCAAACCCGTTTTATCAAATTTACGAAGGTGCCGCTATTTTAGCAGGTGCACAACCTGTTTACATGAATTGTACTGCAGATAATAATTTCCTGCCGGATCTGGATAGCGTCAGTGAATCCGAGTGGAATAATTGCCAGTTAATCTATATCTGCTCTCCGGGCAATCCCACCGGAGCGGTGATGCCTACCGGGTATTTGCAAAAACTGATCAAACTGTCGTTACAATATGACTTTATTATCGCCAGTGATGAATGTTATTCGGAAATATATTTCGATGAACAGAACCCGCCAGCGGGTTTACTGTCAGCGGCAGCTGAAATGGGGATTCACGATTATAAAAACTGCGTGGTTTTTCATAGCCTGTCTAAACGATCTAACCTGCCAGGCCTGCGCTCAGGTTTTGTGGCCGGAGATGCCGATATAATCAAAAAATTCCTGGTATACCGGACTTATCACGGCTGTGCCATGCCACCGGCAACCCAGTCTGCCAGTATTACCGCCTGGAAAGATGAATCGCATGTGGTCGAAAACCGCAATAAATATCGACACAAATTTGATGCCGTGCTGGAAATTCTGTCAACGACTCTTAATCCACAACGTCCCGATGCCGGATTTTATTTATGGGCAAAAACCCCCATCAACGACACCGATTTTGCACAGCAGTTATTTGCCCGGCAAAACATTACCGTATTACCCGGCCAGTATCTTTCACGTTTAGCGGGAAATCAAAATCCAGGCGCTAATTATATCCGCATGGCGCTGGTAGCGCCGCTGGATGAATGTCAGGATGCAGCCCATCGAATCAATCAATTTATGAATACTCTTTAACTTTAACTGGAGACTTTTTAATGTCCGATATCCAACAAATCATAGAAGAAGCTTTCGAGCGTCGCGCTGACATCACCCCTCATAACGTTGAAACACTGGTAAAAGACGCTGTTACCGAGGCTATAACTTTACTTGACAGTGGAAAAGCCCGTGTGGCCGAACCCGTTGACGGTGGATGGCAGGTCAATGAATGGCTGAAAAAAGCAGTATTACTGTCTTTTCGTATCGAAGATAATCAGTTTATTAAAGGTGGATTCACCAATTATTATGACAAGGTACAATCTAAATTTGCCGACATGAATACTCGAGAGTTTCGTGACAGCGGTGTTCGTGTTGTACCTCCAGCAACGGCTCGTCGCGGTTCATTCGTCGCACCCGGTGTTGTTATGATGCCTTCTTATGTCAACATTGGCGCTTATGTTGATAGTGGCACCATGGTTGATACCTGGTCGACAGTCGGATCCTGTGCTCAAATTGGCAAAAACGTTCACCTGTCAGGTGGAGTAGGTATTGGCGGTGTGCTGGAACCTCTACAGGCAGCACCAACTATTATTGAAGATAACTGCTTCATAGGCGCTCGCTCTGAAGTGGTTGAAGGCGTTATCGTTGAGAAAAATTCAGTCATCTCGATGGGCGTATATATCGGGCAAAGCACCAAAATTTACAACCGTGAAACTGATGAAGTGACTTACGGACGTATTCCTGAAGGCTCCGTAGTAGTTTCCGGTAACCTGCCTTCTGCGAATGGAAAATACAGCCTGTACTGCGCGGTTATAGTGAAACAGGTTGATGCTAAGACACGTTCTAAAGTCGGCATTAACGAGTTGCTCAGAGACATCAAATAATGTCTGAAAGTTTACCTGTTATGTATGGTATCCCGAATTGCGATACCATCAAAAAAGCCAGAAACTGGTTAACATCTCATAATATTGAATACCAGTTTCATGACTACAAAAAACAGGGTACTGATGAAAACCAGTTAAAAAACTGGCTGCAGGAACTGGGCTGGGAGCAACTGATTAATAAGCGCGGTACAAGCTGGCGGAAGCTGGATAAAAAAACTAAAGCTGGTATGGATATTCAGCTTGCGCTGCAGATTATGTTAGCCAATCCATCCATAATAAAACGACCTTTACTGGTTCTAAGTGATCAGAAAATACTGGGTTTTAATGAACACACCTATCAACAGGAGCTTCTGACAAAATGACTTCAGAATCACAGGCACTGGCTATCCAGCTATTATCAATTGACTCTGTAACACCGGATGATAAGGGCTGCCAGCAGCTGCTTTGTGATCGCTTAAGTCAACTGGGGTTTGAATGTGAAACCATGCAGTTCGGGGAAGTGACCAACCTGTGGGCTCGTCGTGGAACAACTTCGCCAGTACTGGCTTTTGCCGGACACACCGATGTGGTACCAACAGGCCCCATTGAACAATGGGACAGTGACCCTTTTAAACCGGAAATACGTGATGGCTACCTGTATGCTCGCGGTGCCGCCGACATGAAATCCAGTATCGCCTGCATGGTCACAGCCTGCGAACGATTCATTCAACAGCACCCTGATCACTCAGGATCGATTGCCTTTTTGATCACCAGTGATGAAGAAGGCCCCGCTACAGAGGGTACGGTTAAAGTCATACAGGCACTTGAGCAGCGTGGGGAAAAAATTGACTGGGCCCTGGTGGGTGAACCTTCCAGCACTCATACGATAGGTGATGTCGTCAAAAATGGCCGCCGTGGTTCTTTAGGGGCCAGATTGACTGTACATGGCATTCAGGGGCATGTTGCCTATCCACAACTCGCCGATAACCCGGTCCATGGTGTGGCTCCGGCACTTGCAGAACTAGCCGCAACCGAATGGGATCAGGGCAATGAATTTTTTCCCCAGACAACTTTCCAGATTTCAAATATCAATGCCGGCACCGGTGCTACTAACGTCATTCCCGGTGAAGTCATTATCGATTTCAACTTACGCTTTTCCACCTGTCTAACTGCTGAACAAATTCAGCAGCGCATCGAAACTATTTTACAATCACATCAATTAAAATTTGATATCGACTGGACACTATCCGGACAACCCTTCCTGACCGCCGCAGGTGAGCTGGTCGAGGCTGCTCAAAAGGCGATAAAAGAAGTAACTGGAAAGGAAACAGAATTATCCACGGCGGGAGGAACATCAGATGGCCGATTTATTGCACCCACTGGTGCTCAGGTGTTAGAGCTAGGACCGGTCAATGAAAGTATTCATAAAATCAATGAAAATTTGAAATTTGGTGATATAGATACCTTATCGGAGATCTATGAAAAAATATTACAAATATTACTCAGCACAGAACCTGAATAATAAACAAGGTAACCGTATTTACCTGGGCCTTCCTGTAAAATAAATGAATCTGCCCTTCCCGCTTCCCGGATTAAAATCCTATCGTGGACGATATCTTTACAGTATCGCTATCGCGCTGATAGTAATCAGCCTGTTTACCTATAAAAACTGGAAAGAAATTACTCAGGCTAGTTTCGAGACACAACAAAACATCATACACCGTAGCAAAAACACCAACACTCTAAATGAAATAATCAATCAAATTCCAGCTATAAAAGCACAGATTTATCAATATAGTCTGGAACCGGAATTACTCAGTAAAGTTGAAATAAATAAATCCATCACTCATTTTCTTGAGCTGACATCAAATTTAGATATCTCAGTATTTGATGATATTGACTCCTTTATGTTAAACAATTTTATTGTTCAAATTCCCATTCAATTACATGACTCGGTGATAGATCTGATCGAGGTACGAACTGACACGAATTTATGGATTCCTTCAACAAAAATCATGTCTGAAAAATTATCTCCAATCAACGATAAAATTATCATCACTATTAATGACATGCTGAGTGAACTGGATACCTTGAACCATCCTCAAGCAAACAACCTCTACAAAAAGTTACTAACCATCAAAATCACCTGGATTTCTATCATTTCGGAGTTTCGACTTATCATTTCTAACAGATTTGGTATTTTCGGCTCCTCCGTAGATGGGCTTATGAGCCGAATAAAAAATCTGGAAATATTACTATCTCAGTTGGAAAAACTATTGAAAGAACTGGAATTATTTCTTTCCGGTGAGCAATTCGAATTTATCCGGGACATTTTTTATCCTCAGCTCAGATCTGATACTGCAGACTGGAGTGCGTTACATCAAACAGCTATTCAGTTAATACTCAAACAGGACTGGCGTAAAGATATCGAAGTATTACAACGAATAGAAAAATCCTTAGAAAGTTTTAATCAGACATTTGTTAGCTTAAGAACTGAATTAACGGAACAGTCCATCCTTGATATTAAAAAACTGAATGACATCAACAGGTCACTCTCTATTTTTATCATTATACTAAGCCTGTTTGCTCTATTTATTGCAGTTACGGGTTATTTATTTTTTGATCGTCACATTCTGAATCCCATCGCCAAAACAACCCGTGCTTTATTCTTACAATCGAAAGGAACGTCTCAGGAACTGGAAATACTTTCAAAGGCCAGCGAAACCCAGGATCTGATAGAAGCATTCAATCATATGAGCGAGCGAATTAAACAACGCGAAACTCGTCTTGATCATATGGCGCATCACGATGCCCTGACCGACTTACCCAATCGATTATTATTTAATGAACGGCTGGAACACGCCATTAAACTCACCGGTCGTAGCAGTAAAAAATTAGCTTTAATGCTACTGGACCTGGATCGATTTAAAGTAATCAATGACACTCTGGGGCATTTATTTGGTGATAAATTACTGCAGCAAACATCTATTCGACTGAAACAGGCCATCCGTGCAGAAGATACTATTGCCCGGCTGGGTGGAGATGAATTCGCCATAATACTTGAAAATATATCAAATACGACAGAGGTCGAAGTATTTGCCAATAAATTGATCCGGCTTTTCAGTGAACCATTTTTTATAGATGAACAGGAAATACACATTTCTACCTCCATCGGAATAGCGATTGCCCCGTTAAATACATCAGATCCAACTTCATTGATTCGCTATGCTGATATTGCCATGTATGAATCCAAAAACCACGGCAGAAATCAATTTACCGAGTTCAGCAGTGATCTTGAACATGCCGAGGCATCGATTATTAATTTCGAAAATCAACTGCGTGAAGCAATCACTGAAAAACAATTCGAAATTCATTATCAGCCTTTGATAGACATTAACAATGCTGACTTTATCAGTAGTGAAGCCCTGATACGATGGAACCATCCTAAAAGAGGACTTATCCATCCTGAATTTTTCATTTCTAACCTGGATAATTCTGCCCTGTTATTCGATCTCACCTGTTGGGTTATTCGAGAGAGTCAGAAATTTCAGTTATCCGTTGAGCAAACCAGTAATATAATCCCAACCATTTCGGTCAATCTTCCTTCCGCTATTTTTCAACAGGAATCTTACCGGGATAAAATAGAATCCATATTTTTAAATGAAATTAAATATGCTGACAATTTTGTATTAGAAGTAACTGAAGACACGTTAATTTCTGATATGGAAAACACCTCTATCTGTTTAAATAAACTGCATAACAAAGGATTTAAAATAGCACTGGATGATTTTGGAACAGGTCAGTCATCGCTTTCACACTTAAGAGTTTTTCCAATCGATATCATTAAAATAGATAAAGAGTTTATTCGTGACGTACATATAGATAAGAATGATGCTAATTTAGTCAGTGCCATCATCAGTATGGGGCTAGATCTAAACCTGAGAGTAATCGCAGAAGGTGTAGAACAGCAGCAACAGCTCGATTTTCTGACGGACAGAGGCTGTCACCTGATACAGGGGTTTCTATTAAGCAAACCTATAACGGCCCGTAAATATCTACAATTCATAAATCAACAACTTGTTAGCAGCTGATGCAACCATCCGTGGGAATTACAACAGGACGTTTTGCCCCCACTCCCTCAGGACCATTACATTTTGGATCACTAGTTACCGCGGTAGCCAGTTACTGCCACGCTAAATCTATGAAAGGTAAATGGCTTGTGCGTATAGAAGATCTTGATACTCCCAGGGTCACCACAGGCGCTGCCGATGATATTTTACTGGCTATTGAAGCCTTCGGATTTGAATGGGATGATGATGTTTTATACCAAAGCCAGAGATTTCAAATCTATCAGGGCTATTTAGATGAATTAATACAACTTGGAATAGTGTATGGCTGTAACTGTAGTCGAAAAAAATTACTTGAAAAACCTCATCACACGGGACCACTCGGAACCATTTATGGTGGCTACTGCCGCCATAAACATCAACAATTGAACAACATAAAACTACGACTGAATACTGAACAGGCTGGTAAAATTGAATTTACTGATCAATACTATGGAACTATTAACCGGGACATTGATAGTGAAATAGGCGATATCATTTTGAAACGACAGGATGGCATTTACGCGTACCACCTGGCTGTAGTAATTGACGATGCTTTACAACAGGTAAACTACATCGTAAGGGGTGCCGATCTAATTGATGCGACCTGTGTTCACCTTTACCTTAACCGGCTATTCGGGTTTCCTGATGCACAGTATTTACATGTTCCGCTGGTGAAAAATAAATATGGAGAAAAACTAAGCAAACAATCCGGCGCAACAGCTCTATCGGTTGAAAACCCTGAGAAGCTACTACTCAAAGCCTTACATATTTTAGGGCAGAATACACCTGCTGAGCTGTCCACCTATAAACCAGTCGAAATTTTACAATATGCAATAACACACTGGGATAGCAAAAAAATTCTTAACCACTCAGCTAATTCCAGTGTAAATGATACAGATTAAACAGTTTATTTTGATAGCAGCAAAACCTTGCCCCAACAATAACCAGTATCTATGGAATAGGAATACATAGCATTCACCTTAATTCCAGTAGTGTATGCAATTAATGCCGTGGATAACAGTGACTTCGCTCCAGCAAAGGTAACGCCATTATAATTAGGATAAAATAAAATAGTGCTGGAGCCATCCTTTGAACATATAGCGTCCTTCTGTTCTTGCAGATTAATCATAAAGCCACCCTGGTTCATTACCTGAATAGATTTTATCTGTTTCAGATCTGTCCAGTCCTCGGCAAAAATACCTGTAGTGACCAATAACAGGCATATAAATACATACCATTTTTTTATAATCATACTTTTACCTTTTTGTATTTTATGTTTTGGGCAGTTAAATTTTGAGCCAAACCTGCTCAATAATTTTGTTCATTATACAGGTATGTTATAAAGAGATTAACTGGAGTAAAAAAAAACCACATCGTTCTTTAAAATTCTCACAGATCGATGTGGTTAAGTGGAGGGTAATTAACAGGCAGTAGCAAATATATAAAACGAGTTTTACAAATTTCGGGAATCAGCTCAAACCAGACTTTCTGCTACCGCTAAATTTCTCTTTACTGCAATAAAGGATGCTGACCTCATTTGTCCTGTTTAGCTTTTGCTTTTGCTTTCGCTTTTGCTTTCGCTTTTGACTTCTTTAATTTTTCTTCCTTAAGCTCTTCATCTGTCCTGTTTTTGAGACTGTTCTTATCCGCTTTCACTTTTTTAACCGATTTATCTTTTTTAAGCTTTTTGTTTGCCTTATCAGACTTATCTTTAAGTGACTTTTCATCTTTTAAATCAGTCTCCACCTTTGTTTTTTTCGCTAACGCCTTTGTATCTTTGTTATCACTAACTTTTAATTTACTTTCTGCAGCTTTTACCAGACCACGAGAAGTCGACAGGTTTTTGCTGTTCTTCAGAATAGTTTCCTTACCTATTCCTGGCACATTCTGCAGATCATCAACAGATTTAAAAGATCCATTTTTTTTCCTGTAATTAACTATAGCTTCAGCCTTAACGGGACCAATCCCTTCAAGGTTCATTTGCAGTGCCTTTGCATCTGCCTTATTAATATTAACAACATCGGCCATAACTGGCTTAACGAGTATAAGCATAAAGGACAGAAGCAATAAAAAACCTATTGATTTAGTCCATACTTTATTTGTATCTAATACGCCAGTTCTCTGGAAAGTATTCATTTAATCTGCCCTATATTAATGAGTAACCACTGGGTCTAATGTTTTTGCCTGTTCTATCCACTTACTCACTGTGTTTAAACCAGGTGAAGTTTTACAAAGGTTTTTTTCTTTATTCACTTCGGCCATTTTTGCTACCAGGTTTTCTGCATTACGAGTACGTAATTCTTTAACTGTATCAACTCCGGCTCCTTCAAGTAGTTCAGCGAATTGTCCGGCTACACCATTGATACGAAAAAGGTCACACATATTGACCCATTTCAATATATTTTTTTCGTTGATAGTCGTTTTATCAGCTAAAGCCTTTCGTCCCGGTTTGCTGCAACCAATTTCCAGTAACTTTTCAGCCGTCACAATTCCTTCGTTTTTTAGCAGTTCTGCAAACTTGGGACCAATACCTTCTACTGTTTGTATACTTTTAGACATTTTATATTCTCCAGTTTTATTCAAAAAAGTTGTTAACCTTTAATTATTTTCGACTTATTACAGCGCTCATAGAACCTGCAATTGAATGGGTCAGGTTATTTCCTGTTTAAAAATGATTTCAAAAAAAAGGGGGCAATAACCTCAAACCCTGATACCACCTGCTGTGAATTTAATCCGGATTTTTTTTCAATAGCTTCCAGATTAATAGTGTTTAATAAAATGAAAGAGCTATCTAATAGCAGGTTATCAATCGATTGCGCAACTACCGTACTCCGTGTTGATTCCGCAATATCAAATGCGGCCTCAGGTAAAAAATCTATCGCCTGATTAGCTGTAAAACCCGCACCAATAAGCTCATCCATCAGAACCCTTCCGTGTTCTTCAAAACAATCTTTTATAAAGTTCATCTGATTGATTCCTGTGCTCACTAAAAATTTGAAACCTGTTTTTTAAAGTTACATAGTCATAACACCATGTTGCTGAACACTATAGGAAACCCGCTAGAAAGAGGCAATACCATCCATGAAGAGTTAACAATTTGTTACATTTAGGGTAAAGGAAACACTGGAGTGATAGAAAATACTCCGAAGGACGGAATAAAAGTATTGCCTATTTCTGGTCAGACTGGATGGTGTATTTAGTCTACTTCGTCTATTAGATCTATTTTTGGTATTTTGATACAAAAAATAGAGCCTTCACCGATAGAGCTCTCAACATCTACATGTCCTGAATGGCGCCTGGCTACAGCATCAACAAAGGCTAGACCCAGCCCTATACCCTGTTTACGTTCAACACCAGAACCCCGAACTCGTCGAAACATTTCAAAAAGATGAGGTAATTCTTCTGCAGAAATACCCGGCCCCTGATCAATAACACAACAGCAAATTTCATTTTTACTCTGGCTGACCCTGACGTTTACGGTTGCACCCGCTTCACTATATTTAATGGCATTTGATAACAGGTTTAATATCGCACGTTCCAGTAAATCACCTTCCGCATGTGTCCAGCACTCATCCTGTTCAAACTGGTGATGAATAGTGACTTTCATTTTGTTTGATAGCGCCCATATCTGATCAATCGCATTTAATACCACGCTATTGAAATCAATATCGTAAAACTTTATATTTTCATTCGTATTGGCGCGTGATAACTGTAAAAACTGCTCAGCAAGGTGCAATGTTTTATAGGTATTTTTCTCCATAACCGTCAACATCGTCTTCATTTCGTCAAGACTCGTTTTGTTTTTTGAAACTTCAATCATCGCCAACATTGATGACAGGGGTGAACGCAGGTCATGAGATAGAAAATCCAGAACTTCGTTACGCTTTCTTTCACTGGCTTTTAACAGGCTAATATCCGAAAAATTGATCACAAAACCATCAAATACATCACCGATCATTTTCAATGGGCTGATCTCAATCATAAGATCCCGCCCTGATTTATGCTGAGCATGCGACAGAACCCGATGTTGTTTAAAAAGTACCTTTTGCAATAAGGAGCTCCAACTACCCTCATCTTTTAAATGAACAAACTGAAGTATCTGAGTAATGGATTGACCATTTATCTGAGCATTATCATCTCCATATAAATACCATCCAGCACGTCGGTTGGAAAGCAGCACCTGGCCACGGCTACTACATATTAATACACCGTCCGCCATACCGGATAAACTATCATCTATAATACGCCTCAGTTTTTCATATTCACTACCTACGGTTTGGACCTGATTTATTTTCGACTGCAAAATATCATCAGCATAGGCGTATTGATCAATTTCATGACTAATCGGTGCATTGATCAGACTATTTAATAAGCGTTTCTCCTGATCACTAACCAGCGCATCTATTCCAAGACTCAGGCCAAGTCGACAGGACTTATTCTGATAGTTTGAATTAGCCCAATATCGGCTGCCATCAACACTCCAGCCTTCGGATTTTAAATGGGTTAAATTGCAACGTGGAGCTGTTCCCTGGCTGATAAGAATCACCCCGTTTTCATCCTGCAGCACCCAGCCCTTTATAGGAACAAATAATGATATAAAGTTTATTTCATCAGTAATATTCCTTTCACTATGTAAACTTAATGCCTGCTGCCTGGCAGAAAGCTGATCCAGTTCGGCATTAATATGTCGCATCGCAAGTTTAAGCCTGCGCCAGCTCCATAACGGGTAACTGATGAACTGAAACAGCAATACCGTGGAAAGCGGCAGCCATACCCCGAATAGCCATAATAAAAATCCAACCAGGGTAATAGTGCCTAGTACAATCCCAAACAAAACCAGTAAGGTACTGCCTGAATTCAGGTAAGGATAGATCAGCAATGGGAGAGCAACCAGTAGAGCTGTAATCACTATAAGCCAGTTTTTACCCGGTTCATTGATATGTAAATCATTCAGCAGAGCGTCAACAATATTAGCAACAACTTCAACCCCTGGCATACTGCCTCCTCTACCTGATACCGGTGTCGGCACAGCATCTCCCAGGCCCTCTGCAGTTGCTCCTATCAACACAATTTTGTCGCGAAACAGGTCTTTCTGGTAGAGTCCGGAAAGTACCTGAGAATAACCAATTTGTTGAAAATGCCCGGGAGGGCCTGCATAAGGTATCAACAGAGGGTATTCTCTGGACCATAACATGGATGAATATTGTTTCTGTGATTCGACATTTAGCATACTGGAATCAGGATCGACATCACCACTAATACTCAATAACGCCAGACTGTAATGGTTCCAGTGCGGTTTTCCGATACCTTCTCTGAGATAAACTTTACGCGCTATTCCATCATCATCAATATCAAGATGCACATGTCCCAGAGCTGCCGCCTGGTTGGTAAATTCAGGTAAAGGTAAGGCTTCTATTGGAAAAGAATTGCTACTTTGCCTGGACATAAAGACAGGCAATACAACCTTGCCGCTGGCTGCCATAGCCGCTGCCAGCAACTTATCAGACTGAGGATCAATGGCATCCGGCTCACTGAAAATAACATCCAGACCGATGACACTGGGTGATTCAAATTTGAGCTTATCAATTAACTCAGCATGTATTGATCTGGGCCACGGCCAACGACCCACTTCATTGAGGCTTTGATCATCAATTGCAATAATAATAATGTCATCGGAAACTGCACGGGACCAGAAAGATAACTGCGCGTCATACAGCAAATTATCCCATCGCCACAGTATATCCTGATAAACAAATAGCCCGGCAACAAAGACCAGCATCAAAACCAGCAAAATATGCTCTATCAGTCCAGAGCGGTCACCTGGTTTTGTATCAATCAAATTCACAGGTTAAGCAATAAAATTTCGACGGGTAAGGTGATGCTCCTGAGAGTGTCATCTTTGGGTGTCGGTTCAATCAAAAAATCACTGATAGCATCGACACCCTGCAACTGGTAAGTGTCTACACCCCTGACCCGTAGATAGTAATGGGCAGGTTTTAACCCGCTTACTTCGACGCTGTTGCCCTGGGTAGATTCATCTGTCGTAATCTCGTTAAACTGGGAATCAATGGCTAGCTGGTATCGATAGTAGCTGGCACCATCCAGTTTTATCCATGATAACTGCAACACGGTTTTATCCGCAGACAACGTTTTACTGATGACGGGAGCTGCTAATAACTTAATCGGTTCTGAAAGTGGTTTACCTTTTTCGGCAATGATACCATATCCCTCTTTAACCGCTTTCTCAATATCACTGGCAGAAACACCAACAATACCTTCAGTGACTTCTGCACGGCTAATAAAACTGGCATCGGATGACAGCCGGAAAGCAGTACCCCTGACCGCAGTAATAGCCGCAGGTGTTATAATTTCATAACGGCTTTCACTACTCTGTTTCTCAACCCGGGTATCGACACTTCCACTATTCAATCTTATTCGTGTATCCACCATACCCGTTTTTTTATGATGGCTAAGCTTGTCCAGTACCACTTCGCTTTTGGGTAAAACCTGCAACTCCGATTTATCGGCAAATTGCATACGTAAACTCTGTCTTTCTGCCGTTATCACCTGATCACCACTGTATAACAGTGTCCCTACTGCCAATTCTTCCTTTTCGCCATTTGCACGTAACAGACCGGGTGCACCACTGAGCGCAATCACCCGCGCAGGAGTTGGTTGTAGTTTCAACATAGAAACAGGTATAACAATGCGTGTACCCGGCTGGATTTTTCGATCCGGTCCCTGGCGTATCTGGTTTATTTTCTGAATTTCATTCCAGTTATTGACAGATGTAGTATATTTTTTTGCAATGCTCCAGATACTGTCACCGGGTCTAAAGGTATATTCCCAGTATTCTTCCTCAGCCACAACCGGGCCAGGTAAAATCATGGCAAGCACTAACAGCAGTGTAGTGACAATACGCAACATCAGTCTTTACTCTTGTGCAACTTTAAACAGTCTATAGCCACGCTGATATATATTGCCCAGTTGCCAACCGACTGCCGGATTAATTCCCAGTTTAGAACGAATTCGGCTTATATGTGTATCAACCGTTCGCGTATTCAGATCAGCCCGCGTACCCCACACAGTCTCCATCAGTTGCTCCCGGGGTATCAGACACCCTGCATTGCGAAACAGGTAGAAGGCCAGTTCAAATTCTTTATTAGTGAGTTTTACCACTTCACCATTTAGCGAAATGCTATGCTCTGCAACATTAACTACATAAGGTTCGAAAACCTCTATATCTGGAATTTGAGTAGCGCTCCCACTGGCGGATCCGCTATTTCCAGTAGCAGGGACTGCAATAAGATGACGACGCTGTAACGCTTTAATTCTTGCCAGTGTGATACCTTTATTGACTGGCTTAACCATATAATCATCAGCACCATGATCCAGAGCTTCAACCACACTTTCCTCACTATCTCGACTGGTAATAAAAATAACCGGGGTATTCGAAGCTTTCTCACTCCGTAACCAGTCAAGTTCATTGATACCCGTCGTGTCTGGAAGATGCCAGTCAAGCACCAGTAGATCAAAGGCTTCCCGATTTATAGCTTCACGGAAACTCTTTCCCGTTGTATATGATTGAAGATGATCACCGCTCTCAGTAGCCCACAGGTTAATCAGTTCAATTTGACTCAAGTCGTCTTCCAGCAATCCGATACGCACAAATAGTCCTCTTGGAGTTTAATTTGATGAATAATGCCACAGACTGCCTGATAATAAAGATAAAACAAAGTTAACAAATGTAAATTTTTAGCACCTGACTGGAGAACAGTGTGATATATATTTTCCCAGGGTAATCAACGCATTGTATAGTCTGACTTGATTTGGCTGATTATTCAGACTTGATAACGGGCGTATTTAACAATGGTTAACATTTCGCCTGTTTTTAATTTCATAAGAATTAATTATACTTGCCCATTATCAGGATGAGCACACATATCAGTGAGTGGTGACTAGAGAGAATATCGGTTCATGCTCTGTATACATCATGCGTAGGCAGTCTTATCTAAGATGATGCTTCAAGTTTTAAACATAAACTTTTTACATAACAGGACAATAATATGTTAAATAAATCTAATATTTCTTTACTCTTGATGCTGGCAGCAACATCCAGCATGCCGTTACAGGCCGCAGATACTGCGGGTTACTGGGTTAACTCCTCAGGTAATATCGTAAGAACAGGACTGAACGAGTGCTGGCAGGATATGGACTGGTCTAATAATAATGCAATAGCTGAATGTGAAGGCGGGATAAAAGATGCTGATGGCGATGGCGTTATGGATAGTAAAGATATGTGCCCCGCAACTGCCTCTGGAACCATGGTTGACGAAAAAGGCTGTGCAAAAGACTCAGACAAAGACGGCGTTACAGACAGTAACGACAAATGCCCGGATACTCCAGCTGGTATAAAAGTCGGCACAAATGGATGCCCTAAAGATTCTGACGGTGACGGCGCTGCTGATAGTTATGATAAATGCCCGGATACTCCAGCAGGTATCAATGTCGACGCAACTGGATGCCCTGTAGATTCCGACGGTGACGGCGCTGCTGATAGCTATGACAAATGCCCGGGGACTCCAGCAGGTACTAAGGTCGATGCAACAGGCTGTGCAATCAGTATGGATGACGACAACGATGGAATCATCAATGCAAATGACGATTGCGCTGGAACTGCAGCGGGAATTGCGGTTAATAATCGCGGCTGTGAATTAAAAGCTGATATTACTCTCGATAACGTGCAGTTCAAAACAGGCACTACTGAACTGAGTGCTAAGAGTCGTAACATCCTCAACAATGTTGCAATGATACTGAAGCAAAACAAGCATCTGAACTTTGAAGTGGCCGGCCACACAGATAACACTGGAAACTATAAGTCAAATGTCAGCCTGTCCGAAAAACGTGCGCAAACTGTTCGCCAGTACCTCATTGGCCAGGGCGTAGCATCATCACGATTAAGTGCTCATGGTTATGGTCCTGACAAGCCTGTAGCTTCAAACGAAACCCGTGATGGTCGTAGCAAAAACCGACGTGTTGAACTTGTTCTTAAATAATCAGCAAGTTAGGCGGATTCAACTCTGAAGTGCAACGCAGTTAATTCCAGATCTAGCGAA
>ERZ890953.443-NODE-443-length-24135-cov-4.874668_pt1 | contig 24135 bp, 17 predicted proteins | sample MGYA00521264_ERZ890953 | MGnify/ENA primary metagenome ERZ890953 (study PRJEB32303, sample SAMEA104408629) | aquatic metagenome | biome: Brackish water; feature: Chemocline; material: water | place: Baltic Sea | collected 2014-10-26T21:54:00 | depth 200 m ...
AACAAAGATATGTACACACCGCAACCGCGTGCCGGAACTCGTTGAACATCTGCGGCTTCTTCCCTACAATGGCCTGTGGCCCTGTGGCCGACTAGGTTCTGGACAGGAGGATTCGTCATGATTCGTGCCCTTCGAACGCTCACTTTGGTTGCGGTAATGGTTGCATTTACACTTCCAGCCCTGGCCCAGGGGCGGGGCGGGCGCCCTGCCCATCCGGCCGAGAAGAGGATTCCTTATAAGCTCTTGAAGCAGGCGGAGAAGAAGCTGGACGAAGTCGAGCAGCGCCTTGAAGGTCGCAACAAGTTGGGCGACAAGGAGCTGGCGGTGCTGAAGCTGGAGGTCAAAGAGGCCCGGCTCAGCATTCGGGAATTCCTCATGGAAATGAACAACCGCAAGGAGCATCTGCCGTCCTACGAATGCTGTCCTTGCAATGACAAGGGTGTGGCTGGCGGCAAGCTGGAGATCAACGTCAACGTGAATGGCGGCAGCGAGCCAGTGGCGGACCCAGTTCTCGATGAGGTTCCACAGGAGGTTGTAGAGCCCCTCACCGGGCAAAGCTACGATGCGCTCCTCGCGGCGCTCAAGGAGCAGGGTTTCGCTGATGACAAGCTCTCGGTTCTCCAGACCGCGGCCAGGAACGCCTGGTTCACCGCCGACCAGGTGAAGGGGATGCTGAAGATGTTCTCCTTCCCCGATGACAAGCTCTCGGCCTTGCGCATTGTCAGCAACCTGATCGTGGACCCGGAAAACAAGTTCTTGCTCTATGGCTCCTTTGTCCATTCTTCCGACAAAGAAGAAGCCAAAAAGATCTTGGAGGGGAACTGACAATGTCCCGACTGCTGCTAAGGAACATCCACACGTTGGCCGCGGTCAACGATGGGGACGAGGTGTTTCACGGCGTTTCTGTACGCATTGATGGCAATCGTATCACGGAAATTGGCCGCGGCCTGGTGCCGGTGGACGAAGAGCGGATCATCGATTGCAGCAAGCATGTTGTCTACCCGGGTTTTGTCAACACCCACCACCACCTTTTCCAGACCATGCAGCGTTGTGTGCCTTACGTTGCTAATGCCAAGCTCTTCGACTGGTTGGTGGGGCTCTACCAGATCTGGCGCCACCTGACTCCGGAGGCGATCTATTACTCTGCGCTGGTGGGAATCGGCGAGTTGTTGATGTCGGGTTGCACCACCATCGCCGACCACTTCTATGTCTTCCCCACGGACCAACCCAGGGAACTCCTTGACCACACCATCGAAGCGGCCCAGCGGCTGGGGGCCCGTTTCCATCCCACCCGGGGTTCCATGAGCCGCGGCAAATCCTCCGGCGGGTTGCCCCCCGATGAGGTGGTCCAGGAATCGGACGAGATCCTCTACGACTGTCAGCGTGTCATCGAGATCTACCACGACCCGGCCCCCTTCTCCATGTTGCGCATCGGTCTCTCCCCCTGTTCCCCCTTCTCGGTCACCGGGGAGCAGATGAAGGAGATCGCTCTGTTCGCCAGGGAGCATGAGGGGGTTCGCCTGCACACCCATCTGGCCGAGACTGTCGACGAGAACGATTACTGTCTGGAGGTCTACGGCAAGCGTCCTCTGGCGCTCATGGAGGAATTGGGATGGATCGGTAACGACGTCTGGTTTGCGCATGGCGTTCATTTCACCGATGACGAGTTGCGGTTGCTGGCCGATACCGGCACTGGCGTTGCCCATTGCCCCACATCAAATCTGCGCCTCGGCTCTGGTATTGCCCGGATCCCCGAGATGCTGGACCTCGGCGTTCCGGTGGGCCTGGCGGTGGATGGCAGTGCGTCCAATGATTGTTCGAACATGTTACTGGAGCTGCGTCAAGCACTGCTGGTCCATCGCGTTGGCACTGGCGTGGACCGCATGAGCCCCGGGACCGTCCTGCGCATGGCGACCAGGGGGGGGGCGCAGGTGCTGGGTCGTGACGACATCGGCTCTGTCGAAGTCGGCAAGGCCGCAGACCTTGCCCTCTTCCGCCTTGATGATATTGGCATGGCCGGAGCTCTGCACGACCCGGTGGCGGCACCGATTCTCTCCTTCGGGACGGGCCGCACTGACTACACCATAGTCAATGGAGAGATTGTGGTGGAGCAGGGCATGCTGGTGGGAATTGATACTGAGGAGATGATCTTCGAGGCCAACAAGATAGCCCAGCAGATGGTTCAGATGGCCTCGCTGCGCACCGGGATCGACTACTCGAAGGGATGAGAGAGATATACGGGGGCCAGCGTTGCCGCCGACCCCCGGTGCCTGCCTGTGGACACCCTTACCCCACAGACGTAAAGCCAAGAGTGATGGCTTCATTATCTGCAAAAGTGTGAGAGATAGCAAGGAAATGGTCCTTTCCGCGAGGCCCGGCAAAATTACTTGACACCTCAGGGCAATCCCGATATACCCTGTCCCTGCCTCAGGGCAGTTGATTCTTCGGGGATCGTCTAAAGGTAGGACGGCAGGTTCTGGCCCTGCTAGTCGAGGTTCGAATCCTCGTCCCCGAGCCGCTTCTTGAAAGCGACGTGACACCCTGGCCCATTAGTCTAGTCGGTTAGGACGCTGGCCTCTCAAGCCGGTAGGACGGGTTCGAGTCCCGTATGGGCCACTTCATCCACAAATTTTCTGGTCAAGTCTTGGCGATGCGTAGCAGAGCTCCCGGGCTGACTGCGTATTGACCGGGGATGCGCACGACGTCGTTTGGTCGGGCGAGACCGACGGGTTCCCCGGCGGTGGTGAGCAAGCTGGGCATTGTCACCGGGATGGTAACCAGCCCGGCATCTCGCAACTCCAGGGAATCTCCGGCGGCAAAGGGATAGCGGACGAGCACGTCGACGTGCTCAGGGGTGACTGCCACGATCTTACCGCGATAGTCATTGCGTCCCGAGAGCTGTGACCCTTCGGGATTGTATGCTTCTGGCCCCGGCTCACCGCCAGCCAGAAAGTGGGTCGAGAAGCCCCGCTGAACGGGTCGCTTCAGCTCGGCCAGCCACTCGCCCTGCCGGGCTTGGAAACGGTCCTGGTCGCCCATTGCGAGGACGTCCAGGGCATTGCGGTAGACATCCGTTACCACTGCCAGATAGTGTTCGGAGCGGGTTCGCCCTTCGATCTTCAGTGCCTTCACCCCGGTTGCCACTAATCGGTCCAGCACTGGCAATGCACAGAGGTCTTTGGCATCGAAGAAATAGGTGCCGCGCTCATCCTCCTCGACGCGGTTCGGCAGGCCGGGGCGGCGCGTATCCTCCAGTTCCCGATATTGCCAGCGGCAGCCCTGAGCGCAGGCCCCGACGCGGGGGTCACGGTTGGCCCAATAGAGGGAGAGGAGGCAGCGCCCCGAATAAGCGATGCAGACGGCACCGTGGATGAAGCACTCGATGGCACCGGTGGCACCGCCCACCAGCTTCGTAAGCTGCTCGATGGTCAACTCTCTTGCTACCACGATGCGCTTAATGCCCTGGCCAAACCAGAAGTTGGCGGCCGCGTGCTGGGTGACCGAGAGTTGGGTGCTGAGGTGGAGCGGGATCTTTGGGGCATGCTTGCGAGCTAGTGCCACCACTCCCGCATCGCCCACGACGATGCCATCGGGGCGCAGCTGCTGCAGCTTCGCCAGGGCCACCGCGAGCCCCGGCAAGTCTTCTTCCGTGGCGAGGACGTTCACCGTGACATAGACCTTGCGGTTCCGTTGGTGGGCGTATTGCAGTGCCCATTCCATCTGGTCAAAGCTGAAGTTTCCGGCAAAGGCCCGCATGGAGTACTGTTTGAGGCCGCAGTAAACTGCATCTGCGCCATAGTGCAGCGCGACCTTGAGCTTCTCAGGGGTTCCTGCTGGGGCGACGAGTTCCGGAATCTGTGGCATGGGGCTAAGGATGGATCGCGTAGTGTACAACCTGCTTCTCTTTAGTGCAGACGTAGGCGTTCTCGTCGCTGGTACCCCAGATTCCCGTGATCCGGCTGGCGGGGTCGACCCGTAAGTGCGGGTAGGCATCTTTGATGAACTTCGGGGATTCCACGGGCACGTAGTCCCAGTGGTCCTGGGCGTTTCCGTCGTAGGTCCAGACCGTGGGGTCAGTCTGGGTTCCGGCGGCGAAAAGAACGCCTTCCGGCGACTGCCAGAGTGCTTTGAACTGAGAGTAGACATTGGCCTGGTGCTTCTCCCAGCCCCCGTCGACACTTTTAAAAATAGTTCCCTTGTCGGCGGCAATCCAGACCGCATTGCCAGAGTCGTAGATGGCCCGAAGCTTGTAGCCGGCGAAGGTGACTTCGTCCTTGGTGAAGGTACCGGCATCGTAGGTAACAAGCATTCCCGCGGTGGTAATGAGAGCCTTCTGGGGGCCCAGGGCCAGGACCGCGGTGAAATCTGGTGGCGGATTGTTGGGGAGACCCGCATCGGCCAGCGAGTGGAGGGTCCAGGTGTCGTTGGCAAACTGGAGCATGGTGCCTCCCGGCCCCACCGCCCAGAGGTTCTTCCGGTCGTAGCCGTGCACCGCGTCCAACTCAGTGTCAACACCCGTGGAGAGATCGTCGTTGTACCAGTCCAGAGTACCATTCTCGGCGAAGTCGAATCGTCGCTTGAGGAGGCCATCTTCGCCAGCCACCACGATGTAGTCCGGGCCGTCGGTCCACAGGGAGTTGATGGAGAGGGTCTCAGGCAGATTGGCATGGCGCCATTTCTTGTCACGGGAGTCAAACCAGGCCAGGGCGCCAAACCCTCCGCCAACGTATACTTCATAGGCACCGTCGTCATACGTCATGCCGGTGAGCGCATTCCAGACTTCCACGGCCCCGGGGTCGACGACCTTCCAGGCCAACTGGTTACTGAAGGAGGGGCCGGGGTCTTCCACTGGGATGTCCTCGCTCTCCATGTCTCCCAGGTAGTGGGTATCAGCAGGTTGTCCGGTATCCGTCTCGTTGCCGTTGTGCACGTTCTGGCCTTCACCGTCGCAGGAGGCTGCGAACAGGAGCAGAAGGAAGAGGGGGAGCAGTCGTTTCATCGGGGTGTTCTCCTCATGGGGTTCAAGTGCACTGCGCAACGCGTCTGCAGGAGGATACCAACCAGATCGGTGCCGGTCAATTCGCTCATCAGGAAGAGAGGCCGCTAAGGTATCTTTGTTTCGCCGGGGGCGGCGATGCTGGCGAGATCGACAAACTTCTTTAATTGCGAGAAGCGGACGAAGGCGCGGTCCTTGCTCGTCGGGACGTAGCTCCAACGGATCCACTGGCCTGCCAGCCTTTCGAGGTCCGAGAAGTTGGCGGAGTCAACGCTGTACTTGGTACCCTTGAGCAAGGCGTTGATCTTGTTTGGAGAGACCCCCGAGACGACCCTCTCGCCGCCGGGGTAGGCCGCAACCCTGAGGCTCCAGGGGCTGGGGAAGTACTCGTCATTGATGATGCGAACTTTCTTGCGCTCGCCGGTGCGCATGTCCTTGCGGTAGACAATCTTCTTCAATTCGAAGCCGGGGCGCCCATAATACTCGACGGGGTCCGTTACATTCTCCTCGATGGTGTAGTTGATGGTATCCGAGGGTACGTTCTTCACCACCTCATACTTGTAGTCCACCCGCCAGGTTCTGGCCGGAGCGTAGACCCTTACCAGCAACTCCCCCTGCTCCACTTTGCCCATCTGGAAGACCACCGGGAATGGCGTGTTGTTGCGTATCTTCAGGTCTTTTTTGCCCCAGTCGATGGTGGCATCGAGGCCGGGTGGCATATATTTGACCCGGAAACGATGGGTCCAGCGCTCCGTGATGTCGAGGCCGGCATAGAAGGCCGCGGCGTGGAGATTGCTGGCCGGCTGGCAGACGCCACCGCCAATGCCGTCGGTGTACCCGTACTCGGCAATGACTTTGGCTTCCCTGAAGCCATTGGCTTCGGTACGTTCGCCCACGGTCTCGTTGTAGCTGAACTCCTCCCCCGGGAGCAGCATGGTGCCATCGATTTTGGTCGAGGCCAGCTCCAGGTTGTTGGTCCGGTCAAAGTTCCACCACGAGTAGTTGGAGAGGTGTCTGCCGATCTCTACTCTGGAGGCTTCGTCGGAAGTCCAGGGACAGGGCGGATGTTCCGTGCGTACGATCAGGGGCAGGGGATTGCCCTGTGCCAGACGGTGAACCACGCACTGCGGGCTGTTGAAGGCGAAGTAGGTCGGGTCGGCCACGGGCTGAACCAACAGGAGCAACGCAGTTATGAAACTCACGGCCATGATGGACCTCCTACTGCCACGGTACCACGCTGTGACAAACGGTCCAGAAAGACACCCGTTTGGTTGGGAATAGAGAAGGCAAAGCGTGGGTTGAAAGGTACAGCCCTTGAAGCTATAATGCGCCTGCATTTCGCACTCGGAGGTCGCAATGCCAGACCAGTCAGTAGCGTCCATCCAGCCAGAGAATGGTCGTCGACGGCTCTGCATCGCGCTCATCGCCTTTATCTTTCTCTCGATTGTCGGCGGTTTCATTGCGGTGGAGCTCACTGATGTCTGGGTCCGCTCCAGGATTGACCCTGACTACAAGAGCTTCTGCGCCGTGAGCGAGGGGATGAACTGCGAGACTGTGGCGCTGTCGAGCTACTCTACCCTGATGGGGAGACCGATCTCGGTGTGGGCCGTTGCCGGCTACGCTTTCCTGGCGCTGCTGGCCCTGCTGGGACTCTTCCGGCTGAAAGATGGGTTTGGTCGAGGTTACCTGCTGCTGGTCTCGATTGTTTTCGTTCTGGTCGGTTTTGCCTTGATGTACATCATGAAGTTTCTCATCGGCTCCTGGTGTCTGCTCTGCCTGGCAGTGGATGCCATCAACCTCGGGCTGCTGGCCATGGCGATTCTGGCGATTCGCATGCCTGGTACATCCTTTGGTGATGCGCTCACGTATGATTTCCAGTCCGTCGTCAGGCGGCCACTTCTGGTGGCGCTGGTGGCAATTATCGGATTTGGCTCGCTGGGGGGAGCGTGGGTATACGGCGGCAATCTCGCGGTGGTCGGGGAAGGTACCGGTGAGGTGCCCGGCCAGGCCCTTGATTCCCCCGAGAAGTGGACCAACAAGCTGCACGTGGAGGAATGTACCGACCAGTGTGGCTGCAACGATGCCGGGGCGCGTCCTCAGACCCAAATGGGCATCGACAGCAGCGGTCACCAGTGGATCGGCTCGGCCGAGGCCGAGATGGTCATCCAGGAGTTTACGGATTACGAGTGTCCCTATTGCCGCATGGCCCATATGAAAGTGCGGCGTCTGCTCTCCAACCATCCCGGCAAGATCAAAGTGATTCATCGCCACTATCCCCTGGACCAGGCCTGCAACAGTTCCATCACCCGGCCCTTCCATCTGCGGGCCTGCGAGCTCTCGAAGATCGCCATTTGCGCCGGTCGCCAGGGACGTTTCTGGGAGATGAACGATTTTCTCTTCCAGCACGCTGAAGACATCCGCTCCAAGGGACTGACTGCCGTCGAGATAGCCAAGCGTCTGGAGCTCAATCCCGACGATTTTCAGTGCTGCCTGGATGATTCTACGGTTCTCGACGAGATCGCCACTGATGTCGCAGAAGGAACCGGGCACAAACTCGAAGGCACGCCTGCATTCCTCATTGATGGCAAGGTCTATTACGGCAAGATTCCCGACGAAGCGGTGCAGCAGCTCAAGTAGGCTCGTTCAGCTATGCCAACAGCACGCCCGCTTTGTAGACCTCCGCAACCGGATTGCCCCCGTACAGGTAGAGGGCGTCCTCCCAGTCGGCGGTATCCAGGATCAGGAAATCTGCAGTGATGCCGGGTCTTAGATGCCCCGCAGTGTTCTGGCGATTGATGGCCGTTGCCGCCCCTCGGGTCATTGTCCAGAGGGCCTGGGCCGGGGCCAGACCACAATAGGTGCAAGCCAGTGTGCCCATGAGCCAGAGATTCTGCGTGTAGCTGCTGCCGGGGTTGTAGTCCGTAGAAATGGCAACGGTGGCACCGGCATCGATGAAGAGTTTCCCGTTGGGATAGCGGGACTTGCCAAGGAAGAAGGTGGCCCCTGGAAGGAGCACCGCCGCAGTTCCCGCCTGGGTCAGGGCGTCAGCATCGGCCCGGGTGGCGTGGTCCAGGTGATCGGCACTCACCGCCTCCATTTCGGCGGCCAGCAGAGTGGCTCCAGTGTGGGTCAGCTGTTCGGCGTGGACCTTGCGGGCGAGTCCTGCGGCTCGGGCCGCAGCGAGTATTGCCCGGGCCTCGGCAACGGAGAAAGCCCCTTCCTCGACAAAGACGTCGCAGAATTCGGCCAGCTGTCGCCGCGCAACCTCGGGGATCATCTCGCGGCAGAGTTGGTCAATGTAGCGTTCGCGGTGCTCTCGGTGCTCGGGGGGCACGATGTGGGCTCCCAGGAAGGTGCCGACGATGTCCAAGGGATGCTCGCGCTGCAGGGACCTGATGACCTCGAGGATCTTCAACTCGTGTTCGGCGCTGAGTCCGTAGCCAGATTTGATCTCAACGGTAGTGACTCCCATCCGAGCAAAGCCGTCGAGGCGTTTCAGTCCCGACTGCAGCAACTCGTCAGCGCTGGTCGTGCGGGTGGCTCCGACAGTGCTGGCAATTCCGCCACCAGCCCGGGCGATCTCCTCGTAGCTCGCGCCGGCGGCTCGCATGGCGAACTCATGGGCGCGACTGCCACCGAACACCAGATGGGTGTGGCATTCCACCAGTCCGGGCATGAGCACCCGCCCTCCGGCGTCGACCCGGCGTGCCCCGGAGGCCATGGCTGGTGGCAATTCGTCAGCTGGCCCGAGCCAGCGCACCAGTCCACCGTCGATGAGCAGGGCCGCGTCATCAACGAGGCCCAGGACCCTTCCCCCCACCGGCGATCGAAAGTCTCGCAGGGTGGTATCCATGGTGAGTAGTTGCCCGATGTTCTCAATCAGTGTGCGCATTCCCGCCTCCGCTGCGTCCACGATAGCGGATCGGAATGGGGAGGGCAACGGGGGAGGTGACGGGCGAGAAGTAAGGAGCACTGCTGGGCCCGCGGAGGTTCTTCGTCTGCGCGGCACTTCCCTCGGGATGACATGGGAGGGTGTTAATATGGTTTACGCGGTGGTTGCCGTGGGTTAGAATGGCCCGGTTGATGTGGGGGGGACGCATGAAAATCGGCATCGTGTCGGATGTCCATTCGAATATGGAAGCGCTTGCGGCAGCGCTCAGCTACCTCGATGAGCAGCAGGTGGAGCAGATTGTCTGTCTGGGGGATGTTGTCGGGTACGGGCCCAGTCCTAACGAATGCTGCGAGATGTTGCAGGAAGTCAATGCTGTTACGCTGCTAGGCAATCATGACGCGGCTGTCATTGGGGCGATGTCCACGGAGTACTACTACGACGCAGCCCGTCTGGCCATCCAGTGGACTCGCCGCCAGCTTTCCACGCACAATCTGGAATGGCTCTACCAGCTCCCCTATACCTACCGACGCCCCAAAGAAGACGTGAGCTTCTTTCATTCAGCCCCCATCTGCCCCAGCGGTTATTTCTACGTCGTATTCAAGGACGATGCCCAGGCTCACATCCGTATGTTTGACAAGCTGACCGGGCTCTCCTTGCTTGGTCACTCGCATCTGGTGCGTGCCTTCCGCCTGTCCGATGGCAAGGCCAAGGAGACACAGGTCACCGAAATTAGACGTGAAGAGGATGTGCGTTACATCGCCAGTGTGGGCAGTACCGGGCAACCTCGTGACCGCAATCCCAATGGCTCGGTAGCGCTCTACGAGAGCGATTCTGGCGAGTTGCTGATACACCGTTTCGACTACGATCGGGAGGCCACTGTGGCCAAAATAGCGGAAGCTGGGCTGGAGTCACGGTTTGGCGAACGTTTGCTCACCGGATCATAACTTCCTTCCAGGCCAAGGAGTTCTGCTCGAATGCCTCGTCCGCTCCCAATGATCCTGTTGCTGGCCGTCTTTGTTGCGGTGGTGGGGCCGGTGCGAGCCTCCGACTCGACCATTGTCGAGAGGGCTTTCACCGGCTGGGTCGAGCGCGCCGGCATGGCCAGTGTCGAAGAGGTGCTGGTGTCGCAGGTGCCGTGTGGCTCCGACGTCTGCATGCAGTTCCAAGTGCCTGAGGTTCCGCGGGCTCGAATCTTAGTCCAGATAGTCGAAGTGGCTGCAGGCTTCGGCTTTGGCGCCGACGTGGTGAGGGCGAACATGATGGTGGACCACGTCAACCCCGAGATGGCTTCGGTGACCATAGTGACAAGGCAGCAGAAGGGCGGTCCAGATGCCGGGGAGCGGATGCAGATGGCCAATAACAACATGGCATTGCTGCGCGTGGCGGCGGGTTTGCATGAGTCTGGCGAGTTTCCCTCCGACCTGCGGCACATTGCCCGTGGCACCGCCTTCTACTACATCGCCGGCATTGTCATTGAGCAGACCCACTCAAGTCTCCATCTGGTCGCGCCGCCCGGTGCGCCTCCCCCCGCCCCGGCTCATCGCATTGAGGGCGCTCCGGGTTGCTACTGTATACCGCACCCAGCTTCCGGCGAGACTCGTCAGACCGGCTACTTTGCCCGCTGGCAGACCTTCAGTCTTCGCTGCAACTGGGTTTGCACACCAGCGTCAAAACCGTTAGAATAAGCGCCAATGCCGGACCACCGGGGAACCACCCCGTGGAGGAATGAATGAAGCACCTTTTGCTCGTGCTGTGTGGCCTTGTACTGTGCTGCGTACCCGCATGCGGGTCGTCGGAAGGCGACAATGTTATCGACCCGGCGGATGCCGATGCGCACCGGCCGGGGGACATCTCCATTCTGCCCGATGATTCTTCTCTCCAGGAGGTGGGCCAGGACTCAAGCGCGGGTGATGCGCCCGAGTGGGACTTCGGTCCAGGTGACCTTGGCTATGATTGGGGCAAGGTTGACGAGGACCTCATGGTTTCACCAGATGCTCTTGGCAACTCCTGCTCCAAGGATTCTGACTGTGTTAACGTGGTGCTGGAGTTGGCGCCTTGCCAGCGAGCTGTTTGCAACAAGCATCTGGGCGAGTGTATGCCTGGTCCCCGGTCCCCCGGAGAGGCTTGCGACGATGGTAACGAGTGTACTCTGAAGACTGCCTGCACGGCCGACGGTCTTTGCCTGGGAGTCACCTTGCCCTGCGACGACGGGAACCTTTGCACTACCGATTCCTGCAAGGCTGACAAGGGCTGCGTCTTCGTGCCCAACGACAACGTTTGCGACGATGGCAACTCGTGCACCAAGAGCGACCGATGCCAGAGCAATGCCTGCGTTGGGGAGCCGGGCGCTGAGTGTGCCTGTGGAGATGACGACGAGTGCACCAAGTTCGACGACGGCAACCTCTGCAATGGTACCGTGAAGTGCCTGTTTGGTGAGTGCAAAGTGCCGCAGTCATCGGTGAAGGTATGCCCCAACACCAGCGAGAGTCCGTGCGTCAAGAACCTCTGTGATGCCGATACCGGAGCATGTGCCATGGTCGTCCGGGAGAACGGCCGGCCCTGCGATGATAACGATGCCTGCACCGTGGGGGATCTCTGCAAGCAGGGGCTGTGCGTCGGTTCGGCACCACGCTCCTGTGATGACGGCAACTCCTGCACCGTAGATTCTTGCGACCCCATCACCGGCTGTCTCGCCGACTTCTCACTCTATCCATGTAATGACGGTGACGGGTGCACAGTTAACGACCACTGCAAGGAAGGGGTCTGTTTGCCGGGATCCTCCAACCAGTGCGATGCCAAGACCTGTTTTCCCAAGTGGAACCTGAGCTGCGGTGGCAGCGATGCCTGGAATACGTCCGGTGAGGGATCCACCGACAACGTGAACTCCTATTCCTGCACCCCTGACAAGCTGGCGGGTCCAGAGTATACGGCGTCGTTTGTGGCACCGTATGATGGCGTTGCCACGGCCGCCGTGACCAGCGCCGAAATGGAGACGCGCCTGCTGTTGCTGGAGGCCAAAGGGACTGGCTGTGATGGCAGCAATTGTCGGGCGGCAAGCCCCGGTGTGCTCAGCTTCGACATGTTCGCCGGGCAGGTCTACTACTTTGTGGTGGACAGTCCCAACGCCGAGGGAGTGGACTATGGCTTGACCCTCGACTGTGTACCCCATAACGAGGCCCTTTGCGGCGATGGCGAGGACAATGATCTTGACGGTCTCTTCGACTGCGAGGACGTCGACTGTGCAGGCGACGCGGCTTGCCCCGAGCCGCACTGCAAGCCGGTTTGGACCATTGGCTGTGGGGCCACGGATTTCGGCTCCAATTATGGCATTGGCGGCACCAACGGCATCGTCACTTACAATAGCATCAAGGACAACAAGGGGTGCCTGGATAACCAGTGGGACTACACCGGACCGGAGTTCGCCTATCGTTTTGATGCACCCGGGGATTTCAACGTAACGGTACGCCTTCAGGGTGAAACGGCACAGACCGATCTCTTGATTCTGCAGGACCAGGGTAATGGCTGCGACCCCACCGACTGCATCGCTTGGGGACTCAAGAAGGTGACCTTTCCTGCCAAGTCTGGGGAGAGCTACTTCCTGGTCATCGATGGCTACGCGCTGGCCCAGGGTTCCTTCACCATTGAGGTGGAGTGCCCGGCCTTCGTGGAGACCAATTGCCATGATGGACTGGACAATGATCTCGACTTGCTCACTGACTGCGAAGACCCCGATTGCTACGGTGCGGTGGCATGCGTGGGTTTTTGCCAGCCTGCCAAGACGGTAGGTTGTGGTTTTCAGGAGGCCTTCGCCAACTTTGGTTGGGGGAGTACCATGGCCATCGAAGAATATGAGTGCGCCCAGTGGGCCTACAGCGGCCCCGAGATGGCCTATCGGTTCAAGCCCCCATTTGATACTGAGGTGCAGGTGAGTCTGGCATTGGAGAATGCTTCTACAGACCTCCTGGTAGTGGAGGGGCTGCTCTGCGACCCGTCCAACTGCATTGCCCATGGTTTGGACCACGTCAAGTTTGAGGCCAAAAAGGGCAGCGAGTACAACATCATTGTGGACGGGTACCAGGGCGCGCTGGGGACTTACAAGATGGCCATCGACTGCGTTTTTGCGAAGGAGACTTTCTGCGACGACGGTCTCGATGACGACGGCGACGGACTGGTTGATTGCGCCGACGAGGTTGACTGTGCCGGACAGGTTGCGTGTGCTAAGTGCAAGGCGCTCTATCCCATCGAATGTGGCGATACCGATGAGTGGACCACGGCCTCTCCAGACGTGACGGACGCAGTCTCCCATTACTCCTGCACCCTGGGACAGTACGACGGACCCGAGTTCGCGTATGTCTTCGAGCCCCAGGCGGACGGCCCCGTCTCCCTTCTCCTGACCTCGGAGCTATGGGATCTCGACCTCTTCGTCCTGGTTGACAAGGGTCACGGCTGCAATCCCACAAGTTGCCTTGCCTGGGGCACCAATCAGGTTCTCTTTGATGGCGTGGCGGGTACCAAGTACTACGTTGTCGTGGATGGCTACGGGAAGGCTCCGTCGCAGTTCGGCCCCAACTACGGCATTGGTGACTATACGCTCACTGTTACTTGCCCTTGAGGGTGCTCCCGGCAAACTGATCAGCCCGATAGCTTGAGCGCACCAGTGGTCCCGAAGCCACTGATTCATACCCCATGGAGCGGGCCACCGCTGCCAGTTCTGCAAACTCCTCAGGGGTCCAGTAGCGCGCCACTGGGCAATGGTTCCTCGTGGGGGCCAGATATTGGCCCATCGCCAGATGTCTGGTGCCCACCCCATAGGCCTCAGCGAGGGTCTCTTCCACTTCCTCCCTGGTCTCCCCCAGGCCCAGTAACAAGGCGGTCTTGATGCCGGGACCATGCTCGGAGTCGGCCAGGGTCCGCAGGACGGTGAGGGAGCGTTCATATGATGCTCGTTGGTCCCGGCACTGCGAGGTGAGGCGGGCAATCGTTTCCAGGTTGTGGCCGACGATATGGGCACCGGACTCACGGATGGTGGAGAGTGCCTCTCTGTTGCCCTGGAGGTCGGGTATGAGTAACTCCACCGTGACCTTGGGAGCCTGTCGGCGGATGGCTTGCACGGTCTGGGCGAAGTGGTTGGCTCCACCATCGGGCAAGTCGTCCCGGGTCACCGATGTCAGTACCGCGTAGCGTAACCCCAACTCCGCGATGGCACTGGCCACGGCATGGGGCTCGGCGGGGTCAGGCCGAGCGGGATGGTTGGTGGATTCCACCGCGCAGAAACCGCAGTTGCGCGTGCACTCTTTGCCCAGGAGCATAATGGTGGCTGTGCCACAAGCCCAGCACTCGGCAAGATTAGGGCACTTTGCGCCCGTGCATACGGTGTTCAGTCCGTGGCGCCGCAAGTGGCCCGCAACTTCCTTCAGCGCACCCCGATCCGAGGGCAGGCGAGTCTTTAACCACTGGGGTAGGCGTTTGGCCATGAATGCTACTCAATGGTGAAAGGGGCCGAGGTCACAATGTAGTCCCCGGGAGCGCCATCTTGCTGGATTGGCCCGGTGGCGACGAATCGGTAGGTGCCGGCGGGCAGGTTGTCAGGGGTGGGGACGTTGCGTCGGGCCGGTAGCCGGACAGTCCACAGGAACTCGCGCGTGGTGGTCTTGTTGTCCTCTTCCCACGTCGGGGAGAAGATCAGCGAGGTTTCCATGAGGTAGCTGCTGTTGTCCAGGGGCAGAGTGTTGTGACGAGGGGCAACCTGCCATTCTCCATCGACTTCCCGCTCTACGGAGACGCGCGGCGTCGCCAGCCACGGGTCGCCGCCTGAGAAAGTGAACGCCGCTTCCCCCGTGGGCGGCACTGCGGAATCTGGCTCCAGGACAGCCGCGGCCGGTCCAGCAGAGTCCATCACCTCATGGATATGCTTGTCACCGCCCCCGGAAGTCGCCGCGAAGGGATCCTGTTCGGCAAACGGATAGACATAAGCGGGGTCTGCCAGGCGGGCTGCGACGTGGACCATCTGCTCGGCCATGTAGTCACCCTGCCGGGGACCCCAGAAGCTGACCGTAGGCTCGTAGCCGCCCAGCAGCCAGTCGTACTCCTTCATGATGTAGCCCCAATGATCTTGGGCGTAGCCGACAATTGCGACATCGTCAAAGCCTGCGGCCACTCCCGCCGCGGCAGCCACCTCAAGGGAGTAGTCCACCAGGGGCTCGCCGGGGATGGTCATGAAGAGCAACTCGCCAATATGGAAAGCGGAGATGGTGAATTTTTTGGGGGCCATTCCCGGCGGCATGGGAATGCACGCCATGTTGGGGTCCTCGCCGGGCTCTCCCCAGCAGTGTGAATCTGCGCTGGTGCCGCACATCATGCCGCCGTTGGGGTAGTTCCATTCGTCCTCGGCGTAGGCCACCAGTTCGAAGTCGATGGGGGGACGAGCCGTGACCGACCCAAAGGAGATGTCCGGGCTCGTGGCAATTGAGTCCAGGGTGGCGTTGATGTGTTGAGCCGCAGCATAGCCGAGACGGTCGAGGCGGTCGTAATCCCCGGGGATGGTGGGATTGTATGGCTCCACCAAGTCAGTTTCGGGATCGCCGGGGGACATGTCGCCGCCCCAGGATTGCAGCATCAGCACCGCCACCGGAGCATCGAAAGTTTCTTCGAGTTTCTGTTCGATACTGCCGGGGGCATCGCCCGAGAGCACGTAGTCGGCCCAGCCGAAAACGGTGCCGTGGATGGCAAAGTCGACCATCACGGCCTTCAGGCTGCCGTCGGGACGGGTCACCTTCACTAGCCACATGGTCGAGTCCTTGAGCACCGGATTCTCGCAGCGCCGGTCGTTATGGCACTCCGGGCATTCGGTCTTGCCGTAGCCCAGCTCCGCTGGTTCGGCATCGGCGATGGCGGTCAGAGCGACGGTGACTATGTCGGCCACATAGCGCTTGTAGTAGGAGGGCCAGAAGAGGTCGTTGGCAAACTCCCCAACCATATTCTCCCAGAGCCGGCCAGGGCCGAGGTGGGAGTGGTTTGAGGCAATAATCAGCTTGCCGTCGAAGCTGCGGCCGGTTTCCTTGTCCAACCGTCGCGTTACCTCATCGAGAATCTCGGCAGTGGTGCCGATCTTGTCCAAGCGGATGATGAGCAGTTCGTCTTCGCCGCGGCTCAGATAGAGCGCTCGGGCCTGAATCGGCGTCTGCTGTCGCGTGGTTGCGGCAAAGGCCTTGGTGAAGGGACTGTGCGGGGATTGGGCATCGAGTCCCTGCCCGTAGCCCGCAGTGGGGATGCCCAGGGGTGCAAAAACCGGCGCAACTGCAGTGCCGGCGCGCAGGATGTCGTCGGGAGCAACCACTTCAGCGGCAGCATCAGCTTCCGGGTCAGCAAGGTCAGCAACCAACTCGGCAGCGGCTTGCAGGTCGGCGATATCCGAGGTCCGTTCAGTGATATCCGCCGGGGCTGAGTTGGTAGAGCAAGCAACAAACAGCAGCGCAAAAACCAGAATGAGTCGTCGCATGGCACACTCCCCTATGGCGGATGACACTATATGAGAAAGGCCTCCCGGGGGCAACGGAAATGCCCCCGACCGCCGGTAGTCGGCTTGACAGGGGTGCACCATATCAGCCCCGTTGCGTAAGCTCGGGGTCACATTGCATCAAACGCGGGTCTCCGCCATTGCATCTCCCGCCACCTCACAGCCCACCCCAAACAACCCTACTCCTCCCCATCCATATCTCCCAGCCACGCCGTCAGCTCATCGGCAGCGGCGGTATGACCATGTCTTTGCAGTAGTGAGAGGTTGGCCTCGAGGAAGAGGTTGAACTGCTCTGGTGTTTGCTGGGCGATACGGGTGGCCTCGGCGATGATGGTGGCAGCGTCGCCGCGGGCGGCGGGACCGGTCATGGCGGCGGGGAAGGAGTTCTCGTTGGCTTGCGATAGAACGCTGCCCATGAGGGAGAGAATGAGCGGATTGCGGCCCTTTTCGGGCACTCCGGCGGCGGCCAGGAGTTCGGTGGCGTTGGCCCCCAGGAGTGCCAGGAAGTTGGAGGCGGTGACGCACGCGGCGTGGTAGAGTTCCCGGTTGGCCCCCGGTGAATCGATGGCGACATTCTCCCAGCTTCGGACCAACTCGCCAAAGGCCTGCCGCGTCTCCTCCGGCCCGTCCAGCAGGAAGACCACGGTGCGCAGCCTTTCGACGGGTAACGCCGGAGAGGGGAAGGCAAAAGCGGGATGGCAGACTCCCACGGCCCGCCCCGACTTCAGCACCAGGGTACCGACGCTGCCGGAAGTATGGGCCAGCGGGAGGCCATCCGTGGCTGGCCAGCCGTCGACCTGCCTGGCTACTTTGGCGACCTCGGAATCGGTGACCGCCAGCAGGACGAGATCATACGAGCCGTTTGGAGGTGACGCAACGACCACCGTGAGCGCGGCTGCGGCGGCGGAGAGCACATCATCGGGCGGCGAAACCGGATTCCAGAGGGTAACTTCCTGGCCCTTCGATGCGGCCAGCCGGGCGAGATTGGTGCCGACTTTGCCGGCTCCGACAATCAGTAGTCTACTTGGTGCCATAGAGTCCTTCCTTCTGGATGTAGTGCCAGACCGCGGCGGGTACCAGATGCCCCAGGTTCTTGCCAGCCTGAATGCGATTGCGAATGGTGCGGCTAGAAATGGCTGGGAGGGCGAAGTCAGTATCGGCCGGGGCATCCCAGCCTTGCCGCCCGACGATGAGGGGAGGGGCGAGGCGGGCGACTTCGTCGAAGCGGTACCACTGCTCCTTCTCGGCCAGAATATCGGTGCCGATGAGCAGGCGCCAGCTTGTCGATGGCCGCTGAGCGATGAGGGCCTGGAGGGTATCGAGGGTACGGCTCGGACCCCCCAACTGCTCTTCAATGTCAGAGAACTCCACCAGGTGGCCGAAGATCTGCAGGGCCTGTTTGACCATCTCGACCCGATGAACGTACGGGGTTGACTCTTTGCCGAGCACGTGCTGAAAGCAGGGGACGACGAGTACGTGGTCCACTTCCCCGGAGGCGAGGGCAACGGCCACGCATTGGACGTGCGCCATGTGGGGCGGGTCGAAGCTGCCGCCAAAGAGTGCAACTCGCATGGAACTCCTGCTGCGACGAAAATCGTCCTTGCGCTTATGTGCGCAGGTCGCGGCGCTCCCGTTGGAAGTGGCTGAAGGCATCGCTTTGCGGTCGTTTTTTCTACGAGCAGCGACCGTCAGGGAGCGGGGGCCTCTCGCCTCTCACCTTTACACGGCGTATATCATCACGTCCTGCCTGGTCTTGTCAAACCCGGCGGCGGAGGCTTCCAGCTTCTCCAGCACTTCCGCAACCGGGGCCCCTGCTTCCAGCATGGGGCGCGTCTCCGGGTCGCCGAGGAGCAGGTCGATGGCGAGGCGGTCGGTGACAAACTCGTACTCCTCGCGTCGCCAGTCAAAGCCGCCGGGATGCAGGGCGTGCAGCCACTTGATCAGGGCCAGACCAAAGGCCAGGGGCCGGAAGAGCAAGCGGTCCACGATGTGCAATCGCAGTCCGGTGCATACCTGTCCTGCCCACTTCTGAAATTCGGGCCGAAAGGAGACCGGGGTCAGCAGGAAGCCGCCGTGGGGCAGCTCAGCGGCTAGTTCTCTGGCCAATTCGAGGGGGCGCACGTAGGGGGCGCCGAAGACCAGGAAAGGGGTCGTTGTGCCCCGACCTTCCGAGACATTTGTGCCCTCCAGCAGGCAGAGACCCGGGTAGGCGATGGCGGTCTCCAGTGTGGGCATGTTGGGGGAAGGCGGGACCCACGGCAGGGCCAGTTCGTCGTGGTATTGGCGACGGTTCCAGCCCTCCACCGGGTAGATGGTCAAATCGCAGTCGAGGTTCGGCTCCCGCCTTGCCACGCCGGCCAATTCCCCCAGAGTGAGGCCGTGACGATGGGGTACGGGCAGTTCCCCGACATAGGAGACCAGCGACTGGTGAGGGAGCCCCCCTTCTACGCTGATACCGTCGATGGGGTTGGGCCGGTCGAGGACCACGACCCGGGTTCCGGTGGTGGCGGCGACGCGCATGCAACGGGCCAGAGTGGCGGCATAGGTGTAATAGCGAGTGCCAATGTCCGGCAGGTCGACGAGCAGGACCTCAATGTCGGCGAGTTGATGGGTGGCGGGGTCGAGGGAGGCCAGCCTATCACCGTAGAGGCTCTCCACCGGGAGTCCGTATACCGGGTCCCGGGTCTCTTGTACGGCCTCCATGTCCTGGTGGGTGCTCCAAAGGCCATGCTCGGGAGTCAGGATACGCACCGGTTCCAGCCCCCGCCGACAGACATGGTCGATGAGGTGAATGCCGGTGCGGTCGATGGCTGCCTGGTTGCAGAGAAGGCCCAGTCGTTGGCTGTCAACGGCCTCGAAGTTTTCGGCAGCGAGCCTGTCCAGCCCGGTTCTTACCGGCCCGGTGCCGGCGCTAGTTGTCGGTGTCACAGGCATCGCCTATTCCATCGAGGTCGGTATCGGTCTGGTCGAAGTTGGCGACCGTGGGACAGTTATCGTCGGGGTCAAAGATGAGGTCGTTGTCATCGTCCGCATCGCAGATATCACCCAGGCCGTCGTTGTCCGAATTGAGCTGGTCCGGGTTAGCGTTCTTCGGGCAGTTGTCCAGATCGTCAGTAGTGCCATCACCATCGATGTCATCGGTGCAGGCATCCCCGATGCCGTCCTGGTCCAGGTCCTCCTGACCTTCGTTGGCCACTTCGGGACAATTGTCGTCGGCGTTGGCCAGGCCGTCCCCATCGATGTCGTCGTCGCAGGCATCACCGCACGAGACGTCAGTGGGGTAGGGCGTCGGGGGACAGTCACTGTCGGTATCCGTTTGCAGCGGATTGGGGAGGAGCGGACAGTTGTCCAGGGTGTTGACGTCACCGTCGTTGTCCATGTCAGGGTCGCAGACATCGCCGAGGGTATCGTCGTCCGAATTGAGCTGGTCTTCGTTGGGTATCAGCAGGCAGTTGTCCTGGTCGTTGTCTGTACCATCTCCATCCACATCGTCGTCGCAGGCGTCGCCAGTCTCGTCGTCGTCGAGATCTGCCTGGTCCACGTTGGCAATGAACGGGCAATTGTCCGTTACGTCGGGAGACTGGTCGTTGTCGTCATCCGGGTCGCAGATATCGCCGATGCCGTCTAATTCGTTGTCGTCCTGCATGAGGTTGGAGAGCGTCGGACAGTTGTCGGTGAGGTCAGGAATCTCGTCGTTGTCGTCGTCGAGGTCACAGACATCGCCTTTGCCGTCCTGCTCGTTGTCGAATTGCAGCGGGTTGGCGGCAAAGGGGCAGTTGTCGCTCTCGTCGAGGATGCCGTCGTTGTCGTCATCGGGGTCACAGCCGTCGCAAGTTCCGTCCTGATCCGTGTCGAGTTGGTTGGGGTTGTACAGGTAGGGACAGCAATCCAGTTCGTCATTGGAGCCATCGCCATCATCGTCGGGGTCACAAGGGTCGCCGGCTCCGTCACCGTCGAGGTCGAACTGGTTGGGATTGAAGAGGAGCAGGCAGTTGTCCTCTCCGTCTTCGGCACCGTCTTCATCGTCGTCGCTATCACAGAAGTCGGGGATTCCATCCCCATCGAAATCCAGGACCGGTTCAACGGCAAAGAAAGTGCAGTTATCCCCAGTCGCCGGGCAGGCATCCGGTCCGGGCGGTCCGGGTTGGCAGACCCACTCGCCGTCGATGCAATAGCCCTTGCCGATGCAAGTACCCCAGTCCCCTTCGGAAGTGCAACTGCTGAGCCCCAACTGATTGTAATCGGAAATACCATTGCAATCGTTGTCGAGGCCGTCACAGACTTCCTTGGCACCAGGGTAACTCTCGGCGTCTGTTGGCTGACAATCATCGACGTCGGCAAAGCCGTCACCGTCATCATCATCGTCGCAGAAATCAGGATCGGCATCGTCGTTGGTATCGATAATCGAACCCCACCAGAAGCAATCCAGTTGATTGGCAGCGCAGATGTCGTCCAGGGCCACCTCGGGGCAATTCCAGATGCCGTTGGCGCAGAACATGGCGAACTGGCAGGCACCCTGGTCGTAGTCGATGACGCAGGTCAGCCCGACTACACTCAGCCCCTCATCGATCTCCCCATCGCAGTCGTCGTCCTTGCCGTTGCACTCCTCGGGCAGGGGGATCTCGGCTGTGCAAGGAGTGAGGCTGCCGTCACTACAGACCCGGTTTCCCTCGCAGGCCCCCCAGAAATTGGTGTAGTAACAAGCGGTCTCCAAGCCTTCCATGTAGCTGCTGCAGAAGCACTTCTTGCCCGGTTTTGGAATGCATCTGTAGACCTCTTCTGCGCCCTCCGGCATGGCGCTGCACTGGAGCCCAAAGGGGCAAGGCAGGGCCCCATCGGGGGTACAGGCTCGGGCGCAGAATTTCCCGGAATCACCGAGGTCAGTACAGCTGACTACGAAGTCGAAATCGGCGTCATTGCAATCGGCAACATCTACGCATGGCTTGCATTGCGTGGGAGCCTGGAGAGGCAGACACGCCGGGTCCTCAAGGCCAAAGGGAAGGTCACACTCATGGAGTGGCGGACAATCTGCGACACTTTCGCACCATGGATAGCACCAGGAGTTCCCAGTGCCGTTTTGCAGGCAGATGCCGGTAAGTCCGCAATCTTCCTGGGTCAGGCAGGGAACGATGAGGGTCGCCGGATCGATGACATCCTCCTCAACCGCCTCGAGTTCCAATGCGTCGATGGTGTCTGGGTGGTCGGCATCGGCGAGGTCAGCGAGGTCGTACGTTTCAGGAAAGGAGAGGTCGTTGCCGACATTAATTTCGTCGGTTGCGTCCACCAGGTCTGGCAGTTCAATGCCGGCGCCGTCAGCCAGGCTGATCTCAGGAGAGGTTACGCCATCAGCGGAAGCGCCGACGTCCAGGACTTCGGCCGCGCGATTGTCGGGAGTGGCATCGGCGACCTGGTAAAGGACGGACGAGCCAGTATCTCCACAAGCGCTCGTCGCAAAGGTCACAAGCAGAACCAAATGAAAGAGTCTCTTCACCAGCGGTATCCCCACGGACAATGACGTGACCCATTATAGACACGCTTTACTCGGAAGCCAAAAGTGATTGCTATTCGGGAATGGAGAGCTTGAAGATCGTTCCCTCCCCCGGCGTGCTGCTGCAGCTGATGGTTCCTCCGTGCTCGACCACCACCTGTTGAACCAGGGTGAGGCCGAGTCCGGTGCCGCTCTTCTTGGTGGAGTAGAACGGTTCAAAGACGCGCCCGGCCTGCTCCGGCTGGAGTCCTGGTCCGTTGTCTCGAATGGCGATCCTGATGCGCTTGCCATCCCGATGTGCGGAGGCATGAATCAAACCGTCGGGCCGCTTCATGGAGGTGATGGCCTCGATGGCATTCTTGAGCAGGTTGGCCACCGCATGTCGCAGTAAGTTGGGGTCGGCCCGGCCGCGCAGGGGGCGCTCGATCTCCCGCTCGATGGTGACTCCCATACGCCTCGCCTCCTCTTCGTAGAAGGAGAGGACGTCCATGAGCACGGTGTGGAGGTCCACTGATTCCTTCTCCACTTCCGGGAACTTGGCGAATCTCAGGTAGTACTCGGTAATGTCACGCAGCCGGTCGATCTCCTTGCCGCCGGAGACCGTTGCCTCTCGCAACTCCTTGTAAGTTTCCTCGGGGAGAATGTCACGGGCCTCATCCAGGCTCTCCTCGAGCAATTCCAGTTTCAGCCCCAGCGCGTTCAAGGGATTGCGAATCTCATGGGCGATCTGAGTGGACATTTTGCCGATGGTCGAGAACCGATCTGCGCGCAGCAACTCATCAGCCTGCTTGCGGATCATCTCTTCCCGTTCCTTGAGTCGGCTGGCCATCTTGTTGAGCTCGGCAGAAAGCTCACCAATCTCGTCGCCCCGCCGGATGGGGGCGGGGCGGTCGTAGTCACCGGTGGAGATGCGTTGAGCGACTGTTCGCAGCGTTCGCAGTGGCTTGAGCCAGTAGTACAACATGGCCAGCACTGCCACGGTGACCACAAGTGCCAGGATCCCCAGATAGAAGGCCCAGGTGACTGCCTCGGCTTCTCGCTCTCGGGCGTTTTCCCAGGCGCTGTTAATCGCCAGGTTGGCGGTGGCCGCAAACTCCCGCACCTGCCGTTCCAGGTGATTCGTGGCTGTGGCGAGGCTGGTGCGAGCGCGATCTCGTCGGGCATCGGGCAGGTCCACCGGAACCGCGGCATGGAGGCTGAGAAATTCCTGGGTCAGCTTGCGATAGAACTTGCTGTTGTCACGCAAATCCACGGCGATCTGCTGGGCCTGGAGGTCGCCGGCCAAGGCCTTGACCAGCTCTTCGCCACGGGCCACGGAAGTGGCACCCAGGGCCACCACAGTGAAGAGTTCGCGACTCTGCGGGCTCAGGTAATCCTGGGCCGCGAGTTCTTCGCTGGCGAGGGCCACCTCTTCCAGGGTCACGAAGGGCCGAAATTCCGGCAGCATGTGGGTCACCCACAGCATCTCTTCGCAGCCGTGACGCCCGAGCAGTGCAGCCACCTGGCCCAGCTCTTGGTTAAGCGCCGCCAGGCGCGCCGAAACCGGCACCAACCCCTGTTTTACCAGAGTTACCTCCGACTGCATGCGGGCCATGGTGAGGACCGAGTAAACCACGACCCCGGAGAGTAGGCAGAAGACCACAAGGAAGCCGGCGAAGACCCGGGTGACGAGGGAGATGCGCATAATGGCCAGGACTACAGGTCGAGTTCGAGGAGGCCCATACCACCAGGATAGCCGTAGGAAACATCGTCATCGTAGCCGTAAACCACGATGCCGATCTTCTTGTCAGACCAGATCTGGTGAATGCCGTCAGCTACTGCGGTCCGGAAGACCCCGTAGCCGCTCATGCCGATGGGGACAAAGGAACTGGGGTTAATCTGGTTGTTGTCCAGCACCACCTTCTGCGCATCCAGGGGGGCGATGACGTTGAGGTAGTCAGTGAGGTAGGCGTCGGGGGTCAGGAAGACATACGAATCCATGAACTGCTCTTCCGAGACCGCCAGCATCATCGCCGGGTCGCCGATAGGGGCACAGAGTCCATCGCCCAGATAGATTTCACAGGTTGTCCCCGACGGACACTGCGAGGCGTTGGTGCAGGTGGGGCCGACGCACTGCCCATACCAGGAATCGAAGGTGAAGGGGGCCGGGCAACTGCCGCCCAGAATCTCGTACGACGAGGCCAGATACTGGGCCACCTGAATCGGCTTGGTCGCGGTCACCTCGATGTTGACGTTGCTCTGGA
>ERZ890953.444-NODE-444-length-24117-cov-5.170435_pt1 | contig 24117 bp, 38 predicted proteins | sample MGYA00521264_ERZ890953 | MGnify/ENA primary metagenome ERZ890953 (study PRJEB32303, sample SAMEA104408629) | aquatic metagenome | biome: Brackish water; feature: Chemocline; material: water | place: Baltic Sea | collected 2014-10-26T21:54:00 | depth 200 m ...
CAAGGATCTCCTTCTGACCCACTAGTATATTCATATACAGTACAAAGAGGTGACACACCATACGGATTATGGGGAAATAATTGGAAAGAAAAACTATCCTCTTATGGGATAGAAGACCCTACTAAATTGCCGGTAGGTTTAGAAGTTAATTTAGGATTCGAATCAATATTTGATGATGAAATGATGTTGGGTGGTACTCCTACACCAACAAGTTCAGCAGCTGTTAAATATGTTGAAACTCCTGATTTTTACGCTTATAGTCCAGCTGTAGCAGCCGATACGAGTATTACTATAAATAATCTTGAAGATATTTATGGAAATACTTTAACAATGACTGATTTTGGTGATATTGGTTATGGTAGAATAGATCCCGACGGTAAAGAAGTATCAGAATCGTTTACTTTTTCTGGTGTTACAGCTAATTCAGATGGGACTTATACTTTAACTGGTGTAAAAACTGCTTTGGCTAAGTATCCTTATACCCAAACATCTGGATTAGTTCGTTCTCATAGTATCAATGCTATTGTTCGTTTTACTAATTCAGCTGCTTTCTATGATAATTTTGCTAATAAAGAGAATGATGAGATTGTAGATGGTGACTGGGAATTTACAGCTTTTCCTTATTATACAACTGGCACTACTTTACCAGATGCTGATGGGGAATTTGCTACTAAATATTATGTAGATACGGTTGGTGCAGGTGGTTTTACTTCTGTTAATGTATCTAGTACAAGAGGAATAGAAGCTCTAGGAACTTCACCCGAAACAATAGGTGTCAATGTATCTTCTACTAAAGGTATGTATCAAGGTACTGATGGACAAGGTATTTACCAAATGGTTAGTACTACAGAAGGACTTGGACAAGATAGTACTGGAATTTATATTGATAAAACACAAAATTTTACTTGGACTGGAACTCATACTTTCAACACAACAACCAATGTAAATACAGCTACTGATTTTCAGCTTGGTGGAGCTGCTTTGATTGACTCCGATGGATATGTAAACCCAAATATAATAAGAACAGGTTCAACTTCATTAAATGCTGGTGAGGCTATCAATGGTGCTACTTTGCCAGTACCAGTATATCAAAATACAACTGATAATGAATTATACGCTTGTGATGGTAATGATATAGCAAAATTAAAATATATTGGTTTTGCGATTACTAATAGTACAGATGGAAACCCAATTAAATTACAAACCAATGGAATAGTAAGCGGTTTTGCTGGTTTAGAAGAAGGTAAAATGTATTTTGTGCAAGATGCAGTCGGAACAATAGGAACAACAGCAGGAACTTACCATTTACCAGTAGGGAGGGCAATAAGTGAAACACAGCTTTTAATAAAAAAATTACCAATGATAATGGCTGGAACAGTTGCTGAATTAAGTACCACAACCGCAGCGAATAATGATGTTACTGTTACTTTACCTTTTTATCCTAGACTTATTGTATTAGATTATTTTATACAGGGACATAGTGTATCTACAGACCAAAATCAATACTTAGGAGAACGTGGTAGAGCCATTTTCATGGAAACTACTTTATCAAGTAGGCAAATTATATGGAGAACACCAAACTCCGCTGGTGATGGTTTAAGTGGTAGTGATGGTTCATTGCAAGACGCTCTAGCTTCTTTAAATTCTGCTGGGAATGACCCTACATCTACTACTTCTGTATCTATTGGAACATCATCCGCAGGCGATAATGATATACAAATTACATTAACAATAAATTCAGTTGATGATAACGGCTTTGTTATAAGAAGAGCTACAGCGTTGGGAGGTGGAGCAACAACTACAGCTATTGCAAGAATAGCTTATACAGCTTACGAATAAATATTTAATCTCCCTCTTAAAACTAGGAGGGAGGAATAAGTATTAATTTAACATTATGAAAATAGAAAACCCTGTAGAAGACATAAGCCAAAATGTGCCAACCGACCCAATAAATCTTCCAGACCCAGACTATATATCTCCAATGGTTTTGACATCTAAAAAAGCCAAAAGAAAAATAGCTAGACACCTAACATTTCTAAAACAATTAACAGAATAAGTATGCTAAATTTACCAAATGCACCTGCACCGATAGAAGGTACTCCTACAGGTAGTATCCCAACAAGCGGCACACCACCACGTAGCACACCGACTGCGACGGCTCTTAGACGTGGAGACGAATATAGGGTTGTTCCTGATTCTCAAGTAGATTATTTGACTACTCAAGGTTATACAGTAGAAAATAAAGATCCCAAAGAATCCGCTGGGTTTATTGCTAATAGACCTTTAACTCCTGAACCAGTCACACCTCCAGTTGTTGCTCCTGAACCTCCACCACCAACTAAAACTGAAAAAGCTTCTTCTAATGCAGAACAGGCTTTGACTGATAGTGCAGAGTTTTATCAATCACAATACGAAAAATTGCAATCAGAATTTGATAATTATACTGCTGACATAGAAAAGATAGATTCAGAACAAGCACCTATTTTCCAAGAGATACGTGAGACATTTCAAAGAAGAATAGATGAGATGGGAAAAGTTAATCAGGCGATGGAAGCACGTGTTGGAATATCTGGACTTAGAGGAATGGCAAGATATGCACCACAAACACAACAAGGTTTTGTTTCTAATGAAATTACTAATGGGATGAATAGGATTAAAGGTCTTGAAAGTGAAAAATTACGTGCTATTGAACAAGCTAAGATTGCTTTAAAATCTCAAGCGAAAGATAGGTGGCAAACATTCAATGAATTTATGAATAGCGCTGGTAAGGCTTACGAAAACAAAAAACAGGCCGTACTTGATTTACACTCATTCTTAAAGAACGAAGAAGATAGACTAGCAGACCAAAAATTAGCTGATATTAAACTACAACAAATAGAAGACGAACAAGAGGTTGCTACTGCTGAAAATATAGCAGGAGGCATATATTCTGCTATAGGAGATGATATAGACGCAAATATGGAATATATTACTAATGTAGCTAAAGAGTATGACTTAGATCCAAATATCTTAATGAGCACTATTCGTGCTTATGAACAAGAGGATAGGGAAAATCAACTTGCTTTACAAAAAGACTTAATAGATATGGCTGCCAAATTAGAAGAAGGAGAAACTATGGAAGTTTACCCTGGTATTATTATCACAGGTACTAAAGATAAAGATGAAAAGTGGGTACAAACTATAGTCGGAAACACTAAATATAATGACCTGTATGTTAAAGAAGACGGAGTATATGTCCGTAAGCAACGTATAGAGGGGCAGGCATATAAATATACTGCTCCCAAACAAGAAGACCCGGATAAACTAACCGATGAGGAAAAGAAATTTCAAGATGATTTAGCTAGTTCAATATCTAATTTATCAAGTGAGGATGTGGATTGGGGCAATGTTTATAATGAAATGGCTGTTAAATATAGAACATCATCACCAGAACTTTTTCAAGAATTAGATGATGAACAGAAAAAAGCCGTTGAAGAAGCGTACGGTGGGGCGGTTAGATTTAATGAAAATGACAATACTGTAATGGATGTTTTGCTTGGTAAAGAATATTACTATCCAAAAGAATAATTATGCCTATAAATTTAAGCAAAATCTTAAAAAGACGTACAACTACTAAAATAAACCTATCTAGGACTTTAGGTCTTTCTGGTTTATCGGAGATAATTTCGAGAAAAGAAAAAGAAAAGGAAGAAAAAGAAAAGGAAGAAAAGAAAAAAATAGACATAAGAACACTTAAAACTGGTGGACAATATATTTATGCTAAACCAGAAACTAAATATGAAGATTTACAGAGAACGACTAGAGCTTCCGGCTCTTTAGAAACTGAAGAAGATAAAGAAAGGGATCATGTTATACCAGTTAGTTTAGGCGGTACTTCTGATGACCCTAATTTACAATATCTTGAAAGTAAACGTACTATCTTACAAAGAATATTTGACAAACCAGCTAGTGCAAAAAACCGTCAAGAAGGAAAGATGTTGGTTGAATTACAGAATATCAATGATTATAAGTCAGGTAAGATAGGTATTAATGAAGCTCGTACTAACGTTCTTAATTGGAATAATCAACCGGAGAGTAAATACAAAACTTATGCTGAGTCTTTTATAGAAACATCTAAAGAAATGTTTAAAGAAACTGTTGGTGGTCTTTTCGGATCGATGGCTAGATTAGTTTTACCTGAATCACTAGAAAGAAAATTAGGACTTGTAGGAAAATCTAAAAAAGGAGACATGTTGTTTCCTATATCTGAGGAAACTAAGGAAAGAGAAATAGATAAAGCACAACAAGATGCAGAGAGAGGTTTGGGTGTTAGTAGAGTAGAAGAATCTATTAAAGGACTTGTAAGAGGAGCCGAGAGTTTAGCAGGGACTACAACTGGCAATTTAATGAACTGGTTAGGAGAAAATATAAAAGAAAATAAATCATTACAAGAGAGTGTAAATAATTATTTTGGAGCAAAACCAGCTAGTATTTTAGGTAAAATTGGTTTAGAAATTTTAGAGAAAGTTCCTATTGGAGAAAAAAAGAAGCCATTGAGTAAAGCAGACACAACACAAAGATTTTATGAAATAATTGGTGACACCATGCAAAAAGGTGGTAATAAAATTTATAATTATACACAAGAAGCAACACAAAAAGGATGGGAAGTAGAACATCCTTATTTAAAAAATAAAACAATTTTTAATGATCCGAAAGGGGTAAAGATATTTTCAAGTTTAGGAGAAGCCTTGCCGTCATTAGGTGTAGCAACTGCAGTTACTATAGCTACAGGTAATCCATATGCGGGAGCTAGTATATTAGGTATGTCACAGGGAGCTGATACATACCGTAATTTAAGAGAAAAAGGAGCAACAGTTGGTAGAGCTAATGTATTTGGTGCATTAGATACTATAGGTACTACTGTTTTAGAACAAATACCACTTGAAAAAATTATAGGAGGTAAAGTTGGTATGTCTATTTTGCAAGAGGGAGCTGAAGAGGGTCTACAACAAGTTTGGACAAACCTAGTTAATATATGGGGTGGGGATAAAACACGTGAATGGAAAGATGGTGTTATGGAGTCAATATTATTGGGTGGAGCTTCTGGTGGTTTAGTTGGTGGTTTTATGAAACTACCTGTATTTAGAAATCTTAATGCTCTTGAAAAAGAAGCTAAAGATGCTGGAGTTACTAATGAACAAATTGATGAAGTAAAAAAACAGCTTACTGGTGTAATAATAGAAAATGCAAACAAGATTGAACCTATACTGCAAGAACAATTGAGAATACCTGCTACACAACAAGAGATTGATAAGATAACCCAAGATACCCAAGCTCTTCCTAGTATGAGTGAGATTGCTGAAACAGTCAAAGAAATAGTATCTGCTAGACCAGAACCTTTAGCAGAAGAAGCTGAAATACTGCGTGGTACAAAAGGAATGACCGCTGAAGACATACAAAAGACTTATCCTAACATAAAACTAACAAAAGATGTACCTGCTAAAGATGTTTATGGAAACAAGGTTGTGATTCCTGAAGGAGAAAAACTTACACCGTATGAAATGAAAGATGGTAAAATCCTCTTACAAGACGGACAGACTTATCTTGTGTCTAAAAACCAATTTCAAAACATTAAGGGTCAATCTGTAGGTGGAGAAGCTAAACCATTTGCTCCTGAATTAGCTGGTACTGAGGAAACTATCAAAGGAGCTGGTAAATGGGAGGGTGACGAGTACGTTGCTGATGGACAAACGGTTGCTAATCTTATTAAAAATGATGATGGAACTTGGTCTTACGAAAGTGATTTATCCGAGGGTTCTGAAACCTTTAAAACTAGGCGTGAGGCGATGGAATCAGTAGTAGAAGAAATAACAGACCCATACGCTGATACTGGAACTAAATACTCCTCCTACCAACTCCCTGAGGGTAAGAACTATAAAGAGATATTGATTAAAGCACCGAATAAAGCTGAATTAGATATTAAAAGTAGGCAAGCGGAACTTGATACAATATCTAATAGATTATATGGCAAACCTTATGGAGAATTATATCGTTTAGATAATGCTGTTGAAAAGATGGATAAGGTGTCAGATTTAGCTAAACAAGAAATATCTAATAATTTCAAATCCTCTCACTGGGACGAACCCAATGTAATATCTCATCTTAGAATGAACGACAGAACCTACAAAGGAAAGAAAGTATCCTTTATGGAAGAATTACAGAGTGATTGGGCTAGAGAGGGTAGAGATAAAGGGTTTTCCGCTGATGTTGCTCTTGAATGGAAAAAGCAAAGCGACGGTAGTTTGTTAAGTGAGGTAGGTGTTAGAACATTCAAAATAAAACCCGAGGGAGATAAGTTTTATGTGTACGAAGAAAAGGGTCGTCTTGGACAGACACAACCAACAATAGAAAAAGCAAAGAAAGAGGCACAGAGAGTTGTTGGTGAAGGTATTCCTAACAACCCACTCTTAAAAAACTGGACTGAAATGTCAGTCAAAAGAGCATTACAAGACGCAGTAGCTAACAATTCTGATTATTTCGCTTGGATAAATGGAGAACAAACAAGTGCTAGATATAATTTGAGTACACAGGTTGACGGCGTAAAGTGGAAAACCAAACCTGATGGAAAAGTAATTGCCCTTACTCCAAAAGGAAGTGCTGACTTGATTGTCGGGATTGATAAAAAAGGAGTTGTTACAAAATCTGAAATGGATAATACTTGGGTTGGCAAAAAACTAGACGAAGTACTAGGCAAAGGACTAGCTGATAAAATAATGTCTAAAGAAGAAGGTACTCTATCGGGAGAAGGACTTAAATTTGGTGGTGAATGGGCTTCTAATCTTTATGATAGACAAGTCAAAAACATTGTAGAGAAACTAACAGGACAGAAAGTAGAGATGTTAGATATGGGGTTGCCGATAGATGCAAAAAATGATGGGTTTGGTTTATATACAGAAAATTCTTATGGAAATCTTGAATGGCAGGGAGATATAGACACTTTTTCTGATGGTCTAGAAGTTGGAAATATAGTAGGCAAAAGTGGACAAAATCCTTATATTGTAACTAAAGTATTAGGAAATGATAATTTTCAAGCAGTAAAGAAAAGTAGTTTAGAAAAAGCACTACCAGAATTTCAAAAAGATATAAAAGTATTTCAAGAAACTGGTAAACTATCAGAGAATATTAAACCATTTATATTACAAGCATCTGAAACCTTTGACATCTCTACTCCTAAAACTACCCAACAAGGTATTAAACTAACTCCTGAAGTAAAGAACAAAATTAAAGGAATAGCGCCTGAAATAAAAACTAGTGGTAAGATGTTTGAAGAAAAGAAACCTACACCACAAGTTAAACAAGACCCTCTTATCCAAGAAGCTAAGAAGTATAAAACTGCAGAGGAGTTCGTGAAGGCACAACCAAAAGTCTATCACGGAGGAGCAGATTTAAAAGAAATTAAAGATATTAAAAAACCTGGTGAATTATTATTTACTACAGACCCAGAATATGCGTTAGGTTTTTCTGGAGCAAAAGGAGAATTAACAGAAGCAGTTCCTAATTTAAAAAAACCTTTTATCTATGATGCAAAGAATGAAAAGATGGCAACACAAAAAATAAAAGAAATAATAAATAAAAATGATTTAGACCCTGCTAAAAATATTTATTCGGATTATGATGGAATGATAATAAAAAATATATATAAAACTGATGGTGATTGGTATGTCCCATTTAAGAAAGAAGCAATCAAAACCAAATCCCAACTAACAGACATCTGGAATGAAGCTAATAAAGGTGGTGTTACAGATAATCTAATAAGTGAAGCTAAGAAGTATAAGAGTGCAGATGGTATAGATACAACACAATTTAAATTAGAAAAAGCAATACAAGTAAGAGATAATTATGCTGAGGCAAACAAAAGTTTTCTTACCCCAGAGGCGACTGACTTCACGTTAAACATCGCTGGAAGAAAAAATCCACGACTAAAAAGAATGGATGAAGTGATGGATAAATATACCAAACTCTCTGATAAGGTAGATTTTTGGCAAAATAAAGTAGACAATATTAAAAACAAAAAACTATATGAGGCTGAAGCACCAGCTAGAGAAAAAATAGCTGATTATACTTTTAAATTGGGTGATAAAATTAATACTGGTAACGCAGGAGAATACTCAACAGCGAAGATAATAAAAGTAAATAAAAATTCGTATAAGTTTGAATATAAAAATGGTGATGTTGGTTCTATGGATAAAAAACTAATGAATAGGTGGAACCAAGATGAGATTGAAACTAAACTAACAGACATCCGGAATAAAGCACAAGAGGCTAAACCAAAACTTCCTACAGTAGACAAAGTAAAAGACGTTAAAGCAATTACTAAAGAAAAACCAATTACCCAAGATTTTAGCAAACACTATGAAAGAATAAAAGATAAATCTGGTTTTGATAGCCTCGGTGTAGAATTTGATAAAATTACATTAAAAGGTGAGGTTAAAAAAGCCTATGATTATATTCAAAGAAATCCTGAAAAAGCCATGCGTATTGCTTATGGGTTTGATACTACTGGTAGTGAAATAAAAAACCAAGCTATTCGTCAATCATTAATTGCTTCGTTATTGGAACAGGGCAAAAAATCACAAGCACAAGAAATAGCACGAAAAGTAACAAAAAAGTTTACTGAAGCTGCTCAAGTATTAAATTTAGCTAAAACAGATTTGGGGGACGAACCAACAATAACTCGTAATATAACCCAAGCAAGACTTCAAAGAATCGGAGAAAAGGCAGGGAATATTGACCCAAATAAAGCTTTAATTGAAGGAGAAAAAGTAGTAAAAGAACGAACAAATAAAGTAGCTAAAGAAGTAAATAAAACACAAGCTGAAATGACTGAAACTACACTACAAGAAATCGATAATTTAATAGACTCATTAATTTGTTAAGTATGCCAACAAATTGCATTATCAAAAGCAAAGCAGAAGAATTAAAAAAAGCCTTCAGAAATAGAGATATCAGTTTTAAGTCTTTATATAATCTTAAATCATCAGAAGCTAGAATAAAAGTTTTAGAAAAATATGTTGGTGAGAGTGCTAAAATGTTAAATGCAAGTATTGAGAAAACATTTCTATCTCCCAACCAAAAACTTGCAATGAGGAATTGGGTGTATAAGAATATTGGAGGTGGAAAACCACTTTACAAAGGTATCTCTTTAGAACAAGCACAAAAAATGTCTGATAATTTATCAATGGTTGAACTAAAAAAGATGTCTTCTAGGGATAGGATTGCAGAGTTATTTAAGTATGTTGATAACGCAGAGCAATTAAACAAAAGATTTGAATCATTACTAAAAACTGGCAATCTCGCTAATTGGGAAGAGCGAACGATGGGTACTAAGCAACTGCGAGAAAATAAAAAGTTAAAAGGGGCTTTATCAAGATTAGAATTTCTTAATGATTTAGGGGTGCTAAACCCAAATCAGATGGAAGATTTTATGCAAAGTTTTGTTGAGACTGAATTAGGTGTTGATCTTTCACTAGAGGAGAGTCAAAAACTATCAACACTTGTTAAAAAACAAAGTGATGCTTTTGATCGAGTCTTTGAGTCTAACGACTGGACTTATAAAAATGAGAAGCAAGTAACTGATTATTTAGTATCTGTAAAAGAATTGAGAGAATATACTGAAAGTTTAATGCCTTCTACTATAAAAGGAACTTTGAATAAATTAATTGGTTATGCTCGTTCTAGTATTCTGGCTTCTCCTCGTATAGCTAGAAACAGTGCTTTGTATCAGATGATACCAACCATAGAAAGAGCAGTAGCAAAAAGATTAATCTCGGGTAATATTGGTGATTTAAAATCAAGTTTTGTAGAGAGAGTCCAAGCAAAATTATCTGGTTCTAAACCCACAAAACAGATGGCAGAGTTTATAACAAAACAAACTCTAATGGCTACTAAGATTTATCATAAGACTGGATTTGATATTTCTCGTATGCAAACACTTGATGATGGCTATACGTTTTTTGGTGGTGAAAAATTTAAACCCCTATATGGTAAAAAGATGAGTGAAGCTAAAACTACTAAAGAAAAAATACAGGTAGGTTTAAATAATTGGGCGAAGTTTATAAACCTAGCGCCTAAATGGTTTGCTGGTGGGACTGATATGTTAGCAGCTAATATGCAAAGAGCTGATACTGCAATTTTAATGTCAAAAGAAATAGCAAGTTTAGAATCTAAAAAAGGTAAATTACCTGATGGAGTTACTAAAGAACAAAGAGCTGAACAACTGCTAACAGAATCTTATTCTTTTAATCCAACAGATATAAAAGCACAACAAATAAGAGACGCTGGGATTATGGACGCTCACATGTCTAATAATACCCAACCAGATGGTGCTGCTGATTTAGTTCTTAAATTAAGAGGTGCTTTTAAAATTGGGGGAATAGATTTTGGCAAAGTTTTAGTTCCGTTTGCTAAAATTGCAACCACAACAATAAGTCGTGGTACGAAGACTGTAACAGGCTATGGTGCAATTAAAAGTATTTACCAGATTAATCAAGCTTCTAAAATTACAGATGTAAACGAAAGATCAAAAAAGATATATGAAATTACAAGTAATCTGGTTGGATATGTTGGAATAATGGGGGCTGCAATATTACTTGGTACTTTTCTGGATGATGATGATTATGTTGGCGGGTATGATAGTCTTAGTTTTAAAGAATACGGATTAGCTAGGACAAGAGGATCTAGCCCGGGGTATGTTAGAATAGGTGGCAAATGGATACCATTACGGTATCTACCTATGATAAATATTCCTTTATCAGCTATAATGACCGCCCGTCAAGCTCGTTTAAAAGGTAAAAGGTATTTAGATGGTTATATAACCGGTATTTTAGGTGGAATATTAGAGACACCTCTTATTTCTGATGTTTTTGATATTTTAAAAGATGTAGGTAAATCAGCACAAAGTAAAGAATTTATTAATGCTTTGGGATTAGATGGGGAAAATATAACTAATTGGGCAAAAGTTAGAGCTATACCTTCGCTTGTTTCTTACGATTTATATAAGATAATGTTTCCATCTGAAGCAAAATATGATTTTTTAGGTAGAGAGATAGAAGGAGGTATTTTTAAAGATGATAAATCTAATGAAATAACAGTTGAATTTAATCGTTTAAACAACGAAGGTAAAATGCCAGTAATTTCAGATCCTAAAGGAGAATATACTATAGAAGAACTTAATAAATACAAACAAAAATACGCAGAAAAAGTAATTAAATTATTAAAAAAAGATTTTTATAGTAAAAAAGATGCAGAAGAACAAAAGAAATTAATTGATAATATTAGAACAACACAAATACTTAATAAATTAAATTAAATAAGGATCTTCCATAGGTGCTTGAAAGAATTTTGCACTATAAGCATCTTGATATCTAATTCCATCACTTAAAAAATCTTTGGGGTCTAGTCTTATTTGACTGCCCCATTTTTCTTCTGGAATATAAAAATTACCAATTTTCCAATAAGCAATATGTTCAGAGTGTAGATGAGAGGCTGTACTTATACCTGTGTTCCCACTGATACCTATTATTGTTCTGGCGGCGACTCTATCACCTGCTTTTTTTATTGTTTGAGAAAGATGAGCATGTCTTGTTCTTACTTTGCAAATTCTACCATCAATTAATACTTCATCACTCTCTACAATTACATTATATCCATAATCTCTACTGTAATTATTAGCTACAGAGATAACAGTTCCTTTATGCATTGCTCTAACTGGTACATGACACTTTTCAAAACCAATATTATTTTGTTTTACGACCGACATTACTCCGTCTTTCATTTCATAAATATACTTAAAAGGTAGGTAGGTTCTATAATCCCAACCAGGGTGACCCATCCAACCGTATATATTTCTTCCGTTTATTTTTAATTGGCTTCCTTTCCATTGAGTTACAATACAAATGTTTTTATTCTCCATGTATTGTTGTTGTATTGGAGATATTAATTTAAAGTTTTCCATATTAGGGATTAAGTTTAACATATAATTTGTCCATTAAAAAAGTTTCATTCCACTTAGCCATTTGCATAGCATCCATACTTTCTTTTAGTTCAATACCTCTAATCCAAACAAGTGAAAAGGCCATCAAAGTAAATATAATAATAAGTAAATAGGGGGTATTATGTTTCATAGTGACAAGCTATTAAGGGAATTAATTAAGTTTTTGTTTTACTGCTTTCCACAGAGCAACAACGAGTTTACTACCAAAATAAAGTTTTCCTCCACTTTTTACCATCCATCCACCTTTTGCTCCTCCTGTTAATAAATCTTCTCTTTCAATTGACTCCAAATCATCCCCTAAGAACTCTATCATTTGGCCTATATTTTGTTTCATATTAAGAAAGTTATTATTGAGAATGCCGTCATTGATGAGCGACGGCGACTCATTCGGGGGCAGTCCACTCCTTGGAGTAGAACCTGTCCCACACTGAGCGGGAGTAGATGTAGCCAATCTTGTGGATAGCTGACATTCCGTCGAAGGTAACAGCTGGGTGTTCGGTGTTTGCGATGATGACATTGTCACCATCAATCACACGTGTGTCCACGCTAGTTACTCTTACTCGACAAGTACGATGACAGTAGTGGCAGTACCGTTGAAGAGTCATCACTCCTCCTTGATCTCCTTCCAGAGTTCGACCTCCATGGTGATGGTGAAGTTGCCTTGGCAACCGGGGCAGTGCACTCGCACCTCGACGAACTTGCTTCGCCAGACCATGCTGAGGACTTTGAGCCAGTCCAGCTTCCCACATCGGGCACAGTGTGCCTCTAGGAAGTAGTGCCCATGGGCTTTCTTGATCTTCACGATGATCTCCTTTTCTTGTGTCTTTTGTCCTTCTTGGGGACTTCTTCGACGTCGGGGTTGACGTAGCGTTGACCGAGTGGCCTGTCCCTCCAGTGGGGCGACTTGGTGTAGACACAGTCGTTGCTCAAGCATTCATCGCATATTGCAGGAACGTGGATCTCCTCGACTCCGGGCAGGCCATCGTCATGTTCGGTGATCTTGATGACTAGAGAGCACCCACACCTTGCAGTGTATCGCTTCATGCGACCTCCTTAGATTTTCGACTTCTCTTTTCTCTCGCTTGTTTCTTGCTACAATCTCTACAACAAGAAACAAACGCACCATTACTCCTTAAATAAAAATTATTTTTAATTACTTTTAAAAATTCTCCACACATTTTACATACTTTCCACCATTCATTATCAATTAATTGCCAGCCCTTATGCAGTCTTGTATGAGTTTTTTGACTACAAACAAGTAGGTTTTCCACTCTATTATCATCACAAATACCATTTTTATGATGCACAACCTCTTTTTTCAATAATTTTCTACCTAAATATTTCTCCATTACTAACACGTGCTGTCTTATTAGTTTTCTATTTTCCCTAATATAGCCAGCCCCATCTTTACTAAAGCCACCCACCCAGTTCCAACTTGATTCTCCTTTTAATTTCCCCTTTTTCCACTTGTGATAACAACTATGACTACAAAATTTACGTTTTCCCCATTGTTTTTTACTATGTTTGCTTTTTTTTATATAAATTGTTTTACACAAAATACAATTCTTTTCCATAATTTTATTATTTAATTCCTCCATTATGAACTGATGATGTTAATAAATATAATTTTCGTTATCTGATTTTTTAAGTGCTATTGGTATTTTAGAGTTTATTTTAATAGGCTTGTCCACAACAATAAATTCTTTTTTACCTTTATGTTTGTCTAAATCTATAACTATGTCTTTTTCCATATATTTATTTGAAATAAAAACCTTTAAAGTTCTATCATCATCTTGTAATTCAACACTTACTTTTATATTCTCGTCACATTTAACAAAAACACGGCCTCCGCCTTTTTCTACTGGTATTGAGTGATCAATAATTTCAATTCTGCTGACTTTGTCTGTTTTCATATTTTTATTGTAATATCCTATTTGCAGTTAGAGGTAAATGGAAGCAACAGAGAAAAGAGCAACCCAGTTTCTGTTAAAACCCCTAACTGTAAGCAAGATACTACTTAAAATAGTGTTTGTTTTTTTTTGTAAGCCTCTTTAAATAGCCACAATCCTGTTTCTGGTTCCACCAAGTTTCTTAATGTCTTTCTTTTATCTATGTTTTTATATTTCGATAAATCAAATCCTTTAATTTTTTGTAATTCTTCTATACTTGAGTCGTGACCCCTGTTTACTTTTGGCAAATCTCTAACAAAATAATTAGTCCAAAAATAGTGTTTAGCAATCTCATAAGGGACAATAAATGGCTTATACCAGCTAATCACATTTTCAACACACCACTTACCTTTAAAATAACCTTGTAAGAATAATATTTCCTCATAAAGTTTCATGTCTGGATAAATAGGTTTATTTTGGTGTGTCGTTGCTTTTCTAACCCTACTATGGCTCGGACATGGTGGGCTACTCCATATAAAATCAAACTCTTCAAAATGTTCTAGTAAATATTGATGGGCGTCACCAACCACTACTTTGTCAGTAGGGAAAAAGTCTTTATAGATTTCAGCCATTTTAGGATCAATTTCAACAGAGGTTATTTCATGATCGTTTCCCCACAATTTTCTATTCCCTCCTATACAGCAATATAAATTAAGAATCTTCATATTTTCTAAGTGGGCATTTCCAAAAATGCCTTATATATTTTGATTTAAAAAACTTTAACAATACTTTATAATTACAGCGACAATATTTTAAATTCATACTACTTGCTTGCTATCTTACCCAAACAATACTCACATCTTTTATAAACAAAATCACCATCACAATAGATAATTTCTTCATGTTCATAATTATCTGTTATCCATTCACCGTTTAAAGCTTGTTTTTTATATACGTCTTTGCATTTCATATTTATATTTATTAATTTGTTTTAAACCTTTTGTACATACACAAAACTTACCTCTTTTTGTTATACCGTTTAAGCACATTACACATTTCTTTCTTGGCGTTAATTGCGTCTCTTTTTTTAATAAAGATATTCCCAAAGTCTTTTTTAATTTTGTCATATTCTGTATTATACCAAATTTCATCCGTTATTTCCCCCCAAGAGTTAATATACCAGTATTTTTGTCCTTGTTTCATATTTTTCTTAGCATACCTGCCCACTTGATCAATCTTTTGATTAAAGGTTCTTTGGTCATAAAGTGGATAGTTCCACATTTTTTACAAGTCATACTATACAATGGATTTTCTTCTAATACCCATTTTATAGTACCTTTGTATGTTTTATCTGTTTCCATATTATTCTTTATATTTAGTTTTCCAATCAAAAAGTAATTTTACTACCCATAAATCAATTGCTAACCATTTTCTATATTGATTGACAAAAGTATAATGTGTTTCCGTTGATGTGCTACAAGGGTCAAATTCATATTTTTTGTCCGTCACTATATCAGCCCTTTTTGCATAGGCAATAATAGAATTATTTTCCTCTCCTTCTTTTGGCTCTGAATATAATTTTCTAAATGTTATCATATTTATTTATTACTCCCTGTTAGGGGGTTATTTATATTACTGACTCTCTGTGGGTGGGGCTAGGGACTTAAAGGCAACTTCTATCCCACCTTTTACCTTTTTTGTTGTCCTAGTTTTATTTCCGTGCGTGACACGGATTGCGAATAGAAGATACAAGTCAAGCATTTGCTCTTGTGAATAGAAATCCATATATAAAGAAGCACCCTCTAATTTTACCCAGTCTTTCATGTCTTCGTCTAATGTCCCCTCAATTAGTAAATTATCTTTTCTCGACTGTACTATCGTTTTTTCAATAAACTCTTCAGGGACATTTAACGTAATGTTTGCTGTCATATTTTTTTGGTTATTCGCACTCTAGGTGCTGGGTTATTTATAATCCTCTGGTTTAACTAGTTATTGTTTTGTAGTCCATATTTATTTATTACTCCCTGTTAATTGTATTTAGTTATTGGATTTTTCCCTATTGTAACTACAAGTTCTATCAATAGCTGCGTTAATCCCCAGCTGTTTTGTGCATTTTTTACAAACGGCGTGTTCATAGGTAGCGATTCCATCGTTTGTCGAAACGAATTGAAACCCAAACTTCACGTCGCCACATTCAATACATGTTTTCATATTATATTTAGTTATTGGTTATTTATTACTCCCTGTTAGGGGTTATTTAAACTTTATAAACATCAACTAAATCAAATATCATTACCCCATCATCATCTACTCCACCGCTCCAAGTAAATTCACATTCAGTCTCAAAAGTTCTTTCTGGCGGTTGTTCTTTTAATATAACGTGTGTTGGTTCTTGCATTATTCTCATTTTCCATCTATCACTTGTATTATGTGGAACTTCAAATGGTTGTCCCCACATTCCAAGCCCTCTTAATCTTATTTTCATATATTTATTTATTACTCCTTGTTAGGGGGTTATTAAACATATTTTTTTATAATCCCTTTTAGATAATCCCAGACATCATCAAAAATTCCTTTAAAACTCTTTGTGCTTTGTTTTTCTAATTCTTTAAACCATTTGTCACCTCTTAATGATTTTATTTCTTTTAAGAACCAAGCTGGTGACTCGTGGGCTGATTGTAACCCCATTGTATGATGAGAAGCACAAAGGCATACGCCATTATCTAAATCCCATCTAGTTGATCGTATTCGGCGACCCCAAATATGATGAGAGTGGAGTTGACAAGTGTCTCCGCTCTTACCACATATCTCGCAACGGAAATTAGCGTCTTCTTTTACTTTTTGAGACCAGAGTTTGTCTAATTTTTTAATATGTTTTCTCTCCATAAAGTATATTATGACAACTCCACCAATGAGGAAATTTTGGATAAAGTTTTAAAAAGCATTTTATATTGTCATCTTCGTTTAGAACATCTCCTTCACAATAATTCTCCCAAGTTTTGGAAATAAATTGATAAATTCCTTTAGCACTACTTCCTTGTTGGTTATATAGATACTTCCCATGTTGGCTCTCACACTCAGAAATTGCCAAGGCTCTCTCTACTGGTATATCAGTTTGACTTGTGTACAATACTATCTTTTGCTCAACAGATAAGGATTGTAAACCCATTGTCAACTGGATAAATATTACGAATAATGACAGGCTGTGCATATTTATTTATTACTCCCTGTTAGTAGGGGATTGTTCTTTATTTTCTTCGGGATAAGCAGAGAGTCTTTCTTCAATTTTATCTACAAGAGTGTTAGCAAAATCTAATTCATTAGTAAATCCAATTTCCTTTTTCAAATTATACTTTCTATAAAAATCTACTAATACCCAATATATTTTTTTAAGTTCTTCTTTTTCCATATATTTATTTATTACTCCCTGTTAGGGGTTATTTGCTTATGTAAGGTGTTGGTATATAAAATGATTTTATAATTGGACAAGGTGCAACATCAAAATTCCAACGACTATCAGTATCACATACAGTACAAATGTATCTCACCTCTTTATTATCAGAAACAAAACTATTATTAGAACATAAATCTTGTTTACAAACAGGACACCAACAAAATGTTCCTTGTTTTTTTACTTGCTTTCTTCTTTTTAACAACCTTATTATGTCAGCGACTAAACTACCTTCGGAAAATGCAACATCAATTTTATCCATATAGTTTATTTATTACTCCCTGTTAGGGGGATTATTTATTTATTGTGATTATAGAATTGCACAAATGCTCCAAAGTTTGGTTTTTTACCAGTTGATATACCAACACAGTTTGGTTTGTCATTTCCTTGCTCATACAAAACATAAAGCTCACAGTTTTTTAAAGTAAAAATACAACTTCCACCATTAGAGTATTCGTGTCCTTTTCCAAATTTAGCGTCAAGACTTATGTCATATATTGGTTTTTTATGGTTTGAAGAAGTAAAAACAAAATCTGTTTTTCCACCATACTGATTACAAATTACATAATAATCACATCCACAACTAACAGTTTTCCAGCCTATTAAATTAAGACATTCGTCTAATCTGTTTTTAGTTATTTTTTTATATCTTTTACTTTTCATATTTATTTATTACTCCCTGTTAGGGGGGTTATTTAATTTATATTACTCATCATAAGTCCAATCACCTCGTATATTAAATACTACAAATTTTTTATCTATTCTTTGTAATTTTATGTAAGATCTATTACCCTTATCATACCTATCGTAACTTCTTATATAACCACCTTTTGTTGTTGTCTCATCGGTATCTGAGAAACTTGCCATAGGATTATGTATAACAAAATCTTCTGGTAATCTTAAAATATTCCCTGGCTCTAAATCATATTCTACAAAAGAATAGTTTTTTATATCCTTTGGTAAAAGTATTTCCATATTTAGTTTATATTACTAGCTATTTCTATTTTTGTAAGTTGTCTCACACCTAGCCCAATTGTTCTTCCTACTAAATTTACAGGAAGTTTACACTGACCATAATACGTATTATATACTTCTAATCCTTCAAAGTTTTTAGAGCTAAAATTTAAAGTAAGAGGATAACTTGTTTTGTTAAATATATGGCATACAAAGTCTTTCTTCTCTTCTAAAACAAAATCCATACATCCTACTTTTTCTACCATAAGAACTTTATTGTTATACTTTTTAAGTAAAACAAATTCTTCATCATAATCTTTTATAGAAATACTGTTTTTTTTAATATGCTCTAATATTTCCATATTAATTTATATTACTAGCTATCATTTCTTTTTCCATTAGCATGTCTATTGACGGGAACATAGGTACATCAATACCAGTTCTTTGCCCTATTTCTCTATTGATAATATCGTAAATAACATCAATATCTTTTGTTTTTAGTCTCTTGGTGCTGTGTTCTTTCATGTAAATCTTTTGTATAGGCCTCCAAAGATATTCTTTTACTGTTAAAGGCGACCAAGGAATATCAAAATCTTCTTTAATTGTTCGTCTAATATCAAATCCTGCTTCGTTTAGTGCTTCTGCTAATTGGGTATACCAAAGATGTAAAGCACGATTTTGTTTGCTAGTTCTTTTTTTAGTTATTTCTTGGTTGCAATGTTTACATCGCATATTAAAAAGGGATATCTTCTGGCTTAATATGATCAGGATGACCTTCTTCTACGGTCTGTGTTGTTGCTTGTGGTTTGGATGTTTTTTTGTAACTATCATCTTTCTGCTCAAACAAAACAAACTTTGTATCTGGGAACATTGATAATTCTAATATAAATCCTTCTGGCTTAGTTTGTGTTGCATCAAACTTAACTAATTTTCCAACCTTATTCCAAGCTGTTTTTTCTTCACCGTTCTTTTCGTATTTTCTTGGTGTTGTAATATTATATATTTTCATAATGTTTTTAATAATAATTGTGCTTGATTAATTAATTTTAAAGCTTCGTTTAATTTAATTTTAGCCTCTTCACTTTCTAAAATTGGTAGTTCAATTTCTTCCAATGCGTTTGAAAAAGCGATTAATTTATTTTTATCTGGGGCTAATTTAGCTTGTCTTTTTACCTCTAATTCTTTTTTAAATTGCTCTTCTTTTAATTTTGCAGCCTCTTTTTTTTCAGCCTCTAGTTTCTCTCTAGCTTCTGCCTCTGCTTTAAGTTTTTTTTCTAATTCTAATCGTTCAATTTCTACTTTTTTACGTTCTTCTATCAATTTATTTTCTTGTTCTACCCGCTCTTTTTCGAGTTCTTTCTCTCTAGCTTCTGCCTCTGCTTTAAGTTTTTTTTCTAATTCTAATCGTTCAATTTCTACTTTTTTACGTTCTTCTATCAATTTATTTTCTTGTTCTACCCGCTCTTTTTCGAGTTCTTTCTCTCTAGCTTCTGCCTCTGCTTTAAGTTTTTTATTTTCTTCTTCAATAATTTTTCGCTTTTCTTCATCTGCTTTTTCTTTGGCTATTCTTTCTACCTCTGCTTTTTTTTCTGCTTTTATTTTTTGTTCATAAATAAATTTTGAATTATTAAGCAATTCGTCAAATCCCTGTTGGCTCATATCTCTTAAATTATAAATAGATACATCCTCAACATATTTTACCAATTTCCCAATTCTTTCGTCGTGAATTTTATCTAATCTTGCTTGCTCTATTTTTTCAAAATGTTTTTCTACATCCATAAGTTTTTCTTCTCGTTCAGACATTTTTAATTTATAGACATTCCTAACACCATCAATAGCTCTTGTTCTTAATAATAAATCTGATTTTAAATCTTTGTGTATTCTATCACTTAGTGTTCTATTTTTAACAAATCTTAAACGTATTCCTCTAGCTTTATCACAAACCTCTTTTGTAATTTCTTTATGTTTATTAAATTCAACTAATTCTTTATCTAATCCAGACATAGTTTTAGCAACCTCTGAAAATGAAGCTACGATTTTTTCCGCATCGGTAATTGGTAAACCTAGTTCAGTGATTTTATTTATTATCACTAAATTTTTTTCTTTTGACATAATTAAAAACTTAATTTATTAACTATTTGATTTACTTCTTCTAAAATTTTACGTTGGTCTTCAAGATATTTTTCAATTTCTTTTTCTATATTTTTACGTTCCAAAACAATATAGAAAAAATCTTTAACTGATAGTCTGTCATCATAGAAACAAAAGTACAATGTTTCTAATTTTTCATTCACTATAAAATATTGCAAAGCCTGTTCGTAATGTTCATTGGGTATTTTCTGTGTCAAAAACGCTTCCATGTGTCTTGCAGACGATAAACACTTAACTTCAATAGCCTCTTTGTCACCAATCCTTCCGTCTGGACTTATCGCTATACTTTCATTATCGTCTCTTACCCAAATTGTAAGCGAGCTATCAACTTCTTTTCCTGTTTCCTTTTCAAATCTATTAATCGCTACAAGCTCTAATTCATGCCCTCTTTCCATTGGATTCTGTTCAGTGGGAGGTAATGCCAACCTTTCCGCTATAAGCTCGTAGAAGCCAATTTTGGGCTTTGTACCACGTTTTAAAATTAGACCCTTGAGCTTAGAACCAGTAATGCGGGTTTTACGTGCATCCATCCACTCCTGCTCGTCTTTAAATTTAAGAATTTTCATATTTTTCTTTTAAATTGTTTTTAAGTTCTTCTAATTCTTTATTTTTTCTCAAGTCACCAGACAAGTTTGCCCAATTTGCTTTTAATTCTTTGATGTTTTTAGTTCCCTCTAGAGCAAATTTAGCTTCATCTATCTTTTCTTTCTTCTTGTCTTCTTGGAATCTTAGGTATTCCTCCATTTCTTCGCCACTTGCTATTTCTCCATCGCTTGCATAACCTATCATTGCTAAAGCTCTGCCGACAGCTATGGTCTCTAATTTTTCGAAAGCCTTCGCACCTTTATTTTGTCCTAAAGCGTGACCCGTTGCCTCTGCTGAATTTTCATCACTTTTATCCTTCAAAACAAAAGCTTTAAATAAAATTTGTCCGTCTGGCTGTATTGTTGGTGTCGTTTCAATTTTTCCCCTTGGGCTATCTTTTCTAAATTCTTTTAATCTCTCTGACACTTGGGCGTATTCCTTACCTTGTAATGTGATTGTTTTCATATTAATTTATTTTAATAATCTCCCGTCTTCACCCTCCTCTAAAATAACCTCTTCAATATTATCTTCCTTACAATAAGCACATAGTACATCATTTCTATAATCATCTTCATACATAATATCTCCTTTTTTTAAGTCCTTAGCACACATTGGGCAATTTATAGGTTTTTCTACTAAAAGTGTTTTAAATTCAATACTCATACAAATAACCTCCATACTTGTGAGCCTATCAATAAGGTAATCACAAATATTGTATCTTCTATCATACGACCTTTTTCTGGTGTTAAGTTTAGTTTGGTTCTATAGTATTGTTTTATTTTTCTCATATTTATTTCATTTTTAAATTAAGCTCTTCTTGGGCTGCTTCTTCTGTTTTATAAGCTGCAAACCACTTTACTTCTTTTGGTTTTTTACAGCCTTCATATATTAACCAATATTTTATCTTCTTTGCATAGTTTAGCTCTTCTTCCATATTTATTTAGTTAATTGATAAATAATAACAGGGGTGAAGAAGGATATTGATAATAGTATTGTTCCACCTATTAAATCTCCTGTGTATGGTGTTAAGTTTAGTTTGGTTCTATAGTATTGTTTTATTTTTCTCATATTATTTTATTTTAAAGATATATTAGTTTTTAAATCTTTTATTGCTATCTCTATTACACTTTCAATCAATTTACGATATTCTATTTCTGCTAATTTTTTTTCAAGTAATAAAGCTAAACATTCCACCTGCTCTTCATTGTTAGTATCCCAATATTTAATAAATGCTTCTATTTTAATTTTCTTTTCGTAAGCCATATATTTTTAATTATTTCCTTCCAAGTACGTTTATAAAAATAATGTAGTTGGTAGATGTCTTGAAAGAAGTGTTTTATTTTTAGACACATAAGCCTCCTATTAGTGATTAATTTTTATCTAAACAATAAATACAAACTCTTCTTATCTTTCCGCCTAGTTCCATTAAATTTGTATCATCTGAATTAAAATACTTACCACAAAAATCACATTGTTCTTCGTTAAGAAACATTATTGCTTCTTTGGCTGGCATTTTGCTAGCTTGCTCAAGCCGAGCGGCTTGGGTATCGATTTGTTTGATTAGTTGCTTAATCATATTGTTTGGGTTGCTGAATAAACTGTAATAGAAGAGATTGATACTATGAAGGAGAAAACATAGTTTCCCATGCTTACTCTTCTATTACAGTCTACCAGCAAAATGCTCGTTTTTTTGATAGACTTCACACGATTATCCCCGAAAGTGAGTGGGTTGCTAATTAGCCGTAAAACTAAAACTATTTTATTAGGTAGTTTGGCTACCAATGGTTTCAGTTTTACAAACTAACGAGCTTTTTTAAATCTTTTAGATATTTATATTCTGATTCTAAAATAGTAACAGTATTTCTTTTTCCTTCTGGATCTTTATTAGTGATAGTTATTGTTCCCCTTCTATTACTGTTATATATAGCTTGTTCAGATACTCCTTTTAGTTCTGCGTATTCTTTTATCAGTAGTTTTCTAAATTTCATAAGGTTTTTATTTAACTATCTAGAGTATAACATATGTTTTATATTATGTCAACACCTTTGTTACATAATCTGTGGATAACTTTATTTATAAATTATTTTAAATTTATCATAAATATGTTTCATTGTAGTATTAAGCGGTACAGAACCATACATTTTTTTTCCTTTAAAATCTTTTTGGAGTATTTTAATTGCCTCCTGTACTTCTCCTTTACCCTCGTTTACAGAACGACAAGAATAAATAGAAATCCAATCATCATCTTCTGCTAAAGATATAGTTACGCCCTTATGTTTTGCTATTATCATTTCAAAGCCCATTGCATTACTTTTTTTATACTTCATATTAAAGTTTGTTGTCTTGTTTGGTTAGTTATTCTTTCCATTGCTTGGCCAAAATATTCTTTATCTAACTCACAAGCTGTTAAATCAAATCCCATACAGTGGCAGGCTATTGCTGTACTTCCACTTCCTAAATGTGTATCTAATATTTTATCTCCTTCTTTAGCGTAATTCTTTAGTAGCCACTTGTAGAGTGCTACTGGCTTTTGAGTAGGGTGAATGCGGTTTTCAGGTTCTTGTTTTCTAAATCCAGCCCATAGCCATTCAAATTTTCTAACTGCTGTTTTTAATGAAGTATAAGCTAATTCACAATCAGCAAAATCTGCATTTCCATTCTTCTTGTCCCATATAATCCAACAGCTACTATTTGCTTGTGGTATGTTTTCTATAAAGTGGTTTGCACCCCAAATAATCTGGTTTTTACTAACTCGTTTTAATTCTTCAAAGTATTTCTTGCTCGGCGTTTCATTATCCCAATTTCCAAGTTTGTACGGTTTAGCTACTGGATTTTTCCATTTTTCTGTTGGAACAACTCTTGATTGTGTTTTTCTACCGTCTTCTCCAATACCGTATGGAACATCGACAATAGCTAACTCATAATAATTGTCTGGCGTTTCCTTTAACAAGTCCATACAATCCACATTATAAAATTTCATCCCTTGTATTATTTTATCTGGTTTCATATTAAAGTTTGTTGTGGATTATATTGGTGCATTTTTTTAGATTCCTCAA
>ERZ890953.445-NODE-445-length-24058-cov-13.931134_pt1 | contig 24058 bp, 53 predicted proteins | sample MGYA00521264_ERZ890953 | MGnify/ENA primary metagenome ERZ890953 (study PRJEB32303, sample SAMEA104408629) | aquatic metagenome | biome: Brackish water; feature: Chemocline; material: water | place: Baltic Sea | collected 2014-10-26T21:54:00 | depth 200 m ...
ACAGAACAGTATACGTACCATTCAGAAAGAAAGGTAAAGTATCTACTATACGTCAAAGTCTATCTGTATTTAACATACAGGAATTACTAGATCTATACGAAGGTAGATTGATGGACCCTAGATATAACCATATAAGAAGATCAAGCATCAAATACGCTTCTATACTGCACAGACTTAGAGAACATCTAAACCAGTAACCAACATCCAGTGGTATGTATAGATGTAAAAAGATAGTACCGACCCGTACCAAATACGAGGTTGAGCCTACGAAGTTAAAATGGTTTGTCAGTGAAACGAGATGTCGGGGATATCTCAAACTGTCCAGGAACTAGTTTTCTGTGAGCATATAAATATTTAGGTGGAATCACCAAGAGGTTAGTATAGAAAAATATCGCCTATATATTGTTAATAGGTAGTTTATGAGAGGTAAGGCCGGAAACCGGGCAAAACGCAGTCAGAACAATATGTGTGGAAATCAATCTCATTAAATATTTTATATGTTCTCAGAAGACTAGATCTTCAACTGTAGACTACAGAACAAAAAAGTCAAACTATCGGCAATAACCATCGTTTTGAGGTTTTGTCACATAACTCGTTAGCTAAGAATAGCTATATACCTATCTAGTGAATATAATTTAGTAGTTAGTAGTAGATAGATAGGTAATATGTCATAGTAGTTTAAGTAAAACATATACGGATTTCGTATAGATTCTTGTGCAAGACAAGACTATGGCACTCGGCTTTTCATGGCCACCTCCTTGAATGCATATAAAGGGTACTCCAACCGCTTGATTCAAAACGTCCCAGCACCTAATCTGGCTGGGTTTATATATATACACGTACTCTCAAATTCTTAGGAAATCTTTTGACTCCGGATACAACTATTGATATACGAGAATGAGAGTAGCTGTATGTATAATACATACAAAGCGTAGTCTTACATACTTAGAAGTTAAATACCAAATGATTAACGAAGTATTAGAGACAGAACTATACTTAAAGGAAAAGAAATGAAAGAAAGAGAATTTGATATAAAGAACTATAAGGTACAAGACATTATGCACCAGCTAGTGCAAAAAGAACTAGAACTAAAACTAAAACAAGTTACGCATGAGTGGTTAAAGGAAGATCAGAGACAACCTGCTTATATAAATGTATGGAGTAGTTCTATAGTAGAGTTTAATACATTACCTAAAAAGGAACAAAACAAGATCATTAAACTAGCTAAAGAACAGTATGAAGAGAAGAAAAAGCAGACCATTAAAAAGTATACAGAATTACGTAAGAAGTGCGATACTATATTCAATGATGACAATATGTATAAGAAACTAACTCCAGAGTTAAATCACTTATACTACTGTCAAGCGTATACAGCTTTATCTGATTTCTACGATAAGAAAATTAGGTCTAAAGCAGTATCCAACAGTAGATTTCAAGCAAGAGCAATGAGCTATTCTAAAATAGCTTGTGATTAAAGGAATAGTATGAATACTAGAGAATTTACACCAGATAAAGATTGTGATTACGAAACAATAGCTGAGTACGATAGTAATCATTACAATAACGAAGATGATGAGTGTGGAGACAGCTGGGAATGGGCTCAAGAAGAGTTTATTGAACGTGTTAATGAAGAGATTGAATTTCCAGTTAATCTAGAAGCAGTAGCATCTAACTGGCAAGGCCGAACTGGTTATGCAGAGGCGGATAACGCTGAGCAATTATTTGATAAGTGTATGTCATTTGACAATGATATTATCTATTTACGATTAAACTCAGACGGATATTATATTCACACTGGAAGCCACGATGTTCCTCAAGGATTTAATATTTATATTACCAATAAGGAAGAGTCATGACAGTATATGTATTATTTGTATACGAATACGACAATGATGAATCAAACACTGGTTACATTGGTGGAGTATTCACAACATTTAATAAAGCAGAAGACGAAGGTCATCACGTAACTAACAACACAGATGTAGAATATTACATTACATCTCAACACTTATTATAAAGGAAATATTATGAATTTAAAAGATAAATGGATAACAATAAAAGATTTACAAGCACAATTAGGGTGGAGCATTTCCAGACAAGCAAGATTAAGATCTGAAGGAGTACTTGAGTATCATAAAGTCGGTTCCTACGTATACTATGATGTGAATTATATAAACGAATTAATAGAAAATGGTAAACAAAATATAGTGCCAAAGGAAACATTATGAGTAAATTAAAATCAATAATATTACCAGACAGTATAACTCAAACTGGAAGACATGAAATAGTCAGCGATAAATATAAATCAGTGGATACAAGTAAAATAATTGAGACATTAACTCAAAGAGGTTTTAGTCTCCATAGTGCAAAACAGTCTAATATTAGAAAACAGACAAACTCTGGATTTCAAAAGCATATGGTTTGGATGAAGTACGACGTTATGAAAACAAAAGAAGGTATTCCTTCAATAGTTATCATGAATAGTCACAATAGAAGTTCATCACTTAAGCTGCATGTGGGTTATATTAGATGGGCCTGCGCAAATCAATTAGTAGGTGGAGAAGATATAAGTTCTGAATCTATCAGACACTCTATCGGCTGGGAAGAGAAAACTAACATTTTCCTTGACAGCTATTTAGCGAAAGTTGAACATATGAATCGTCAACATGATCGTATGCGTAATCAATATATGTCAGATGCTATGATTAGAGATTTAGCTTATCAAGCTGGTAAAATCAGATACAATTCAATAGATATCTTGGACTCTAATGAACTTGCATTAGTAACACGTTCTGAGGACATAGGAAACGACCTTTATACTGTATTTAATCGTATCCAGGAGTCATTACTCAAGGGATCATTTAAACGCCGTATACCTACGCTTGATGATGATGGTTTATTAACTTATTCTCCATGGCAGAAAGCAAGTAAAATCACATCAACAGATGAAATTTTACGTATTAATAAAGCAATTAGAGATTTAGCTCTGAAGTATTCATAATGGCATTCATACAAACAATAAGCTATTCATTACAAGCTTCAATTAAAGTAGCTGAATACCAATATGAAAAACCAACAATTTCTATGACAGCAGTTCTAGAAGAAGGCGACTCTTATGAAACAGTACTTACGAGTTTAAAAGAAGAAATACATAATGAAATGGAGAAAATTAAAAATGAGTTTTAATAAAACAAAAGAAAATATTACAGAAGCAACAAAAGAAATAGGTTCATCTATGCTGAGTGAATCAGTAGATATAGCTAAAATCAATGTAGGTAAAATAGTATATAGTAATGCTAAAGTACTATTATCATCATATTTACCTAAAGCTACTTGGTATGAAAAATTACTAACATCAAAAGACAAGCGAGAACTAGCTGAACTTATGGCTGTTTATGGTTTACTGCATATAATTAAATCTAAGTATTCACATTATCTTATTGATGCTGTAACAGCCTACTTGAACTTAGAGTTACAAACAAAATTGATTGGAAGCGTTAATATACAAGATCTAGATAATATTTTTAAGTTACCAAAAGTAAATTAGATGAATGAGCTAAACGATAAGTTCAAAGAAGCAAGAGCTAAGTATGGAGTAGATTCTCCACAAGCTATTAAAGCTTTTGAATTATACCAAGAAGCAGTTTATAAAGAAACTGGAATAAGAATCTAATGACTGAAAAAGAAGCACGAGCATTAATTGATACAGAACTAATTAGTTCATTCAATATATGGTGGAGAGAAGAAGCAATGCAACACATGATTCCATTTTCAGAAGAAGGTGAAAAAACTGTTTACGACTTATGCTATACAGCATGGATGAATGGCGCATCTCTTAGAGGAGACATGTAATGGATCCCACATTTATGTGTGTCAGCAACATAGATAAGAAAGAAATGGAAGTCTATGTAGAAAGCATACATGTGTCAACTGTTCCATTTGAATTTACTGAAAAGTATAGACATACTAATAGAGGTATTTACCATGAAATAACATACACATATATTGATAAAACGTATATAGATGAAGTACGTGATTTTATCCATAAAGTTGGACCCAATTAGAGATTGGAAATAAGGAAATTACATGTGGTTTAGTTACGACAAGCAAGAAAATCTTTATCAACAAAATGTATACGAAGGACTTATTGCTTTAGAAAATAATGAATCTCATAAATTACATTGGAAAGAAATGTTGTGGAGATTAAAAGAAGATTTCAAGGAATTAAAATGAAAACTAGTGCTGAAGTAGAAGCAAGAGAATTTATGGCAACATGTGTAGATCCAATGTGTACATTATGGAAGCGAGTAAGAGATGAAGTTTTATAAAGAACTGCAAGCCTTAATTGGATTTCGTGGAAATAAACAAAATATACAGAACAAAATATACAATTTAACAGATAAAACTACTAAACTAGTTAAATCAGATCAACCATTACATGGGAATGATAACACATTTGAATTTAGTCTTGGGACAGATGGAGATGCATATTTAGATTTCGATATCTATATGTTGAAAACAAATGCAAAATACGATGGTAAACGAGTCTGGTATATAACTGAATTAAATTCATCATACTAAGGAAATAACATGAATAATAGAGAAATTAAGTTTAGGGCGTGGGATAAATGTAATCACACATTTTTATCAATGCCTTTAGTAGGAATTGATTTTGAAAATGATTGTATTAACACATATGAGATAGTGCAAATATCTGATACAGAATATAAACAAGTCCAAAACACTTGTTATACTTATGATTTAATGCAATACACAGGCTTGAAAGATAAAAACGGCGTAGAGATTTATGAGTCAGACGTGGTTAAGGCTTGGCATTCTAAAGATGAACCCCACATGTATGAAATATACTTTGGTGGGGGAAGTTTCAATCTTGAAGATATTAGAAATGCTGATGAGAATTTCGGAGAAAACGGAGAAGAGTATTTTCTGTACCATGGAGATGTTATTTCTGAGACTAGATGGATTGAAGTAATCGGAAACATATACGAAAATCCGGAACTTTTGGAGAATACTAATGAATAAAGAAGAATTACAAACAGCAGTAGCAGAACTTAACTGTAATGCTTTTATCGGGGTTGCTTACGACGTAGAAAGAGGTTCTTACCTATCATGGTACGTACTTGATGATGAAGAACGATTAGTTTCAATACATGAGCCGATAGCTGATTTGGCTAAGATAAACTCATTAGAGGAATGTGATATGGAAGATTTAGCCAAATTAAAGTCATTAGAATCATTTGGTGTTCAAGAAATTGTACTTATCAGGGGATGGTAATGAACAATCAACGAACCATTGATCAGAACAAACGAGCTGATAACTGTAATCGTGGGATAAATCATTATGTTTGTATGCCTTGTGCAACTAAGTACAGAACAACAGAACCAGAAGAACAGCCAACTTCATTTCATTTTGGCGCTTGTTTTATTTGTAAGAAAACTAAAGAAGTAGCTAATTCAAGAAACTTATTTGGTTTCAAAAGTTTATAAGGAAATACAATGGTAACTAATGAACAAATATCAGACTCACAATTAGATCAAGAAATAAACTTCGCAGAAACTATATATAAAGATGCGGCCAATGTTTTACATAATCTCACAGATGAGAAAAAAAGAAGGCATAAGCTCAAAGAAGCCAAAAATAAGTCAAAGTTAGCAATGATGGCTGCTCTTGGTGGAAAAAGTTATGAACATAGAATCGCAGAATGTATGTTATTGATAAAAAAACAATATGATTCAAAATCAATAGCTGAGAACTATGGTTTCAATATAAATTTAGAAACGGCACTAGCGGATGAAAATTTATTACACACAGTATTTGCTGCAGTCACACACAAAGTATTAGATGATATGCTCAGAGTAACAGAAACTGGTGCTCCTGTAAAAAGAAGATATATGGTAAATGTAATGAGAAGTATCCATAGAAAGATGGAACATCCTAAAGTTAAAGCAGCAATGAAATTACATAAGGTTGAAGACAATGACAATATTAATTAAAAATATAGAATACTTTGAATGGAGAGTTCCAGAAGAATTATTAACTGAGGAAAATTTAATAAATCCACAAGAACTTATTGATAAGTATTTTGAACTCACAGATGAGTCAGTTGAAGAAACCTCAGACCCGTACTATGAGTATGAAGGACATGAGGATTAAATTATGATAGTTGAATTAGAAGTTCATTCATATACAGGAACGGAAATCTATAACATAAATGATAAGAATATTGAAAGAATAACTTATTCTTATGAAACCTCCGGCATTGAATATTATATATATTATAGTAATAAAGAGCGTAAAAAACTATCTGGAAATTTTAATTTCATAGAAACAACTATAGAGGAGTAAATTATGAGAACATGTGACACTTGTGGAGCAGATATGATTGAAGGTTACTGTGCAGGTGACGGTGAAGAATACTATTGCAGTGATGGTTGTTTATTTGTAAATGGATACACACCAGAATTAAGAGATGAAGACTATGAAGCAGGTAATATTTACTGGACTGAATGGCTTGAAGAAGACGAAGGCGAGTAGAAACAACATCCATATAGGAGTGCACTCTGTATATGGTTTCCCATCAGTAGCTTTGAAAGGCAGGGAGTAAAAAGAGGCTACAGGTAAGTTACCCACCTGCGTTGCTGAAACGGTAGAACTCAAGAGTTCACATCTGAGTATAACTGTTTGAACCAGAAGGAAATATATATCCGCAGCTGTAAAGAGCAACATACCTTACTATTGGAGGAAGCAATAGTCCGGGAAGCTATTGCCTTGGTCAATGCAAAGGATAGCAGTACAAACGCTGAACCTCTACCACTAACTAATACAGTTTATGAGTACGTTTAGCTTTTCAATAGCTTCAAATTTATAGGCTTGTACCCTATAAGACGAGCAAAGCAATAAACTACAGAAAAGTTTTGATCATTTCAGTAGAGGTTTCGTTTACCTAAAAAGAACAATAGGTCTATAGAACACACACTCAGTACCTCTAACGAGAGAACGTAGTGTGTTCTAGTAGATCATTTAAAAGGAAATAATATGGAGAATAGAAATTGTAAATACTGTAGTAAGGTATACAGTCCAAAAACAGGCATACAAAAAATATGCGGTGATTTTCTTTGTAAAGTAGCACTAAAAGAAGAATCTATGAGTAATTCTAAAACAAAGGCAAAAGCCAGAAAAGCTATAGCTGTTAAAAATACAGGATCTGTAAGTAGATGTAGTATATATGAAGATGACAGAACATTTACATAATTTAAAAGGAAATAAGATGGATAAGGAAAAAACATCATGGAAGGCGCTATGGAGTAGGACCAAAGAACTGGATAATACAGAGTACAAATACACAGTATACACAAAACATTACTTAGGATTTACTAAATATATCTACACAAGCAAACCTATGAGCAAGTGGGTCATCTTATTTCGAATGAAGATACATGCAATATACATAGATTGGTTTATAGAACCTAGTAGAGATTTTGGCGTTTACTTTAGTATGTACAAGGAAAAGAAATGAACGAATTTAGATATGAGACAGTTTCTTACCAAGACCTACCAGACAGACACTGTTTTACTTTTAGTGGAGCATCACTAGTATGGTGGGAAGATACAGAGAAAGGTGAAAAGAGATCATTCCATTGTTATAAAAATGGATATCTACATAAATCATCATGCGCTATTGCCAACAAAAACGAAAAATTCTACCTATGTGATAGATATGGAAATTATATACCTCATTCATTAGTAATGGAAAACAGAGAATTAAAAGCAAGAGTTAAAGAGTTAAGTAAAGTAATTTATACTAGCCCTTTGCCTGCAATGATCATTTAAAAGGAGATGTATGATAACTGAAATAAAGTACGATAAGAAAAGCAATGGACGGATATATATGTCTTGGATCTACGAAGATACATATAATGAACTATGTGAACTTCACCCTCAGTTAGCAGAAGATGTCCTACAACAACTAGTGAAAGCACAGGTAGGTAAATCTGAAGCTAGAACTACCCAACAAATTATAAAGTATATTAAAAAGAGGTAACATGAAAGCATACGTAACACAAATCAAAATGTATGATGATGACGGAGAGTTAATAGGGACATTAGATCACGATTGTGATGACCTATTCATATTCACAGCTAAAGAAGGCTCAGCAGCTTGGGCTAATGACTATAGGTTCATAGCTAAAGTACTAGAATCAGACTTAATTACAACTACGGTAGAGGGATAAACCATGAATGAATTTAATGGAACAGATCTATCTAAAGCATTTAACGCTGGAGTTGATGCAGTGGCTTTAGAATGTAATAGAAGAATAGTAAATATAGATGAAGTATTAACTCCACATATAATTACACCAAAGTACTTGGAAGGTTACAAAGACGCACTATCAGAATTATTAGAGTGGATGGAATTTCACATGAATAATAAGAGATGAAAAGTAAACGAACACGTAGATACTCAGTACATGACATACGCAGCAGAAACAACTGGAAAGTATGGGTAGCGTACAACGACAGAATCTGCGAACAACTAAAAGCAATGAAAGACTTTGAGAAAGTAATGGAAAGTATGCTTGAATGTACACGTTTAGAGACTCAGATACATCTATAGTAGTTATAGATCCATCAGGTAGAAACCATTCTACTGTAAGTAGAGCTTTAGCTCTGTATAAACTACGTTGGAATGAAAGCTTAGTAGAAACAGAAGTAATTAACACAAATAAGGATAATAAAAATGGATAAGATACAACTAACACTACATAAGAATTATGTGAGTGAATGGGATATTAAGTATGCAATTAGAGAAATTATACAGAATATTAAAGATAACCCAAGTGAAGATATTATTAATATAAAAGATGGTGTACTATTCCTTGGTAACAAAGAAGGTGCTCTGGATCGGAAGACATTGCTACTAGGGAATAGTACTAAAGACACTAATGAAACTATTGGTAAATTTGGTGAAGGCTATAAACTGGCTTTATTAGTACTTCTACGTCTTGGTGTTAAAACTACTATCTACACTGGAGATGAAATCTGGGAACCATCATTTGAGAAACACAGAGCTCTTGATGAAGATGTATTAACTATTACTATTAGAAAGAATCGCAAAAAAGATAATGCAGGAATACTTTACAAGCTTGAAAATATCAAGGAACAGTATACATTAGAGGAACTCTTAGATAGTATCATACTTTCAACAGATAGATTTAGCCAAGTGTACGAAGGGGATAAAGTTTCTATATACGAAGCAGATAATCAAGATGATGACGGTAAACTATTTATTAATGGTATGTTTATCACTCAGATAGCAAACTTTAACTACTCATACGACTTTAAGCCTGAAGTTCTTAATGTAGGCAGAGATAGAAATATTGTTGATGAATTTGATGTATGTTATGCAACCTCACAAGCGTGGAGTCATGTTAAAGATCAGAAAGTAGTTCTTGATCTTATGAGAGAAAATAAGCCTGAAATTAAATTCATACACCACTGGAAATATCGTATTGATAAAAGCGTAATTGAATCACTAGCACTTGAATATGCAAACTATATACCAGTATCTTATAATGATGAAATAAAAACTATACAAGACAGGTATGACACGGGTAAGTATCAATTTAAAGTCGTACCAAGTTTTATTAAAGATTTATTACCCAAGTTAAATCTTGCTCCAAAAAAGAAATTATCAAGAGAGGAATTTCAAAATAAGTACAAAAAATATTTTACGAAAAGAATGTTAGCAGATTGGAATAACCTCAGATGAACATTAAAACATTAATGAAACCATTACTAAAGTACGAAAATTTTAAACTCAAGAAGCAGTTGGTTTTTGATATAACATCTAATATGGAAGTATGTGGAATGGAATGTAAAGGTTGTTACGCAATCAAAGCCCAGAAGATATTTAAGAATACGAAACTGTATAGAGATAGACAGCTAAAGGCTTCAAAGTCTTATGCATTTCCTGATCTGATATGTTCTGAACTTAAACGATATGAAGCAGCTTTACAGACTCTTGGAATCAAAGAACGAATTGTTAGAATACACAGCTCTGGAGAATTTTATTCAAATGAGTATATCAATAAATGGATAGATATTGCTAAACGTAATCCTAATTGGACATTTTATGCATTCACTAAGCGCATTGAGGAATTTCCCCTGACAATGCCAAAGTTAATGAAGTTACCCAATATGTTTATTACAAATAGTCTATATGAAGATAAGATTAACTACAGCAAATCTGGAGATGGTTACAGAAAAGATGGTACAAAGATATTTACTTGTCCAGCAACTGTAAGCAAAGATGTTAAATGTTCACCAGACGAATGTACTTGGTGCTATCAAAAAGATGGATCTTGTGAGAATGGGGTTTGGTTTAAACAACATTAGAAAGGAATTATAATGAGAGAATTTGATGAAGACGCATATCGTGACTCACAATTGAATAGACATCTTGAAGAACAAGAAATGAATCAATTAGTATCGAAGTGTTGTGGTGAATTAATATACGATGAAGATAATGATATTTGTCTATCTTGTAGAGAACATTGTACTTTCTTAACTCTTGGAGAGTACGAATACAACGAATATGAGAATGCTATGTGTGACAAAGCAGATGCTCAACGAGAACTAGAAACTTAACTCATCTGGAAGTTCGTACAGCTGTGTAGGCATATGACCATTAACTAAACCTGCAACTGCTTTACTCATTACTTTAGCATCTACGCAGTATGCATCTTCTTTCTTCATTTTAAGATTGTTTAGGATATAATAAGAGTAGAGTTTTTAATTAAGTATAGTTTCTCCGAGGCTTCTATACTTAAGTAAGGACTCTATGTGAGTTAAAGAGCCTCGGTACCTTTTTCACTCCCCTTAAAATTAACAATCGAAAGAACACAATATGAAACTGCATACAGGGACAATTGATCCGCGAGCTATAAAAATATTTAAAACACTTGAAAGAGATTTTAATTCAATTCATAATAACACTTATATTTATGACAAGGTTATCTATAAGCACGGTAAAGCTAATGTAACAATAACTTGTAAGTTACACGGAGATTTTGAACAGACCCCAAGTAGTCATAAAACTGGTAAAGGATGTCCTACTTGTGGGGATATTAGAACTAGAGAAGCTTCACAAGGAACAAATAACACTTTTATAGAAAGTGCTATTAAGATACATAATAATAAATATAGCTACATTAATGTGAATTATATCAATGCAAAAACAAAAGTAGAGATACTATGTAAGAAACACGGGATGTTTATGCAGAGTCCTAATAATCATTTAAGTAATGGAGGCTGTAGTAAATGTGGAATAGATGCTATAAGAAAGACCACTAAGAAATTCCTCCAGGAATCTAATTTAATACATAATAAAAGATATAAGTACACACAAGTGATTTATAAAGATGCTGTAACAAAAGTTATAATAACTTGTACAAAACACGGAGATTTTCTCCAGCAGCCCTCACAACATTTACAAGGAAAAGGATGTCCTAGTTGTGCAAAAACAGGCTTTCAGTTAAATAAGCCTGGAATGTTATATTACTTCAAAGTTACAGATCAAGGTAATGTGGCTTGGAAAATCGGTATCACTAACCGCAGTATTGAAGAACGTTACCATATAGTCGATAAAAGTAGAATCTCAGATATACAAACCGTGTGGTACGGGAGTGGACAGGAAGCATGGGATATAGAGCATAGAATAGTTAAAATATTTAAAAAATATAAGTACATAGGGCCTAAACTATTAGAGAATGGAAATTCTGAGTTATTCAGTATTGACATACTCAACAAAGTCAAAAGAATAACTCAGAAAGATAATTCATCTGTAGGAAGTTCATAGCTTTTAACAGGGCTATAGCCATCTATAAGACCTTTTAAAGCCTTATCCATAACATGAGGACAAATGCAATAGGAATCTTCTTTACCATACCAATGATAACTACCAAACTCATATTTTTGTTTGTCAAAGTAGTCATATAGTATAGCTTGGTATTGAACTGCATCTACATATGGTAATTTTGTATCTGATATTATTTTAATCATTGGGCTGCAATCATATTCATTGAATACACTTTTGAATATATTTAACACGCCTTGTTTAGCATTATCCTCTAACATTAATGCTGCAACTTCCATACCTGATGGTAACTTTATATGATAAACTACGAGCCTAATTGTTCTGATAGTTTCTGATATATAGTTACTTAACATAGCGCTATTATAGCACACAAATTAAAGGAAATTAATCATGGGTTTAGACCAATACATATACAAAGACTCTCTAAATAGAGCAGACTTAGCTGAAAGAATAGATAAGCTAGAAGAAGAACTTAGTAAAGTCACTATGGATAGAATGAAAGCAAACGAAGAAGAAATTAATGAGATTGCTAAAGCATTCACGGAACGTTGGTCAGGATTTATTTTAACTAAACGAGAAAACTTATTTACAAATGATATTAGTATATTTATTCATCGCAGAATTAACATTAAGAACATGAGGTGGCAGTTATTTAATAACTGTTCAGTTTTTAACTTTAATACGACAGAAACAGATAAGTCATTAATTACTGATGATTTTGTTGAGTCATTTAAGAAATTTGGTGCGACTGAAGAACACTTTCTTAAAATAGATGAGGTTAATGTGCTGGAATCGGAACTTGATACCATGCGAACAGAGGTAGCTTATTGGCGTAAGTACCATGATCTTAACTCTTATGTACTAGAGACATTTGGGGGAGGTAATTGTGAGGATACAATACTAGACACGCATGCATTAGAGTCTATACGAGACTTTATAGTAGATGATGGTGAAGATGCTACTGATCTGGATAATATCTTAAGCAATTTTGATACGGAAGCTGTGTATATTTACCATCCTTGGTGGTAGGAGTTAAGATGACTGAAGAAGAACATAAAAAGGACCTCTACGATGAATAAATCACAAAAAGTTTTGGTTGCAGCCATTTTAACTACCACAGGATGGTTAATCTCAATGTACTTAAGTATCAACTTATTTATATGGCTGATGCCGGATCATAAATATGGGGAATTAATCCCAATGTTATACGGTATATCTGTAAGTTGTCTCTATCTGTTAGGAGTTTTATACTGGACACTGGGTAAACTAAAGGACTAGTTGTGATTTAGTTTGCCTGGAATACGCCTACGCTGCGCTCCGGCTCAAACAAGCTATGAGTATCTGCCCGGAAAGCTGCTAACCATGCACACTTAATGCTTGTTCCAAGCTGGTGTTTCCTAATTGCACCCTCGTTATTTACATATTACTATAATAGTACAAAATATTATGCAATCATCGATTGAGTACCAGTACAAGGGAGTTTTGAGCACTATTGAGGTTTACATCGTAAATAACATAATCTGCAAAAGGTTTACAATACAGAAACCTTTAAGTAGTTTTCCTATATAATAACAGTAGCTAAAAAGAATTATAGAGGAGAACAACTTGAGTGATAGAAGTGTATCAGTTTTAAACTTAGAGTCAGGTGAAGTTCTAGATACTGATCTTAAATTTAACGACAATAAATATATAATCAGAGGTTACAAAATGTACAACAAAGGTATTGAATATCTAATTAAGATATTAACTAAGGATGAGTTATTAGCTGTTATAAACATATTTAACAGTGATACTATTGACTATAATAATTTACTTATTGGGCCATTCCATAAGTTAACTCCACAACTTTCTAAGTCTGCACGCAGTAAACTAAAGAAGAAGCTCATGGATGAGAATGTGCTTGGACAGTATCTGGATAAACGACTTATGCTTAATCCATTCATATTCATACCAAGAGGTGATGCTAATGTACACAATAGCAAGCATTTAACTCAACGTGTATGGAAATATTTGTTTGAGGATTTAACTTCAACTAATGACGCTGTTCTTAAACATGTTGAGCATATGTTTGGTAAATTACCAGACTCATCGACTCATATTCGTGTTGGCACAGAGGAACATGGAAAGATTATTAAATCCCCGAAGGATATAACATGAGCAAGTATGCACATTCACTTGCAGAGCTTGAAGCAGTACTTAATGGAGAGCCAGAGAAAATTATTGCTCCTATTGATTTAATTAATTTTAAATCTATTACTGAAAATGCACGTAAGCTGGCGATGGAGAAATTTCCAGGAAGTCGTAAATGCGAAGTATGGGTTGAGTATAACCGTATTTTAAATACCGAGTTAGCTAAATATACAGCAGTATTCAAAGCTAAAGGATGGCTATAAATGACCTCTGAAGCGACGTTACAACAAACTTTAGTGTCAACTTTACGTGCTTGTTATCCTGACTTTGTACTTGTACTTTCTTTGAGTGGTACACAGTTATTTGGTACGCCTGCACAAAAAGCACAAACACTTGATGAGTGGCGCAAGCAAGGCTTCGTTAAAGGTGTATTTGACCTACAATTACTATTACCTGAAGGTAAGTTACTCAATCTTGAATTGAAGAAGCCTTCTGGTGGTAAACAGAGTCCTGAACAAATTACTATGGAAGAAAACTTAGCTAAGTTAGGTCATAACTACCATTTAATCCGTGACATACCTCATGTTATGTCTTTAATTGCTGAACAAACTACATTAACTTATCGTCAATCTATGTACGATCAATTTGGCTCTAAACTACCCATACCTGTCAAACCCTACTACCACTTATAAAAAGTGGGGGGATTTTTGTACACCAAATTTCTCTAATTTTATGCTAAGGACTAATAATGTTAAATAAAGAACAAAAGTATTGTGGTTTTTGTGGTAATTCACTAGGCACTGAAATATACACTAAAGAATATGTTGATTCGTTAATAGACCATATTAGTCTATTAAAAGGTAGAATAAGTAGTGATGTTGTTACAATGATAACAAACATAAGAAATGATATGTTAACTATCAATCAACTAAACCAAATTAAATCTTTATGTGAAACACAAATTAATAAATAAGGACTATTAATGCAAAAGAAATCAAAACTAAAGTTTATAGTTAATTCTATAGCACTTAAAAATTTACGTGCTGGCTGGAAACACATATATCTTTATGCTAGAGACGCAACATCAAAAAATAATACTGCAGGGAGATAACTATGCAAGCAAGACCTTATCAACAACAATATATTGACGGCATACATATTGATCAATCTAATATGCTTGTGGCTCCTATGCGTGCTGGTAAGTCATATATTCTTGAACAAATCATTGATAAATATTTCTCTGATAAAAAAGTACTAATTATTATTGGTATGCGTAATGTCATATTACAATTAGCAGAATATTATGCTGAAGCAGATCGTACTTTCATATTATCTGGTAAACCATTTGATAACGATAAACGAATACATTTAGCCACATTTCAAACATATACACGACGTGATATTGATTTATCTCAATACGACTTAGTTGCTATTGATGAAATACATATTAGATTCAATACTGATATTGTTAAACAAATTCGTAAGCTATCATGTACTCGTTTATATTTATCTGGAACACCTATTAATAATCGTAACAAATTTCTATCTGATGAATTTGACAATGTAATGGAATTTACTAATGTCAAGAAAATGATTGAAGATGAATTCTTAGCAGAAACTAAATTCTTTTCACTTGGTAATTTAATTGGTAACGGACAAGATCTTAAAGTACGTAATGGAGATTACGCTAATGAGGACATCGATAGAATAATCGACAAATCAGCATTAATGGATTGGTTAATTGCTGACAACGACAAATATGGATGGAGTGCACAGCATAAAACTATTATGTATACCAATTCTATAGCTACTGCTACCAAGATTATGGATCGTTTTAATAGTCCTGATGTACGTGTAATTCATTCTAAATTAACTAAGACAGAATCTGAAGAGGTTATGGATTGGTTTGAAAATACTACGCATGGTATCATTATTAACTGTCGTATGCTCACTGTTGGTGTAGATATACCTTCAGCTGACCGTATTGTTTATCTAGTTCCTACCAAGATTCATTCATTATTCTTACAATCTATCTTTCGTGCTTCTACTAAATTTGGAGACAAAGTAGCAGAAGTATATGATTATTCTGGGATGCTGGGTAAAGTATCTCCATATTGGCACGATTGGAAGTCTGATAAAGGTACTTGTTTGGAACAATGCGCTAAACTCTCCGACCCAATTGAACAGTACTTTTGTGCTGATTCTTGTAAGGGAGATGGACCATTAATTCCGTGCACTGGTAGATTGCCTTCTAGCTATGCTGATTATGACTTTATTGGTAATTTTAAAAGCATTACTGGAGAACCCTGTGGAGAGTCTAATCCTATGTGGGAATATCAGTATAAACGTAAAGAACCCTCGATAGGTTTAATTACTAAATATACTAAATGTAAATGTGGATATGTATCATCTTATGATGTACAAACTATAGCAGCTCCTAGTGATATGATTGAAGTTTATGAAGCTGAACCTACCACTACTAAGAACACAATTACTATCTTGTATAGTAGAGCTCATAAGAAGGCCATAGCACTTTTAGATGCTCCAGATAACCCAACGTATAAGGTTACTTTCTTTGATAGCTCAGAGGAGATGTATGAGGGTGCTGTTAAGTACTTTAATAATAAACCTTTTCAGATCATATCTAATATAGCTATGCCAAAGTTAGCTAATGTTCACGTTGATCGTGGACTTGATGCTGCAATACCATTGGTGTCTTGGGATTCTGGTTCAACTTCAGGGTTTATCAAACGTCTTATCAAGATGAAGATGGAACATATATGTGAGTTTCATGGGATTAAATCAGGATGGGTTTACTACCAAATGAAAGGTATAACCAAACAAGTAGAGAAACCTACTATGAATTTTTTAATACAGTCTGACCTTCAACGAGCAGACTTTCTTAAATATTTTAAAAAACTTAACAAGGATAACTAATGACTAATATACAAATTTATAGAGCAAAGAAAATTGATAGTGATGAGTATGTTGAGGGGTATTATGTTTTTGAAGAGTATTCAGAAAAACATATAATTTTACAAAATAACCGATTAGGATATTTTAGAAATTATATAGACCCATCAACACTAGCAATGTCATTTAATGGTGGAGTAACTTGGAGAACATTAGAAGAAGTTCATAACGGATTAAGTTTTTTAGATGCTCCAACAATACTAACCAACAAGGATAACTAATGACAGTAACATATAATGGAACCTATTCTTATTTATTAGAAATAGGAAAAAGGAAATTAACCTTATCTATGGAAGAGATCAATCATATCCAATCATACAATTTTATTAGTATGATGCATACAGAATCAGTAGAAGAATTAGAAGATCGTATTGAAGATCTTGAAATGGACATAGGCGAATATCAAAATATAATTGATGATCTTACAGCAGAATTACAAGAAGAAAGGAATTAACATGACACTAGAAATACCATATAATATGGAAAAAAACGAGGAAGAGATAGAGCAAATAAAGCACTATTTCAAGATAACTTTAGCACGTATGGCACAAATGCACAAAGTTCAGAATGAGAATTACAATAGTGTAAACAAACTCAGAAAGGAATTGAATATGCAGAAACCTGTGGAGTACAACCCTGCAATTCATTTAAAGCGTTTAGATATGAATAAGTTGCAATACGAACTTATACATGCAGAAGTATCGGAGTGGTTAGTCAATAGAGGTGAAGAAGGAATTCGTTTACAGAAAGAGTTAATAGCTGATATAGATGAGAAACACTTTAACAGCGGAAAAATATTCACACTAAATGCACTTCATAAAATTATGAAAGACGACAATAAAGAATTATTAGTACTATGTAAGGATGTAATATGAGTTTAATTGACATGGCAAAAAATGAACAAACAAACAACATCACAGTTAATGGTCAAACATTTACAAACAATTTAGGGATGCCTTACGAAACGGCTATTTTTAATGCATACCAATCTACTCTTTACACAGGTGGCAAACCTCGTGAGGGTAAGGTATCTACAACAAGTATTATTGGTCCACTTAAACCTTTAATCTATGCTATTACGCAACCTGCTTCAGAAGTATTACAAGATGTAAGTTCATTAACTGCATCCGCTCGTGGTACATCTATGCATACAGGACTTGAATCTGCATTAACCATGCTTAATTCTGGTTACGTAGTAGAACAACGTGTTGATCGTGAGGTCAACGGTTGGAAAGTATCTGGTGAATTGGATGTACTTACCCCTGATAAGCAAATCAAGGATTTAAAAACTACTTCAGCATATACTATTGACAAACTTAAAGGTGATATGGAACATCTTAATTCTGATATGTCATTATATGAAATGTCACAATTAACTCCTACTTATTATAAGTACTTAATGCAACTTAGTATCTATAAGTATTTACTTAATGATGAAGAAGTACAACCATTTGGTTCGATTTTATTCATGCTTAATCACGGTGGATTTGACGGTTTACCTCTCAACTCTGAGACTATTTTGCCTTTACTGCCTAACGAAGCTACTGAGGAATTCTTATTTGAACGCATTGGTCAACTCAAGCAACACATCGCTGATGGTACATTACCCGATTGTACGAATGTTGATCGTGGGTTTAAACCAGGAGAGTACAAACTTTCTAGGTTTAGTCCGAGTACAGGAAAATGGCGTACTGTTAATGGTAGTAAATTTTCCACTCTTCAGGAACTACAGGCATTTCAATCTGTCAAGGGTAAAACCGGAGATAAGCAATTGATTACACCTCCAACATATTTTCTTTGTGAATGGTGTAAAGCTAAAGACATTTGTGAACAATACAAAGCTTCGCAAGTTTAACTAGGAGTCGGCCTCCGGCCTCAAACAAGATTGGTGGGTCGTCCGTAATGGGCACTCACTCTGTATTAAAGGATTACTGATGAAGATAGAATTAGAACTAGATGACAATTTTATAGAAGAGAATATTATAGATTTCATAGTTAGTTATGCGAATATACATGACACACCAATTGACAGTATTAAGGTTATTGAGGATGCATTAAACAGTGCTGACCAAGAGTATAACTTTAGTATCCTGTACAATCGCACTCCTCAATCAATTACAGACGAAGAGATAGAATATATACAAGAAGCTGGAGAGAACACAGAACAGATAGCAGATATCAAAGAATGGGCGATTACAGCTAGAACTAGGTTTGCTATGATAGATAAACTCAAGAATGATCCTTTATTCAGACCAGTTATATAATGGATGCTCACTCCCGACACTATAAGGGGCTTGTTCTCTTATTGCTGTCTATTAATTACAACATTAATTATTTTGTACTTAATAGACCACAACTACATATTAAGTTCTCTCAAAGAGCTATTTAAGGATTAACAAATGACATTACACTCACGATTAACTATGAAGTATGTTACCCATGCAAGCAATCTTAAACAACTCAGAAAACTTGCTTGGGTATTTAACAAACTACAACTAAGATATGTAACAAAGTCTGTAAATAAAGACAGAGTACTTTATGACGCTGTAAAAGATGAAATTGCCAGATTAATTTGGGGTGATGATATATCAAATAAAGATATAGCTGAACTTACAAAAATGGTTAATTATCTAGGAAAGCTACATGATAATAATCTAATTGAAAATAACAAATCATTATATAGAAAATTTATGGACTACTTTAAGGATTAACAAATGACAGTACGCATTTACAACTCAATTTCACAGTACCATGTTGACGTATATGAAGGTATCACTTTAGTTGATGAATTTTCTATTAACGTTAAGTCTGACAATGCAATTCAACAAGTACGCGATTTCGTAGCACAAATATGACTATACAGAACTATCTGATGAATTAGGAATTATATCATGGTAAATCTACAAGCAGAAAATCAACCATTAACTTACGAAACGCTAGAAAAAGCACGAGACATGCTAAACCAACATTATGTAGCACCCATATTACCTGTAATAATTGGTACTAAGCAATTTGATATACTTTATCTACTAGGTCTACATTACAAACCTGGAACTCAATTTGTACGTCGTAATAGGTATGGTAAAAAGTATCGTAAAACTTTTGTTTACGAAGCACCTGTTGAAGTATTATCATCTGACACACTTAGAATATTAGGCCAAATTATAATAAAGGATTAACTTGACAATTTTACTTACTCAATCAGCACCATTACTTGAATCTCAAGTTAATGACTACATCATGAACAACTACGAAATTGCACCAGTAAAGCTGCGTTTAATTAACTTATATGATCTGCATTATAATGACGGATACGATGTCTCACACCTTGGCGCAGAGCCTATCCTCACGGATTATTGGAGTGTTAATGGAGAGAATGTAACACGTATTGATGATCTAACAGATGTCACACAAGTGTCAAATTGGATTGCGTCTTTCAGTATGATAAATACATGTAATTGGACTGATGATTTGACTGTTACTAAGAAATGGTTAGCAGGTATTGAATCTAAATATAATATCATAGCAGTAGATTTTGAAACTAAAGATTTAACTATTCCTCAATTTAATCATTTAACTATGGTCACTATTGGTTGGAATTTAACTAAATCTATTGTTATCGTATTTGATAATCAAGCTGTACAGGATTACGTACTTAATTGGCTAGTAACTACTGAACTCAGACAAGTTTATCATAACGCATTATTTGATGTACGTTTAATTCACTACTTCACCAAAGGCAAACTGCCTAAGCATATTGAGGATTCTCAGCTATTAGCATCTGTTTATCGTAACCATGTTAACCCCTTAAAGCGTAAGACTGGTCTTAAAGAATTAGCAAAATTCCCATACGCTTCTTGGGCTTCTGATAAGTCCTCTTTTGAACTTTATGAAGATTCAACTGGGCACATAAATCCTAACATGCATTACTTTGGATCTTCAACTGATACTCATAAATATAATTTACCATTAATTTATTATGCATCAATTGATTCCCAAGCTACTAAGTTTGTATGGGATATGTTTGATACTGAAGTAGCTTATCCATCTGAATGGATATTCCAAACATCTGAACCAAGATACAATACTGAAGGATTCAATCAACGTTACTACTATGACTTTATTCTTAAACCAGCAATACCAATGATTGTGGAAATGTTGAATACAGGTCAAGGAATTGATCTAGATCAAGTAACAGTTTTATCTGACAAAGTTGAAGCCATTAAACAATCTGCTATGGATGTTATTAATTCATTTCAAATAGTACAAGACTTCCAGAATATCGTTGATACAGCACGGATTGAGAAATTTCTTGAACCTGTGCGTAAGTCTATGAAACAACCTAACTATACTGGCTATATTAACAATGTAGCTATGCGTACTTTTGTTGTTAACTACTATGCACCATTTCAATCTAAGAAAATAACCGCTACTGATTTAAAGAAACCAGAATATAGGGACTTAGGAGTTGTTATGGCTCTAGCTGTTAAAGATTATGAGCATGAAGCCATAATAACCGCAAGTAATGCGTATGCTGAACAACATGCTTATAACATGAATGTCAAAGCAAATCGTATCGACAAACTGGAGAATCCACAAAATTATGTTGATATTGGATTTAACCCCTACAATTATAAGCAGCTAGCACAGATGTGGACTCACTTCGGATTAATCTCTGAGGAAACTTCTAAGAAAACTGGAGAGATGTCATTTAGTAGTCCAATTCTCAAAGAGATGGTAAATACATTATCCGGAGACATCCAACAAATCATGCGCTCTTATTTGGAGATTTCTCAAGCATCTAATCTTATGAAAATGTATATTCCTAAGTACAGGGGATCTACTGTAGATGGACGGGTATATGGGAATATTAGATTGCTTGGAACGATTACCGGGCGTTTATCTGGTAAAGCTCCTAAGATGGTCGGCGATGCACAACATCGCGTAGGAATTAATCTTGTTACCCAGCCAGCCTCATCCTCGGCATTTGCTAAACCTATTAAACGATTATTCGTAGCGCCTCCGGGTAAGATATTAGTGGGTATTGACTATGCTAACCTGGAAGGTCATGTAGGAGCGATCCTAACGCATGATGAAACTAGTATTCGTAATCTTGTTGAGAAATTTGATACACATGTTCTTCACTCTGCAGCTTATTGGACCCAAGCCTGGGAACAATTATCGGGTATTAAATTTAATAAGGCTTCACTTGCTATTAACAAGCAATATAAAGCTCTATGTGATACAGTCCCTGAAGCTAAAGCTCTAAGGTCTAACTCTAAAGGAGTAACCTTTGGTTTAGCTTATGGAGCGTATCCTCCTAAGGTAGCATCATCTATCGGTTGTTCTATTGAAGAGGCGCAAGGCATTTTTGATAACTTTCACAATGTACTATATCCTGGTGTAACAGCCTATCGTGAAGAGTATGTACAACCAACTGTAGAACAGAATGGTTACATTCACCTTAACTGGGGTCTAAAGCTATTCTCATCTGACGCACGTAAAGATATCAGGACTCTCAATAACGCAACTATGCAAAGCTATAGTGTATTAACACAAATAGCTGCTGTAGAGTTTAGAAACTTTATGATAAAACATAATAAGCAGTCTCGTATCCAAATTGTGAATGTTATTCATGATGCGATTTATGCCGAAGTAGATGATGATCCTATTTTAATTAAATGGGTAAATGACAATCTTCCACGAATAATGGCTAAACAGTTTGTCGATAATCAAGCTATGCCGATTCGAGCAGAACTCGATATCGGGTATAATTTATACGATATACAAACTTTGAATAATGATGCAGATTTAACAGAAATAGAAGAGAAACTAAGTGCTCTTTTAGTGAAGACATAGTATAATTACAATTTAAAGGCGCAGTGTTATTGACTGAGATAATAAGGCTTTATGTGATCATCCGAGACACATAGTAAAACCTTTATTTGTGATACATTCTATGTACTTACAATAAAGGATACCAACAATGATTTTACACCCCGCTATAACCAATACAAGAGTAATTAATAGATTTAAAACTTTGAAAGAAGATTTTATACGAATTCACGGAGAAGGCACACATACATATGATAATGTGGTGTATTCAGCAACAAGAGATAAAGCAACATTTTATTGTAATGCTTGCCAGAAACCATTTACTATGAAAGTCAACTGCTATCTCAACGGTCAAGGCTGTCCTCCGTGCGGACGAGCAGAAACTGTAAGAAAACGTACTAAACCTCGAGCCAGACTTTTAGAGCAACTTTATGAAGTGCATGGAGATAGATATGATTATGTATTAGTTAATTACATCAATGACCATACAGATATAGATATTATATGTAAGAGACACGGAATATTTACAGCATCTCCGAATAATCATTTACTGAAAGCTTCTAACTGTCCTAGGTGCTGGGAAATAGAACGTCAGTGTAACAGTACGAATAGACCAACATGCCTATACTACGTTAAGATATCTAATAAGACAGCTGAACCTATTTATAAGATAGGCATCACCACAAGACAACTACCAGAAAGATTTACTAATGAAAATTTCAAAGAAGACTTTGAAATTTTATTTCAATCAGAATATCAAGATAGAAGAGAAATGGTTACTTTGGAGCAAGACATTCTAGCAGCTTTTAAAAGTAAGTTATTAAACCCAAGTACACCAATATTAATACCAAAGAATGGTGGGGATAATGAACTATTCACCGAAGACGTGCTGAATATGGAAACACTACCAAATAATTGTTCAGTAGATGTTATACAAGAAGCATTAACTAAATTAAAGGAAACAACATGATTAACAGAAATAAACTAGAAGCCTATATATTAGAGTTACTAGAAAGTAAATACAACCAGAATCCATATTACATAGTAAAACATGATCCATCTATACTTGAGGACGCAGTAAATGCTGTTATAGCTGACTTACCACAATTTATTGAAGACACTATAGATTTACATATGGAACCAAGTGATCCTGAAGAAGAACATTACTAATGATAATATCAATTTTACTATTTATGCTAGTCACAGGGCTGGCTTCAGTTTAT
>ERZ890953.446-NODE-446-length-24052-cov-8.609076_pt1 | contig 24052 bp, 21 predicted proteins | sample MGYA00521264_ERZ890953 | MGnify/ENA primary metagenome ERZ890953 (study PRJEB32303, sample SAMEA104408629) | aquatic metagenome | biome: Brackish water; feature: Chemocline; material: water | place: Baltic Sea | collected 2014-10-26T21:54:00 | depth 200 m ...
CTGGGGGACCTCAGTGGCCATTCAAGGTGGTGAGTGCTCGGTCCGGTCCGCCTGGAGGACCTCAGTGGCCATTCAAGGTGGTGAGTGCTCGGTCCGGTCCGCCTGGGGGACCTCAGTGGCCATTCAAGGTGGTGAGTGCTCGGTCCGGTCCGCCTGGGGGACCTCAGTGGCCATTCAAGGTGGTGAGTGCTCGGTCCGGTCCGCTTGGAGGACCTCAGTGGCAACTCATGGGGGTGAGTGGCGGGTCCGGTCCGCCTCCCGGACCTCAGCGGCCACTCATGCCGGTGAGTGCTCGGTCCGGTCCGCCTGGAGGACCTCAGCGGCTACTCATGCCGGTGAGTTGCGGGTCCGGTCCGCCCCCCGAACCTCAGCGGCCATTCAAGGTGGTGAGTGGCGGGTCCGGTCCGCCCCCCGGACCTCAGTGGCTACTCATGCCGGTGAGTGCTCGGTCCGGTCCGCCCCCCGGACCTCAGCGGCTACTCATGCCGGTGAGTGCTCGGTCCGGTCCGCCCCCCGGACCTCAGTGGCTACTCATGCCGGTGAGTTGCGGGTCCGGTCCGCCCCCCGGACCTCAGCGGCCATTCATGCCCCAGGGGTCGCCCCGGGCCTCGGCCGCCGGCTAGGCTGTCCTGCAACCAGGAGCTGGCCCATGCCATCACCCATCCGGGGTCGTTGTCTCTGCGGTGCCGTGCGCGTCACCCTCGAGCCGCCCACGCTGTTCGCCTCCCATTGCCACTGTGAGAGCTGCAGGCGGGCCCATGCGGCGGCTTTTGTGACCTGGACCGGGGTGCCGCGGGAGCGCTTCGCCTTGGTGCAAGGCGAGGATCGGGTCACGCGCTACCCCTCGTCCCCCGGCGCCTTCCGCTGCTTCTGCTCCGTGTGCGGCTCGGTGATGTTCACCTACTACACGCCCGAGCATGCCGACTTTAGCGACGCCGCCGGCACGGTCTACGTGCCCGTGGCGGTGCTGGAGGGGCCGCTGGATCGCGCGCCGGACAGCCACGTCAGCATGGAGGAGGCGGCGCCTTGGTTCGCCTTCCACGACGATCTGCCGCGGTACCACGCCAAGACGGACGAGCGGATGGAGTGAAGCCTGGAGCCCCGGCTCAGGGTCGCAGGCAGTCCTCGATGGCTTGGGCTGCCACCCGGTGGCCGGCGCCTGACCAGTGGCCGTCCAGCAGCAGGTAGGGGGCCTGCCCCGCTGCCTGGGCGTCCCGCAGGGCCGGGGTGAGATCGCAGGCCGGGATGCCGAGATCGCTGAGCTGCCGGAGTACGGCCTGTTGGGGCTCGTCCAGGGTGGGCTGGTCCAGGCCGGCCAGGGCCAGGGTGGGCGCGGCCCGGCGCTGGTCCACCACGAACAGGGGTGGTGCCACGGCCACCAGCAGCCGGTCGCCCCGGATCGCGGCTTCGTCCCGCAGGGCCTGCAGCGCGTCGCGGGTGTGGGGGAGCATCCGCGTGAGCTCTGCGATGCCCTGGGCGCTGAAGGGCAGCAGCTGGGCGCGCAGCTGAGTGCGCTCGAAGCCGTCGCTGCGGGCCAGGGCCAGGCGCCGGGAGGCCACGGTGGCGTAGGCCGCCAGATAGGAGCGCTGTGCCAGGCGTTGGCCCATGGGCGTGGGAGGCGGGCCATCGGGACCGTCCGGTCCAGGCTGGCCATGGCCGTGGCCGTGGTGCTGGCCGCCTTGCTGGGAGCTCTGCTGGTTGTCGAGCAGGTCGTTGCCCGTGAAGAACAGCAGCAGCACGGCCTCGACCCCCACGCTGTCGTCCACCAGGCGGTAGCGATCGAGCGCCACGGTGGTCCCGCTGGCCTCGATGCCGCCGTTGAACACCTGCACTCCCATGGCGTCGCCCAGCAATGCCGGGAAGCTCTGCTCCTCGGCCACCTGCAGCGCCAGGGTGAAGGAGTCGCCCACGGCCAGCCAGCGGGGTCGATCCATCGCGGGCTCGGGGCCGCGTAGGCCCGCCTGGTTGATGTGGACGGGGATCTGCCTGCCGGGCAGCCGCACCACCCCCTCGAAGCCCGGCGTGGGTGCCGAGCCTAGCACGGGATGCGCCTGGTACAGGCCGCGGGGAGTGCCCGCCGGCGTGACCGGGAAGACCAGATCCGCACCAGTGGGCGGGCGCAGCGTCCGTGCCAGCCCCTCGGCGAGCAGCAGCCCCACGGCCAAGCCCAGCAGCGCGAGCAGGGCTCGCTTCACCCAGGTCCGTGGGCCAGGACGGGGTGGCGGGGGCGTGGAGACTGGCGCGGTGTGGGTCACAGGCTACCTTGCCCGGCGAGAGGTGAGCGTGCAAGCCGAGTCCCGACGCCGCGTGCTCGAGCGCATCCTGCTGTTCGCGATCGTTGTTGTGCTGGGCCTCATCGGCTGGCGGGTGGCGGCCTTCCTCCGCCAGGGCGGTGAACACCACGACTTCATGGCCCCCAATCAGGTCGCTCGCCACGCCAGCATGGCGGATCGGCCCCACTTCATCCCCGAGGTGGTGCGGGACCCCGACAGCGTGCCTGGAAAGGTGGACTTCACCTACTCCACCAACTCCCTGGGCATGCGCGACCGCGAGCGCAGCGCGCAGAAGCCGCCCGACACCCTGCGCATCCTGGTTGTGGGGGAGTGCGTGTGCTTCGGCAATGGGGTGGCGGATGACGAGCCCTGGCCTGCGTTGCTCGAGGCCCTGCTGGCCGAGCGCCTGCCCCGCCCGGTCGAGGTGCTCAACGGCTGCGCCCCGGCCCGGCGGCCCATGGAGATCCTGTGGAAGCTGCGGGACGAGTGGCTCACCCTGCAGCCGGATCTGGTGATCTACTCGCCCGGGGCCGACAGCGTGTTCCTCGGCCCCCACCTGGGCATGGACGGGGACGTGCGCACTCGGCTGACCGACCAGGAGTACCAGGCCTCCCTCGAGATCACCCGGCAGGCGCTGAACGAGTCCGTGAACCTCAGCCGGCAGTACGGCTTCGGGCTGGTGCTCGTCACGCCGACCTTCAACTCCTTTGGGCTGCCCGACATCCGTCGCTGGGTCGACATGATCACCGGCATGGGTCAAGGCAGCGGGATCCCCGTCCTCGACACGTACACGATGTTTCACGAGGCCGAGGCCCGCGAGGGGCTGGTCGTCGAGGACCTGGGCGGGACCCATCGCCTGGTGAGCCACCACCAGGGCCAGGCCCAGGTGCTGCTCGAGGTGCCGTTCCAGGACACCGACAACACCTGGTTCGTGGCGCCGGAGATCTACGCCTGGCTCGACCAGCATCCCGACGTACGGCCGGCCTTCTCCATCGACGAGAACCACCCCAACCCCCGCGGGCACCAGCTCATCGCCCAGGCCATGCTGGAGCTGCTCGAGCGGTCGGTCAGCCTCGAGCCTCGTCCCACGGTCGCTGCTCCACCAGGTGGTCCCGCAGGGCCGCCGCCGCCACCCGGTGCCCCGCCTCGTTGAGGTGGCAGTCGGTGATGAAGGTGGCGCAGGAGACGGGGTTGTCGTCCAGGTAGCGGTAGATCACGGGGGCGATGGCGCGCTCTCCGGGTTGTCCGCGGTACACGGTGCGCACCAGCTCCTCGGGGACGCCGTCCCGGTACCGCACGAGCTTCTGGACGTCTCCGCGCTCGGTCTCCCAGCGCAGGCCGTCCCTGCGCTCGTGCTCGTCCAGCAGCGCCGGCAGGTCCAGCACGGGGAAGCGCTGCCCCACCTCCTCGGTGAAGATCCGGCTGTACTCGGTGTACAGGTCGGGCTCGGGGTAGAAGGTGTTGGCGGGGTCCCGCACGATGGTGCAGGCCACCCGCAGGGACTCGAGGCGTCGCAGCAGAGCCTGCAGGGAGTCCCGGTAGGTGTGGGCGGGGCGGTTGAACACGGGCAGCGCGTCGTTCACACCGAGGATGAAGAGGTAGAAGTCCACGTCGAAGCGCGCCCGCACGACCTCGAAGAAGGGGACGGCCTCGTCGGTGAGCCGGCAGGGGGTGCCCAGGTTGAGCACCTCGATGGGCGGGGCGCCTTCCAGCCCCTGCAGCTGCTCGTGAAGCAGGAAGGGGAAGTCCAGCTCGTCATCGACCCCCTCGCCGAAGGTGATGCCGTCGCCGATGCAGGCGATGCGGTAGTGTCCCGGTGGCTTGGCGGCGCTCCAGTCCCGCGGGCCCCGGAAGCCGTGGCGGTTGGAGGTGCAGCTGTAGCGCCGCTTGCGCCGGTAGGGGTCGGGGTCGCCGATGCCCGTGTAGAACGGGAAGTCTGGCATCTCGATGCGTCGGAAGCGCTGGCTGGGCGGGAAGCGCATGTAGCGCTGCGGCTGCCCGTCGATGATCTCCACCACCTCCTCGAGGGGCGGGTGGATGGTCAGCCCCTGCCCCGTGCAGCCCAGGCCCCCACTCACGCTGCGCAGGGGGCCCAGCAGCGGAGCCGCGGCGCAGGCGGCGGCGCCTGCAGCCACCGAGCGCACCAGATCCCTCCGGGTCCATCCCTGGTGTGGGGCACGGCGTCGCTGGGTGTGGTCTTCGGGCAACCGAGGCTCCTCCCAGCTCATGCTACCCGAAGCCCACCCTGCGGCGCACCTGGCGGGTCCGCTGCCCGCTTGTTTGCCACAGCGGCTCGGAGTGCTACCATCGCGACCCTGGGTGATCTCGGGCTTGCCTGCCCGAGTGGTCTCGAGAGGTCCAATGCAGGGCGCTCACAACGGCTCCACGGCTCGTCGTCGCTGCACTCGCTGCGTGCTGGTAGAGCGCCAGCCCGATGTTGTGCTCGACGAGCGCGGGCTGTGTCAGCATGGCTGTCGAGACCCGGGAGTCCAGGTCGTCTCGCCCCTGCTGGAGAGCGAGCTGATCCGCCGTCTGGAACGCCATCGGGGCCGCGGCCGCTACGACTGCATGGTGATGTGCAGCGGAGGGCGCGACAGCGTGGCGGCGCTCCACCTCGCCGTCCGCCGCTACCGGTTGACGCCGCTGGTCTTCACCTTCGACAACGGCTTCGCGCTCCCTGCTGGGATCGAAAATGTGGCCCGCGCGGTGCGAGAGCTGGGTGTGGACTGGCAGCTGTTCCGCTCCGAGCACATGCTCCCCTTCTTCGCCGAGATCGTTCGGTCGCGGGCCTCGGTGCCCATCTGCCCGGTCTGCTCCCTGTGGTCCTGGGGTGAGGCCTACCGGGTGGCCAAGGAAGCAGGCGTGAGGCTGATCATGACCGGCTACACGCGGGGCCAGCTGCAGCCGGGCGTGCCCGCGGGTCCGGATCGGCGGAGCGAGGAGGACTTCCCCAGCCTGGGCCAGGCCACGCGGGAGTTCATGGAGAAGGTGCGCTCGGTGCACGAGCGTTACCGCAAGTTTCCGAGGTCCATGGGCGAGCTTCGCCGTCGCCATCGCCGCGTCGAGGTGCTCTCACCCCTGTGGTTCCAGGATCTGCACAAGGAGGAGTACACCGAGTTGATCCAGCGGGAGCTGGGCTGGCAACCCGTGCCAGGGAGTTGGCCTCCGGGCTCGGTCAACTGCAGCCTGAACCAGCTGGCGGCATGGCTGAGCATCCGCCACTACGGCTTCTCCCATCACCACATCGAGGAGGCCGCCCGGGTGCGCCTGGGGGAGCTGTCCCGGCAGGAGGCCCTCGCGCTGCTACGGCTGGACCTGGACGACCCGGAGACCCGCGGCGCCGTCTCCGCGTCGCTGACCAGGCTGGGTTGTACCTGGGCCGATCTGGGGGTCGCGTGAGCGCGCTGGCGGGGGTGTTCCGCGCCTTGGGACGCGCTTCCCGAGCGCTGATCCGAGGGGTCCAGCGGGTGGTGATGGCGGTCTCGCTCTTCCTCGTCTACTTCCTCGCCCTGGGCCTCACCAAGCTGGTGGCCACGCTCTTCCAGCGGCGCTTGCTGCGGTGGTCCGCCGCTGGACAGGACTCCTATTGGGAGCCTGCCCTGGGGTACGATGCCGATCCCGAAGAGGCGACCCACCAGTCCTGAGGCTCCCTTGCGCAAGTTCGTCTACATCGTCCGGGAGATGATCCACCTGATGCGCAAGGAGCGCCTCTGGGTGCTGAGCTTCGTGCTGCTGGTCCTGTGTCTGGTGGCGGTGATCGTCTTCCAGGTCACCCCCATCACGGTGGTCACTTTCATCTACGCTGGCATCTGAGCGTCCACGAGCCCCATGGCGCAGCCCTCTACCATCCTCGGGATCTCCTGTTACTACCACGACTCCGCCGCGGCGGTCGTGCGGGATGGGCGCATCGTGGCGGCCGCGCAGGAGGAGCGCTTCGATCGCGAGAAGTACTCCGCGGCCTTCCCCGAGCGCGCCATCAACGACTGCCTCCAGCGCGCCGGGGTCTCAGTGCTGGATGTGGACTGCGTGGCCTTCTACGAGAAGCCCTACCTCAAGCTCGGGCGGGTGATGGTGGGCCACCTGGTGTCCTGGCCTCGCTCTTTCCCCAACTTTGCGGCCATGATGCCGAGCTGGCTCGAGGACCGCCTCTCCCTGCCGGTCACCCTGAGGGACCGGCTGGGCTTCGACGGGCCGGTCTACTTCGTCAAGCACCACCTCTCCCACGCTGCGGCCAGCTACTACGCCTCGGGCTTCGACCAGGCCGCCCTGCTCACCGTGGACGGCATCGGTGAGTGGGCCAGCGCCAGCTGGGGGCAAGCCCTGGGCGGGGACATCACCATCGAGCGCGAGCTGCGCTACCCCAACTCTCTGGGCTTGCTCTACTCCATCCTCTGCACCTACCTGGGCTTCCAGGTCTTCACGGGCGAGGGCAAGGTGATGGCGCTGGCGGCCTTTGGAGAGCCGCGCTTCGTGGACCGCCTCGAGCGCTGCCTCGAGCTTCGCCCGGACGGCAGCTTTCGGCTCGACCCGGGCTACTTCACGCTCAACGCGGGCACCCGCATGTTCAGTCGGCGCTTCGAGGCGTTGATGGGCCCCGCTCGGCGTGAGGGCGAGCCCCTCGAGCAGCGCCACTTCGACGTGGCCGCCAGCCTGCAGGCCCTGTGCGAGCGCATCCTGCTGGCCATGGCCCGTCACGTCCACCAGCGCACGGGGCTGACCCGGCTGTGTGCGGCGGGCGGCGTCTTCCTGAACGTGGTGGCCAACAGCCGCATCCTGGCCGAGACCCCCTTCGAGGAGCTCTACATCCTGCCGGCGGCCGGGGACGCCGGAGCCGCCCTGGGGGCGGCCCTGTGGGCCCACCATGCCTTGCTGGGAGGAGAGCGCTGCGAGCCCCTGGCGCACGCCTACCTCGGGCCGCGCTACGACCGCGAGCGGGTGAGGCGCGTGCTGCTGCGCGAGGGCGCCAGCTTTCGAGAGCTGGAAGAGGGCGAGCTGTGCCGCCGGGCTGCGGGCCACATCGCCGACGGCCGCATCGTGGCTTGGTTCCAGGGGGGCATGGAGTACGGGCCCCGGGCGCTGGGCGCGCGCAGCATGCTGGCGGATCCGCGCAACCCGGACATGAAGCGGATCCTCAACGACCGGGTCAAGCACAGGGAGCCCTTCCGGCCCTACGGCGTCAGCGTGCTGGCGGAGCAGGCGCCGGAGTGGTTCGAGTTGGATCACCCCAGCCCGTTCATGTTGCTGGTGGGTCGAATCCGAGACGACAAGCGGGCGCGGATTCCCTCCGCCATTCACGTGGACGACACGTGCCGCATCCAGACGGTGGATCGCTCCGGCGAGCCCCCTCGCTACCGGGCGCTGCTCGAGGCCTTCTACGATCTCACAGGCGTGCCCATGGTGATCAACACGTCCTTCAACGTGCAGGAGCCCATCGTCTGCTCTCCCGACGACGCCTGGGCCACCTTCGCGCGCTCGGACATGGACCACCTGGTCATCGAGGGCTTCCTGGTCGACAAGGCGCCTTAGTCGCCGCTCACCACACGTCGTCCCCGCCAGAACTCGGCCACGTAGCCGCCCTGGGCGTCCACGGTCTCGCCCGGGAGGGGGACCAGCAGCTGCACGCCTTGTTCTTCGGCCAGCTGCTGCACCCGGACGATGGGCTGGTCCCAGTCGTGCAGTGCCAGATCGTAGGTGCCGTGGTGGATGGGGAGCATGGCGCGTCCACCCACCTGGCGGTGGAGCTCGACCGCGGCGTCGGGGCCCGCGTGGATGCTGGCCCAGGCGACGTCGTAGGCACCGATCTCGATCATGGTGAGGTCGAAGGGGCCGTAGCGGTCGGCGATCAGGTCGGCGGCCTCGAGGGGGCCGGTGTCGCCGCCGAACCAGGCGCGGTGGACAGGCCCCAGCACCGCCCAGGACGACCACAGGGTGCGCTCGCGGTCCAGCAAGCCCCTGCCGGAGAAGTGGTGGGCGGGGGTGCAGACCAGCCGCAGATCGCCCAGCTCGGCGCTCTCCCACCAGTCCAGCTCGGTGATGTAGCCGGGTTCCACGCCCCAGGCCTCGAGGTGGGCCCCCACGCCCAGGGGGACCAGGAACCGCACGCCGGTGCCAGCCAGGGCCTGGATGGTGCGGTGGTCCAGGTGGTCGTAGTGGTCGTGGGAGATGATCACGGCGTCGAGCTCGGGGAGCGAGGCGATGTCGATGGGGCTGGCGAAGAAGCGCTGGGGACCTGCCCACGACACGGGGGCGGCCCGCGGCCCGAGGGCCGGGTCGGTGAGCAGCAGGTGGCCATCGATCTCGAGCAGCACCGAGCTGTGGCCCAGCCAGGTGGCCCGCAGGCGCTCCCCCTGGGGCTCCAGGCTGGCCGGGCTGGGCTTGACCACCGGGATCTCCACATCGGGCCGGGCCTTGTGGTGCTCTGTGATCCAGCGCGCCCCGGTGCCCAGCATGGAGGCGCCCTCGGCCGCCATGGGGCGGTCCACCAGGTTCTTGGCCTTGCCCCCCTGGAAGTTGCTCGAGGCGCGGATGCGCGCCAGGCGCTCGCCGGCCGGAGTGGCGCCCAGGGCAGGCAGACCCAGGGAGGCCCAGGCGAAGCCAACGCCTCCTGCGGCAACGGCACCGGCGGCCAGGGCCAGCTTTTTTTGGCGGCTCATGGTTCACCTCGGTGGAGGAGAGGGTCCGTAGACCTTCACACCGACGGGACGGTCGGACAGGGCGCGCCCTGCTCCTGGTGTTAGCCGTCGAGCATCCGCCCGAACGGAGCTTCGTGATGCACCGCCTCTCTGCCCTGGGCCTGCTCTCTCTGCTCGCCTGCCAGCCTGCTGCCGTCCAGGACGACACCGCCGATCCGCTCGTTCGGCGCGACGGTGGCTACATCGGCACCACCAGCTTCGAGCTCTCGTACACCATCGACCTCGCCCTGGTCTTGGACTAGACACCATGGTCGATCCCCTCCAGCACGACCCCCTGGCGGCCCTCGCAGAGTCCGAGCGGGCTCTGTCCACCCTGATGGCCAACCTGCCCGGCGTGGCCTACCGCTGCTCCAACAAGCCCGACTGGCCCATGCAGTTCATGAGCCAGGGCTGCCTGGAGGTCACGGGCTACCCGCCCGAGGCCTTCGTCGACAACGCCAAGCTCGCCTACGGCGACATCATCCACCCCGACGACCAGGAGCGCGTCTGGGCCGAGGTCCAGGTGGCCGTCGACGCCGACCGGCCCTTCACCCTCGAGTACCGCATCACCACCGCCGCCGGGCAGGCGCGCCAGGTGTGGGAGCGCGGCCGAGCGGTGCGCGATCCCCAGGGCCAGCTGCTGTCCCTGGAGGGGTTCATCTGGGACGTCACCGAGCGCGCGGAGCTCGAGGCCAGGGTGCTCGGGGCCCAGCGGCTGGAGGCCATGGGGCAGCTGGCGGGCGGGGTGGTCCACGACATCAACAACATGCTGATGGTGATCCGTTCTTTCCTGGACATGGCCGAGGCTGGGCACCACGGGGGGGCCTCCGAAGACTGGGTCGGGCCCGCGGTCCAGGCGGTGGAGCGCGGCGCGGCGCTGACCCGGCAGCTGCTCACCATCGCCCGCAAGCAGCCCCATGAGCACCGCCCTGTCGAGCTCAACCAGCTGCTCGAGGGCTTCGTGGCCTTGATCGGGCGCCTGCTCGGCAGGTGGGTGACCCTCGATCTGCAGCTTGCCGAGCGGCCGGTCTGGGTTCACGCCGACGGGGGTCAGCTCGAGCAGGTGCTGATGAACTTCTGCATCAACGCTCGCGACGCCATGCCCGAGGGGGGCCGGCTAACGCTGGTCTGTCGTGTCCAGCGGGCCACTGCGGGGGGGGACGCTCAGGACGGTGGCGGCGACCTCGCGGTCATCGAGGTCATCGACACGGGCACCGGCATCGATCCCGCCATCCAGGAGGAGGTCTTCTCGCCCTTCTTCACCACCAAGTCCGTAGAGCAGGGCACGGGGTTGGGGCTGTCCACGGTGGCGAGCATCGTCCAGCAGCACAGGGGCCGTGTGGCGCTGCATTCCAGCCCTGGCCAGGGCTGCCGCTTCCAGGTCTCGCTGCCACTGCTCGAGCTCTGAACGCCTCCACGCGTCGGACATCAGGGTTAGGCGCTGCGTCCCTGCTGTTTCTGTGAGGTCGTCATGGAGTTCTGGAATACGATGGTCTTCGAAAACGAGGCATGGCGCTGGATCGCCTACCTCGGCATCACGGTCCTCTCCCTGATGGCCTCCCGTGTGGTGTTCTACTTTGCGCGCCGCGTCGTGCACACCTTCACCAAGAAGACCGAGACCAGGGTCGACGACATCGTACTGGACGCGGTGGAGCGCCCCACCATCCTCGCGCTGATGGCCTCGTCGCTGTACTTCGGGCTGTTCCTGATCCGGCACAAGGAGGGCTTCCTGGCCACCACGCCCTTGGTGCTGGGCCTGTACGGCTTCGTGATCACGCTGCTGATCACCTACGTGATGGCGCGCCTCTATGGAGAGCTGCTCGAGCACTACCTACGCCCCATCGTCGCCAAGACCGAGACCATGCTGGACGATCAGCTGCTGCCCATCGGGGTCAAGGGCGGCCGGCTGGCCATCTGGTCCGTAGGCCTGATGATCGCGTTCTCGAACGCGGGGATCGACGTCAACTCGCTCATCGCCGGCCTGGGCATCGGCGGCCTGGCCTTCGCCATGGCCGCCAAGGACACGGTGGCCAATATCTTCGGCGGTGCCAGCATCTTCGCGGACAAGCCCTTCCAGATCGGCGACACCATCATGGTGGCCGGCTCCACGGGCACGGTCGAGGAGATCGGCGTCCGCACCACCCGCATCCGCACCTACGACGACACCGTCTTCATCATGCCCAACGCCAAGGTGGCCGACAGCCCCCTCGAGAACATCTCCGCCCGTCGCAAGCGCAAGCGGGTGATGTCCATCGGGCTGACCTACGACCACAGCCACGCACAGATCGTGCGGGCCAAGGAGCTGCTGGGTGAGATCCTGGCCGAGACAGAGGGGCTCGAGCCTGAGCCCGCCGTGCGCTTCGACGAGTTCGGGGACTCGGCCCTGCTGCTCACGGTCATCTTCTGGGTGAGCGATCCCAGCGACTACTTCGCCCGGGTGGACGAGGTGAACCTGAAGGTGCTGAAGCGCTTCGCCGACGAGGGCTTCGACATGGCGTTCCCCACCCAGACGGTCTACGTCAAGAGGGACGCTTAGCCGCACCACGAGGTCCCCATGCCCCTCTCCGAGGCCCTGGACAGAGAGCTGGACGCGCACCTGGAGCGCGCCCGCGCCGCCCGTGACGCCGGGGAGCCCGATCCCGGTCCGCCCGGGCGGGTCCAGATCCAGGATGGCGGCGTGACCCTCGAGGCCGATCTGTTGGACTGCGAGCGCATCGGCGCCACCGTGGACCGGCTTCGGGTCCGCCGGGAGCAGCCGGGCTCAGTCCCGTCCCAGGCACGGGCCATCGCGGGTGGCCTGCGCGGGCTGGGCGAGCGGGTGCAGCCGGTCGAGGTGGAGCCCGACCTGGGTGGAGCCGTGCTGCGCACCCCGCCCGAGGAGATGGTCCAGGGTCGGTTCTACGAGATCAGCGTGGGCGACGATGGCCGCCAGGCCCAGCTCGAGCGCTGGAAGGTGGGCCAGGACGGCCAGCGCTCCCGCGAGCCGTTCACCGTCACCCGTGGCGACCTGGGCCAGGTCGTGGATGGCCTGGCCCAGGGCCTCGAGGCCGCCGACGACCCGGAGTGATCCTGGCGGCGCTCGCCTCGGTCGTGAGGTAAGTCTCCCACGGAGGCCCTCCATGAAGCCTGTGCGCCTGCTCTCCTTGCTCCCCTTCGTTCTGCTGGTCGCCTGTGACGGCTGTGAGCCCGCCAAGGTCAGCCCTGACGACACGGGGCCGGTCACCGACGACACCAGCGCCCCGCCGGACGCCTGCGACGATCACGCAGGCGAGCTGCTCTGCGTGGAGGGTCGGGCCGTCACCTGCGACGAGGCGGGGGACGTGGCCAGCGAAGATGAGTGTGTGGAGGCGGTCTGCGAGGACGGGCGGGGCTGCGTGGCCTGCACCGTCGATCTGGCCGACGCCTTCGTGCTCGAGGCGGACGAGGACAGCGTGGGGGTGGTGCTGGTGGCCAACCCGCTGGGTCCCACCGCGCCCTTCGAGCAGCTGCGTCTGGTCTCCAGGGCCATCGACGTCAGCGCCGCGGCCGGCGGCGTGAGCTTGAGCGTGGACGGCTTGGGCGTGGCGCTGTTCGACCCCGACGGTCAGCAGGTGCACGGCGAGCTGGCGCTGGACGCCTCCGCGCTGCCTGCCACGGTCTTCGTGGTGGGCGAGCTGGCGGGCGCCGAGGCCCAGCTCGTGGTGAGCCACGGGCAGGATGGCTGCGAGGCTGTCGGCGACAGCCTGCGCCTGCGGGTGGCGGCCCTCCCCGGGCTGGCTGGGGGCGCCCTCGAGGCCTATCCCTGGTTCTCGTTCCATCAGGCCTTCGAGATCACCCACCCTGTGTTGGCGGCCGTGGACCCCGGGCGGCTGCCCGATCGCATCGGCCTCGAGGCCGAGGTCTGGGTGGTGGAACACAAGAGCCCCGAGGCCTGGGCGGCCGATCCCACCCTGGTGGACGTCACCGGAGGCGCCGAGAGCCTCACCGTGGCGGCCTCTACCCTGGCCGACAGCCAGGTGGTCGCGTGGGCTCTCCCGGCGGACCCGGGCGTCGATCTGCTCCAGGGCTATGACCTGGTGCTCGACTTCGACGGCGACGGCGCGCTGGGGCCCGGCGACCTCATCGACGGCCTGTCCGTCCAGGACGCGGGCTTCTCCGTGTTCGGCGATCTCACCGCCCCCGGCCCCTACGCCGTGGAGCAGGTGCAGTACTCGGGTGGCAACTGGATGGGGCAGCGCACCTACTACCCCGAGGACATTGCCGCCCTGGGGCTGCTGCCCCTGGTGGTGATCAGCCACGGAAACGGCCACAACTACACCTGGTACGACTACCTGGGCGAGCACCTGGCCTCCTGGGGCTACGTGGTCATGGCCCACCAGAACAACACGGGCCCGGGCATCGAGACCGCCAGCACCACCACCCTCACCAACACCGACTACCTGCTGGGCAACCTCTCCAGCATCGCCGGCGGCGCGCTCGAGGGTCACATCGACGGCGCCGCCGTCGTCTGGATCGGCCACTCCCGCGGTGGCGAGGGGGTGGTGCGGGCCTACGACCGCATCGTGGACGGGGGCTACCGACCCAACAACTACGGCGCCGAGGACATCGTGCTCATCTCGAGCATCGCGCCCACGGTGTTCAACTCCGTGGCCGACAGCGACCCCCACGATGTGCCCTACCACCTGATGGCAGGGGCGGCCGACGGCGACGTCAGCGGCTCCCCTGACTGCACCCAGTGCGAGTTCTTCCGCATCGCCGCGGCGGCCAGGGGGCCGCTGCAGATCACCTATGTCCAGGGCGCTGGGCACAACGACTTCAACTGCTGCGGCTTCGACGACGCCACCGGCCCTGTGCAGATCGGGCGGCCCGAGGCCCAGCAGCTGGCCAAGGCCTACTACCTGGCCCTGCTCGGCTGGTACCTGGACGACATCCCAGCCGCTGCCGAGTATTTCCAGCGCCTGTACGACGATCTGCGCCCCTCGGCGTTGGCGCCCACCACCGTGGTGGCCAGTGTGTACCGGGCCGCGGCCGCCAGTGACAAGCTGGTGCTGGACGACTTCCAGCTGGGCCTGACCCCCGACGCCTCCTCCTCGGGCGGCGTCGTCGCCATCGACGCGGATGACGTGGCCGAGGATGGGCTGCAGGACGGCGACAGCCGGTTCTCCTGGTCCGCCAGTGACGAGATGAACGGCATGACCTGGGCAGACGACCGCCTGGACCTGGATCGTGGCCTGGTGCTGGGGTGGGCCTCGGGCGCCGAGGCCTCCATCGACTGGGAGGTTCCCGCGGGCCAGGGGGACTGGCGCAGCTGGAGCACCCTGAGCTTCCGCGCCTGCCAGGTCACCCGTCACCCCAACACCGTCGCCCTGGGCGTGCCCCTGGACTTCACCGTCACGCTGGTGGATGGGGCGGGCGCCGAGAGCGCCGTGGCCTTCGGCTCCTGGGGTGGGCTCAATCAGCCCTACCAGCGCAGCGGCTCGGGCCAGGGGGCCGGCTGGGCCAACGAGTTCGAGACCGTCCGCATCCCGCTGCATGCCTTCGACGCCGAGGGCGCCAGCCTGGACTTCAGCGACATCGTCGCGGTCCGCTTCGACCTGGGGGGCCCGTTCGGTTCGGCCACCGGCCAGATCGGGGTGGACGATCTGGAGGTGCTGCCATGAGGCTCGCTCGTTCCTTGCTCTTCGGGCTGATGCTCGCCGCGCCGCCGGTCCTGGCTGGGTCCCCGCCGCCGGTGGTCGACCAGGCGGTCCTGCCTCTGCCTGTCGATGATCTCGTCGCTGTGCGCTCCTTCCAGCTCGAAGAGGCGCGGCCCTACGCCTGGATGAAGGGCCACGAGCCCATCCGTGCGGGGCTGCTCTTGGCTGTCGATGCCGAGCCGGCTCTGTGTCTGCCGCGCCAGGTGGCCGAGCCGGTGATCTACGTCGGTGGCGTGCCCGCCGAGCGGCTGGCCACGGACTGGACGTCGGGTCGACTGCTGCTGCTGGTGCCGGGCGAGCCCGACCTGGCGGCCCTGCCGCTGCACTTCGGCAACCCCGCGCTGCCCGAGCGCATCGACGTGGAGCAGGGGGAGGCTGCGCTGGCCGCTGCCCGTGAGGCCGGGATTCTTGCCTTCTCCCCCGCGCGAGTCCAGGCCGCCAGAGACGCCGGGGGCCAGGAGCTGCGGCTGCGTGACGGCAGAGCCCTGGACTTCGCCGTGGCCGCATGGATCGAAGCCTGGGCGCCCGAGGAGTCCGAGCGGGCCCACAGCCTGCGCGCTCCCAGCCCTGGGAGTGAGTGAGCGTGAGCCTGGCCAAGGCCCGTCGCTACGGCAGCTTGCGCGCCCAGCTGGTTGAGCAGCTCGCCAAGTCCCCCGATCCCATCGCCCGCATGGCCACCATCGTGGCGCTGCTGCACCACAAGCAGCCGCGCTTCTCCTGGACTGGATTCTATCGTATGGTAGAAAACGGTGATCTGGTCGTGGGGCCCTACCAGGGCCTGCTGGCCTGCCAGGTGCTCCCCGCTGGTGTGGGCGTCTGCCAGGCGGCGGTAGCGCAGGGCCGGACCGTGCTGGTCCCCGACGTGTCTGCCTTCCCCGGCCACATCGCCTGCGACAGCCGCTCCCGCTCGGAGCTCGTGGCGCCCGTGCGCGACGGCAGCGGCGCGGTGGTGGCCGTGCTGGACGTGGACAGCACCCAGCCCGACGCCTTCGACGCGGTGGACGCGGAGCAGCTCGAGCTCATCGCGAGCTGGGTCTACGGGGAGGCCTGCGAGCCTCGCTGAACCTTGCTTAGGACTCCGGCCCGCCCAGCTGGCACACCAGATCCGTGGTGGAGTCGCCGCGGAACATCAGCGCTCGATCCTCCAGGTCGATCATGTGGTGGTGTCCCTGGTCGGTGACGAAGTGGTAGGCCACCGTGGGCTTGCCCTCGTGGATCCGTGATGGGTCGGCGGCGGTCAGCTGCTCGAGCTGCTGGCCAGCATGCTCACAGAGCAAGCGGATGATCTTGAGGTGGCGGGGCTCGCTGGCCAGGGCGGCGGCCTCGCGGATGGCGCGGTCGGGCAGGGCCTGGCCCCGGCGCTGGGCCTCGGCGGTCATCTCGTCTTCGCTCAGCGCCACCAGCGCGGGGTGGGTTCGAAGCCAGGCGGCATTCAGGGCCAGCAGGGGCGTGGTCTTCTCGAGGGCGAAGAAGGCGTCGTTGGGTGCGTTCAGCTTGTCGCGGGTGGAGTTTTCCCCGAAATAGTCGGAGGCGAAGTAGGCCGTGAGCTGCTCCTGGCTCAGCCGCTCCACCTGCTGGGCGCAGCGCTCGAGGATCGCCAGGTGCCCCTGGGCGCCCATGGCCGTCAGCCCCTCGCGCACCAGGGTCACTACCTGCTGGTTCCACTGGGTGTTGTAGATGAACTGCGAGCAGCCCCCGTTGTTCAGCTGCGCCAGCCAGTAGTCGACGTAGTAGCTGCGGAGCCCGTCGGCGGGGACCTCTTCTGCCCACAAGTGCTCGCCGAACAGCGCGTTGAGGAAGTCGATGTTGGACTGCACGATGTCCTGCGGGCTCTCGCTCGCCAGGGCAGCGGCGGACACGATCAGGGCACGGTCGAGGGGATGGCTTGGCATGGGGACCTCCGGCACGCGGCGTATCGGAGGGTCCGGGCCGAGGCCAGTTCTAGTGGAACTGGGCGCTCTCGTCGGTCTTGTAGTTCCACAGCAGGAGCATCAGGGCGCCGGCCAGCACGGCCGATCCGATCCACAGGGCGAAGGCGCCGTCCCAGCCCCAGGTGTTGCGGGCCCAGGCGGTGCCGACGCCGGCTACGGCGGCGCCCATGTAGCCCAGCCAGTCGATGACCCCCGATGCCGTGGCCGACGCCTTGCGGGAGCCCAGGTCCATGGCGATGGTGGCACCCATGAGCAGGTGGGGCCCGTACAGGAAGAAGCCGATGCCGCCCAGCACCACCAGGGAGATCATCAGGCTGCCTTCGTCCCCAGCCTGGGAGGTGATCCGGAAGACCCAGGCCAGCGCGGCCGCGACGAAGAGCATCACAGAGATGACCGGCGCCCGGCGGCCGCCCAGCTTGTCGGTGAGCCAGCCGGAGGCGATGATGCCCAGCGCTCCGACAGCGGGGAGCATGGCGATCTTGAGCACGGCCTTGCCGACGGGGGCACCCTGATCGATGAGGTAGGTGAAGGACCAGTCCAGGAAGCCGTAGCGGAACAGGTCGACGCCGAAGTAGGCGAAGCCCACGATCCAGACCTTGGGGTTGAGCAGGGCCTGGCGGACCACGAAGTCCCAGCCCGCATGCACGTCGCCGCCCTCGTCCGCGGGGCCGAGCGCGGCCTCGGCGTCGGCTTCGCCCGACAGGAGCTTCTCGTAGGTCTCGATGGTGGGCAGGCCCACGTCCTCGGGAGCGTTGCGCGCCCGGAGCCAGAAGTGGATGGCGGAGCCGGCCAGGATGCCCGCGGGCACGAAGAACACGGAGCGCCAGCCGTAGTGGGTCAGCAGCCAGCCGGACATGATCCAGGACGCCGCGTTGCCCACCACATAGTCGGTGCCCAAAAAGCCCATCATCTTGCCGCGCTGGGTGGGCGAGAACCAGTTGGCCAACATCTTGATGCGCGAGGGAGCACCGGTGGCCTGGGCCAGGCCGTTGACGATCCAGATGCCCATGAACGCCGGGAAGGAGCCCACCAGGCCGAAGGCCAGGTTCATACAGGCCGAGATGATCATGCCGATGGTGGCCACCTTGCGGGGGCCGAAGCGGTCGCCCAGCAGGCCGTTGATCAGCTGGCCGAAGCCGTAGGCCAGCTTGGTGCCGGTGAGGATGGCGCCCACCAGCAGGATGGACTTCTCGGTCGCCGTTCCACCGCCCAGGAGCTTCTGCAGCTCGGGCACCGCCACCGAGATGTTGGCCCGGCACAGGTAGAAGGTGGCGTACATGCTCCAGGCGGCGAAGAACACCCGGAAACGCCAGCCGCGGTAGCTCTTGCTGATCCGCTCCAACTGTCCAACTGCGCTCGAGATCACGGGGGCCTCCTTGAGTGGTTCCTGACGAGCAGGGACGGACCGCGACCTTAGCACAGGACCTGGAGCCTGCGCCCGGGCAGGAGGGTCGGGACTACCGGGACTTCACCTGCACCCACAGACCCCCGTGGAAGGTGGTCTCACTGGCCCGGCGCACCTTTGCTTCGAGCAGGGGGACGGATCGGCTATTGGTCGCTCGTGACGTCGTCGAGCCAGTCATCCACCAGGCGATCCCGCCCAGCTCCCTTGGCCCTGTACAGGGCTTGGTCGGCCCGGGCGTAGAGGGCGTCCATGTCGTCGTCGGGGCGCAGGTTGGCCATCCCGGCGGAGGCCGTGACGATCACTGCTGGCGCCTCGGGGGTGGGCTGCAGCTCGATCTTTCCAATGGACGAGCGGATCCGGTCGGCCACCACGCGGGCCACGTTGGGCACGGCGCCCTTGATGAGTACCGCGAACTCCTCGCCGCCCACGCGGGCCACGATGTCTTCCTGGCGAACAGCCTGGGCCATGGCGCGGGCCGCCGCCTGGAGCACCTCGTCGCCAAAGGGGTGGCCGTGGGTGTCGTTGACGGCCTTGAAGTGATCGAGATCGAGGATCACCAGGGCGAAGGGGGTGTCGGTGGACTGGCAGATCTGGATGAGCTTGGGCAGCCAGTGGTCGAAGGTGCGCCGGTTGGCGACCCCCGTGAGCGGATCCTGGGAGGCCTCGGCCTGGAGGTCCACGATGCGCTCGGCCTGCTCGGCGACGAGATCTTCGAGGGCCGTGGTGCGCGACTTGGCCCCCTCGAGGTCGGTCCGCAGGCTGCGGGACTCTTCGGCCAGGGCGGTGACCCTGGAGCTGACCTGCATACGAAGGGTGCGCAGGCCGTCGACGTCGGGTTGATCCCACAGCTGCTGCAGGATGTCTTCGAGACCGGCGGTCAGCTTGTCGCTGCGGACGCCGCTCTCGTCGATGGCCCGGGCCAGGGTGCTGACGATCTTGGTGACCTCCTGGCGGCGGATGAACTCGCGGCGGCGGGCGCGGCGCCCGGCGGCGTCGATGGCGCGGGTGTCGGCCAGCAGGCGGCGCAGATCGGCGACGATCATGCGCTTGGGGATGGACTCGGCGAAGGCGCGGATGCTGTTCTGCAGCTCGCTGTCGAACAACGCGGCGTCGGCCATGGAGCCGGAGATGGCCTGCAGCAGCTCGACGGTCTTGGTGGCGAACTCGCTGGCCGCCAGCTTGTGGCCTTCGGCGGGTCGCCGGCTGGCCAGGTCGACCCCCGAGCTCGGCGCTGCCTGGGCGGGAAAGGTCTGCTCGAGCTCCCGCAGCAGGCCTGTGGGGGCCGGCAGGCGCGTGAGCCTCTCGACGAGGCGGTCGAGCCGCCACTGCTTGACGCCCTGTGCACGGCGCTGGATGAGCCACAGCAGCCCGTCGCGCAGGATCTGGGCGTCTTGGGAAGCGCTTCCGGTGGGCAGCTGGTGTTCTTCTCGCCGGGGCATGGAGACAGCTTAGCTGGCCCAGGCCCTCGCGGGAACCCCTACCCCCACACGATCTTTCATGGAGCTTGGAGCAACGCTGCCTATGGCTGCCCGGGGGTCACGCTCTGCGCGAGGAGCCGCCGGAGCGCGTGTCCATCGTGCCTTTTGAGCCGTTCTTGGCTTTGCTCTATATTCGAAAACGGCGAGAACCGAGGCGGAAGCCCGACTCCAGCCCATGTGACATATACGAGTGGTGGTGATAGCCTGACGTCGGCTTTTGTAGACACACTCACGCCTTGGGAGTGCGCCCAGTCACCCAGGGGGATTTCTTGAAACCGGCTTCGAACATCGATCTCTCACCATTGCTCGAGGCGGTGCTGGGGGCTTCGCCCTTCGGGTTCATCGTCTACCGGCTCGAAGGCCCCTGCATCTGGGCCAACCACGCCGCTGCGCGGCTCGTCGGCGCAGAGCTCCAGCAGGTGCTCGAGCAGGACTTCCGCAGCATCGCTTCGTGGCAGCGCACAGGCCTGCTCGAGGCCGCCGAGCAGGCCCTCGCCACCGACCAAGCCGTGCGTCGGCAGCTCAGCTTCACCAGCACCTTTGGCAAGCAGGCCCAGCTCGAGATCGACTTTGGCACCATCCAGCTGGGCGAACAGCGCCTGCTGCTGCTGGCAACCTCCGAGATCACCGACCTCATGGCCGCCAACCTCGAGCGCGAGTCGGCCCAGACGGCCCTCGCGCGCAGCCAGGCAGAGTTTCGCGCCATCGTCGAGGCGCACCCCGACGCCATCCTGGTGCTCGACGAGCAGCAGCGTGTGCGCTTCGCGAACCCCCAGGCCGGGGTGATGCTGGGGCACGCTGGCCACAGACTGCTGGGCAAGCCCTACGCTCTCGCCGCCCGCAGCCCCACATGCACCGACGTGGACATCACCCGCGCGGACGGCACCCGCGGCTGTGCCGAGCCGCGCACCGCCTCCACCCATTGGAAGGGCCTGCCCGCCAGGTTGGTCACCCTGCACGACATCACCGAGCTGCGCCGCACCGAGGAAGATCTGCGGCAGAGCGAGCAGGCGCTGGCCGAGCGCCGCCAGCGCTTGGCTGTCGACCGGCTGGCGGGCTCGGTGGCCCACAACCTCAACAACCAGCTGATGGTGTTGCGCGGCCACATCGAGATGCTCGAGGAAGACCTGGCGGACGACGTCCAGGCTCAGCGCAGGCTCCCCGTGCTCTTCGACGCCCTCGATCGGCTCCAGCAGCTCGGGCGTGGAGTGATGGATCTGGGGCGGCCTCAGCCCGAGATCCGCGAGACACCGGCCGGCTCGTCCGATGCCTCCACCGGCGCGCAGGTGGTCGGCCCACCCGTAGCGCCCACCATCTTGCTGGCCGAGGACGAAGACCAGCTGCGCGTCATGGTGGCCGAGGCCCTGACCGCCCGCGGGTTCCAGGTGCTCGAGGCTGCCCATGGTGCCGCCGCGTTGGCCCTCTCCCGCGAGCACGACGGCTCCATCGACCTGCTGCTCACCGACGTCGTGATGCCCGGCATGGATGGGGTCGAGCTGTACGAGGCCTTGATCCAGGAGCGGCCCGGTGTCGGCGTGCTCTACATGTCCGGCTACGCCGAGAGCGACTACGCCCAGCTCCACGCCCTGGCCGCCCAGGGCCGCTACCTGCAGAAGCCGTTCTCGATCCACTACCTGGCCGGCAAGGTCGAGCAGGCGCTGGCCGACGGCTGATCCGCGTCATGGCGTCCGACAGGGCCGCGCCCTTCGGCGCCGGGCATCGGCGCTGAACACACCTGCACGCCGCGGTCAGGGCTCGCCGCCGATCTGGATCTGTACGGCCTCGAGGGGGCAGTCAGGCTCGAGGTCCGACGGGCGGCCGTGGGGCTCCCAGATCGCCATGGTGGGACTGTCCACCAGGGGCGCGCCCAGGCCCACCCGAAGCAGTCGCGCCACGGCCTGGTGGGTGTGGGGGAGCCTGTCCTTGTGCAACACGACGGCGGCGAAGCCGATCTGCTCCAGCCTGTGGGCGTCGTCAGCCAGGCACGCCGCCAGGTCCTGGCGGGTGAGCATGGCCTCGAGGGCCTGAAGCAGGGCCTCGGGCTCGGGCCCCGGCTGGTCGGGCCCCGTCTGCTTGGCCGGGTCTCCAAGCAGCTCCTCGACGCGCTGCACGGTGTAGCTGTCGTTCCGCTGAGGCTCGAGCTCGAGAGACTCGGCGATAGGGCGCCCCAGGCTGGGCTGCCAGACCAGGTAGTGGTCGTCCAGGGGGAGCTGCAGCACGGCCCCAGGAGGGAGCTCGGCCAGGGTCGCCACCAGGGCCGTGGGGGGGCGGGGGTCGAAGGCGCTGCTGCGGACCCCTGCGGGGGCGCGTGGAGCGGCTTGGTCCATGGCCACCAGGGCCAGCAGCGCCACCGCCAGCTGGATCCGGACCGGCCGCAGGCGCGCCAGGAGCTCCACGGCACCCCAGGCCGCCGCCATGGCCAGGGGCACGGTGACGAGGATGCCGATGCGGCACCACCCCCAGACGAAGCGCAGGGGGGGGATCGCGGCCTCGAGGTACCAGGCCGGCAGCCGCATGGGCGAGGCGTCATCGGCGGGCGGCGCGTTGCTCCACACCAGGTAGGGCCCCAGGGAGAGCGCCAGGATGCCCAGGCCCAGGAGCAGCCAGGGCAGGGCGGCCTTGGGGCGGCGCAGGCAACCCCAGCCCGCCAGGAGCAGGACGACCCAGCCCGGGTAGGCGGGGACCTCGACCCCGGGTAGGCCCTGGGTGCCGGCGAAGGGCAGCAGCAGCCAGGGGGGCGTGTTGATGCCCATGTGGGCGGCCAGGCGCTGGGGCTCCCCCAGGATGGGCGGGGGATAGGCGATCAAGGCCTGCAGGGCGGGCAGGGTGGGCAAGACCGCCAGCATGGCGATGAGCAGCAGCCGCAGCCCCTGGATCATCCACCGTCGGCGGTCACGGCCCGCGGCCTGCCAGGCCATGGCCAGAGCTACCGGGGGTTCCAGCAGCAGCAGCCACCCCGCCAGGTACCAGCCCCCCAGGGCGATGGCGGCCAGGCTCACGGCGGCGCCCAGCAGATCCCAGGACAGGATGCTCCCCTCCCGGCCCGCGCCTGGCTGCAGCGCTCGATGCAGCCACCACAGGTGCAGGCCCCAGGCGGCGCCCGGCAGCAGCTCGGTGCGTCCCAGCCACGGAGAGGCCATCAGCATGGGCGTGGTGGCGCAGGCGGCGGCCGCCAGCAGGGCGGCGAGGCCAGCGTCAGGGTGGCTCCCCAGCAGTCGGCGCGCCAGCAGCCAGCCCCCGAGCCCGGCCAGGGCGGTCCAGGCGGCGTGGACGGCCGCGAAGCCCAGCACCGCCCCCGTGACGCCGCCGCCGGAGATGGCGTAGGCGGGGGCGAAGAAGAGGAGGTTCACCGGGTCCATCAGGTGGCGGGTGTAGTGGCCCGGAAAGCCCGCCTCGAGGTGGGCGACGAAGGGGCCCCAGCGATCCAGGTGCAGCACGGTGGTCCACAGGGCCCACAGGTGGCGTGGCGCCTCGCTGTCGGGGGAGCCGAAGGCCCAGGTGGTGGGCGCCGCCAGCACCGGTCGCAGCATCAGCAGCACGGCGCCCAGCAGCAGTGCGCTCAGCAGCGCGAGCTCGCGGCGGCTTGGGCGCGTGCTCACCGGGGCTCCCTCGCGCTCACACCAGGTCGGCGAACTTGGGCCGGTGGTGCACGTAGATGGAGTAGCCCACCACCAGGGCCAGCACGGCCACCACGCAGAGCGCCAGCATGCTGTTGGGGTGGGGCAGGCGGTGGTTGAGGATCAACTCCTGGTAGACCCCCACGATGTGGGACAGGGGGTTGAGCTGCAGCAGGAAGTTGAACTTCGCGGGGTAGACCGAGGGTGGGTAGAAGATGGGGGTCATGAACATCCAGGTGAGCAGCAGCGCGTTCACCCAGTGCACGGCGTCACGGAAGTACACCCCCGCGGTGGCCAGGAAGAAGCCCAGGCCCAGCACGAAGGCGGCCTGGATGACCCAGAAGATGGGCACCAGCAGGAAGTGGATGGACAGGCCTTCGCCGAAGAGGATTACGCCGATGGCCAGGATGATGGTGCGGATGGCCTGGTTGACCACCGCGGAGGCGACCACGTGGGCCGGGAGCACCAGGGAGGGGAAGTTGACCTTCTTGATCAGGTGGCCGTAGTCGCGAATCACCGTGGTGCAGCGGTTGAGCCCGTCGCTGACCGCGAACCAGGTGACCATGCCGCAGAACAGGAAGAGGGCGTAGTGGGTGGTGCCACCCGCGGGACCGTACTTGGTCCCCAGGAGCACGTTGAACACGAAGGTGTAGGTGATCAGCTCGATGATGGGGTTGACCACGGTCCAGAAGAAGCCGATGGAGCTGCCCATGTACCGGAAGCGCAGATCGTTCACCACGAAGGCCATCAGCAGCTCGCGATGGTCCCACAGCTCGCGGATGGACTTCACATCGAAGCCCTGACGCTCGTCGGGCGGGCGGATGTGGATCGTGGTGGTGGCACCCGGTTGCTGGGTCATGGCGCGCCACTCATAGCGCGTTGCATTCCCGAATGCCCCGGTGTCTCCGCCTGGGCTGGAGCAGGCCTCCCACTCCGGCGATGCCCCTCCCGGAACCCGCTCGATCATCCCCACCCTGGGCGGCAGGGTCCGTGGAATCGAGC